>Ga0207874_1000715_pt1 | contig 44990 bp, 58 predicted proteins | sample HigsolmetaAR201D_FD_184833 | JGI IMG/M metagenome (GOLD analysis project Ga0207874, IMG submission 184833) | Ionic liquid and high solid enriched microbial communities from the Joint BioEnergy Institute, USA - AR20-1-D (SPAdes) (version 2) ...
TCAGCGCCACCACAGCGAACGACACGTTCGCCGCGGGGGTGTAGCTCAGTTGGTTAGAGCGCCGGCCTGTCACGCCGGAGGCCGCGGGTTCGAGCCCCGTCACTCCCGCCACTTTCCTCCTTGCATTCCAAAGACTTGGTAGACAGCCCCATCTGGGGCGAGTCTGAACTCGGCCGGCGAGTTCAGACTTTTGTGCTTCAGGCGTTCCCATCCCGCAGTTTTCGGCGCCCTTCGCGTCGCGCGTCGTGGACCTGTCGGATTACCGTGAGGTTGGGCGGGACGTAGGTTTCATAGAGCTGGTTGGAGGCGGCCAGGGTGTTGCCCATGGCGAGAGCCAGCTGCTCCGCCTCGGCGCCGCCAGTGATGGCCTCGACGGCGCCCGAGCGGCGGATATCGAGCAGTTGCCTTCTCTCGCCGTCCCCGAACACCGCTGCGCGGATCGCGCGGAAATCGGCAGCCATGGTGTCCTTGGTGTAGGGGACACTCGGACGCGGCCGCCCGCCCTTTGCGGTGGGCTCGGACAGCCCGCGGGTGCGCAGGATCGGCGCGTCGTCGTGCAGCACAACGCCGAGGCTCGAGAGGTACGCCTGCAGCAACGCGGCGGTGCGGCGCGACAGGATGCCGCCGACAGGCGCGTTCGTCTTGCCGCGTTGGGTGAAGAACGTTGCACCGGTAGCGGTCTTTGACAGCTGCCGAAGGGTGAGGGCGCGGACATCGCCGGGGGAGAGCTGGCTGTCCCACATGATGGCGAGCCCCACTGCCAGGCCTCGGTAGCCCTGCCGCCATGCCTCCTTGGCCAGGCGGGCGACTTCGCCCTCGCTCCACGTGCTCGAGCGCCCCTTTGCGGCCTTGTTGCGGACTGCGAGGGACGGGTCCGCGTCGCGATCGCAGTAGTGGAGGGCGGCGGCCACCTTCCACAGGGCGCGCCAGATCTTCAGGGCGCGGTGCGCCTCGCGTAACGAGACCGATTCCTCGATCGCCTTGCGCCAGGCGCTCATGTCCTCGAGCGTGACCGTGCACGGATCCACGTCGCCAAAGACCGGTTTGATGCGCTTCCATCCGCGCCACCAGTCTTCCCGCGTGCGCGCTTTCTTGGCGGAGCGCCATTCGTCGGTCTGCCGATAGCGGCGAAACGCCTCTCCGAGAGAGCCAGGGGGATAGAACGTCATCTCTTCGGACATCTCGGGCGAGAGGTGGCCGTCGGCGCCGGCGACCGGCAGCGGCGCAAGACCTCGGCGCGCCGCCTGCCATCGTGCGTTCCATTCAGAGGCGATTTTCCATGCTGCAGGGCCGTCCGGGCCGCACCGCACCGTCTGGAAGCCAAGGGAGCGCATCTTGCGGGTCGGCTGCCAATAGCCGCGCCCCTTGACGACGACGTAGTAGGGTATCTTCACGTTACCCACCGTTGCGCAGCCCCGCGATGCGTTGCCGGACGACCTGAGAAGCATCGCGGGCCACGGGCGGCGCAGTCAAGGTGGCCGCCTGGTCAGGGAAAAGGTGCGGGTGCCGGCGGTGGCGCCACCGGTCGATTGCCTCAAGATCGTAATTCCCCGTGTCTGGGTCCGCTGGCGGGAAGCCGCGGGAAAGCAGGCGGGGCAGGCGGTATTCGAACTCTGCCGGGGTGAGGCCGAGGCGCCGGGCGGCAACGCTGGGCGGTACATCCAAGGGCTCAACACGGAAGCGCACTGCAGGTCTCCCAAAGCTGTGGCATCCACACGTCGGCCGGACCGTCATAGTCGATGAGCGTCACGATGGCCCGACGGACGTGGGGCAGAAAGCGGGCGTAGGTCTTGGCGCCGCCGGCAATCCAGATGGAGCGGCCGGGGTGATTGCAGGCAACGTCCTCGAGGAAGGCCGCAGGCTCCTGGCCGAGCCACGGCACGACCGTCCTGTCCGGCAGCGCGCCGACGATGCGCGCGGTGCGAAAGCCCATGACGATCACGCCGCCGAGCGTCTGCTGGCGGAACCACGCCAAATCTTCGGGCTCGTGCCACGGCAGGTGCCCCGCGAGGCCGAGCTGTCCGCGCCGCCCGACGGCGGCGATGAGGCGGACATCGATCATCCAGCGCCTCCACACCAGTCGATGCGCCTCGGGCACCGTCCGCCGTGGCAGTGGTAGGGCACGGCGTGCCCCGCTGCGATCATCAGCCGCGCCACGTCGTGCCCGTCCACGTAGACACGGGCCAGCGTGCGACCGTAGCGGTCACGGCCCTGGCGCCGGATGGCGATGTGGCCGGCGTCGAGCAGGTAGCGCAGGTGTTCGGTGGCGCGGTGTCCGCGCTGTCGCTCGCTCTCGCAGCGGGCCTGATAGGTCTCCGGCGCGTCGAGGCCCACGATGCGGATCGCCTCATCGCCGACGTAGATCGTGTCGCCATCGACCGCGACGATCCGGCTCTCGGAGGCTCTGGCGGCCGTCAGGGCGGCGTAGATGACGAGGCAGCACACGACAATGCCGCCGAGGGCCCACGCGGCGCGTCTGCGGAATTGCCGGGGGCCTGTGGGCGGTAGGTGATAGCCTGGAGTGCGCATCAGCATTGGCGGGATCCTCTCATGAGGGATTCGCGAGCATCAGCAGCACGTCCGCATGGCATGGCTGGTCCAGCCCACACCCGCAGGCCAGGTTCTTGCCGCGCAAATTGCCGATCTCCTCGCAGATGAGCCGCAGGCTTTCGCGGGCGGCTTCGTAGGTCTCCCGGCCGAAGGTGATGGGCACGTAGCCGCGGGCGAGTTGCGCAAACAGCGCGACGCACTCGGCCTGAGTGCCGTGCTTGCCGGCGACGAACGGGTTGCCCCAGCGGGTGGAGCGGTCAACCTTCACCGTGTCGGGCGGCAGACGCCAGCCCTTGCGACGGGAGAGCTGGACCCTGACGGGCGAAGGCATCAGCTTTTCTCCTGCAGAATATGTCGGATGTCGGTGGCGAGCCCTTCGAGTGCCTCGGCCACCTTGAGCTTGAGTGCCCCCTCGGCAGTGGTGACTGTCACCTCGCCACCCGACTTGCTCGGAACGGTTGTCGACATGCTCGCGGCGATCGCCCGACGGGTCTGCGCTGCCACCTCCAGCCTGTCGGCCACGAGATTCCAGGCGGCAAGGTCACACATGCGCGTCCTCCAAAAACAGGTCGGGCATAGGCTCGGACTCTCGGCGACGGGCCTGCTCGACGGCGCGCTTCAGCCGACGAAGCTCGCCCACCTCGGCGCGGAGGGCAGCGTGCGTAGCCGTGCGCAGCGCCTGAGCGGCCCGGCCGACGCCGCGATGGCAGCGCCGGGCCTTTTCGTAGGCGAGCCGGCAGCGCCGGCGCTCGGCCTCGAAGCGTTCGATCATGCTGAGATGGCGCATTGGTCAAACCCTCATGGGCATGAGCACGATGAGCGCCTCGGCGCCATCGTGGCTCTTGATGAGGCAGGGAGAGCCGGCATCGGCGAGGGCGAGGCGCACCGTGTCGGAGGCGAGGACGCCGAGGATCTCGGAGAGGTAGCGGCCCTGGAAGCCGATGGTGAGGGGCTCGCCCTCGAAGTCGGCGACGACCTCTTCGCTCGCTTCGCCCGCGTCGGCATTGGTCACGGACAGGGTGAGGGTTCCTGGCGCGAAGTCGAGCCTCACGCCCCGGCCGCGCTCACCGCAGAGCGTCGTCACGCGGTCGACGGCCGCCTTGAGAACTCCGCTGTCGAGGGTCGCAATCTTGTCGTTTCCCGTGGGGATGACCCGCCGGTAGTCCGGGAAGGGGCCGTCGATGAGCTTGGAGGTGAGCGTGATGCCGGCGGCTGCGAAGCGCACCTTCGAGCCTGACACGGCAAAGTCCATGTCGCCCTCTGCGTCGGCCGCAAGGCGGGCGAGCTCGCCAACCGTCTTGCGGGGCACAGTGACGGGTGGCATTCCGGCGGCGCCATCGGGCAGCGGCACCGTGATGTGGGCGAGGCGGTGCCCGTCCGTCGCTGCCGCGTGAAGACAGCCTTCAGTGGCGTGCAGGTGCACGCCATTGAGGTAGTACCGCGTCTCCTCCGACGAGATCGCGAAGGTCGTGTGTGTGAGGATGCGCTGCACCGCCCTGGCCGGCAGGGCGAAACGGTGCGGCAGGTCTTCGTCGGGCAGGCCCGGCCAATCCTCCTCGGGCAGGGACAGCAGGACGAAGCGCGAGCGGCCTGCCTTGACGAGAAGGCGGGCGCCACCCCCCTCGGCCGTCAGCTCGATCTGGCAGCCGTCAGGCAGCTTGCGGACGATGTCGTGGAAGGTGGCGGCGGGTACCGTGAGGGCGCCGGGCGCGTCAACGACGGCGGGGGCGCTGGCCTCGGCCCAGATGTCGAGGTCGGTGGCCTGGAGCCGCAGATGCCCGCCCCTGGCCTGCAGCAGCACGTTGCCGAGAATGGGGATGGTGGGGCGGCGCTCGACGATGCGGTTGAGGGCCGCGAGCGGCTTGAGCAGGGCGCCCCGATCGATGGTGATGTGCATGACGGTGCCTCCGTTCATGCCCGGCCCAGGACCCGATCGACGAGGTCCGGCAGGTCGCGCAGCGCCGGAACGCCCCGAGCAATGTGGATGGCGGCCTCGCGCAGGTTGTTGTGCCTGATCTCGAACGCCGCACGGTCGATGTTGTCGTCGCACGAGAGGTGGGCGACATCTTGCGGCGTGATGTCGACGTCGACCTCGACGGTTTTCGTGATGGTCGGCATGGCGACCGTTCTCCCGGAGCGGCAGTCCAGGCGCGGCTCACGTCGCGCGGTTGAGGGCTTGGGGACAGTAGCGGTCGAGGCGCATGAGCCACTCGTCGGCGGCCCTGGGCCACGGCCACACGGTGAGGCGGCTGCGCATGGGGACGGGCTTGGCCGCCTCCACCTCGGAGGCCCACCTGCGGCCGCACGGCACCGTGAGCTGGTCCCGCTCGGTGCGCAGCACGCGAAGGTCCATCGCCTTGACAGCTGCCGCCGTGTGGCGTGGCAGCGGCCACGGCAGGCCGGCGGCATGGTGGATGGCCTGGTCGAGGCGGGACTTGAGGCGGGAGAGCTGCATCCGCACCTCGGGCACGCGCACGGCGACCTCGCGGCCGTTGTCGACCGTGAGATGCACGCTGAGCGCCTCGACCACCGGCGTGGTGATGTCGCCGATGAGGTACTCATGTGCGTCATGCAAAAGGAAGGCCGCGGCGAGGGTCGGGTCGCGCGTCTCGTGATAGAGTGCGTCGGCGCCGACGACGCAGTGCTGCGCGACGGAATAGGCGCCGCTGCCGACGGCGCCGCCGAAGCGCGCCACGCGGGCAAGCTGCGGCGCCACGTCGCCGCGAAAGTCGATCGCCGCCGGGTCGGGCCTGAGCAGGTCGACGATCCTGCCGGTGGTGGTCGAGAGCCAGGTCATGCGGTGTCCTTCATGCAGTCGTGGGCGGCAGCGTCCATCTGCTCGATCTCGGCGAGGATGAGGGCACCGGCGAGCACAAGGTCGCGCCGGCGATCCTCATGGCTGCGCACTGCCTCCGGCAGCGTCGAAAGGCTGGCGTAGAGGGCGGCTGCGCGGGCCATGTCGCCCCGGCAATGCGGGGCCTCGCACCGCAGCCGAGCTCGCTCAGCCATGACGTCCACCTCGGCCTGCGTCAGCGGGCGCGGGCTCATGGCCGATCCTCGTCGATCTGGTCGCCGTAGAAGCCGCGGGCGGGGGCGCTGGTGCAGCGCACCCACGCGATGCCCGCAAAGAAAAGGCCGAGCCCGATAAGGACAGTGGCGGCGATGATGGAGAGGACGTCTGCCATCTCAGCCTCCCTTGCCGAGCGCACCGGCCCAAAGACCAACGGCCGAGACGAAGGCCGCGAGGCACAGCACCTCGAAGGCGTCGCAGAGCGCGCGGCAGAGGAGGTGCCAGACCGCAGAGGCGCAGGCGGGCCACATCACGCCGCCTCGCGTCCGATCAGCCCGGCGAGGGCGCGGGCGTCGTCAGCCAGTTCAATGATCTCGGCGGAGGTAAAGCCGGCACAGGCGAGATCGTCCGCCGTGCAGCTGCCGTGCTGCAGAGCGGTCTCGTACATGACGCGCGCCATGGCAGCGACCCGCGCATTGGTGGCTGCGGCATGGAGCGCGCGGTCCTGCGCCTTGGCGTCGTGGATGGGTGTGAGGAGTGCTGTAGTTGCGAGCATGAGGCCCTCCGTCAGTCGGACGGCCTAGATGCTAGTAGGAAAAATCCGCACGTCAATAGGGAAAGTAGGAAATATCCCACTCATGGGCATTGATCCTTGCGAATCGCGCATGAGGGTATGCGGCAACGCGTTCTTGTTGTGTTCTCGTGCCGGCGTCAGATTTCGGGCTCCGTCAGGCTGTTGTGGGGATGACATGGAGAGCCTTACGCTTGGGACTAGGCGCGCCGCTACGGACGACCGGCAGTGGTGTGCTCAACTTCGGTGTAGGAGTTGTCTCGCAGAGCAATTGGTGCCGGTGCCGGCGTCCGTAGTCCGGGACGGGATCTGGCGTGGCTCGGCCTTCGTCTGCGCGGCATGCGACGGGCGGGCGGCAGTTGTCGTGGGCTTCATGATCGACCGCCGGACAGGGATGCTGGGCGCCTAGAAAAGAGGCACCTCATTCTCGATGCGGCGGACGATCGCGAGGATTCTGACCTGCCGATGGTCTTCTTCGCTCGGATCGCGTGCCAGCACGCGGGGGACGACGATCGGCTTATGTTGTTGGTTATGCGAGCGAGGATGGAATTCCGTGCGGTCCTCGTAAAGCTCGATCTGCTTGACCGACCACTCGCGGTGGTGGCCGCCATCGAGCGTCTGCTCCACGACGACGACCATGCCATCGCGCAGCGGCAAGCGCCCCCGCAGATCCTCAAAGTCAAGGCAGACGATGCGGTCACCGGGCAGGATCGGGCGGGGCTTGAGGGCATTCATGCTGTCGCCGCCTACGTCGAACGCGACGAGCCGAACATCTGGAAAGTCCCGGTCGCGGGTGGTGACGATGGAGGCTGGCCTGTCTTCGTCGCTGAACCAGGGGGCCTCGCGGAAGGCGCCGGCCTCCACGGTGCCCGCGACGTTGACCTCGACGAGGGGTGCGTTTGACAGGGTGAGGGGACGCTCGCTGCTCTCTCCTGTGTGCTCGGCGAGCAGGAACTCGACTGTCGTATCCAGGGCCTTCGCCAGCTTGGAGAGGTTCTGGCCTCGAACGGATTTCTTTTTCCCGGTGAGGATGTCCACGATGAAAGAGCGCTCGAGCCCGCCAAGGCGGGCGGCCTCGAACGGATTGCGCCCAAGCTCGGCCAGCCGGTCGGCAACGCGGTTGCGGAAAGTCGTTTCACCCATGACGGATTTATCCGACTTTCCAGCGGTTGACGCGAGTAGGAAGTGTCCGCTTGACGAAGTAGGAAATATCCTACTATGCTCGGCGTCGCCATGGAACATGAGCTTCGCCATCACCTGATCTCCTGCGCTCGGGCGCTTGCTGCGCACCGCGGTATCGAGCCGACGACCGTTGCGCGCCTGGCGGCCGGGGATTGGCGCTTTCTCGATCGCATCGCGTCAGGAAGTTCGTTCACGGCGCGAAAGTACGATCAAGTCATGCGGTGGTTTTCTGATCAGTGGCCCGACGACCTGCCCTGGCCCTCAGATGTGCCGCGTCCTTCGGTTCCTCCCGGCCGCCCCCCGGCCAACTTCGCCGGAGCGGAGCGCGTCTCCGCTCCGGCCTCTTCCGGGGAGGGGGCGTGATGCTCGCGCATGACCGCAACGGCGGCCTTGGCAAGGGCGTAGCGCCGGAGAGCGCTGCGCAGGCGTTCTCGCGCTGCCTCGATGCGCTGCTCGCGGTCGTCGCCAGTTTGCTGCATCTGCGTGGCCCTCCGTGATCTGACCGCCTGACTGTCCCACTGCTGAGCCTTTTTCCCAACGAAAAAGCTGAGGAGCTTTTTTCGTGAGCGCTGCTGCTTTGCCCGACGGGCTCTTCACCCTCATCAAGAGCGCGATCCGCGAGCTCGTCGCGGCCTGTGCCGTGCCCGGCTCGACGGGGCCGGAGCGCGTGGAGCAGCTCACCGGCTATTCGCGCGGCACCATCAGCCGCTGGCAGGGGGACGCCTACAGGGACCTGCCGCCGCTCGACGTGGTCGTCCTGCTCGAGTTCACGACGCAGCGGCCTGTCGTCTCGCGTTGGCTTGCTTCGCTTTCCAGCCATCAGCTCGTGCCGATGGCCGACAATGGTGACACGGGCTGCCTTGTGCATGACCTCGTGAGGACCAGCGGCACGGCCGCCCGCGTGACGGGCGAACTGAGCGCAGCGCTTGCCGACGGTGTTGTGACGCCGCGGGAGGCCAAGGCTGTGAAAGCCGCCATTGGCGAGCACATGGAGACGCTTACCAGTGTGCGCCGCAAGCTCGCCGGCGTTGCCGCCAGGGGCGAATGACATGTGCCGGCGCTTCACTGCCCACTTCCTGCGCCACCCGCGCCGGTGGCGCATCGCACGGCGCATGGCCGCCGCCGGATGGCCGAGGTACGCCATCTGCCGCGCGCTCGGCATCCGGGCCGAGCGCCTCGCCGCCGCGATGGCCCGGGCGGACCTGCGGGGCCCGGCTGAGGTGGCGCTTTTCCGGAGGGCTGCGTGATGGCGCGCCTGTCCGAAGCCCAGCTCGACGAGATCCGCGCCCGCCACCCGGTGGCGGAGGTAGCCGGCCGGTGGGTGACCCTGCGCCGCTCGGGCAGCAAGCTCATCGGCCCGTGCCCGATCTGCTCCGACAATCGCCAGAGCCGGACGGCCGGCCGCTTTGAGGTGGATGGCGACCGCTGGGTGTGCGCCGTGTGTGCCGATGGCGGTGACGTGATCCGCCTCGTGCAGCGGGTGCAGGGGCTCGACTTCCGCGCTGCCGTGGCCTGTCTGGGCGGGGCCGAGGTGCTTGACCCCGAGGAGGAGCGGCGCCGGCAGGTGGAGCGGGAGCGCCGGCGCGCCCGGCGCGAGCGCACGGCCGCCATCATGCGCGAGCGGGAGCGGGAGCGCCTCTTTCGTCTGTGGCAGGGGGCCGAGCCGATCCGCGGCACGGCGGCCGAGGAATACCTGCGCCTCCGCGGGCTGAGGCCTCCGCCCGACGGGCGCCTGCGCGCGGCGCGCGAGATGCCCTACTACCACGGCGAGGAGCCGGATCCGCGACGGCCGGGCAAGACGCGGCAGCGCGTGATCTATACGGGTCCGGCCATGCTCGCCGGCATCGTGGGCCCCGACTGGCGCTTTGCCGGCCTGCACATCACCTGGGTGGACCCGTCGCAGCCCAAGGGCAAGGCGCTCATCGTCGACCCGCAGACGGGAGAGACGCTGCCGGCGAAGAAGGTGCGCGGTTCCAAGCGGGGCGGGCACATCCACCTCGCCGGCCCCTTCGGCCCGCAGGCGCGACCGAGGCGCGTGATCCGCGGCGAGGGCATCGAGACGGTGCTGTCCGTCCGCCAGGCGCTCCTGGCGCAGGGGGCGGACCTGAGCGCCACCGTTTTCCAGAGCTCCATCGACCTCGGCAATCTCGGCGGCCAGCACGCCGGCACGGTGCCGCACCCCACGCTGACGCGTGCGGACAGGGCAGGGCGCGAGCGCTCCGTGCTCGTGCCCGGTCCGGTGCCAGACATGAGCCAGCCGGGCATCCCCCTGCAGGACAGCGTGACGGAGCTGGTGCAGCTCGGCGACGGCGATTCCGAGCGTTTCCTCACCGAGTGTGCGCTGCTGCGCGGCGCGGCCCGTTACGCGCGGCCGGGCCTCACCATCCGCAACGCCTGGGCGCCGGAGGGGGCGGACTTCAATGACCTGCTGCTCGAGGAGGTGGCGGGATGATCCCTGCCGACAGCAAAATGCTCTCAACGAGAAATATCTTCAGCCATTATTGTTTCAATGTCGGCAAGGGAGCTCTCTATCTTGCTGCGCTCCGTGCCAATAAGGTGCGACAATTGGGTGGCAAGGTTAAAAACATCCTTTCCCCACTCAATGCTTATGCTCAGCAATTCGCGGGCGAGCTTCTCGCGAAGCTCGTAAACTGTCTCTCTATCGTCGCTGTCGACCGTGATGTATTCTATGGTTGCAAAGTGGATTCTGTTATCTGTGTGTTTGAACATGTTTGCGATTCTGAAAACGTGCTTGTTAAGTTTCGGTCCCCCTGTGAATTCTGCCCAAAGTTCATCCGCTATCGTGTATATGTCTTTGTTGAGGTTTCTCCACATTTCGATGTAGCGACACATGTCTTCTTGATATTTATGGGTGGATCCTATTTCGATCTGACGGAGAAAATCGAAGTCAAAATTAATCCGTATTCGCGAAAGAGTGGCTCCATAGAATCTGAGTTTGGCGTCGAGATCCTGAAATTTGGCGAGATCTCTCCAGCGCTCAGTAAGTCGGATGTGAAGATCTATTGCACGTTGCCGCCGAGATTCGTCGATCTGCCGCAAGATGCTGCGATTCTGGCGAACCAGCAGCGCAGCAGCCCATCCGGCAGCGGCCAGGGACAGAACCCCGGCGATCAGTGTCTGGTAGCGCTCGACCCAGAACTCCCAGCACCATTGAGCATGGCCAGCTCTCATGGCCGTTGCGACCAATGTGGACCCGCAAGCGACTGGTTCCAACGCCTTGTAAGCAATGAGGGCGGCAAAGCCGACCACTATCGAGACCCCAAACATGACATGAGGCGTCGCGTTTTGCGCGTGAGGCGCGTGTGGCAGATCTCTCGGTTCCATCCTTCCAGTGTCCCCCAAGCCACCTTCAGTGGCGTGAGGATGGAAGGCGGGCGCGGACGTGTCGAGAGGCGGGCCGCATGAGACAGGGCGCCGACAGGCACGCGCTGGCCGAGCGCAAGGATGACCTTTACGAGACGCCGCCGGAGGCGACCCGGGCGCTGCTGCGTGTTCAGCCCCTGCCGCCGCGGATCTGGGAGCCGTGCGCAGGCCGCGGCGCCATTGCGCGCGAGCTGGCAGCGGCCGGACACGAGGTGGTGGCATTCGACCTCGTGCCGCACCACGGCGCCGACCCGGGAATCGTGACGCCCGTCGACTTCCTGCTGGAGCGCCAGGCGCCGGAGGGTTGCGACTGCATCGTGACGAACCCTCCCTACAAGCTGGCGGACGCCTTCATCCGGCACGGGATGACGCTGGTTCCGACCGTGATCGTGCTGCTGCGCCTCATGGCGATCGAGGGAGCGGGGCGCTCCGACCTCATCGACCGGCATCTCGTGCGCGTATGGGCGGGCATCGAGCGCCTGCCGGCCATGCACCGTGAAGGCTGGATGGGCAACCGCCTGAAGGGCGCGGGCGTGCCCTTCGCCTGGTTCGTTTTTTCCGCCAAGCCCCGGCCGGCTGGAAGCCCCATCGAGCTCATGCGCATGTCGTGGAGGGAGCCGTGATCGCGCTCTCCATCAACAGCGATTGCCCAACGAGCAGCAAGATGCGTTTGGGGACTGCCAATTTGAGATCCATCCAAGCGGGTGCCACGACTGAAGCGGAATTCTCGGGATCAGGTGTCGGAGGGCGGAGCCCCCTCGATGCTCGGCATCTTTTCGAGAAGCTTCTGATTGTATTCTGGACCGTCCTTTCCCGCATGGACGCGGCGGTGGCAGGTCGGGCAAAGCGCGATTACAAAACGAGGGTGATCCGGACCACCGTCGCTGACGCGGCGGATATGGTGGGGCTCGAGGTACCGTGTACCGTCGGGCCGCTCGAATGGGCCAGGTCGGCCGCAACCCTCACAACGTCCGTTCGCTCGCGCGAGGACGTAGGCGCGCACGTGCGCGCTCCGTTCATATACGTTTTGTCGGCGACAGCCGGCAGGTGCCGACGGTTTGGCCGCCTCATACGCTCGACGACGCAGCTCTGGCAAGGAAAGAGCCGCAGCAGACTGATCCTCCTGCCCCCCTTGTTCGGTGTGAGAGTTGATAGCGGCAAGGCTTCGCAGCTCGAATACTATTGCATTCCGCATATTACCATTTCGGTCAGGTGCTTCTTTGAAGTGATGCCCTTCGCAAACCCACTCCCCTTCAAAACGAAGACTGGCATCGCGTTGAGTGCGGAACAGCAAAAGGCTTTTTCCCTCGGCGACGTGATTGCTGATAGCGCGATTGCCACGCACAAACGTCATGTCGCCAACCTGCCCCTCGCCGAAATACTCAAAGATCCCATCAGACCGCAGACGATCGGCGTAACCATGTTGCTGCCCTTCGGTGCCTGTGATGATGAAGATGACCGGATGGCGGCGGGGGGTGATGATGCCTCCCCGCAGTTGTCCGCCAAAACGAGCATGGATATCGCGGCGCCGATTGTACGCCCGCCCAAATTCAAACTGCCAGCCCATCGTTGCTCCCTTGGCTGTTTCCACGCGTCGCCAAGATTCACCGCGTCCCGCCCGGTTGAAAACAGGGAGCTTCGTTCTGAGGCCGTGGAGTGGGGTTTGCGGCATGTGACCTGCAGTGCGAACGCTCTTCGCCTCGGCGGAGGGCCGCATGACTGACGAAGCGTTGCGCACCATTGCCGAGATCGTGGAGAACGCCGAGCCGGTGGACATTGCGCCCACCGGCGATGGCGGCGGCCCTCGCACACCCGGCGGCGGGGATCGAGGCGGGGGCGGCGGCGAGCCGCCGGAGCGTGTGCCTGATCCGGTGGACTGGGAGCTGGTGCGTCGCTGTGCCGCCGAGCCGGAGACGGACATTGGCAATGCCCGGCGCTTTCTGCACCGCTACCGAAACGACGTTATCTCCGTGATGCGCATCGGCTTCCACGTTTACGACGGGCGGCGGTGGGCCGAGGACGTGGAGGGAGCGAGCATCCGCCCCCTGGCGCACAGGACGGTGGAGGAGATCCGCCTTGAGGCGACGCTGGTCGAGCCGACCGAGGAGGAGCAGGCGGCCATCGCAGCGGCCGAGGAGGTGATGCCGCGGTATACCAGGCTGAAGAAACTCGGCCGCCAGCGCACACCCGAGGAGGAACTGGAGCTGCTGCGCCTCGGCGAGATCGTGGGGCTCGGCGCCGAGGCGGCCAAGGCGATCTCGGAGCGGCGCGCCAGGCGCGTGCGCTATGCCAAGACCTCGGCCTCGTCCGGAAAGATCGACAACATGCTCAAGGAGGCGGCCGTCTACGTCGCGAAATCCGTCTCCGAACTCGACGCCGACCCTCTCGCCATCAATTGCCACAACGGCACGTTGCGCCTCGTCCGGCAGGGCGAGGGCAAGCAGGCCATCTGGACCGTGCGGCTCGACCCGCACCGGCGGGAGGACCTCATCTCCAAGCTGATCCCGGTGGCCTATGACGACGCGGCGGAGTGCCCGAACTTCCTGCGCTTCATCGAGACGGTGCTGCCGGACGACGAGGTGCGCGCCTTCATGCAGCGCTACCTGGGCTATGCACTGACTGCCCTGACGGGCGAGCAGGTCTTCGTCTTCCTCTACGGGCAGGGGCGCAACGGCAAGTCGACCCTCGTGGACCTCATCTGCCGGCTGCTCGGCGACTATGCTGCATCCGTGCCCTTCGAGACGCTGGCGGGCGAGGACCGCCGCAAGGGGTCCGAGGCGACGCCCGAGCTTGCCCGTTTGCCGGGCACGCGGCTTGTGCGCGCGAGCGAGCCGGAGCAATCGATGCAATTTCGCGAGGCGATGGTGAAATCGCTCACCTCGGGCGAGCCCATCCTGGTGCGCCATCTGCACCGAGACTTCGTGGAGGTGTACCCCACCTTCAAGCTGGTCGTGTCAGGCAATCACAAGCCGACCATCAAGGGCACGGACGACGGCATCTGGCGGCGCGTGCTGCTGGTGCCATTCCTCGTGCAGATTCCCAAGGAGGACATCGACCGCGCGCTGCCGGACAAGCTGTGGGCTGAGCGGGCCGGTATCCTCAACTGGCTCATTGCGGGCGCGCTCTCTTACCTGCAGGAGGGGCTGGGCATCCCGGAGGCCGTGCGGGCGGCCACGGACGAATACCGCGAGGAATCGGACCCGGTGAGCGCCTGGGTGCGCGAGGCCTGCATCGTCACCGGTGAGGACACCGACGTGATGACGCCGGGCGAGGCGCACGCCTCGTTCAAGGTGTTCTGCGAGCGGGCCGGCTTCAATGCCTGGGGACCGACGACATTCAACCGCAACCTGCCGCTCAAGGCCGCGGCATTCGGATTCCGCAAGGCGAAGTCGATGGGCATGAGCCTCTACCGCGGCCTGCGCATCAAGGACGAATACCGGCCGCCCTCGCACACCCATGGCGGGGACAGCGAGGGCTGAGGCGCGCCTTGCCGAGGGAGGCTAGGGAGGCTGGCGGGCGCGCGGCTCGGCTGCCTCCCTCGGGGAGGGCGAGGGAGATCAACGGGTTAGGACGGTAGGGAGGCTAGGGAGGCAATCCGGGCGGACGCGCGTGAGAGGCTGGCGCTCATCAGGGTTATGAGCGGGTTTCGTTCTTACGCATCACGACACTCTTGCCTCCCTACCTTCCCTGAAAGCGAGCCGAAAGGAAAAAAGAGGAAAGAGTGCAGGGGTTTAGGGAAGTAAGAACCTGCGCATGGTGCCTCCCTGCGATCCTCCCTAGCGCCCCTTGCCTCCCTGATGACAAAGGAGCGGCGGCAATGACGGCAAAGCGGGTGATGGATATCGAGGCTGTGCTGCGGTGGGCCTACCGGGACGAGTTGCCGAAGGCCGCGCCGGCGCGGGCCGGGCTTGCGCGAGGGATGAGTGCCGCATGGAGCAGCGTCGAGTCCTTCGTCGAACTGCTCACGGTGATTGACGACAACAGCTTCGGCGTCGTGCCTGATCTCCTCTCCTCCAACGGCCCGCACGCGGACGCCATCGCCATCTTCGAGCGGGTGCGAGCGCTCGATGACCTCGAAATCGAGTTGCCCGACGACTGGAACCCCATGGTGGACCTCGGCGACCTCGGCGACCTCGGCCGGGAGGCGATTGCCCGCGCGATCGACGCCGCGACCATCGTCGACGAGCAAAATCGCCGCCGTCTCCGGCGCACGCCGCGCCGGCTCGTGGAGAAGCACGCCATCCTCGGCGGGTGCCCGGACTGGGAAATGGAGGCGCCGGTCGCTGAGGTGGTGCGCCGCGGGAAGACCGGACAGCCCGCCTGGTTCGTGAAGGAGACGATCTGGGAGGAAGCCTTCGGCGGGCAGCGCGTTGCGCGCGTCGTCGAGGTGGACGGCTTCAGCTACACGCGCCGCCGCCCTCGCCCGGGCGCGTACCAGAAAACCCACCTTGTTCCCGATCCGGTGCCAGGGCTCGTCGAGCGCGCAGAGTATGAGGTGTGGCGGGCGGCGCTCGACCTGCTGACTGAGGAGCTTTCTGGCCAGCTCGAATCGATCGATGTGCGTCCTTCGCCTCGCCCGCACCGCCCGTGGGAGGTGGGGCGCCCCGGCCAGCGTGTCCTTGATAGTCTTCTGAAACCATTGCCGGACAAGGAAGTGAGGGCCAAACGCCCGCGGCGAGCGAAGCAGGGGGCTTGACGCGCGACCTTTGTTTGGCGATAGGTCGGGACAGACGAAAAGGTCTCAAATCGACGAACCCCGCCGGGACACCCGCGCGGGGTTTTTGCGTTGGGGGCCGCCAGCTGAGGAGGCGAGCATGTGCCGATGCGCCGAACGCCGCGCGGCCCTCGGCCGATCCGCCCATGCCCTTGTGCGCGGTGATGGCGGGCGCGCACTCGACGAGCTGCGTTTCGTCGCCCGCAGCGCAGCGCAGGACGCCTCGCAGGCGCTCGCGCAGAAGGTCGCGGCGGCGAGGGCGAGGCTGAGGCGATGAGCGTCACGATCCGTGTGGCCGACACGTTCGACAACCTCGAGCGCGCGTTTCGCGATCTCGTCCCGGCGGAACGCCGCAATGCGGCCTACGCCCGGGCCATCAACAAGGCCATCGCTCAAGCCCGAACGCAGTGGGCGCGCCACATCTCAAAGAGCGCGCAGCTGCCCTATGCCTACGTGCGCCGGGCGACGGTGGTCTTCCACGCGTCCGCCGCACGACCGGTGGCAACGCTGACTGTGTCGGGGCGCTACCTCACGCTGTTCCGCTATGCCGAGGCAGCTGGCGGCAAGCCGTTCCTGCTGCCGAGCGGCGTCGTGGCAGGGCGCTGGGGGCTGCACCGTGGGGCTTTCATCGCTCGGATGCCCAACGGGCACATCAGCATCTTCGCTCGCAGGTCCAAGAAGCGCCTGCCCATCAAGCAGCTCTATGGCCCTTCGGTGCCGCGGCCACTGCTCAACGCCCGGAAGACCGACTTCACGCCCGAGGCCACCAAGGCCATTTCCGACAAGATCAACGAAGTCATCCTGCCGCTGGCTCTGCATGAGATCGGCCGTGAGATCGACCGCGTGAAGGCGCGGCACGGGGTCTGACGGGGAGCTTCGCGGCGTATGTTTCACGGGTCCTTCCCGCCGGGGAGGGCCCCACGGGCGCGCTGCCCGCGAATTTTTGCCAGTAAGGCAGGTCGAAAATCAGGGTTGACGATGTTGACGACGCCGACAACCCCGGTTGACGCCCCGCGTGCCGTCATGTGGACGGTCCGCCAGGTGGCGGATCGGGATGGGGTGTCCAAGCAGGCGGTTTCCAAGAAGGTCAAGGAACTCGTCGAGAAGCATGGCCTCTCGGTGGAGCGTGATGCGCAGGGCCGCGTCGTCGCACTCAACGTCGCGGAGTACGACCACCTTCGGGGGCGCTACGGCGACCCGTCCAAGGCACAGGCGCCGCGACAAGCGGACGTGCCGCAGACGGCGCCCAGCGAGAGCTACGACGAGGCCCTCCGCCAGAAGACCTGGCACGAGGCTGAGCGCCGCCGCCTTGAAGTCGAGGAGCTGAAAGGCAAGCTCGTCCGCGTGGACGAGGTGGAGCATGCGGTCGCCGAGAGCGGCGCTGCCATTGCCCGCATCATTGACCGTCTGCCGGCGGCCGCCGACGACCTCGCCGCAGCTGTCGCGCGCGAGGGGACGCACGGGCTCCGCGTGGCTCTGAAGGGCCTCGCGAACGGCATGCGCGAGAGCATCGCGAACGAGCTCGACAAGCTGGTGGTGTCCCGGCGGCGCGAAGACGAGACTGAAGCCGAACCGGTCGAGCCATGACAGGACATCCCGATGCTGCGGTGATCGTCGCAGGTGGGTTTTCTCGCGCGATCCGGCCTCCGAAGCCGGTGCCTCTGTCGAAGTGGATGGCCGAGAACATCGTGCTGGTCGACGGTCCGCACGCCGGTGAGCTGTGGAGCCTGGCGAACGCGCCCTACCTTCAGGAGATCGCTGACTGTCTGTGTGACGATCATCCCTGCAACCTGGTTACTGTCCGCAAGTCGCAGCAGACGGGTGCGTCGATCCTCGCCCTCGGCTGGTGTCTGTACATCGCCGACCGCGAGCCGGCCAACACTCTATATGTCGCTCCGGGCATCGATATGCTGCGCGACCTCAACTCGGCAAAGCTGCAGCCGCTCATTCGCGCCTGGCACAAGCACATCAAGCGCACCGTGATCGCGGAGCAGACCTCGCGCTCCGGTGCGGGATCGACGACCTACGAGAAGGTATTCCCCGGCGGCCGCTTGTGGCTCGGCAATGCCAACTCCGTCATGGATCTGTCGTCCAAGACCGCGAAGAAGGGCATCAAGGACGAGCTGTCCAAATGGCAGGACATCCCCGGCTTCGGTGACCCGGAGACGCTGTTCGAGGGGCGGTTCACGGCGTTTCGGCGCCTCAAGAGCTACAAGATCCTCGAGATCTCGACTCCGGAAATCGACACCGGAGACGAGCTCGGCGAGGCTGCGGGGCACTGCCGCATCGACCGCTCGTTCAAGCGGTCTGACCAGCGTTTCTACTTTTTGCCGTGCCCGGAGTGCGGAGCGTTCTTCACGCACAATCCGGACCGCTTCCAGGTGGATGAGGCGCGTCCGCATCGCTCGGTCTACCTGTGCGACCACTGCGGTCATGGGATCACCGAAACCGAGCGCGTGGCGGCGCTCAAGTCCGGCCTGTGCCATTGGCGGCCGACGGCCCCGGGGCCGGACCGGCACCCCGGCTTTCACATCGATGCCTTCATCTCGCTGATGATGAGCTACGAGGCGATTGCCGAGGACAAGATCAAGGCCGAGAAGCGCGGCGAGAAGGGGCGCAAAGACTTCACGAACCTGACCCTCGGCAGGCCGTTCCGCTTCCGGGGGGACGCGCCCGACTACGAGAAGCTCATGGCCCGCCGCGACCCAGAGGTGCGGCGCGGTCGCGTGCCTGCCGGTGGGCTGCTGCTCGTCGCGGCAGCCGACGTGCAGATGCGCGGCATCTGGCTAGAGATCATCGCCGTCGGCGCGGACCGGCAGACGTGGACCGTCGATGTCGACTATCTCGACGGCGACACGTCACACCCGATGGGCGAGGCGTTCCAGAGACTGCGCGCGGCGACGATCGACCGGACCTTCCGGGATGCGTGGGATCGGCCGAGGCGCCTCGATGCGCTTGCTGTCGACGCCGGCTATCGCTCGCACGTGGTCTATGCCTGGGTGCGCAACAACCAGCGCCTGCATCCGGACACCGGCCGCGATCTCATCCTCGCGGTCGATGGCCGCGATGGCTGGGGGCACCCGGCCATCGGCACACCGAAGCTCGTGGACATCGACCTCGATGGGCACAGGGTCAAGCAGGGCGCCAAGCTATGGCCGGTGGGGACGTGGCCCCTAAAGGGCTCGTTCTACGCTGACCTGCAGCTACAAGGCGTCATGTCGGGCCAGCCGGCCAACCCGCCGGGCTACTGCCACTTCGGAGCGTGGCTGGACGAGGCGTATTTCAAACAGCTGACGGACGAGCGACTGGAGGACGTGATCGTGCGCGGCCGGGTTGCCGGCCGGCGGTGGGTCGACACGGGCAACAACCACCTGCTCGACTGCCGCGTCTACAACATGGCGCTGGCCGAATATCTCGGCCTATCCACCATGACGCCGCAGGACTGGGCGGCCCTGGCACGGGCTCGCGGTCTTCCCGACGAACTCTCCAAATTCGACCTCTTCACACCGCGGTCGGCCTCGGCTGAGCCCGCGGAGGTGGTGCAGCCTCCTGAAACCGCCACGCCGGGTGTGCCCTCCGAGCCCGAGGGGGACGGCTGGATCAAGCCTAACAAGGACTGGATGAAACGCTGATGGCCTGGACTGAAGCGGATTGCAATGCCCTGCGCGAGGCCATTGTCCTCGGCGCGTCGAAAGTCCGGTACGCCGACGGCCGAGAGGTCACCTACCGGTCGCTCGAAGAGATGCGCTCGATCCTCCGGCAGATCGAGGACGAGCTTGCCGGACGCCGCGACGAGCGGACCTCCGTCGTCGCTCATCTGAGGTGGTAGGCTGTGAACATCATCGACCGGACCATCTCATTCTTCGCGCCTGAGGCAGGATTGCGCCGGGAGTTTGCGCGCAAGGTGCTCAGCGAGGTGCGCGTCTATGACGGCGCGCACATGGGCAGGCGCACCGAGAACTGGCGCGCTACGAACGCGTCGGCGAATGCGGCCATCAAGGGCAGCCTGCCGCGTCTGCGCGCGCGTTCGCGCGACGTGATGCGCAACACGTGGTGGGGACCGCGGATCCGCGAGGTGGTCGACAGCTATGCCGTCGGCTACGGGATCGTGCCGCGGTTCAAGACGGGGAACGCGTCTCTTGACCAGCGGGCGGCCAGGCTCTGGCGGGAATGGGGCAAGAGCTGCGATTTCGAGCAGCAGCTCGACATCAACGGCCTCATCTCCCTCGCGGTCGGGACCATCGTCGAGGCTGGCGAGGTTCTCATCCGCAAGGTGCCGGTGAGCCCTGCCGCAGGGCGCAAGGTGCCTCTCGAAATCCAGCTGCTCGAGCCAGATCACCTCGACGGCGCCCGCGATCAGCTGCGCGTGACGACTGATGGCATCATCGATCAGGGCATCGAATACCAGCGGGACGGTAAGCGCGTGGCCTACTGGCTGCTGCCCGAGCATCCAGGTGCCGCCGGCGGTCTGCATCGGCCGTCCGTGCGGGTGCCAGCCAGGGATATCCTGCACGTCTACCGCAAACTGAGGATCGGGCAGGGGCGCGGCGTGCCGTGGGTGGCACCCGTGCTGCTCAAAGGGCGCGATGTCGCCGATCTCGAGGAGGCAATCACCGTCAAGGCGCGCGTCGAGGCTTGCCTGTCGGTCTTCGTCAAGACGACCGATCCCGTGCGATCCATTGGTTCCTCGGTCCGTCACGAACCGGGCGGTCGCGGCGGGTCGCGACGGATTGAAACGCTCTCGCCGGGAACGGTGAACTATCTCGACCAGGGCGAGGAGATCGGCGTCGTGTCTCCCTCGTCGTCGCTGGCCTTCGATTCCGTGCTCATCAACACCTGGATGACGCTTGCCGCCGGGGCGGGCCTCACCTACGACCAGATGACCGGCGACCTCCGGCAGGCAAACTATTCGTCGCTCAAGGCGGGGGACCGGGGCTTCAAGCGGTTCATCGAGAAGTTCCAGCACCTGACACTGGTTCCCATGCTTCTCGATCCTCTCGCCGAGGCCTTTGCCGAGGCGGCCATGGACGCGGGGGCGCTGCCCCGTCGGGTCGGAGGTTATCCCGTCGAGTGGATCATGCCCGGCTGGGAGCCGATCGACCCGCTCAAGGACATGCAGGCGGACATTCTCGCTGTCCGCTCGGGGAGGATGACGTGGCCTCAGTTCGTGGCCGCGTGGGGGTTCGATCCGGACCAGCAGCTCGACGAGGTCGCTTCCTGGCAGCGGTCTCTGGACGAGAAAAAGGTCGTGCTCGACACCGACCCACGACGAGGCGCGCACGGCGTCAAGGGGGCCCCGTCCAGTGATGACCCATCTGCGAAGGATGAAGCCGATGCGGCAGAGCAATCTGGTTGAGATGCCGGCCACCCTGCCGATGCAGGTCCGGGTCGCGCCGGTGTCCTCGGCAGACGCCGAGGCGCGCACCGTAGAAGTCGTGTTCACCACGGGCGCGGCCGTCCGGCGCAGGCGGTGGACAGGCTGGGATACCTCGGTGCCGTTCGATGAAATTCTTGTCGTCAGCCGCGATGCGGTGGACCTGTCCCGGCTGAACGCGGGCGGTCCTGCGCTCGACAGCCATTCGATGTGGAGCACCTTCGCGCAGGTCGGCGTGGTCGATCGCGCCTGGATTGAGGGTGGGCAAGGGCGCGCCACCATCCGCTTCCCGTCGAAGGGCGTCGATGAGCGCGCAGACCGGATGTTCGCGATGGTCTCCGAAGGGATCATCCGCAACGTGTCGGTCGGTTACTCGGTGGACAAGGTCCGCGTCGTCCCGCCCGAGCAGGTCGGCGATGTCGAGAAGCGCATCGTGGAGCGCTGGACGCCCCACGAAATCTCTTTCGTCACAGTGCCGGCGGACGCCGGGGCGCAGGTTCGGTCCCAGAGTACCGCCGCTTTTCCCGTCGAATTCATCACCCGGGCCGAGCCCGTCATTCAGGAGGAGCCTGCGATGCCTGAGCGCGTCGATTCCACGGCGGGCAGCGAGCCCGCTCCCATCGCTGAGCGTACCGCGCCGTCGCCGGTGGCGAAGGAGGATGCGGAGAAGCGTGCCGCTGCTGCGATCGAGGCTGAGCGCAAGCGCAGCGCGGAGATCACGGCTCTTGCGCAGCGCCACGACATGCCGGCGGATTTTGCGAGCCGGCACATCGCCGAGGGCACGCCGCTCGACCGGGTTCGCGAGCTGGTGCTCGAGGAGGTCGCCCAGCGCGCCGAGAAGACGCGGATTTCGCCGCGCACGCAGGTCGTCACCGACGAGGGCGATACCCTGCGCCGCGCCATCGAGGCGGCCGTGGCGCTGCGTGCGAACCCCCAAGCGATCGTGACCAACGACGAAGCGTCGCGAACGCTGGTCGCGGCCGCGCGCGAATGGCGCGGTATGTCGCTGCTCGAGATCGGGCGCGCTTTCGTTGAGGATACGCATGGTGTCCGCCTGCGCGGTCTCTCGAAGCGTGAGCTCGCTGGAGTCCTGCTTGGGCTGACGCGAGCCGCAGGCATGATGTCGACCTCCGACTTCCCGAACCTGCTCGCGAACGTCGCGTCAAAGCGGCTGCGCGACGCCTACCGTGCGGCGCCGCAAACGTGGCGGCCTCTCTGCAGGCAGTCCAATGCGCCCGACTTCAAGGAGCGGGCCATCGTCCAGCTCGCCGGCATGCCGGAGTTCCAGAGGGTCCGCGAGGGCGGCGAGTACACCTACGCCTCCCTGTCGGAGTCGGTGGAGCGGTACTCGATCGCGACCTATGGCCGGATCATCGCGATCACGCGCCAGACGCTCATCAATGACGATCTCGGTGCGTTCGACCGTCTGCCGAGCCTGTTCGGTCGCGCTGCCGCGGAGCTCGAGAATGACCTCGTGTGGGACATTCTCATGAGCAATCCGCAGATGAGCGACGGAAAGGCCCTCTTCCACACGGACCACAACAACCTCGCCTCCTCGGGCGGCGCGCCATCTGAGGCCACGGTGGAGGCTGCCGAGATCGCGATCGGCGAGCAGAGGGATGCTGCCGGCAAACCGATGAACCTGCGGCCCCGGTTCCTGATCGTGCCGCCGAAGTACAAGGTGGCGGCGCAGAAGCTGCTCGCGTCAGTGACGGCGACCAAGACTGGCGACGTCAACGTCTACCAGAATGCGATGGACCTCATCATCGAGCAGCGCCTGAAGCCCGCCAGCGGCACCGTGCCGTGGTTCATGGCGGTCGACCCTGCACAGTGGGATACGATCGAATACGCCTATCTCGAGGGCGAGGAGGGGCTCTACACCGAGGAGCGCATGGGCTTCGAGGTGGATGGCATCGAAATCAAGGGCCGCCTCGACTTCGGTGCGAAAGCCATCGACTACCGCGGCTTCTACAAGAACCCGGGCGTTTCCTGATCGCGGATCTGGACACGCCCCGCTGCTGAGACATCCGACGAAAGGCCACCTCCGGGTGGCCTTCGTCGTTATGGAGAACGGCCATGAAGAACTTCGTCCAAGTCGGCGATACGCTGACGTTCACCGCGCCCGCCGGCGGCGTCGTGTCTGGCGGCGCCTATCTCATCGGTGCCCTGCTCGTCGTCGCCGTTGCGTCCGCCGACGCCGGCGAGCCCTTCGAGGGCAAGGTCTCCGGTGTGTTCACGCTGCCCAAGGCTACGGGATCCGCCTGGACCGAAGGTGCTAAGCTCTACTGGAACGACACCAGCGGGTACGTGACCGTCACGGCGACGGACAACACGTTCATCGGGTACGCAGCCGCGGCGGCAGCTAGCGCCGCGACCGTCGGCAACGTGCTGCTGCGCCAGGCGGGCGTCTAGCGCCATGGCCTCGCTCTATGCGCGGCTCGACGCTGCAGCAGAGCGGGTGCAGCAGCGCGTTTTCGGCGAGCGGTGGCGCCTCATGCCGATGCGGCGCGCCGGCGTCAACAGCGCGCCCGGGCCTGACCCGGAGCGGCCGGAGCGAGAGGTGGTGGGCATCTTTCGCGATGCCCTGACCACGCTCTCTGTGCCCGATGCCTACGACCAGCGCACCGACAAGCGGCCCGGCATTGTGACAGGCGACCCCATTGTCGAGATCGACCCGCGCAACCAGGCGGGGCCGGCACTCGACGTGCGCGAGGGCGATGTGCTCGTGCGCCTCTCCGATGGTGTCACGTGGCGCATCGCCAATGCGCCTCCTGATGCCATGGGGCGGATACACTGCCGCGTCCTGCGGACCACGTGAACGCGGCGAGGGGGACCAATGAGCCTTCATCGTCTCGCCCTGCGGCTCGCCGCCGTGGAGGCGCTTTGCCCCGCCGCCTACGAGGCGACCGGTCCCTACCCGACGCTGGCGGGCTCCCTCGTCTACGACAGTCGGCAGGTGCCCATCGACCAGCTCGCGCCAGACAAGCCGCGCCCGGTGCTCCTCGTCTACACAGAGGAGGACAAGGGCACGCCGTGGGGGAGCGGTCGGCACAGGCCGGACGAGGTCCTGGTCACGCTTGTCGTCGAGGCACTGATCGCCGCTCGCGGTACGGTCCTCATCGACCTGCCGGACGGCAGTACAGACACGGTCGGGGTTGCTGACGTCGGCCCGACCGATCCGGAGCACGAGGCGCTGCTCGACGTGCTCGAGGCGCAGGTGCGATATATCCTGGACGCCCGACAGCCGGCCCCGTCGGCGGCACTTTATCGGCGCATCGCGATGGAAGTGCGGTCCGTCGAATCGGTGCCGCTGCGCGATGCGGAGAAGACGACGCGGCTCGCCTTCCGAACCATCTCGTTCTCGGTGCAGGTCAAAACCACGGAATGGCCGGCACCGGGGCAGCCTGCCGGATTGCCCGAGCCGCTGCGCACCGTTGCCGAGGCGCTGCCCGAGGGCAGCTATGGCCGCAGGATCTGCGACCGCGTCGCCGGACTGGTGCCGACGCCGCCCGGCCTCCTGCCGCTCGAGGCCGTCGACATCTTCGCGGGCATCGGCCGCATGCCGACCGCGGAGGATTATGACCTTCGCGCCCGTGTGCCTGGCGCAACGTGAGGACGACCAATGGCCCGCCGCATCTTTGCGCGTCTCGCCGACCCGGCGAGCAAGCTCCCCATGCCCGACCGCGACTTTCGCCTGTTCCCGGCGGAGGGGACGACGGTCGATGCCGACGACCCCTTCTGGATGGCGTGCCTCGCCGACGGATCGATCGTCGAGGCGGGTCTGCCGGACGAGGGCGCCGAGAAGGCGCCAGCCTCCAAGACGAAACGCTGAGGAGCTGAGGAACTGCCATGAGCATCGGTTTCAACTTCATCCCCGGCTCGGGGCTGGTCGCGCCGCTCTTTGCCTTCGAGGTCAATAGCGCAGGCTGGTACGACAGCGTTTCGCGCCTCGTCCTCTTCGGCCACAAGACGAGCGGGGGCTCGCTCGCTGACAACACGCCGTCCGTCGTCACGTCGCTGTCGGAGGCGGACGCCCTGGCCGGGCCCGGCTCGATGCTTCGGGAGATGTACCGCATCGCCGCGGCCAACGCGCCGGCGCAGGAGATCTGGATCGTGCCCGTGCCCGAGACCGGTACAGCACCGACATGGACCCTGACCGTGGGCTCGCCGCCGGCCACCGGCGGCGTCGGCATCATCGACATCTGCGGTGAGAGGCTGTCGGTGACGATCGCGCCGGGCGATGCCGCGGCCGACGTGGCGGCCGCGCTCGCGGCAGCGATCAACGGCTACTACAATGACCTGACTGGCGCCATGCTGCCCGTGACGGCCTCGGCGGCCTCGGAGGTCGTGACCGTCACCTCGCGCCACAAGGGCGCGATCATGGCCGAGGTTGACATCTTCGTGCCGACGACGGTCTCGGGCAACTTTTTCGCCACGTCTGGCGCGCTCACAGTCGCGACGGGTACGGCCGCCGCTGGCACCCCGTCTCTTGCCGCGGCGCTGGCTGCCCTCGGAGACGAGCCCGCCGACATGATCGTCAGCCCGTGGTCGGATGCGACCTCTCTGGACGCCTACGGCACGGCACTGTCGGATGTGTCGGGCCGGTGGTCGTGGATGCGACAGAGCTACGGCCACGTGATGTGCAGCAATACCGGCAACACCGCGTCGCAGTCGACGCTCGGCCTCGGGCGCAACGACCGGCACGTGACGATCATCCCACGGCTTGCCGGCTCCCCGCAGCCGTCCTGGCTGTGGGCAGCCGGCTTTGCGGCGCGGGTGCTGCCCTGGCTGGCGGATATCGTCACCGGAAATGTCTCGCGCAACCAGACGGGTCTCGTCGTCGAGGGGCTTGCCCCTCCGCGCGACCGCAGCACCTGGTGGGGCTATTCGGCACGCAACACGCTCACCAAGTCCGGGATCTCGACTTGGAAGGTGACGGCGGATGGCAAGGTAGCGATCGACAAGCTGGTGACGACCTACCGCCTCGGCCCCAGTGGGCAGCCGGATTCCACCTTCCGTGACATCCAGGCGCTGTTCCAGGTGTCGGGCGGCCTGTCCTACATCCGGACGGTGCTCGCCAACGAGCAGGGACAGAAGGCGCTCGCCGACGATAACCCCGGCAACCTCGCGGCGATCACGACGCCGAAGGACATCAAGGGGTCATTCGTGCACGCCTACGAGGCGCTGGTGCAGCGCGGTGTGTTCGAGAACGCGCCCGAGTTCGTCAGGCGGCTCGACGTGCGGCGCAATGCGGAGAATCCCAACAGGGTCGACGTGTTCGCGCCGCTCGATCGCGTGAACCCGCTCGATATCCTTGCTGCCAACGCGACCATCTATCAGCAGTACGTCCGCACCTGACGGACGGTGCTGACCGGGCCGGGCCTTTGAGGCCGGCCAACTTTTTCCACCATCCGCAACGGGAGACCGGCGCCATGGCCAGCTTCGGCGGCGAAATGCGTTTCACCTACAACGGCGCGCCCCTGGTGCTGCGCGCCGCCATCAAGACGACCCCATCCAACACGGAAGTTGAGGGCATAGTGAACCAGGACAACTCCGTGTCCGCCTCGCACAAGCCCTCCGGCTACGGCTTCGAGCCGACCTTCGAGGACGCGGCCGATGTCGACTGGGACGCCGTCATGCGCAACGGCCCCTACAACATCTCGTGCATCGAGGATCACACGGGCGTCGTGCACACCTGGACCGGAGCGATCTTCACGGGCCGGCCGTCTGTCGACCGGGGCACCGGCGAGGTAACCGGCATTCAGGGCCTCGCTCGCGCCTATCGCAAGTCGCGAGGCTAATCTATGAGCAGGACGACCACCATCGCGCTCGCCGAGCCAGTGCTCTGGCACGACCAGCATCTGCGGGAAATCGCCCTGCGACCGCCCACCTTCGCGGAATACATGGAACTCGGCGAACCCTACGCCGAGGGATATGCCAGGAGCGGCATCTACTTCCGCAACGTGGACTATCCGACCGTGCGCGAGTATGCGCAGCGGCTCATGGTCGACCAGGACAAGGTGCACGCACTCAGCCTCCTCGGCCTCACCGATTCCCGGAAGGTGAGGGACGCGATCCTCGATTTTTTTCGCGAACCCGAGGCGTCGGAGCCGTCGCCGACGGCCTCGTCTTCGGGCTCGGCTGGGATGCCGGGACAGTCCAGCGTCTGACGCTCGACGAAATCTGCGCGTGGGGCGCGCGGGCAGCCGAGTGGCACAGGCGCCGCAAGGGGAAATGATCTATGACGAGGGCCCGCACGCTAGAGGCTGCCGCCATCATCTCGGCGTCGGACCGCACGGGTGCCGCCTTTGCGTCCGTCTCCCGCAAGCTCGCCGGGCTCGATCGCGCGGCGCGTGGTGTCGGCCGCACGATGTTGCTGCACGATAGGGCGGCGCGGGCGATGACGGCCGGCATGGTGGCTCTCGGTCGCGTCCTAGGGCCGGCGGCGCTCGCGTACGGCACGACCCGGGCGGTGCGTAATTTTGCCGAGCTCGAGCGCAGGATGACCCGCGTCGGCATCACGGCCGATGCCTCGCGCGAGGAGATGGAGCAGTTCACGGGCGAGGCGCGCCGCATGGCCGGCGACCTCGCCATGCCGCTCGACCAGATCGTGGCGGGGGCTGACGCCCTTGCCGCGCAGGGGCGCTCGCTGCAGGAAATACGGGCCCTCCTGCCGTCCGTCGCCAAGACGGCGCAGGCCGCCGGCGCAGAGGTGGATGACATTGCCCGTTCTGCGGACGCGGTGGGCACGCACCTCAAGATCGGTGCGGATGAGATGCAGAAGGCCTTCGACATCATGGCCGAGGGCGGCAAGGCCGGGCAATTCGAGCTGAAGGACATGGCCCGCTACCTGCCGTCGCTGGCGCCGGCGGCAAAGGCCATCGGAATGGAGGGCGCCAAGGGCCTCGCCGACCTCGTCGCGATGCTGCAGATCCTGCGCAAGGGCGCCGGATCGGCGGAGGAAGCGGCAACCTCCATGAACAACATCCTTCAGAAGATGTCGTCGGAGGAGACGCGCAAGCGTTTCGCCAAGATGGGCGTCGACCTCGAGGCTGCCCTCAAGAAGGGGCGCAAGGAGGGGCGAAACCTCATCGAGGTCTTCGAGGATGCAACCTGGAAGGCGATCCGGGGCGACCTGTCGCAGCTGCCAAAGCTCATCGGCGACATGGAGTTCGCCCGCGGCATGCGGGCGCTCCTGTCGATGCGTGGCGAGTGGCAGAGGCTCGCCGGCGCCATCGGCGAGGCGAGCGGCACTGTCGAGCGGGACCTCAACCGCGTGCTGGGCGACTCCCAGGCGAAGTTCGACCAGTTGTCGAACGCATGGGACCGGTTCGTCACGTCCGTGGGCGCTGGGGCCGTCAACATGGGCGTCGGCAGTCTGCTGCAGGGGCTCGCCGAGAGCATCGACCAGCTCAGTAACGGACTGCAGAAGGTCGAGGACATCCTTGAGAAGCGCCGTCGCATCGCGGCCATTGACGCGGAAGCTTCTGGCGAGGCGGAGGGAACGCGGGAGTGGATCGAGCAAGAAAAGCGAAAGGGCGAAGCCTTCGACGCCTGGGTTCTGGGCCTGACGGGCATCGACTTTCGTGGGGGCATCGCCGGTCTCGTCGATGCCTACGAGCAGTCACTCAGTGTCGATGCAGCGTTGCGGGAGGGGCGGCGCGACGCTGAGGCGCGAGCCGACAAGGCGCGGGAGGAGATGCTCGACGAGCTGATCTATGGGCGCTCGTCGCTGGGCGACAAACGCCTCGACGCATTCGACAGGGCGACGCGAGAGGAGGAGAACCGGCGGATCTACGACTTCCAGCGCGAGCTGGAGCGATTGCAGTCGCAATGGATGGCGCAGCGCGCCATGAGCGTTGGCGTGTGGCAGCCCTTTGGCGCATCGGTGCAGGGCAGGGGTTGGAAGGGTGCGAAAGCGATTGGCGCCGCTCCTGGGATGGAAGGTGTGTCAGGAGCGAGCCCCCTGGATGGGCCCGGATTTGGCTCGTTCGGGGCCAAGATCGGCGCGCCTGTGTTCGGGGACGCGGGGCCTATCAAGGCCGAGCTCGAGGGGCACGCGCGTGTTGTCAACCAGATCGAACTCACCCTCAACACGGATCTCTTCCGCGCGCAGGTGCAGCAAGTGATCCGAGAAGAGGTGGGTAATATTCGTGTCTCGCCGGCTAGCCCGGTCGGGCCGGGCTCGACCGGGCTGTCGTCGCCGGATGTGGGATGATTATGAGGAGGGGGTGAGGGGGAGACTGCAGGTCTTGGTGAATTCCGCGAAGGCCTTGGCCGCCCCCTTGGCGGGAAAGGTGAGAACTGTTCCTTCTACCCCGACGCCGATGCGCTGTTTGGCCGCCGCAATCTGACTGAACAGTTTGAAGACGTTTTCCTCTTGTTCAGCGGTCGTCGCGAATATCAGGCGTCCTCCCAACTCGGTTATTGCGAGTGGAATGGTAATCTTCTCATTCTTATCTACGCGAAATACTACGTCGACTTGATCCTTGTACGAGGCAGAGTGGTCATAGCGCATGGGTGACGCCAGCATTAGGGTTGTACTGCCTGGCCTTCCTTCCCAACACTTGGCGCCCAATGCGAAAGGATTCAGCCCGCCCCCCTTCTGCAGCTGCGTAACCACCGCAGTCTTGGTGTCGTCGAGTGGATCCTCGTCCGTTTTAATGCCCCACACCTCGGCGTGCGCAGCGGAAGCTGAGATGACGACTGCGCCGAGGCACGCGATTGTAGAAATAATCTTCATGGCCGCCCCCATTGAGCGGCAGCGAGATTAGAGCATGAAACCTCGAGCGCAAACGGCCTGCTGCGGAGACGGGCGATGAGGGACTGGTCACGGGCGCTTTTCCCGGCCTCGTTTCGCGGCGTGCCCTTCTGGGTGGAGGCCGACGAGGAGCGAGGTGGCCGGCGCATCGTCACGCACGAGTTTCCGATGCGCGACGAGCCGTTCAACGAGGATCTCGGCCAAAAGGCCGCGTTCTTCAGCGTGACGGCATACCTCGTCTCCGACATGGCCGATGCGGAGGCTGCGGCGCTCGCCGCGGCCTGCCGCACCCGGGGGCCGGCCGTCCTCGTGTTGCCGATGCACGGGCCGCTGACGGCCCGCTGTGTCGACTTCCGCCGCGCGCGCGAGCGGGACCGTGCCGGCTATGTCGCCTATGACCTTGAATTCGTGCGGGAGGGGGCGACGGTCGCGATCGCGAGCGTTGCCTATCTGGCGCAGCAGGTCTTCAACGCTGTCGACGCGCTGGCCGGCATCATCGGTGGGACCTATGGCGGGTTGGTGGACGTACGCGGCCGCCCCGATTACGCCGTCGACGCCGCCGTCGATGCCGCGCAAGAGGCGGCGGCGGCGCTGGAGGTGGTGCGCACCACCCAGCCGGTCGACCCGAGTGTGAGTGCGCCGGCGCGCGATGCCATCGCGGCCCTGTACGACGAGGCGCCGGCCCTTATCACGCGGGAGGCGGGCGCTGCGCCTGCGGTGGCCGAGCGTATCTTCTCGATTGCGCGAGACCTCGGCGACGGTCTCGCCGCCGATGCCGCTGTCGGGGCCTTCCGCGAGATTGTCGATGCGCGTCCCGCGGCGGAGACGCCTCGCACAGACGGGGAGAGGGCGGCGGCCACGAACCGCCGCGTCACCGGGCTCGTGCTGCGGCTAGCTGCACTGGCAGCTATGGTCGAGGCGACCACGCGGCGGCAGTTCGACGGGCGTCGGAACGCGATCACGGCGCGCGCCGAGCTCGCCGAGTTGATCGAGCGCGAGCAGGCGGACATGACGGGCGCGCCTTATGCCGCCCTGTATCTCGCCAGCGAGGATATGCGTGGCCGCGCCATCGACCTGCTGTCGCGGCAGATCGCCGACCTCGCGCCCATCGTCACGGTCTCGGTGCCGCGTTCGCTGCCATCGCTGTGGCACGCCTGGCGCCTTTACGGCGATCCGAAGCGGGCCGGTGATCTCGTGCGGCGCAACCGTGTCGCGCATCCATCCTTCATGCCTGAGCGCTTTGAGGCACTCGGCAAATGAGGTCGGGCGTCCATGGGCGAGGAGATCGTCAGCGTCGTCGTCGGCGGGCAGCGCTTCACGGCTTTTCTTCGGGCGCAGGTGCGCGCCTCCATGAAGGAAGCGGCGCGGTCGTTTCGCCTCGAGCTGGCGGCAGAGCTGGGAGCGACTGCAACAGCATGGACGTTTCGCGCCGGCGCGCAGGTGTCGATCTATGCCAACGACGACCTGCTGCTCGTCGGCTATGTCGACCGCTATCGGCCCCGCATCGACGCGACGGATGCGCGGGTGGCCGTGGAGGGCCGCTCGAAGGCGGCTGACATCGTCGATTCCTCGGCCGAGCACGAGACGGGCAGCTTCGAGGCGAAGACACCGGTGGAGATCGCCAACGAGCTTGCCGCGCCGTTCGGGATCACCTTTGCTGCCGACGGTGACCTCGAGCCGGTCGACTACCAGATCACGCCGGGAGAATCTGTATTCCGCGCCGTCGAGAAGCTGGCGCGGCAGCAGGGCTATACGCTCATGGGCGAGGCCGACGGCAACGTGCGCCTGCCCAAGGCGGGCAGCAAGCGCCATGCCGGCGGCATCATCGAGGGGCACAACCTCAAGAGCGGTGAGGCCGACCACAATTGGTCCAACCGGCACAGCAAGTATGTGGTCAGGGGCCAGCGCGCCACCGGCAGTGGGCCAGACAGCCTTGAAGTCGAGGCGATAGCCCGTGACGCGGGGGTCGGTCGATACCGCCCGGTCATCATCGTCGAGCAGGACGACACGACGCCGGCGCGGGCCCGCAAGACCGCACGCAACCGGCGCGACAAGGCCGCCGGCCGAGCCCTGACCGCGACTGTCACCGTGCAGGGTTTTCGCGACGAACGGGGGAGCATCTGGCAGCCGGGCTGGCTGGTGTGGGTGGAGAGCGACTTCCTGCAGATCCGCCAGGAAATGCTCATCGAGACCGTCGACTTCGTGCAGGACGGCGTCGGCGGCAGCGAGACGAAGCTCGGACTCGTCGACCCGCGCTCCTATGGCGGGAAGAAGAACAAGGGCAACAAATCCGGCGAGGCGTGGGAGCAGAGCGACGACGAGGCAACCGATGAGTGACGTGCATCACCTCGACGACTCGGTGCGCGCCATGATTCGCCGGGCGAGGCTCGTCTCGCTCGACGATGGTGGCGGACAGCAGATGATGAGTCTTGCCGGGCTCAAGGGGGACAGGCCGGGGCGGGTGCCGCGGGTGCAGCCCTACGGATTCACATCCAATCCTCCGGCCGGCTCGGTCGGCGTGATCCTCTCGCTCGGCGGCCGCTCCGATCGGGCGATGGTGATCGGCGTAGAGCACGAGGACTACAGGCCCCGCAACCTGCCGGCTGGCGCGACCGCCATCTATGACCAGCACGGCAACATGGTCTCGCTGGTCGAGCAGCGGCTCCGCGTTGTGCACGCGCAGGAAGTCGTCATCGAGGCGCCACAGATCGTGCTGCAGGCGGGCGGGTCGCAGATGACGATTTCTGCCTCGGGTGCCGACATCAATGCGCCGTCCCTGCGGCACAACGGCCGCAACGTCGGCGCGACGCACGTGCACACCAACGTGCAGCCGGGAACGGGGACCACAGGCGAGCCCGCCACCTGACAGAGGACAGGCCATGGACATCCTCATCCGCACTGCCGAGGGGCAGGAGGCGCAGTCCTTCCTGCTGTGGGACAGCGTGTGGGACCCCGCGGCGCACCGGGCCGATTGGGCGCTCGCGGGCGGGGAAGCCCTCAATGTCGGCGGCCTCAGGGCGCGGTCGGCGCTGGAGACGGCGGTGGTGCTGGCGCTGTTTACCGACCGCCGCGTACCCGACGACCACCCCCTGCGCAAGTACGCCGATGCCGACCCGCGCGGCTGGTGGGGCGATGGCGTCGATGTGCGCGCCGACCTCGGCGAGGAGCCGCTCGGCTCACTGCTGTGGCTGCTGGAGCGGGCAGCGCTCACCGAGGACGTGTCCCGCTGGGCCAAGGCCATGGCCGAGGAGGCATTGGTGCCGCTGCTGCGCCAGGGGGCGGCGGCGCGCGTAGAGGTCGAGACGAGCGGGGATGCGCCGCGCGGCCGGCTCGACCTGATGGTGCGGCTCTACGGGGCGGACGGCCAGAAGATTTACGACCGTCGCTTTGAAATCGTGTGGCTGGAGGAGTTGAGATGAGCTTCGCCATTCCCTCGCTCCCCGAGCTCGTCGAGCGGGCCCGCCGCGCCTTCCGGACGCATCTGCCAGGCTCGGATGCCTGGCTGTGGCCCAACAACATCGGGCCTTCTGCCAAGGTGCTCGGCGGGCTCACACACGAGGTCTTCGGCTTTGCCGACTACATCGCCCGCCAGAAGTTCGCCCTGACGGCAGACGGCGAGCACCTCGACATGCACGGCGCCGAGCTCGGCCTTGCCCGGCGTCCGGCGACCCCATCGCAGGGGCAGGCGGTGTTCACCGCTCCGGGGCCGCTGACGGTCGACCCCGGCGCCATCCTGCGCCGGGCGGACGGTGTGCAGTTCCGCGTGGTGGTCGGGGGCACGCTCGCGGCCGCTGGCACGCTCACGCTCGACGTGGCATCCAGCGCGACCGGCAAGGCCACGGTGACGCTGCCCGGCACGGAACTGTCGCCCGTATCGGGCGTGCACGGTGCGGCGGCCATCGAGGTCGGCGCGACCGGTATCGTCGGCGGCGCCGACGTGGAGCCAGACGGGGACCCGTACACGACGGACCTCTCGACGTTCCGCGGGCGCATCCTTTTCCGCAAGCGCAACGTGCCGCAGGGCGGGGCGCCCGCAGACTACGTGATGTGGGCGACGGAAGTTGCGGGCGTCACGGGCGTTTTCGTCGAGCGGCGCTGGGCGGGGCCGGGGACGGTCCGCATTTTCCCGCTGATGCACGACCTCTTCGAGAGCGGCATCCCGGACCCAGCGAACGTCGCCCGGGTGGCCGAATACATCGACACGCGTGCGCCGGCAGGGGCCGTCATCACCGTGGTGGCCCCGCAGCCGCGCGTCATCGACGTGACCATCGACGGGCTCGTGCCGGCGACAGCGGCGGTGCAGGAGGCTGTTATTGCCGAACTCAAATCTGCCTTTCGTCGGCTGGGCAGGGTGGCCGGCATCGACACGCTCACGCCGTCCATGCCGTACCTCGCGGCTTCGGCCACGTTCTCACGATCGTGGATCTGGCAGGCCGCTGCGAACGCCAGCGGCGAGGAGCGGCACAGCATTGCCTCGCCGGCCGGCGACATCGGCCTCGCCGCCGGCGAGTATCCGGTCCTCGGCGCTGTGACATTTACCTGACGAGGCGCCGATGTTCTGCCCGACGAAAGACGACCTGGTGCCCCAGGCACTGGCGCTGCTGCCACGCGGGCGCGCGTGGGGAACGCACGAAGGCGGGCCGGGCCCGGAGACAGTGCTCTATCGCTACTGGGCGGCCGTCTGCGACGTGTTCGCCAGTCTCTGCGAGCGGTTGTGCGCCCTGCGGCAGGAGTTCTGGTGCGCGACGCACAGCGAGACGCGCGAGTTGTGGCTGGAGGAGTACGGCCTCCCGGACTTGTGCGACCCCTATCCCGACCTGTGCGCGAAAGTGCGGGCGCAGGGCGGGGCGCGGTGCGAAGATCTGGCGGCGCTCGTGGCGCCGCTCGGATGGGCCATCAGCTGCGCCGACGCGGAGGACGCCTGTGGAGCCATCGCCAGCTGCGCCCAGACCGGGTGCAGCCAGGCAGCCGGAGCGCCCCCGCGAAACACCATCATCATCTATGTCGACATCGACAACTCGCCGGCCTTCGTGGGCGACCTCGCGACGCCTCCGCTGGCGGGCCGGACGATGGGGGGCAGCTCGCTCGCCTGCGAGCCCGACATCAGCGCCCTGCGCTGCGTGATCGACCGCGTGGCGCACGCGCACCTCGAGGTCCAGTACGTGATCATTCCGCCGCCGGTCTACATCCTCGTCAACGACGACGGGGACTATCTGGAAACCGGCGCTGGCCTGCCCATTCTCGCGGAGTAGACTGCCATGACCGATCTGCTGGGGCCGGCCTCGGCCCTCAATGCCGTGACGACGCGGCCCACCGACACGCGCATCTTCGGAGAGGACGACACCTGGTTCAAGGACTGCTCGTCCTCCACCGCGAACGATGGCACCCGTATCGAGGCCGATTTTCTCAACGGGATCCTTGCGCAGGTTCGCCGGGCGATCGTCGGCATGGGGGTGCCCATCGACAATGCCGATGACGACATGCTGCTCAAGGCCATCCAGGCGGCGACCGTCACCATCGATGCCATCACCAAGAGTCAGGCGCGGGCCAACATGCCGCTGCATGCCGAGGTGCTGTCCGCGGACGGGCGAATCGGAATCACCGGCTCGACGGGACAGGCGCTCATCGGGACAACCGAGGCGTTCGTCTGGCGCGGGCTTTTCCGCATCGACCTGGCGAGCTTCGCTGTCGGCGACCGGACGTTCGCGCTGGCGCCCAACAAGACCTACCACCTGCGCTGGCACGCGCCGGGGACCGGCGCAGCGACGCCGGTGGAATCGTTCCCAAACGGGCGGTTCGTGCTGCGGGACCTCGCCGATGGCGGCTACAACCCGACGGCGGCGGCGGAGACCAGCCAGATCTTCGATTCGACGCATGACGACGTGCTGTTCGCGCGGATCATCACCGACGCATCCAACGCGCCGACCATTACGCGACTCGCTAACCGGCTCCAGCTCTTTCACACCGAGCGAAAGACGGGACCGGGTAGTGCCATCGGCAACGGGTCTCTGGCCTTCTCCGGCAGCATCACCCTGGGCTGGGGGCGCACGCCGCGGATGTCGAGCGTGCACGGCGCCCTCGTGGGAGATACAGGCCCGCGGGGCATCATGGACTGGGGCGCCAACGCCATCATGGCTCCCCCGACGGTGACGCGCTATGGCGCCTCGGCGCAGATCGTGACCGACTGGGCGGAGCCTGTCTCCTGGTTCAGCTCCGCCGCATACATCGACTTCGCCCACGCCGCGTGAGGGTGACATGCCTCGTGGTATTGCTATCGCTGATCTCGACGTGCTCGAGGTGCTGGCGTGCGAATATTCAGTACCGATGCAGCGGTACGGCGACCCTGCCGGCCGCGCGACCATCGGGCAGATCCTGGCGCTTGCCGCGGCAGCCGTCGAGCTGCCTGGCGGCACTGACTTCGACAGTGTCGCAATGCCGGGCGTCTACATCCTGACGAGCGACGTCCACGCGCCCTTCGCTGGTGCTCGCTGGTTCCTGACAGTAAGGGTCGATCCTTTCGATCCCGGCGCTAGGATCCAGCGCGCCGAGCCGATCACCGGTGGTAGTGGGCCAACTGCCTTCGCTCGCAGGTCAGCCGGTGACATTTACAGCGAATGGGTCGGGGGAGACGGCGGCACTGTCATGGCTCGCGACGTCGGGTGGGACAACCCGATCTGGTTCACCGACGAAACCGATCTCGAAGAGGTGATCGTCAGCATCGGACTGTGGCTCAACGACCCTTGGGCGATGCAGCCGCTTGGCAAGCCCATTGACCTGATGGAGCACATCGCCGGCGTTCAGCCCCCACCGACCGATCGCGGATATCGCTATGTCAAGCTCACAGCCGGTCTGACAGGAGCAGGCGGCTACAACGAAGGCTGCCTAGCGAGTGAAAGCGTTTCGGGGTCAGCTCCTTATATAAACGCTACAGCCGTGATCAGCTTGGCGGGTTCCCCATTGGAAGGCCAGACCATCCGGCTGCTCAATACAGAGGGGCGCTTTCTGCGCCGCGGCAGCTCCGGTGTGCTGCAGGACGATCAGATCAAGAGCCACTCTCACGGCATTCAGGTCGGAGGCTCAGTGAACGGTTCCTTCGTTGCCGCCGGGAACCCCTACTCGGACGTGCGAAACACGCAGGCCTTTGGAGGGGATGAGACACGCCCCCGCAATATGGCCGTTTCCGCCTATATGAGGATCAAGTGATGCCCTGGGCCGCTCCCGGACAAGTCAGTACCGATCCGATCGCCGGCGGTATCGAGATAAGCGACGCGGATTACACCGTCGCTCTGGCCGGCATGGGCAATGGCAAGGTTGTCAGTGTGGAGGGGGGGGCATTCGCTCTCGTCGATCCGCCGGAGCCGGAGCCGGACCCAGAGCCGTCGACGGTCGATCGCTTTCGCTGGGCGATCCAGTGGCACATTGACACCACAGCGCAGACGCGAAACTACGACAGCGGCGTGACCTGCGCCTCCTATGTCAATTCGACAAACGCTACGTGGGCGGCTGAAGCGATGGCATTCACCGCATGGCGCGATGCCGTCTGGGCCTACGCCTACGCAGAGCTGGAGAAGGTCGTCAACGAAGAGCGGCCGCAGCCGACCGTCGAGGACTTCCTCGCAGAGCTGCCCCCATTCACGTGGCCGTCGTAGGTGCCGCTACCTTCCGCGCGAGGCAGCCGTATTCGAGCCCCTCGTCCGGTCCCCGCAACGTCTCGGCCGTGTGGATCGGCTCGAAGCCCAAGCCGCGGATCAGTGCGTCGATGACAGCCGGGCGCTTCGTGATGTTCTGATGCCCCTCGTCGGGCTTGGGATAATGCCAGATATCGGTCCAGAACAACAGGTAGCAGCCGGGGGCCGCATAGGTCGCCATGGTGTGCAGGACCGCCAGCGGATCCTCGGCGTGATCGATGGCGTTGCGGCAGATGATGGCGCCGTCCACCGCGCCAACGAGGTCCGGAATGATCGGCTCGGCCGGCGCGCTGTAAGTTGTGATTTCGGGCACGAACAGTGTTCGCCCGATCATCTCTATCTGGATGCGGCGATACTGATCAATCAACGGGTCAATGATGACCCGGTCCTTGATCCAGTAGCACGGCGATAGGTAGCCGAAGGGGCCGGAGCCGATTTCTAGACACTTCCGGTTCCGGACGTGATCGACGAACTGCCGGAATGCTTCTTCGTCGCCGCGAAACCACTCGTCGTTGGCGCCCTGCCAAAGGCCGCCCTGCGCCACGACCTCATCATATGTCTTGATAATCCGCGGAAAGGCCTCTTCGATCGTCTTCCTCGCGCTGTCGATCTCGTAGGCCTGGGCCACCGAGTGATCGAAGCCGGAGCCCTTCCGGTCGGCCAAGATCGGTGGGGTTATTGCATGGATGGCGCGCCTCGTCCGGTAGGCAATCGACTTCTTCGCGCGGCGTAGGAGCGACGTCATGGCGGTTCCTCGTCTCCGGGATTGCCGACCCTCTAACACATTTCCGCCGCACTTCACCATCGCCCCGCTTCAACGGGGCGTTTCTCTTGGGGGCTACATGTTCACGCTATGCCTTTGCCTCGCGGCCTGCGCCGCGCTCAATCGCGCGCGCGGCGACGACAGATGGATGCCCGGCTGGCTCCCCGGCCGGGCGCTTTACTACACGGCGCCGCTGATCGGCGCCATCGCCGCCATCTTGGGCGGCATCTCCTTCGGGGCGGCCTTCGGGGCCGCCTTTTTCGTCTGGGCGGTCGGGCCGTGGGGGCATCTCATCGGGCTCGGTCGATTTGCGCCGGATCGTCCGGCCTCCGGCCTGGAGACGGCCCTCATCGAGCTCGCTGCCGGGAATGCGCATCTGGCGCTCGGCCTGCGGCACCTGTTCGCGCTGCCCGGGCTGATGATCGCCGCGGCCGTATCCGGGGAGCTGCTGCTCGGCGTGCCGGGGGCGCTCGCCTTCGCCGCCTTCGCCACGGGCTCCTACGAGTTTTCTTGGCGGCTGCGGCCATCCAATCCGATCATCGTGGCGGAGCTGGCGACCGGTGCCCTGTGGGGGAGCCTCGTCGTGGCTCTGGCATGATCCGGGCGCCTTGTTTGCTCTTTGGATGATGAGCCTCTGAGGATCTCCCATGCGCACCATAACTGCCGCCGACCTGCGGTCCATCGCAGGCGGGACGGCCCCGCTCGCCTCGAAGCTGGTCGGGCCGATCAACACCCACGCCACAGCGCAGGGCATCACGACGCCGCTGCGCATGGCGCACTTCCTAGCGCACATGGCCGAGGAGACCGGCGGCTTCCGCGCGCTCGTCGAGAACCTCAACTACACGTCTGCAGCGCGGATCCGGCAGGTTTGGCCCTCGCGCTTCAGGACGGATGCGGCCGCCAAGCCGTATGTGCGCAAGCCGGAGGCGCTTGCCGAGAAGGTGTATGGCGGCCGGCTCGGCAATACGGCGCCGGGCGACGGCTGGCGCTACCGTGGAGGTGGGGCTTACATGCTCACCGGCCGCGGAAACTATCGGCGCTTCGGGGCCGCCGCCGGCATCGACCTCGAGGCCAGGCCGGAGCTGGTGCGCGAGCCGGACACCGCCGTGGAGGTGGCCGCACGGTACTTCGTCGCGCGCATGGCTGCCGCGGCCGACCGTGACGACCTCGAGGGCACGACGCGGGCGCTCAACGGGGGCCTCACAAACCTCGCCGCCAGGCGTGCCTACCTCGCCCGCGCAAAGGACGTGCTCGGCGTTTCCAACCCCGCCGGCCCGTCGCCAGCGAAGGAAGCGGTCCGGGCATCCGAGGCGGACATCAGGCGGCTGCAGACGATGCTGCGGAACCTTGGCTACACCGAGGTCGGCATGTTGGACGGCAAGTGGGGCAGCCGCACGCGGGGCGCACTGCTGGCCTTCAAGGCTGACAACGGTCTGCCGGCCTCAACCGATCTCGACGAAGCGACCTGGGCTGCGCTGGCTCGCGCGGCACCACGTGAGGTGTCCCCGGAGCGCGCCGAGGCGAGGACGGCGCCGAGCGCAGCGGCCAAGGCGGCTCAGGCTGCGCAGCTGATCGGAGGGGCTGCGGCCGCTACCGGAGCTGCCGATGCCGCGCTGGAACCCGCCGGGGGACTGGTAGGCGCGCTCGGGTGGCTTGCCGGCGCCGGCGAGGCGGCGCGCACGGTCTCCGATGCGCTTATGCCGGTCCGCGACCTCATCCGGGCCGTCGCCGGCAACTGGCCGCTGGCGCTGGCGCTCGCGGGCGTCGGGCTCTTCCTCCTCGGCCGGCACATCTTCCGCGACGAGTTGGTGAGTTTCCGCCGGGGTGAGTGGACATGATCGCCGCCGCCTTCTCCGCGCTGACCTCGAGGGCGGGCCTCGCCGCCACCGGGCTCGTGGTCGGCTACCTCTACGGCCACTACGCCTCCCGCACCGGAGAGCAGGTGCGGGGCCTCCAGGCCGAGGTCGCCACGCTGCGAATTGACCTCGCCATCGCGCAGGGCGCAGCTGACATCGCCGCTGCAGAGACGGCCGCGCTGGGGCGGCTGCGGGCTGCGCTCAAGGAGAGGATCGATGCCTATGGTGCCGACCTGGCGAAGCGGTCGGATGATCGCTGCCGCCTCACTGGCGCTGACGTGCGCCGGCTGCACAGTGTCCGCTAATGGGCCGGCATCGCGGGCGATACCGTCGCCGGCAGCCGCCGGGCCATTGTTCCATCCGGTGCCGCATCCCGTCATCCGGGAAGGCGACGACGCCCGGCAGAAGCTGGCGGAAACGTCAGCGGCGCTGACGATCGCCAACCGGCGGATCCTCGGTGCCCGCGCATGGGTCGAGGACATCCGATCGCGCCTGCTGCGAGGAGAGGGGGGAAGGTGATGCAGGATATTCCGCCGCCGTCGGGCAACGTGGTGTTCCTCGGCGTCAACCTCGTCCACCTTGCATCGGGCGTTGCCGGCGGCATCGTGCGGGGGCTCATCAATCCATCCTACACGTGGACGGCGCGGATATCCTCAGCCGTCGTCGGCGGACTCACGGCCGGCTACGGCACCCCGGCTGCGGCTCACATTGTGCGCCGCTGGCTCGAGCTGTGGGGCTATCCCTTCGGCAATGTCGAGGGGTCGGTGGGCTTCCTGTTGGGCCTCTGCGGCATGACGATCTGCGACGCCATCATCCGCTGGGCGCGCCGATGGCGGGACGGGCCGCCCTCGACGCCGCTGCCTCCGCCGCCGCAGAAGACGTGCTAGATTCGCGCCGGGCGCTGCTGCGGCAGGTTCAACGAGATTCGGCTTCGACCATACTTCGCCCCGCTCGGTTGCTGCCGGGCGGGGCTCTTTGCGTTTCAGGCCCCTTAACGGTCAGCTGCCCTTGAGGGTGGGCTGGCCAGAAGTGTGGACGCCGAGGAGCGGGGAGATATTCCGGTGGCCGCGGAGGGCGTGTTAGCCTCCCGCCATGCTGCTGCGAGGAGTGCCATGAGCTTTGCTATAAGGGTATTCGCCAGTGCGATAGCCATTGCCGCTGCCGGATGCTCAGCTTTTGCCATGGATGAGGCTTCTCCGAGGGAGATGCTGATGCAGGAATGGGGCCGCCTCAACCTCTTCGTGCGCGGCGAGCAGATCAGGTCCATCGCCGAGGAATTCGAGCTCGACAGCGACCAGAAGCACAGGCTGCATGCGTGCCTTATCGCTACGACGATGGACCCGGAAATGCGCCTGTGGACATTCCGCAAAGCGTCGAGAGCCTGCATCACCTACGCACGCTCACAGCAATAGAGTGGGGAGTAGAGGACGGCACGGGGCACCGTTCCAGCGCCGCCTCTTCACAATTTAGACGGCTTATTCACCGCCTTCGCCAAGGATGGCCTTCGTGGCTCTGACAAACCAGCCCTGCTCCGGCGAGCGCGCGATTCCCGCTGGCGCCATGGCGGAGCTGCGGGCGATGGGGTCCGTCGCTCGCCGCCGTCCTGCCGCGACCGTAAAGACATTCTGCATCATGCGGGCGACGAGCCGGCGCGGCAGATGTTCGAGCGGGTGATGGAACAGTTCAAGTAAGGCCCTTCCCGACATCAATATCCCCGGATGCCAGTCTGTCCCGGGATGCAGACGCCGAGGCGCAGGCCGATGGCGCGGCCGCCGCAGCGCGAGCAGCGGAGCTTGGGCGCGAGGTGCTTGTGCAAGGCGGGATGGTCCGGCCCAAGGCGCGCGGCGAGTGCTCGCAAGTCGAGATCACCGCTGTGCCCGCACTTGGGGTTGTAGCAAATCGCCGTCAGCGTGTTGCCGTGCTCGATGAGCGCGGCGATCGTGCCGAGTGTGACAGCGCACGCCATGGCTCCCTCCATCAGAGGGATGTTCTTGCATTGTTCCGGTGCCCAGAGTAAAGGAGCAGACACCGAGCGTCTGCTCCGGCCTAGCCGCATCACCTAGTGGCGACCATGTGTCGTGTCCGGTAGCTCCTAGAAACTGGTTGTCGTGTTTCCCATCCAGCTGACCTCTCGAAGAGACGCGATGCGAGTCTGCCGCCAAATCTACGATTTGGCAAAATCAATTATATGATCGCAGAGAGTGTCTAGAGTTGGCAATTTAACTTTTTTATCGAATAGATACTCTAGTGCTGCGGCAATATAGAGCGCATTCTTGGTAAAACGTCCGGAGCCACGGAATCGGTTCGCAGCCGCATTCTTCGCGTTGCTCCAGTGCTCTGCGGCATCATTCTGAATGCTGCTACCGATATCGTTGGGCCATGCCGTGTACCACTCGCCGCGGCAAACTTGGCTTGGGAAGGGCTCGTCGCTATTGCATCCGACCAATTCAAACAAGGCTTTATTATCTCTCTCGTGTTCGCGCCGGATTCGAGCGGTGTCGTCTGCGTTCTTGCCCTCTTTATCTCCATCGCAATCGAAAATTACAAACGTCGGAATTTCCATTTTCTTCGCGATAATTATGGGCTTAAGAAGCTCGCTTTTTCCATTCACAGGAACAATGTGCACTCCGCCCTTCCGCATGTCTATCGAGCGCTCAGTCAATGTCATCCAGGCATGGATGTAGGCGGCGTCCTCTGGGCCCTCAACCAGTACCAGCTTGGGGCAGAAGAACATTTCGCTGAGGTGAGGTTGCATAACTTGGTGCAGTCGAGCCAGTATAGTACTCTCATTTGGTCTATCGTCTCCAGTAACACGTTTATATTCGTCTGACAGATGTGTAATTGAACAGCTCCGGACGACAGAATGTCTTTCTGATTTATCCTTTCTTACAAGTCGAACTTGATTGAATCGCTGACCATTAACAAAGTACGGACTGTGCGTTGAAGCAATGACTTGAGAGTTCTGGTTGCTTAGCGTTTGTAGAACTTCCGCCAAATGCCTTGCCTGCGGAGGATGCTGGTAGAGCTCGGGCTCTTCAATTCCGAGAATAAGTCTAGGGTTGGCTGTATCATCGGAAACAGCAAGTCCGTGAAGGAGGGCGATGATATAGGACCGTTGTAGCCCGTGTCCGAATCTGGCGATAGAGCCTTCAAACTCGCCGTCGCCAGCAATGAGACGAGCCATTGGCTCATCAATGCGGATCGAAGACTTTGGATCTTGGTACCAGCTCAGCTTAGCCTTGGCGTCGGGATGCGACCATTCCGCCAAACGCTTTTGCAAATCGGCTGAAATATCGTCTAGAGCAGCTTGTTCGGAATCTAGCATTTCTTGATATCTTGATTCAATTTCATTGCGCATTTCAAGAAGTTTATCGGTAAAATTTACTTTCGACATAATAGTTCTATCTAGCAATCGGCGAAGCGCTGTGTTCCTTTCCGCGGCCTGTTCTGCTGCGGCATCTTTTACGGCCGGAACATAAACCCACTGAACGTACTTGCGCAGCTTGTTTTGGCCTTGCGCGAAACCATAAAACTCATCTTCACTAGGTATTATAGTACATTTGTCTGGGTTGTCGTTTTCAAATGATCGCAACGCAGCAAAAGCGGCGGCTTTAGTGTTGGCTGGCGGAAGATCGTTATAATTTTCGCGAAGTTTTTTGTACTCAGTCAATGCCTCTTGTGCCTTCCCCTTTTCGTTATAAAGGGCGAAAAAGTTGGCAAACGCGGCCATTCCAGTCCGATTGCCATATTGAATAACTTTTGCTCGTCCTGTAGAGTTGTCGAATTCGCCCCTTGCGGTTATTATCAACTTATCATTTCGGAAATAATCGGCAAAATCAACTTTTGCTTCTTCGGATAATTCGGTAAATGTTACTGTAATTTCTATCGGATCTGATGTGTTACCGGCGTGAAAGTCTTCTTTTTCAAGGGTGATAAGATTTGTAGAGGAGTTTTCTGTTTCGCGGAAAAACACATTGAGGGCACAAAGAACGGTCGATTTCCCGGCGCCGTTTGCGCCTATTAAACATGTATAATTATCAAAGCTGATTATTTCGTCTTTAAATGCACGAAAATTCTTTATGTGAACTGAATCGATCCGCATTTGTTGCTCCAACGCAGTTTTGTGATGCGATGCAATGCGACCGACGGGTTGCGAATGCCGCCGTTGCGGTCGAAGATTAATTTATCAGCATAGGTTCGGGCCAGCTCAACGGCGATTCATCGGCAGGATGATTCAGGTGCTACCGGTGCTACCGGGCCTAGGGCGGGGGCTGCGAACAGGCGGCAATCGACAGAGCGTCGTCGGGCAGCGGGCGCTGCAGCTCCTTGGCGATCTGCCATGGCGCAGTCAGCCAGGCGTCGATCTCATCGGGCTCGGTGAGAATGACTGGCATTGCCTTGGGGTGGATCAGCGCGACGACGGCATTGGGCTGGCATGTAAGGAAGCCGAACAGCTCGAAGTCGCGCTCGCCGTCCCTTACCTTCTTTACGCCGCGCCACCGGGTCCATAGCCCCGCAAAGCACATGATCGGCCGACCATCACGATGGGCGAACCAGGTGTTCGGCGTGCGCTGCCCCTCGACTTTAGCGGCTGGGTTGGGCTCGGCGAACAATGAGAAAGGGACCACGCAGCGATTCTCGGGGCCCAGCCACCGGCGCCAGTGGGGCGAGGCTGTGTTGCGGATGTTGGTGACGCCGGGGTCATAGGTTTTGACGTAGGCGGGTGGCGAGGGCATCCCCCAGGTCGCCATGACCATCTCCCGCTGGCTGTCTGCGCCGACGCGGACGATGGGTGCGAGCATGCCGGGATAGACATCGCGAGAGGGCTCGTTCCATCCGGTGCGGTCGACCATGCCTCGGGTCAGGTCGATGATCGCCTCGCGGTTGCTCCGGACATTGTAGAGGTTGCACATAGGCGGCAACTCCGGTGAGGCCCGCGGGGCAGTTCAGACTTTTGCCCCGAATCAGTGCCATATCGACGGCATCAGAGTCTGAACTCACATTGCGACTCCTTATATATGATACGGCCTGTCACGCCGGAGGCCGCGGGTTCGAGCCCCGTCACTCCCGCCACTTTCCTCCTTGCATTTCCAAGCCTTGAGAAGTTGCCCCGTTCGGGGCCGGCCTGAACTCGGCA
>Ga0207874_1000716_pt1 | contig 44963 bp, 39 predicted proteins | sample HigsolmetaAR201D_FD_184833 | JGI IMG/M metagenome (GOLD analysis project Ga0207874, IMG submission 184833) | Ionic liquid and high solid enriched microbial communities from the Joint BioEnergy Institute, USA - AR20-1-D (SPAdes) (version 2) ...
AATCTCGCTTTCGATGCTTCGCAGCAGCGAGTCGCCGATCAAGGCGCCCGCCGCCTTGGTTTCGGCGTTGTAGCCGCCCAACTTCTTGAGCGTCTGTTGCAGATTGTTGTACTCGGTGACGAATTTCTGCACGCGCGACTGCACGCTGGCCGAGTCGAATGCGATATCGAGGCTCACGGTTTCGCCTTCCGAAGCTTTCTTGGCCGTGATCGTGACGCCGTCGATCGCGTTTTCGAACGTGTTCGTGTCGCTTTCGAGCTCGAAGGTCGCGATGCGAATCAACGCGTTCTGTGCGGCCTGCGTCTGCGTGAGATTCTGCGTACCGTCCGTTTCATAGACGAGCTGCTCGAGACCGCCGTCTCCGCCCGAAGCGCTCACTTGGATGGCGTGGGCTTCGCCGGTTTTCGACGACGTCAGGATCAGACGCACGCCGTCGACCGTATTGAGCAGCGTCGCCCGCACACCCTTGTTGTCGCTCGCGGCGTTGATCGCATCGCGAATGTCCGCGAGCGTGGCCGCGTTTTCAGCGATTTCGACGTCGAAGCTCTCCTCGCCCACCGCGATCGTGAGCGTGCCGTAGCCGATCTGCGTACCGGTCTCGAAGGCCGCCGAAGACAGCTGATGGGCCTGCGCGAGACGCACGACCTCGACGTCGTACCGCCCTGCCACGGCTTTCGTCGCTGCCGTGACGGTAAAGATGTCCGTGTTGCCGGAAGTCGCTTTGCGGGCTTCGAAGCCGTCCACCGACTTCAGCCCTTCGAGCGCGCTCTTGAACGCGCTCAATGCACCTTTCAAAGAGCCGAGCGCCGACAGTTTCGTCGTGACCGACGTCTCCTGACGCAGGATGCGCTGCTGCAGCGGCGCGCGCTCGGCCGACACCAACTGCGCGACGAGCCCGCTGATGTCCAGCCCCGAGCCGATACCGCTTGCTTGAATTCCGGCCATGTTCGCTCCTTACACCGTCTCGTTCACGAGCACGATCGTTTCGTCCGCCGCCATCTCGGCAAGCCGCAGCGCTTCCTCGTTGGGAATCTGCCGAATCAGTTCGCCGGTTTCCTTGTCGCGAACCATGATCACAGTACGTCCGCTGTCTGCATCGATGCTGAACTCGATGGACCTGCCAACGCTGCGAAGATAGCAGTCGATGCGTTGCGCTACTTCTTCGATCGTCTGTTGCGGCAGTCGGCCCACGCTGGCGCGCTCCGTTTGCGCCGGCGCAGTTTCGGAACGCCCAGCGGACGACGTTGCCGGCGCCGAACCGCGCGCCGCGCCCACTGCGCTGATATGAGTATTCAGCTTGACCTCGCTCATCGTCTTACCCGTCTCGGTTTCGATCGCCCAGGTCCCAACGTTCCTGCCTGCGTTCCTCTCGGTTGTATCTGGCGTGCACCTCGCACGCCGAAATGCGGCAGGCGATGACCGTCTTGCGACCGTCACCGCCTACCGCTCACTGAATCATCCTGATTTCAGCCAGAAGTCACCTCATCGCCGTTAACGGAGCAAGGAGAGGACGTTCTGCGGGATCGCGTTGGCCTGCGCCAGAATCGCGGTACCGGCCTGCTGCAGGATCTGCGCACGGGTCAGAGCCGCCGTTTCCGCGGCGAAGTCCGCGTCCTGAATTCGGCTGCGCGAAGCCGTGAGGTTTTCGGCCGCCGTCGTCAGGTTCGTGATCGTGGACTCGAAACGGTTCTGGATCGCGCCGAGCGTGCTGCGCAGGTTGCTGACCGCCGTGAGCGCAGCGTCAACCGACAGGATCGTGTTGTTCGCCGCCTCGACCGTCCTCACGTTCTGCGCACTCAAGTTGCTGCCGGCCGCCAACAGCGTGTCGGTGAAGCCAATGAGCGCCGGCGTGCCGCTCAACGAGATGTTGTCCGAAGACTGCAGCGTCACCTTGCCGCGATACGTTTCGCCACCGGCCGCGAGACTGAAGTTCGCAGCCGAGGCCGTGTTCGTCGAGAACACCGTGTTGAGGGTGTCCGCGGCGGCCGTGTCGGTCGTCGTGAAGCTCTCGGAAATTTCGATGTTGCGACCGTCCGCGGCCACGAGTTCGAGCGCGCCCGACATGGCATTGCGCGAGGCAACCACGCCCGTCTGCGACGAGAACGAGTTGATGCTGGCCACTGCTGCGTCCATCGAAACATCGCCGGTCGCGGTGAGCACCTCGGTGCCGTTGATGGACAGCGAGTAGCTCATCGTGGCGTTACCGTCCGCCGCGGTGAAGTCGAGGAAGTTGTTTCCGCCGACCGCGGCGAAGTTCAGCTCCGTCCTCGCCGTTGCCGTCACGCCAGCCACTCCGCTGGCGTTGATCGCCGCCGCCTTGGCGTAAGCGCTCGTGGAATCCTGATACGTCGGAGCCGCGCCGCCGATATAGTCGGCCGAATCCTTGATAGCCACACCGTTGATCGTCAGGTCGCCGTTGATTGCGGCATCCGAGACGCCTTGGTAGCTGGCGGCGTCCGCAGTCAGAGCATGCGTGTTGCCCGCGCCCGCACCGATCGCTGTTACGGTGACCGCCGCGCTGCCGGTTGCGTTCACGTAGGAACCGATGTCCGCCACGCGCATGCTAGTGTTCAGACCGATCGTGATCGTCTCGCCGACGTTCGCGCCGACCTGGAAGGCCGCCGTGCCGAACGTGCCGTCGAGGATCTTCTGGCCGTTGAACGACGTCTGCGAAGCAACCCGCTCGATTTCCGCCAAACGCTGCTGCACTTCCTGGTCGAGCGCAGCACGGTCCGAAGCGGAGTTCGTGCTGTTCGCAGCCTGCACCGCGAGCTCGCGGATGCGCTGCAAGTTGTTCGTGATTTCGGCGAGCGCGCCTTCGCCCGTCTGCGCGAGCGAAATGCCGTCGTTCGCGTTACGCGCGGCCTGGTTCAAGCCGCGGATCTGGGTCGTGAAACGCTCTGCGATCGCGAGACCTGCCGCGTCATCCTTCGCGCTGTTGATGCGCAAGCCCGACGAGAGGCGTTGCAGGGCGGTAGCCAACTGGCTGCCCGATGTCGACAGATTGCGCTGGGCATTCAGCGACATCACGTTGGTGTTGATAACTTGAGCCATCGAAGTCTCTCCTGGTTTCAGATGTCGCTTCGAACACCCGTTCGAAGCTGCTTACTCTTCAGCGCTTCGCTGCAGGTTGCGCAGCCGGCGCTCAGGGGGTGTATCGGTGCGCGCGAATCGAACTTGAGAGGCATAACCGGTATCGTTGGAAATTGCGGAACGCGTCACGGCCGATGTCACGCTACTGTGCTGCAAGCCGCAAAATCCGACGGTTGTTGTCGATCTGCTGCACCGCACCTACTCATTCAGGGAAGGCGAGCGGCCGATCCTCATCGCAAATAATCGAATAGCGACAGCTGGGAGATGCGCACATACGAGGCTTGCGCGGCTTCGAGCCCCACGAGCTGCTGGTTCATTCGCGAAATGGCCTCGGCATAGTCGAGATCGCGCAATTCCGAGGTCATGCGTTGCAGCTCGACCTTAAGATCCTCGCGTGCATTTTCGGCCGTCTCCAGCGCATTCAGGCGCGAACCGACCTCTGCGCGCACCCCCAAGATGTGATCGTTCGCGGTCTGAAGCTGCTGAATCGCGCTGGCCATCGCGCTGTGGAATTGTGCGCGCTCGGCTTCCGTGGTCGGCTCCGACTCGAGCGCCGCAATGAGCTTGTTCAAGGTCGTGAACACGTCTTCCGTCGCGCTCGCCGACACCGAGAATGTGTCGTTCGCCGCGGGCATGCCGCTCAAGTTGATGCTGACGCCGTTGAAAACGATGGCGCTGTCGCGCGTATATGTGCCTGTGGCTACGACATTGCCGAGACTGTCCGTGATCTCGTAAGCGCCCTCGTCGTCGATGAATGTGATCGTGTAATCGTCCGGCACCCATTGCGACCGATCGATCACGGTTCCCGCACCGACGGTGCCCGAACCCGCATTGTTGGCGCCCGCGGAAACCGCGAACACGCCGTTACCCTCGGGAACGGCGACGAATACTCGGTATCCGGAATGACTGTCCGCTACGCGCTGATCGGGCCCGATTTGCAGCTCACGCGAGTTTTGATCGCCGAAGTAACTGATCCCGGCGCCCGTGGCCGCAAACGGTTGAGTCGTCGTCGAGTAGCCCGAGAACAGGTACTCGCCATTCGCATCGCGACGGTTTGCGATATCCATGAGCGCCTTCAGGCGTTCGCGCAGTTCGGTTGCAATCAGTTTTCGGCTGCCTGCGTCGACGGTCGCGTTGTTGCCTTGGATCGCACGTTCGCTCACGTTCTGTAACAGGGTGCCGATGTCTTGCAAAGCCTGCTCTTCGAGCGTCAATCGGTTGTACGCCATATCGGCGTTCGTACCGAATTGTTCGGCCTCCCGCAGCGCCCGCTGCATCTCCAGGATGTGCACCGACGCCACCGGATCGTCTGCAGGCGTATTGACGCGCCGACCCAGTGCAATCTGCTGCTGCGTTTTGGAAAGCTGCTGCTGCTGCACGAGCATCGACTGCAGCGCACGATAGTGCAGGAGAGGCGTTGATATGCGCATGACGTGAATGCCCTCGACACTAAGCGGCGGCTAGATCCTGATCGTTTGTTTGCAAGCGTTAGAAACGTATCGGCGAAGCTTCGAGGTTCTGAAGAGGGCTTGGGGCTCGGGGCATGGGGCTGTGGCAAGCGCGCGAACGCGCACTCTACCTACAGCCTACGGTCCACAGCCTGCAGCCTATCTTTGAGTCGCTCCCAACAACGTCTGGAACAACGTGTCGGCGACTCGAATGAGCTGCGCCGCAGCCTGATATGCCTGCTGATACTTGATCAGGTTCGCTGCCTCCTCGTCCAAATTGACACCGGAAATACTCGAGAGCGTTGCGAGATTGTCGCTGTACACGACTTGCTGCGCGTCGCGGTTCACCTGCGCCTGGCGCGTCGCAACGCCGATGCCGGCCACGAATTCGCCGATGCCGGCCGAAAGCGAGGTCGTGCCGTTGTTCAACACAGGCCGCTGCAGCACGGCTGCAAGCTGCAAGGCATTGCGGTTGTCGCCCGCACCGCCGGTGTTGTCGCTCACTGTGAATTCGTCGCCAGCATTGGGCGTACCCGAGATCTGGACACGCCAACCGTTCACTTCGATGTCGGAACCGCTCGTGTACGTATAGGTACCGGCGCCGTTGATCGAGTACGTGGTGGGCGTCAGGAATTGGATCGTGACCGGCGCACGCAGATTGGGGTTCGTGCTGTCGATCACCTCGCCCGCTGAAATCGTTGCATTGCCCGTGTTGCTGGCAGCGGCAGCCGTGCGAATAGGCGCCGCTGCGGCAATGCGCGACGGATCGCTGATGAGCACGCTCAGTCCGTCAGCGGCCGTACGGGTCGGACGGATCATGAATTGATCGCCGACCGCATGGGCGCCGCCGACGACGATTTCGAGACCTTCCACGACGAAAGGATCGCCAGCCGTGCCGGTGCCCGTCATGGGCACGCTCGCACCCGTGTCTGCATCGCGCAGTTCCCATCCATTGGCGGTGAGCGCGAGCACGTAATCGCGCTCGGTCATGGCACTCACGTCGGCGCGCGTGACCGAGACCGAGCCTGTTCCGGTGTTCCCGGCGCGTTGCAATACTTCGACGCCGCTCGTACCGAACAAGTCGCCGCCGAGCGCACCCGTCAGGTCGATACCCGCGCGGTGCTGCGAGTTCACGATCTCCGTCAAGGCGATGCTGAAGCGACCCAAGGCATTGTGGGCGGGATCGAGCATTTCGCGTCTGAAATCGAGCACGCCACCCAACACGCCGCCGCTGATGTTGCGCGTGATGTCGATCATGCCCCCGCCCGTGCGCAAGGCGATGTTGACGCGCGTCGAATCGAAGGCATCCTCCACGGCCGCGAGCTCGCTCGCCGACGTGCCGAGCACGAGCGGCTGGCCGTTGCCGATGAAGACGTTCGCCATGCCGCCGTCCTGCATCACGACGCTGATCGACACTTTCTCGGCCAGCTGATCGAGCAACCGGTCCCGTTGATCGAGCAGATCGTTCGGCGGTTGGCCCGTGCGCGCAGTGCCGGTCCAAATCTCTTCGTTCAACCTCGCGATGTTCTGAGCGAGCGCATTGATCTCCGCTACCTCGCCGCGCAAGCGCGCGTTCACCTCGCGATCCATGTCGGCGAGCCGGCTGTCGTAGTAGTCGAGCTGCGCCACGAGCGCATTCGCCTCGCTCAACAGCACCTGCCGCGCCGGAATCGAAGTCGGCGCGTTTGCCACCCCCTGGAACGCGTTCACGAGCTTCTGCAACGATGCCGTGAGCCCCGTTTCGGTGTCGGCGAACATGTTGTTGATGCGCTCGGCATTGCGTGCGAACTCATCGAGCCGCGAATAGCTGCTCGCAGTCGTACGCACCTGCATGGAGACGAAATCGTCGTACACGCGCCGCACGGTCTGTACGACCGCGCCATTGCCCACCCAGCCGTTGCTGAGCGGCGTCGCGGGACGTGTGCCGATTTCTACGCGCTGCCGGCTGTAGCCCTCGGTCGTGACGTTGGCAATGTTGTGACTGGTCGTATCGAGCGCCCGCCGGAAAGCGAGCAAGCCGGAAAGACCGGTGCGAAGAAGATCAGCCATGGGTCGTGCTCCGCGCCCTGCGCGTCGCAAGGCTGTAGGCTGGAGGCTGGAGGCTGTAGCAAATGGCGCGACGGTGCGCGCCTGTTAGCTCAAGACTGAAGCCTGAAGGCTGAAGGCTGAAGGAAAGGCGCGCGCGTGCGCACATGATCGCCTCTCCCCTCGAGGGAGAGGCAGGCAGAGCGAAGCGTGCCGGTGAACCGGCGGCGCGACAGTGCGCGCCTACTAGCTCAAGACTGAAGTCCGAAGGCTGAAGGCTGAAGGAAGGGCGCGCGTGTGCACGCATGACCGCCTCTCCCCTCGAGGGAGAGGCAGGCAGAGCGAAGCGTGCCGGTGAGGGGGAAGCGCAGAGCTCAGACCCCAGCACCCAGAGCCCCATCGGCTGTTGCCTGTCGCCTGTCGCCTGTCGCCTCATATTCATACTTGTCCCGCCAGCTTGCTCACTTGCTCCGCAACCGCGACGAGCTTGCGTGCGTAGTTGGGATCCGTTGCGTAACCGCCGTCTTGCAATGCCGCTGCGAACGCAGCGACGTCAGCGCCCGCGCCTTTCGCATTCGAGTAACGAACGCTGTTGCCGATCAGTCGCGCGTAGTCGCGGAAACATTCGGCAGGCGACTCATACGCACGGAAGCGCTCGACTTTCCGCACCGGAATGCCGTCTTCGAACTCGAGCGTCGGGACATTGACCGTTCGGCCGGACCACTGCGATCCGGCTTTGATGCCGAACAAGTTGAAGCTGCATTCGCCGTTGGCAGTGCGAGGGATCGACTTGCCCCACCCTGTTTCCAATGCCGCTTGGGCCAGAAGCGCATTCGCGTCAACGCCGAGCTCACGTGCTGCGGCCTCTGCGTAGGGGCGCATTTGGCGAATGAAATCCAGCTTGGACGGCACGACGCCGTCAGGCTGAAGGCTGAAGGCTGAAGGCTGAAGGCTGGAAGCGGTCTCGCGCGCACTCTCCCTCAAGCCCCGTGCCCCAAGCCCCGAGCCCTCCGCTGTCGCCTGTGGCCTGTCGCCTGTAGCCTGCTGCAGCTGCCTCACCAACATGTCCGACAGCCCCAAGCCGCGTCCCTTGGACAAGTGCACGGCGAGTTGCTGATCGAAGAGATCTTCGTAGAACTCCGTCTGATCGTTGCCGAACAGCGATTGGCCGAACGCCTTGTTCGCCTCGCGCATGCTCTTGAGCAGCATCTGGGTAAACAAGCTCTCGAACTGCTTCGCCGCTTCTTGCAACGCAGCCGGGTCCTGCGCCTTCGCACCGTTGCGCAGCGCATTCAGACCCTGAGGGTCTGCGAAGAACGTGTTGTGAACCGGCGCAGTCATGCGAATCGCAACGTCGTCGAAAAATTGACCTGAGCGATGACTAGCAAACGATGTGCCATTGAGCTTGCAGGGCGCTGGACTCTGGGCACTGGGCTCTGGCCGGGGAAACAGATGAGAGTTTCATCACGTATGCGGCAAGCACTTGCCGGCGGCAATATCAGGTTTGCCTACCGAGCACCGAGAACCCGCGTGTTTGCTCGACATGCCTTCAACAAACCACACAACTACAACCAAACCTTCAGTCCAGCGGCCCAGCGTCCAGCGCCCAGTGCCCTCATCTGACGCACCCGCGTCAGATGACGATCAGCTCCGCCCGCAACGCGCCCGCTTCCTTCAACGCTTCCAAGATCGCCACGAGATCGCCGGGTGCAGCACCGACTTGGTTGACCGCTCGCACGATCTCATCGAGGCTGACACCGGCATCGAACACGAACATGCGCGCTTGCGGTTGCTCGATCTCGATGCTGCTGCGGGGCGTGACGACCGTCTCGCCTTGCGAAAACGGCGCGGGCTGACTCACATCGGCACGCTCGGTGATCGTCACGGACAACGAACCGTGTGCGACAGCTGCGGGCTTCACGCGCACGGCATTGCCGATCACGACGGTGCCCGTGCGCGAATTGACGATCACGCGAGCCGGCGCATTGCCGGGTTCGACTTCGATCTCTTCGAGCATCGCCATATAAGCAATGCGCTGACTCGGATCGACCGGTGCCTGTACGCGTACGGAAACCGCATCGATCGCGCGCGCGGTGTCGGGACCGAGCAGCTTGTTGATGCCGTCCGTCACGCGCGATGCCGTCGTGAAATCCGGCGTGTGCAGATTCAGCATGATGTACGGTTCTTTCGTGAAGTTCGTCGCAACCTCGCGCTCGACCGTCGCACCGTTCGGAATACGTCCCGAGCTCGGCACGTTCACCGCAATGCGCGAGCCATCCCGGCCCGACACGCCGAAGCCGCTGACGACCAAGCTGCCTTGCGCGATCGCATACACCTCGCCATCGATACCGCGCAGCGGCGTCATGAGCAGGCTGCCGCCGCGCAAGCTGCTCGCGTTGCCGATCGAATCGACGGTGACATCGATGGTCTGACCCGGCTTCGCAAACGGCGGCAACTCGGCGCGCACCGTCACCGCGGCCACGTTCTTCAATTGCGGGTTCACGTTCTCCGGAATCGTCACGCCGAACTTCGCCAGCATGTTGCGGATGCTCTGGATCGTGAACGGCGCCTGCGTCGTCTGATCGCCCGTACCGTCGAGACCGACGACCAAGCCGTAGCCGATGAGCTGGTTGCCGCGCACACCCGCGACGGACGCGAGATCCTTGATGCGCTCGGCGTGCGCGGGTACGCACAGCCCTGTCATCGCGAATGCGATGACCGCGGTGCGCAAGACCGAAGACCGAAGAGTGAAGGCTGAAGGCCGCAACGACCTGGCCCACGCACTCAGCCACACAAGAAACTTGCCGCAAGAGTTCATTTTCGAATCGCTCAGTTGGTCGTTGTCACTCGCTCGTGCTCGGGGCTTCCACCTTCCGATCTCGCCCTTCAGCCTGTTCAGAACACCAACCCCAAATTGAAGAACCTCGCCAGCAAGCCGGGACGGTTCGCGTCTGCGAGCGCGCCCTTGCCGCCGTAGGCAATCCGTGCGTCGGCGACTTTCAAGGATGAGATCGAGTTGTCCGGATCGATGTCGATCGGACGCACGATGCCTTGGATGCGCACGAACTCCTTGCCTTGATTGATCTGAATCCATTTCTCGCCGCGCACGAGCAGATTGCCGTTCGGCAAGCGCTGCGCGACCGTGACGGTGATGGAACCCTCGAGACGGTTGCTTTGCGTGCTGCCGCCCTGCCCCTCGAATTCCGCCTCGCCGTTCAAGCTGCCGCTCAGCACGTCGCGGCCGTGATAGGTCGGTGTGCGCCCGCCGATCGTGACCCCGCCGAGATTGGCGGACGTCGACTTGCTCGTCGTCGTGCTCGAGCTCTTCGAGGCGTTCGTGCGCTCGTTCAAACGAATGGTGAGCGTGTCGCCGACGCGCCGCGCCACGGCATTCTCGAACAACCCGATATCGTGTCCGGCCTGATAGATCGCACCGTTGCCCGCTGTTGCTGCCGGCGGCGGTTCAGGCCACGTCGCCGAATAATCCGGCTCGGCGGGCACGACCACACACGCGCCGAGCGCCAGCGTGCAGAGCGCGACAGCAACCTGCCGGACGGCTCTGAGTGCAGTCTTCGATCTTTGCATCGCCTCGTTACGCACGATCATCGCTCACCCGACGTCAAAGCTGATTCGTGATGTACTCGAGCATGCGATCCGCCGTCGCAATCGCCTTCGAGTTCATCTCGTAGGCACGCTGCGTCTCGATCATGTTCACGAGCTCTTCGACGACATTGACGTTCGAGCTCTCGAGCACGCCCTGCTCGATCATGCCCAGGCCGTTCAGACCCGGCGTGCCGCCTTGCGGCGTGCCGCTCGCCGCCGTCTCGACCAATAGGTTCTCGCCGCGCGGCTGCAAGCCGGCCGGATTGATGAAATCGAAAATCTCGAGGGTGCCGACCTGCACGGGCGTTGCCTGGCCCGCCAGCGCCACCGTAATGACGCCGTCTTTGCCGATCGTGACGCTTTGTGCGCCATCGGGAATCGTGATGCCCGGCTGCACGCGATAACCGCTCGCAGTCACGAGCTCGCCTTGTGCATTCGTCTTGAAGCTGCCATCGCGCGTGTAGCCGAACGTGCCGTCGGGCAACAGCACCTGGAAGAAACCGCGGCCGCTGATCGCGACGTCGAGCGTATTGCCCGTCGTCTGCATGTTGCCTTGCGAGTAATTCTTCTCCGTCGCGACGACGCGCACGCCCGTGCCGAGTGAAAGGCCCGTCGGCGCCAGCGTGTCCTGCGAGGTCGACGCGCCGACCTGGCGCACGTTCTGGTAGAGAAGATCCTCGAACACCGCGCGGCTTTTCTTGTAGCCGGTCGTGTTGACGTTCGCGAGATTGTTCGAGGTCACGGTCATGCGCGTTTGCTGCGCATCCAAACCGGTCTTGGCGGCCCAAAGTGCAGGATTCATGCGTACATCTCCATAAAGGGCGGTCGGGCGCTGGGCACTGGCCCCTGGTTGGAAAGGCTCGGGCGCATTCGCGCCGTGAGCTCGGTTCTCAAGCTGACTTTCATCTCAAAGAAGCTCCTGTCCAGCAGCCCAGAGTCCAGTGCCCGCGCGCCACTAGGTGGCGCGCAACAACTGCGCCGACGCAGCCGCGTTCTCTTCCGCCGTGCGCATCGCTTTGACTTGCAGCTCGAAGTGACGCGACAGCTCGATCATGTTCACGAGCGCATCGGCGACGTTCACGTTGCTCGATTCGAGTACGCCGGAGGCGAGCTGCACGCCCGCATCAGCCGGTGCGATCGAACCGTCGTTCATACGGAACAAGCCGTCCTCGCCGCGCACGAGCGATTCGGCCGGCGGATTCACGAGCTTGATGCGGCCGACCAGCGCAGTCGTTTCGGGACCTTGTCCGAGCGGCACGATCGACACCGTGCCGTCGCTACCGATCAGCACCGAGGCATTCGGCGGCACGCTGATCGGTCCGGCATCGCCGAGCACCGGCAGACCGTTACCGGTCATCAAGAGGCCGCTGGTGTCGACGCGTAAGTCGCCTCGACGCGTGTAGGCTTCGCGCCCGTCGGGCGCTTGAACCGCGATCCACCCCTGCCCTTGAATGCCGACATCGAGATCGCGCCCCGTTTGCACGAGCGCACCTTGCGTCGTATCGAAACCGGTCGTCGAATTCGTCGCATAGGCACGCGACGCGAAACCCGAACCGGCAACCGCGCGCGTTTGAAACGCCGTTAGATCCGCGAGAAAACCCGTCGTGCTCGCATTGGCAAGGTTGTGGTTGTTCGCCGTCTGCGCGCGCAGTGTTTCCTTCGCGCCGGACATCGAGATGTAGAGGAAGCGGTCCATGGTTTACCTGAGGGCTTGGGACTTGGGGCCGGTTAGAGAAGGCTTCACTCAGCCCCACGCCCCATGCGAGCCCCATACCCTTATCGAATGTTGATAATCGCCTGCGTAATCGCATCCGCCGTCGAGATCATTTGCGCGTTCGCTTGGAAATTGCGTTGCGCAGTGATCATGTTGACGAGCTGCTCGGTGATGTCGACGTTCGACGCTTCGAGCGCGCCCGACTGAATCAAGCCGAATCCGGAATTGCCCGCTTGGCCGCGCAAGGCCTGTCCGGAGGTGTAGGTCTCCGCCCAGTTCGTGTCGCCGAGCTGCTGCAAGCCTTGAGGATTGGGAAACGTCGCGATGGCAATCTGTCCGAGCACGTGCGAGCGCCCGTTCGTGAACCGCGCCTGCACCACGCCGGTGGAATCGATATCGATGCCGATGAGCCGCCCTGTCGTATGGCCGTCCTGCGTCACGGCGTTCACCGTGAACGCGCTGCCGTATTGGGTGGACTGCGAGAAATCGAACGTGAGGTTCATTGCCTCGGAACCGGTCGCCGGCGTATAGGGCGGGAATGCGATTCGTCCGTTCGCGGGAGCGACCAATGCGCCCGTGTTCGAGTACTCCAGCGTCTGCGGCGTACCGACGGCAGTACCGTCGACGTACAGCTGCGTCTGCCACTCGTTCTGGTTCGGTGTCTTGATGAAGTACAGCGTCGCCGTGTGCGCGGCGCCGAGCGAATCGTAGATCGTGAGCGACGTCGCCCGGTTGTAGCTGTTGGTGTCCGCTGGATCGAACGGTGCGCTGGCAGGCGGCGTCGCATTCGACGGCAGGTTGAATACGGCCTCGACCGAAGTAGTCGCCGCCGGCGGGCTCTCTCCGGTAACGAGCCGGATGTCCGCAAGGCCGCCCGTGTTGAACGTGCCCGTCCCTGTCGGCGGATAGCCCTGTAGGCGCTGCCGCTGAGCGTTGACGATGTAACCCTCGTTGTCGAGCTGGAATGCGCCCGCACGCGTGTACGCCAGCGCGCCGCCGTCGTTGAGGATGAAGAAACCCTGCCCGCTGATCGCCAGATCCAGGCTGTTGTCGGTGAAGTCGATGTTGCCCTGCGTGAATTGCTGCGCCACGTTCGACACGCGCACGCCGTTGCCGGTCGCAATCTTGGCCACACCCTGCGGCGAGACGGCGAACAGCTCGGCGAATTCGGCGCGCGATTCCTTGAAACCCACCGTCGCGGTGTTGGCAATGTTGTTCGCGGTCACCGTCAGATCGGCTTGCGCCGCATTGAGACCGCTCAAGGCAAGACGAAATGGCATGACAGGCTCCTAACTTGAGTTCTAAAGCACGAATTCCGAATCGATCACATCACCCGACGCACTTCGCCGAGCGTGCGCACGCCGAGATGGTTGGTGTTCAACGCAAGCCCGCTGCGGGCGTCGATCGTCACGCTCCGCACGCGATCGGCCACGAACGTCTCGAGCTCCACGATGGCGCCACCGACGTTGGCCGTGGCCTCGAACGTGTACTCGCCGGGGACGAGACGCTGCTCATCGTCGCCGGTACCGTCCCACTCGAAATCCTGCAATCCGGCATGCGCCGGCATCTCGATACGCCGTACGAGTTGTCCGGCCGAATCGATCACTCTGATCTGGACGCTCGTCGCACCGGACGGCACATCGATCGCGCCGCGGATCGAACCTTCGCTCGAAAGCGTCGCTTCTTCGCTCGAGACGAGCACTTCGCGTCCGACCAGCGTCGCGCCGTCTAGGACTTGCGATGCACGCATCGACTCGGCCATCTGCGAGAAAGCGGTCTGCAATTGCTGAATGCCGGACACCGTGCCGAACTGCGCGAGCTGACCGAGAAACTGCGTCGGATCCATGGCTTTGAACGGATCCTGGTTCTTGATCTGCGCGATCATGAGCTGCAGAAACTCGGTCTGGCCGAGCTGATCCTTGTTCTTCGATCCGCTCGCCGCGCTCGTCACGCTGCTCGTACTGTTGATCACATCGGCGATTGCCATTTCTTCATCCCAGCTCGGTCGCTCAAACGACCTTCCACTCCCCACTCACCATTCACGACTCACTAATCACGAGTCACGAACCGTCACTGCCCCAACCGCAGGGTTGCGAGCATCATTTCCTTCGCCGTATTCATGACTTCCACGTTGTTCTGGTACGAACGCGATGCGGAGATCATGTTGACCATCTCTTCCACCGTATTCACCGCGGGCGCGTACACGTAGCCGTTCTCGTCGGCGAGCGGATTGCCGGGCTCGTAACGGGCCGTCGGCGGTGCCGCGCTTTCGTAGATGCCCTTCACTGCGACTCCGCTCGTCGCCGCGTTCGCACCGAGCCCGGCACGAATGGCTTCGAACAGCGGATGCTTCGCTTTGTAAACGTTGTTTGGATCTCCGCTGACGCTTTCGGCGTTCGCGAGATTGCTCGCCGTCGTATTGAGACGTACCGACTGCGCGCTCATTCCCGAGCCGGCGACTTCGAAAATCTTGAAGCTGGACATCGTTCGAGCTCCGCGATTAAGGCCTTACACGCCTACCGATGCTGTCGAAAAACATTTCCGCGCGTTCGCATGACGAGCGTTACTGCCCCGTGATCGCCGTCAGCAACCCGCGAAACTTCGAGTTGATAAAAGTCAGCGTCGCCTGATAGCGCACCGCGTTCTCGGCGAACGCCGCTTGCTCGAGCTGCACGTCGACGGTGTTGCCGTCCAGAGAAGGCGCAAGCGGCGTGCGGTACTTAAGCTCGGCGACGGTCGTGCCGTTAACTTGTTGCGTGCCGATGTGCCGCGCCTGAGTCGTGCGCAGCTGCCCAACGGACTGAGCGCTGCTCGCCTCGGCCAGCGCGCTCCTGAAATCGATATCTCGCGCGCGATAACCCGGCGTATCGGCGTTGGCGATGTTCGACGCGAGCACTTGCGTGCGTTGGGAGTACAACGTCAGCGCCTTCGCGTGCACGCCAAGATAAGCATCGAGATCGTTCGGCATGGCTCTTCCGCCAGAAAACTGTCCTGGCGAAGTGATTAGCAAGCGTCATGCCAGTGGCGCAGAACGAGCGCCGCCCAAGGCGCGATCACACGCAAAGCGCGAAAACGGATTCTGAAGTTGAGAAAGACATCACGGGTGCGGCAAATCCTTGCCGCCCTGCAAGCGCCGCCTGAACGCAAAGCCTCCGCGCCGGCGAGCACCGATTCAGGTGCGCGGCGTACAACTGATACGTGAGCGTTCGATCCGCTCGCGGAATTTTCTAGCTCATCGAGTGAGAGCCAAGTCACAACTTGCAGCAGGCGCATTCGCTCGCTGTCCTTGCGCGCGCCGTATTGGCATTTCGCTTGCTGTTCATCTAGCAGCGTCAAGCCAACGACGACGGATGGGATGTTTCACCGATTTCAGATCGTAGCGCTCGTTCTCGCGCTCACCGCGCTGACGAGTGCGCGCGCACAGGCGAGCCAGCCGCTCGAAACGATTCGCTCCGCAGCGGAGAGCTTCGTGCAATCGCAGCTGCCTCCGACGAAAGGCACTTATTTCGTGACAGCCGGACGGCTCGATTCGCGCCTGCGCTTGGCTGCATGTGGCAAGCCGCTCGAGGCCTTCGTAGCGAATGGCGGCTCCGTTCAAGCGCGCACGACCGTCGGCGTTCGTTGTCCCGATCCTGGGAGCTGGACCGTATACGTTCCGGTGAACGTCGAGCTCGAGGCGCCAGTGCTCGTGTTACGCCGTCCGCTTGCCAGACGTGCGTACATCGCTGCGGGCGATGTGGAGTTGCAGACGCGTCGCTTGCCGGGCTTGGCTTCGAACTTTTTGAGCGATGTGAGCAGCATCCAAGGCCGGCGTCTGCGACGCGCGCTGCCCACAGGCGCACCGCTCACATTCGACGCGCTCGACCGCGCGGTATTGGTTCAACGCGGCCAGCAGGTGACGCTGCTTGCATCCAACGGTGCTGTCGAGATTCGCGCTCAGGGTCAGGCCTTGAGCGAAGGCGGCGCGTACGACCGCGTGCGAGTTCAAAACTCGAGCTCGCGCAAGATCGTGGAGGGCGTCGTGGATGAAAGCGGAGTCGTCAGGGTCGATCTGTGAGCGTCGGAACGGCTTACACTCGAAGGCGCGTCGGATTCCTGACACTCGGTGCGACCCTGAAACACCGGCCGCGAAAATGTGCCGGCGTTCAAGGTTCGGCGCTGGAGCGCGTCACACCGCGAAGGTCTTGATTTAACGTAGTTTGGGAAAGCGGAGTTACCGGTTGCGGGATTGCCCTAAGGCGCTCATGAGGCTGCATCCGACCTGAGTGCTAAAGTTCTCAGGAAGGCTGCCGCTATACCCCTCATGCGAGTTAGGAGTACTGGACGTGAGTACCAAGATTGATGGGCTTCAGAACCGCCCCGTACAGATCGGCGCCGGCAAACAGGTGTCCGGTACGAACGAGGCGGCGGGCGCACCGGCAAAAACGCCGAGTGTAGAAACCAGCACGGTTCATATCACCGAGCAGGCTCGGCAGCTAGCGGCGCTCGAGCAGGCGTTGAACGACATTCCGGTCGTGAACGAGGCGCGTGTTGCGGCTATTCGCAATGCGATCGAACACGGTCGTTACGAGATCGACGCCGAACGCATCGCCGATAAGCTGCTGCGCATGGAGCGAGAACTGGGCATTTGATCGGGGTCTCCCCGTCCGTCGCGACGGGCAGATCCCGGTGATTGAGGAGTCGATCCGTGGATCCGTCTGTCTGTCGCGAACATCTTTCCAAACTCATCGCCGAAGAATCGCAGGCACTCGCCCGTCTGGAAGGGCTGCTCGACAAAGAACACGAGTACCTGCTCGCCAACGACATCGACTCGCTCGACCGCGCCGGCGAAGCGCGTCAATCCTGTATCGCCGAGCTCGTTCGCATCGAAGATGAACGTCGTACGCTCTGCCGCATGCACAATTTGTCGGCCGATCGTTTCGGTTTGGAGCAACTTCTCAAATGGTGCGATCCGACCCACAGCCTGCAACCGCGTATTGCCGATTGCGCTGAACGTGCCGGACGCTGCCGCAACTTGAACGAACGCAATGGCGTACTGGTTACGGCCCGCTTGAAGCGCGTCGAAGGCATGCTCCAGGTGATCACAGGCCGCAACGCGCACGAAAAGCTGTACGGTCGACAAGGCGATTTCGCGGTCACGAGCCGCACCTCGAACGTGCTCGCCAAGGCCTGACGGTCGAAACTTCCGCCTGTCGCCCCGTAGTCGACAGGCTGTCGCCCGTAACCTGTCACCTAATCTCAGCGCAAGAGGCTCAGTACGAGCTGCGGCGTCGTGTTCGCCTGCGCGACCATCGCGATGCCCGCCTGCTGCAGGATCTGGGCGCGCGTGAGCGCCGCAGTTTCGGCTGCATAGTCCGCATCCTGGATGCGCGAGCGGCTTGCCGAGAGCGACTCGGCACTGGTCGTCAGATTGGCGATCGTGGATTCGAGTCGATTGAGCTGCCCACCGATCTCCGGCTTTGAATGCGGCGACGCTCGCAAATCGTCCGCTCGAGGCGTTCGCGAGCGCTTGATCGAGCGTGCGGGTCGGATCGGCCGCAAGATACGTCATGATGTCCCTGATGCCCGCGCCGCCTGCGGCTCTGATCTCGGCATCGAGGTAGCGCATGCCGGCATAAGCCGCCGAGTACGCTTCGCTGCTGCCGTCCCAGCTGACGGCCCAATCGTCGACCATCGCCATGACATCGTCGATCCCGGCGGCGGGATTGCCGCCGCCGAGACCTGCGAGATCCGAATACAGGCGCTCGTCTCCGCCATGAATCAGCTCGGCCACGCCTTCGAGGAAGAATTCCTGATGATTGCTCGCCATGTGGCCGACGTTCATCGTCGCGAACATGATCGCGTGCGTCATTTCGTGCGCCAGGATGCGATCGTTGAAAACGGGGGCGCTACCGCCGTTCGGCGGATTCGCGGGAACGAAGTCCGACATATCGATTTGCAGCGTGATGTTACTGCCGGTGCCTGTCGTGCCGATGCTCGCGGTCACGCGCGCAAGCGTTCCGCCTTTTCCGTCGGTAAACGATGTGAGCTCGATCCGAATCGACTGGCCGCTCGCTTCGATACCGAATTGCTCGCGAATCAGGTCCTCTGCCGCCGTCAGCCAGCCCGATCTCAAACCGTCCAGCACTGCGAGTTGAGCAGAATCGCCGACGACGCTGTCCTCCGTTTGCGCGAAGATGAGCTGTCCGTTGAACGTGGTCGTGCGACCCACACGGCCGATTTTTTGTGTCAGCTGCGCGATTTCCTGCTGGAGCGCCGCCCGATCGGAAACGCTGTTCGTCGAATTTGCGGCCTGCACCGCGAGCTCGCGGATCCGCTGCAGGCTTTCGGTCACCGACCCGAGCGCCCCTTCCGCCGTCTGCAGGAAGGAAATGCCGTCGTTCGCGTTGCGCACGGCCTGACTCAGGCCGCGGATCTGGGTGGTCATGCGCTCGGAGATGGCGAGCCCCGCCGCGTCATCGGCTGCACTGTTGATGCGCAGGCCTGACGACAGACGCTGCAATGCCTTGCTCAACACGCTCTCGGAGGTGCCGAGATTGCGCTGCGCGTTGAGCGAGGCAATGTTGGTGTTGAGCGTCAGGGCCATCGTTCCCATCCGAGCACAGGCGGCGATCCTCCTTTCGGGGACTACCTAAGTCCGGTATCGGTTGAGGAACTGGCGACTTGATAGGGGGTACTGAGACCTACGTCTCATTCAGAGAAAAGATGAATGACGACTGATCAACCGTTGACAGTTGAACGTTGACAGCGAGTCAGCGAGACACCGCGAGTTGTGCTCAATCCTGTCTCGAGCGAACCCCAAGGACCGTCGAGCACGCGAGCTCCAGCGCACGCGTTCGCTCGAATGTTCATCTGGCGAGCGCTTCGATCGGGACGCCCATGTTCTGAAGCGCCGAGCGAATCGCGGTGCCATTCTTTTCCGTATTGGCTTGCTCGCCAGGCTGCTCGGCGATCTCGTCAGCCCGCTGGAACAGCGGAAGAAACAAACCCAACTTGTCGACCGGGCCGCGCAAGGTGATCGTGCCCACTTTCGCGAATGCGTCGATCCACGTTTTGCGCACGTCCTGCCAGAAACGCTTCGTGCGTTCGTAATAGCGATCGGCTGCGGCGAAATCCGCTTCCTTGATGCGCTCGTAGCGTGCCACGCCGTACTCGCGCCCGAGATATGGACGCGCCGGGTCGAGCGTGCGCGCATTGGTGAGCACGGCTTTCAGGTTGTTTTCCTCCTGCAGCCAGCCGGTCGGCACGATGGTGTGACGGTTCGTACCGATCAGCACTTGGTAGTCGTCGCGCACGCTCCATTCGCGACGGGGCAGCGGCCGCCAAGTTTCGCCGCTCAGCCAAGTCGAAAAGCTCGGTGTGTGCTCCCATTTTCCGACGCTCGCATAGCGTGGCGATTCGTCGACCTGATAGACGGTCTGAACCCACATGCCCTTTTCCGCCGCGCCGAGCTTGCGCGCTTGCCAAAGATCGCGACCGCGATACTCGACGATCGTTGCGGGCTCGTATTGCCAGTCTTGCCGCCAGTGTTTCGTCACAATCGGCTCGCTGACGGAGCCGTCTTTCTCGACGATGCGCATCTCGAGAATGTGAACGAGGCTGATGAACTTGCCGTCGTCGATATCGACGTAAACTTTCTCCGTGCCCCACGATTGATACGGCGCCGGCGGTCTATCGAGCGGCGGATAGGAAGCGATCTCAAGGAAATCGAACGTCACGCGATATTCGCCCGCCATCGCCAGGATCGCGCGGCGGTCGCGCTCGAAGCTGTGGATGTTCTTTTCTTGCAGACGTTGCCACGCCGGCGAGCCGCTTTTGTCCAACACGACTGGCGGTCCCTTCGTGGTACCGCCGCGCGGCTTCGGCGCCTCCGCATCGAGCGGCCACGAGAACGTATATCGCGGTCCCGCGCTCGTTGAGCTCTGGCCATATGCATCCGCCGCCGTCGCTCCCGAGCTCAGCAGACCGCTCAGCACGGCCAAGGTTGCCAGATGAATCGGTTTCATTCTTGACTCGTACTCAAGTCTCGCACACGGAATTTCTTTCCCTTTTCCCTTTTCCCTTTTCCCTTTGTGAGTAGTGAGTGGTTGGGCGCGCAGCGCTCCTTCCCTCCTTCCCTCCTTCCCTATTCCCCTTCTCCTCAGAACGTCGCAGTAAACGTCAACCGCAGGGTCCGCGGTTCCACGGGATGAAAGTGCAGATCGGCCACCGGCTCCGTTTCGCCTGGAAGCTGGGATTCATAGTAGTACGTGATGTCGTTGCCATCGTTGTCGAAGACGTTGTAAACGGCCGCACTCAATCGCAGACGCTCGCTGAAGCGGAAACCGGCTTCCACATTCACGAGCGTGGTCGAGCGCGACCGCACGCTATTGTCTTCGATCAACGGCGCCGCACCGAAATACCGCACGCGAGCGCCGCCGAACCAACCGCTGGGATGATCGATCGCCAAGCCGAGCGAGGCAACGCGTTCGACAGCGCCCGGAATTCTGTCGCCTGACGGATCCGCGTCCGTGAAGCGCGCATGCGACCATGCAAGATCGGCATCGACGATCAACCAGTCGAGCGGATTCCAGATTCCGGATATTTCGACGCCACGGCGGCGGCTGGCACGATTTGCTTCGGTCGTCCCGGCATCGCCGACGAAGAGCAACTCGGAATCCAGCTCCAGCATCCAGAGAGATGCGCTCATCTGCATACGCGGGGTCAGTACGGTGCGAACACCGACATCCGCTCCGAATGCATCGACGAGCGGATCGACACGGTCTACCGGAGTGACGCCATCCGCAGGATCGACCCGAATCGTCGTACCGCGCGCGTCATTGCTGTGAAAACCCCGTCCGACGTTCGCAAACAGCTCGGTATTGTTCCATGGACCGAACACGAACGAGAGCTTCGGGCTGACGATGGAATCCGATACATGACCCGCATTCTCGGCCAGACCGGCATCCACATCGAAATCGAAATAATCGGCACGCACGCCGACCGTCGTACGCAGCCACGATGACCAGCGCGTATCGACACTCGCGTACGCGCCTGTGCTCGTTTGCTGCACGGCATCTTCGCGAATCGTCTCCCAACGCTGCCGGTCGATCGTGCGATACAAACCGACCGTGTCGATGTCGTCATGCCGCACCTGAAGGCCCAGCGCCAATGTGTGCTCGCCGATAGGTGCGCTCAACGTGCGCCGCCACGACACATCGGCGCCGTATACGCGACGGTCGTCGAATTGTTCGAACTGGTCGCCGTTCTCAGGATCGGTGAAGTAGGTAAAGTTGGAAATCAGATCGAGCTCATAATCGATCGCGTAAGCGAGCACGGAAAACACACCGAACTCGTTCTCTGCACGCCAGTCGGCAGTGAGCGAGTAGCGATGGGAGCTGCCTCCGTCCGTCGGATCGACCGTGCCGAATCGATCGATCTCGCCCGACTGCACCGCGCGCAACGGAATCTGATCGGTGGCGCGCCACTCGCCCTCGTAGACCTGCGCGCCGATGCTGAACCGACCGGCACCGATCGGCTGCGAGTAGCGCAAGACGCCGTTCTTCTTCTTGAAGTTTTGTTCGAGCAACCATGGACCGTCGATGTGCGAATATTCGAGGCCCATGAGCAACGTGCCCTTCCCCAGCTCGGGAGCAGCAGCGAGCATTGCGCGCACATATTGATCTTCGCCGCCCTCGAAGACCGCTAGCGGAGTATCGAGACTGTTGCGATAGCGCAAGTCGACGGCGCCGGCGGCCGAGAAGTTGCCCGTCTCGGCGTAGTAAGTGCCTTTGCGATATTCGACCGACTGTACGAGCTCGGGAATGACGAAGTTGATGTCGGTATAACCCTGCCCGTGCGCATGCGTCGGCATGTTGACCGGCACACCGTCGATGCTCGTTGCGAGATCGGTTCCGTGGTCGAGATTGAATCCGCGCAAGAAGAACTGATTCGCTTTGCCGTCGCCGCTGTGCTGAGTGACGATCAAGCCCGGAACGACTTCGAGCAACTCTCCGGGCCGCAATACAGGACGCATTGACAGTTGCTCATCGGTGGCAATGCCTTGGCTCGCTGAAATTGGCGCGCCTTGGAGCCGATCGAGGCGGCCGGTGACTGTAATCTCCTCGAGCACCGAGGTCGGAATGCCGCCGCCAAACGACTGCGATGTTCCCAATGCCGCGTAGATGGCTAGAAAGCAGGCAACGTTGCGGCTCATGACTCCTGTCTCGTGATTCGTGATTGGTGATTCGTGATTCGGAGGGTCGGCCTTCAGGTCATTTCCGGTCAAGGCCCGTGGATAAAACTTCTCCCTGTCCCTTCGGCTTCTAGCGCGCGACCCGTTTCCCCTTTCCCTTCGTGAGTCGTGAGTCATCACTTCCCTCCTTCCCTTTTCCCTTTTCCCTTTTCCCTTTTCCCTTTTCCCCTCCCCCAGGACTCCTCGGCAAATATCAGCCGTGCAGCGATCAGTCATGGGGGCTCGTTCCAAAACTTATTTGTCAATGCGAATGATTCTCATCTATGATGCTTCCGTTTTGAAGCTCGATTCACGCGATTAAATGACCGCCGCCGAACGCTCAATCACAACGCAGCGACAAAAGTCCCGAGCGTTTTGGCTCAAGCATTTACATCGCTGGCATTGGGTGAGTGCGGCGGCCTGTCTGGTCGGGATGCTGCTGTTCAGTATCACGGGCTTTACGTTGAATCACGCCAATTGGGTGACGGCAAAACCCGAGGTGACGACTCGTACGGCCGTGCTTCCCGAAGGATTACTCAGCGAGCTTCGTCAACTGGCGGAAGACGAAGCGGAGCAGGAGCGGCCCCTGCCCGCTTCGACTGCAAAGTGGCTGTCCCAAGCGCTCGGCATTCGTGCGAGCGATCGCACCGCGGAGTGGTCGCCCGAGGAAATTTACGTCTCGCTTCCTCGGCCGGGCGGAGATGCTTGGGCAACGATCGATCTGGAGACCGGCGAAGTACGGCACGAGATCACCGATCGCGGCTGGATCTCTTATTTGAATGACCTGCACAAAGGACGGAACACGGGACCCGCTTGGAGTCTGTTCATCGACATTTTCGCAGCTGCCGCACTGATTTTCGCGACGACGGGGCTTCTGCTGCTCAAGCTGCACGCGAATCAGCGGCCGGCGACATGGCCGCTCGTCGGGTTCGGTCTCGTGCTGCCGCTCTTGATCGCAATCCTATTCATTCATTGAGAAACACGATGCGTCGTTCAGTCTTCAAGTCTTCCTCGTTGATCACCGTGATACTTGCAGCGCTCGCAGCCGCGCCGGCTTCGGCAGGGGAGCTTGCCGTTCGCGTCCAGATTCCGCGAATCGACGTTGCCGAATATCACCGTCCGTATGTCGCGATCTGGATCGAGAATCCCGATCAAAGCATCGCTTCGCACTTGGCCGTCTGGTATCAGACCGATCCGAAGAAAGAAGACGGCACGCAATGGTTGAAGGACTTGCGTCAATGGTGGCGCCGCGGCGGCCGTGAGCTGACGGTGCCGATCGACGGAGTCACCGGCGCGACACGCCCGGTGGGCGAGCATCGCATCGTCTTCAAGAGCGACTCCCCACAGCTCGCCAAGCTCGCGCCCGGCAAGTATGGGCTCGTCGTCGAAGCGGTGCGCGAGGTCGGCGGACGGGAAATCGTCAAAATTCCGTTCGAGTGGCCCAGCGCCAGCAAACAAGTTCTCACGAGCTCCGGCAAGACCGAGCTCGGCACGATCACGCTCGAGCTTCTCCCCTAGTTTCGATTCAACCCGAGGGCACTTCCATGCGCACTCTCAAACTTTCCTCTCTATTGCTTCTCGGACTGCTGCCGTTGGCGAGCCATGCTCACAAGACGTGGTTGTTGCCGTCGGCGACCGTGGTCACCGTCGATCAATGGGTGACCGTCGATGCCGCGGTCTCCAACAACCTCTTCTATTTCGATCATGTTCCTTTGCGCATCGACACGCTCGAGATCACCGCACCGGACGGCTCGACCGTGAAACCGGAGAACGTCGGAGCCGGCAAGTATCGCAATACGTTCGATGTTCATCTCGCGCAGAACGGTACCTACAGGATCGCCGTGAAGAACATCGGACTGTCCGCCTTCTACGAAGAGAACGGTCAGCGCAAGCGCTGGCGCGGAACGCCGGAGAGCTTCGCCAAAGAAGTGCCTGCGGACGCCGCGAATCTGCAGGTTTCGGAGAGCGTGGGACGAATCGAGACCTTCGTCACCGCCGGCAAGCCGACGACGACGGCATTCAAGCTCACGAATCGCGGCCTGGAGCTCGTGCCCGTGACGCATCCGAACGACCTGTATGCGGACGAAGAAGCCACGTTTGCGTTCGTGCTCGACGGCAAGCCTGCGGCCAATCTGCCGGTCACGATCGTTCCCGGCGGCACGCGGTATCGCGATTCACAGAACGAAATCGAAGTGACGACGGATGCCGACGGACGCTTCAGCATCACTTGGCCGGCGCCCGGCATGTATTGGCTCGAAGCCAGGCTCGAAGACAGCAAGACTTCCATCCCCCAAGCGAAGCAGCGCCGTGTGAACTACGTGGCGACCTTCGAGGTACTTCCTCAGTAATTACTCGGAGTCATCGAGGCGAAATGTGAATCCAGTCCGCTGCGGCGCTCGTGCCGCAGCGGACCGCACCTCCTCGTACTTCGCCCACCGCATCCGTCATGTCGACCTGGTTGTCCGATATCGGACATGCCCGCCTCATCGCCGCTGCTGCAGTTGCGTTTGCCTATCTATTGTTGAGCGCATACTGGTTGCGCCCTTTGTGGCTACGGCGTGTTGGAGCGGCACCGACAAAGGAATCGTTGCTCGTCGCCTTCGCGAGTCAAACCGGGTTTGCGCAACAGATCGCGCAACAGACGGCAGAATCGCTGCGGTCGGCCGGACAGCAGGTGCGCACCGCTTCTCTCGCAGATCTCTCAGCCGAAGACCTTGCGGAGCACGAACGTGCCTTGTTCATCGTCAGCACGACCGGCGAAGGGGACGCTCCGGATTCTGCTTTGGCCTTCGTTCGCAGAGTGATCGATGCCCGGCCGCCCCTCGGCCACTTGCGATACGGCCTTCTGGCGCTCGGCGATCGCGAGTATCGAAACTTCTGCGCGTTCGGCCATCGCATGAACCGCTGGCTCCAAGAACAAGGCGCCAAGTCGATGTTCGACATGATCGAGGTCGACAACGGCGACGACGGCGCCTTGCGTCATTGGCAGCACAACATTTCGCTGGCGTTCGATGCGCCCGATCTGCCGGATTGGGAGACGCCCGCATACGAACGTTGGTATCTGATCGAGCGTCGTCTCATGAATCCCGGCAGCGCAGGTGCACCCTGTTATCACCTGGAGCTGAAACCGGTGCAGGAAACGACGCCTCACTGGGAAGCCGGTGATATTGCTGAGATCGATCCCTTCAACTCTCATGCTGACGGACACGATCCGCACCCGCACCGCGAATATTCGATCGCGTCGGTACCGTCGGACGGCGCGCTGCATCTGCTCGTGCGACAGATGTACCGTCCGAACGGCGAGCTCGGTCTCGGCAGCAGGTGGCTCACTCAAGATGCTGCAATCGGTCAAGAGATTCTGCTGCGCATCCGCTCGAATCCGAACTTCCATCTCCCGGACACAGATGCGCCATTGATTCTGATCGGCAACGGCACGGGCATCGCCGGTCTGCGTTCGCTACTGAAGGCACGAATCGAGCGGGGCCGACGACGCAATTGGTTGCTGTTCGGCGAACGAAATGCCGCCTTCGATGGTTTCTACGTGGATGAACTCGAGTCGTGGCATGCGAGCGGATTCCTGCCGAAGCTCGACCTCGTCTACTCCCGCGACTCCGCTGAACGCCGCTACGTCCAACATCGCCTCGCCGATTCCGCCCCCGAGATCAAAGCATGGGTCGATGCCGGCGCATACATCTATGTCTGCGGCAGTCTCGAAGGCATGGCTCCCGGCGTGCACGCCGTCCTCGTCGAGACGCTGGGAGAAGACAAAGTGCAGGAGCTGACGGAGGCGGGACGGTACAAGAGAGACGTTTACTAGACGATAGTCGACAGTTGATAGCGGAGAAGCGCGCGAAACGCTGCTCATCACCAAAGTAAAAAGGCGCGACGGATGTCGCGCCTTTTTTTCGCTATCGACTATCCGCTGTCCACTATCAACTATCAGAACATCCAACTCTCCACGTTCGGCACCGGCTCCCGTCGCTCGAGGTACTTGAAGCCCTTCACGCAGCGGACGATCAACCAAACGACGGTGAACAGCCAGATCAGGAATCCGATCAGCACGATCGTGAGAATTCCGCCGATGACGGAGTACAGAAGCCCTATCCAGAACGTGCGGATCTGGAATCGATAATGCGATTGCAGCCAGTCGGGTGCGCCCTCGCGGTTCACGTACGCCATGATGACGCCGATCAACAACGTGATACCGGATACGAGGCCGACGAGATACAAGATGTAAATGATCTTCGGAACTTCGGTGCCGGTCGGACGATCGGAAACTGCCTCATTCATAGCGATCCCCCACTGTTTTGGTTTCGTACTTCGATCAAAGCGCGGCAGCAATTGAGCGGACTGCATTGTCGTCCCATTCTCCATCCGCAGCAACTTGACCTTTCTTGCCGCTCCCTCGACACACCCGATTGCGGATTAAGGCCGCGTACAGGGTCGAATTGGCACCGTATCCACAGAGCGGGGTCCTTGGCTCTGTCAGTGACGGTCAGGAATGAGTGTCATGCCCCAGACCCGGCAGATCCCGCTCGTCGACGTGAGTACAGTTTCCATCGAGGAAACGGCCATGATTGCGGCAGTCCTGAGAATCTGGTTCGGATTGATCATCGGTGCGGTCGCCTGCATTGCACTGCTGATCATCGCGTGCGCCGATTTGCTGGAAAGCTGCTCTCGTCGACAGCTCCCGACCGACCTGGGCGACGATCGTGCCTTAACCGCGCAGACACGCCCGGTCTCGAAACTGAAAGAGGCACGCACATGAAACTCTCGTTCACCCGAGACAACATCGTTCGTCTCTCGAGCAAGGTCAAAACGGCATCGCCCGATGCCTTGCAAGCGTTGGAACAGGCTTGGGTCCGGCGCCAGCAGGAATTGGCGGGCTGGAAACCTTCGCGCGGCTGGTTGATCGAGCCGAAGCTCGGACGATCCGTAACGAACAGCTGAATCCTGACGCGCGTAGCGCTCGGTTACAGGCTCCAGCCTACAGCCCTGTCTACGCCGCTCTCGTCTCCGCACCGAACGCGCGCTCGAGATACTCCGTCGTCTCATCGACGAGCGCGCGCAGCGCCACGAACCGCTCCGCAAGCGCTTCGTCGGTCGCTTCTCGCGCCGCTTCCTCCAGACGCGCGGCAGCTTGCGCAAGCTCGTGCGCATGAATGTTCGCTGCCGCTCCCTTCAAGCGATGCGCGCCTCGCGACAGGCGTGTTCGATCTCGCGCCGCGAGACCCAGTGTGAGCTCGGTCAGGGTTTCCTTCGCGCTCGTGTTGAATGCCTTCACGAGCTCGGCCGTGAACTCCGGATCGCCGCCCGTCAATTCGTTGAGCTTCAGGAGATCCACCGGTGAACGCTCTGCCGGCGCCGTCTCCGCAGTCTGCACGTTCGCGGACGGTTCCCTGATCGATCCCCGTGCATCCGACAGCCCGAATCCGTTCAAGTACTCGCACAACCGTTCCACGTTCAACGGCTTCGTCAGAAAGCCGTCCATGCCGACCGTCATGCATCGGTCGTACTCGCCCGCCATGGCATTCGCTGTCAGCGCGACGATGGGCGTACGCCGCCGACCGAGCTCGCGCTGCCGGATGAGCGTCGTAGCCGTCAGACCATCCATGACCGGCATCTGCATGTCCATGAGTACGAGATCGAATGTTTCCGTCTCCCATCGTTCGAGCGCCTGAGCGCCATTGTCCGCAAGCGTCACGCGACAACCGAGCCGTTCGAGGATGCGTTGCGCGACCTTCTGGTTCACCGGATTGTCCTCGACGACCAGAATGTGTCCCTTGAAGCGTCGATCGAACGCCTCCCCCGCCATTCGATCTGTGCGCAGAGTATCGGTGTCGCAATCGTTCTCCGTGGCCGGAATCTCGACGAACGGAAGCTCGAACCAGAACGTCGAGCCCTCGCCGACGCTGCTGCTCACGCCGACATGGCCGTCCATCATTTCGACGAAGCGCTTAACGATCGACAAGCCGAGCCCCGTGCCGCCGAAGTTGCGCGTCGTCGACGAGTCTGCCTGTACGAACGGTTCGAAAAGACGCTGCTGAACCTCGGGCTCGATACCGATACCGGTATCGCGAACTTCGAAACGCGTCAGCGCCACACCGTCTCGCGCGGCTCGCCGAGTCACGCGAATCGTCACCGAGCCTGTATGGGTGAACTTGATCGCGTTGCCGACCAGATTGATGAGACATTGCCGCAGACGCTGCGGGTCGCCCATCGTGCGTACCGGCACGTCCGGATCCACGTGCACCTTGAGGTCGAGCCGCTTTTCCGACGCCTGATACGACATGAGCGCCCGCACCTCTTCGACGACGCGTGACGGATCGGTCGGCACCGACTCCACCACCATGCGGCCGGCCTCGATCTTCGAGAAGTCCAGAATGTCGTCGATGACCCTGAGCAGCGAGTTGGCGCTGTCGCGAATGGTCGTCGCATATTCGCGATAGGGCTCCGGGAGCGACCGGTCGAGCAACAGATTGCTCATGCCGATGATGCCGTTCATCGGTGTGCGGATCTCGTGGCTCACGTTCGCCAGCAACGCAGTTTTTGCGCGACTTGCGGCTTGCGCAGCTTCGGCCGCATCCATCAAGGCTTGCGCTGCGTTGACCTCCTCCGTTACGTCCCACGCGACGCCGATGATGCGCACGGGTCTGCCGCGCTCCCGAAAGACGCGGCGGTAGATCTGAACGTGCCTGATCGCGCCATCCGTCTCGCGAACGATACGAAAGCGATCTATCAGAATGGCTGGGACGTTGGGATCCGTCAGGATCGCCTCGCGCACGCTCAAAATGCGCGGCAGGTCCTCCGGATGAATCACCCGTTTCACGTCTTCGAATCCTCGTTCGGCGTGCCGCAACCCGAACACCCTTGCAAAGTTGTCGTCGAGATAGACGGTGTCGGCGAGGAGGTCGCGATCCCAAACGGCAAGTCCTGCAATCTGAGTGGCAAGGTTGAGGCGCTCGAGCAGCGTTCGCTGCTCTTCGGTCAGTTTCACGACCGCTGCATGAGAGGCGAGAACTTCTGCGCTGACCGTGCGGGCACGGGTTGCTTGCAGCACTTCTTGCTGACGACGCGCAATCAGTGCGGTAGGTACGAGTGCGACCATCCAGACAAGAGTCACGGACAGCAACGCCGAAACGACTGCATCCGACAAGCCGAGGCTGAGCTGGCCTTTCGCCGCGAGGCCGGCAACGATGAGGGACGAGGCAAGTATCGCGATTGCGACCGCCAAGCGCGCGTTCTGCGGACGCAATGCGAACAACGCCACGCCGGAATACGCGACCGTTACGAACAGCGTCGGTGGGCTCAGCAGATCGGCGATGAAGATCGCCGCGCTCGCAAGCAGGAGCACCGACAGATCCCTGATCAAGGCGTTACGTCCATTCACGTCCTATCCCTCTCGAGCGACGCACTCGGTCGCGCAACGGAGGCCGACCACATCACAGGAGCGCTTTCCGAACGATGACGTACCCGACGCAGGCACGCGATCGACCGAAGGTCGTGCGCAAATTGCGCAAACACCTGAAGCTGCATTAAGGAAATTTCGTACACCGTCAACCAACCCGTCGATTGACCGGATCAATCATCCGCATCGAGAACGTGAGTTGCTCCTGCCGACTCTCTGCGTCGAACATGCGCCATTCCCTCTCAATTGCAGGAGCTGCGATGACCCGTGAAACCAAGATCCTGGCTGTCACCGATGCAACGTTCGAGGAACGTGTGCTCAAAGCCGAGCGGCCGGTGCTCGTGAAATTCGAGGCCGAATGGTGCGGACCCTGCCAGGCGATGAAGCCTGCAATCGCTGAGCTCGCCGACGAGTACGGCGACAAGGTGACCATTGCCACGATCGACATCGACACGAATGCCCAAACGCCCCATCGCTACGGCGTCCGCGGCATTCCCACGGTTCTCTTGTTCCGCAACGGCACTGTCGTCGGTCAGAAAGTGGGACTCGCACGCAAGGCCGAACTGGTCGCGATGATCGACCAACAGGTGGCCTGAGACGGCGGGTCACGCTTCCGCGTCAGCGAACGCGAGCGCGAGCACGCCGATGACGATGCAAGCCGCGCCGGCGATGCGTGCTGGTGCGGCCTGCTCTTTGAGCAATCGTGCCCCGAAATAGGTGCCGATCAGGGTCGCAAGCTCGCGGGCTGGCGCAATGTGACTGATCGGCGCCATCTGCATGGCAAACAAGACCAAGATATAGCCTAGCGGACCGAGCACGCTGACGATTCCGGCAGGTTTCCAGTATTCGCGGACTTCTTGCACAACACGCGTTCGATCGCATAGCGCACTCGGCGCGAGCACGATCACCCGAAACAAATTGCCGCAGTAATCGACGAGAAACGGCGAGAGCAGCAGGACCTTCACTGCCCAGCCATCGTTGACCGTATAGGCCGCAATGAACACGCCGGTCGCCAAGCCATAGGCGATTCCGGCGCGCGGCGCCTTGTGCGGCTCGCGCGTGAGGCCGGCAACGAGCAGGATGCCCGATACCACCAACACAACGCCGAGCACGGACAGTCCCGTGACCCGTTCGCCCAACAAGACCACGGCGGCAATGAACGACAAGAGCGGACCGGAGCCTCGCGCAAGGGGATAGACCAACGAGAGATCGGAAGCCCGATAACCGGCTTGCAGAATGAGCGAATATCCGAGATGCAGCACACCCGTCGCGAGCAATGCAAGTCCGTGTATCCACTCGAAGTGCGGGCGCTCGCGAACCAGAATCCACAACACCGCCGGCGTGTAAACGATCACCGATCCGACGGAGTACAGCCAAACGAAATGACGCGAGCCGGCTGCACGCTTGGCAGCAAGGTTCCAAGTGGCATGAGTGAAGGCAGCCAGCAAGACGGCCGCCAGCGCAATCAACGGCATGAGCGCGCGCTCGTTACGCGAGTTCAGCGAACGATGGGTGCAAGCTTAACGGGCCTGCACGTGCGCGCCCAGTCATGCACCGAGCGTTGCGGACCGTAGCGCCGGCCCGCACGCTGCTCTCTTCTCATCGCAACTTTCCCGAACGGCGGGACGCTACGGCGTGAATAGGCGTCGCGCCGCAGTCTCCGCTAGAAATCGATGCTCAACTCCGCGACGTACGAGCGCTGCGGGTACGGATGGAAGGCCCAGTACCGGTCGTTCGTCAGGTTGTCGATACCCAACGAAGCGACACACTGCGGTGTGATTCGATAGCGAACGCGGGCATCGACGACGAAGAAGTTACTCATCCCCATGTAAGCCGTTCCGTTCGTATCCGAATTATCGAGCTGGTTGTATTGAGTGCCGCTATATCGGGCACCGAGCGAGGCGACCCATTTATCGCCGATCTCGTAGGTGGCTAGCGCGTTCGCACGCCAACGCGGGACGCGCGGCTGCCGTTTGCCGACGCTTGCCGGGAAAGCGTCGTTGCGCACGATCTCGGAGTGTGCGTACGTGAGGCTGGTGCTCAGCGTGAGACCGGGAACCAAGAAATCGCTCGCGCGATAGGCCACCTCGACACCGCGCGTTTCGATCTTCTCGACGTTCTGGATGGTCTGCACCGTACCGCCGATCGCAGCATTGATCTGCGAGTACAGCGCATCGCGCGTGTCCTCCGCGAACAGCGTGGCTCGAAGCGAGCCGCCAACGACTTCGCGCTGCGCACTGAGCTCCAGCGTCCAGGATCTCTCGGGCTCGAGATTCGGATCGTTGTTCACGATCTGACCGGCCACGAGCGAGCCTTGATAGAGCTCGGACACCGTCGGCGTACGAACGGCCTTGCCGAGCGACGCTTGCAAGGTCCAATCGTCGGTGAGTTGATAAGCGATGGCCGCCTTCGGCGAGAAGTAAGTCTCGTCGCGCTCGCCGAAGCGCTCTGCGTCTTCGGCGTTTGCAATCAACCCGTCGTGCGCCCGCCAACGTTCGGCACGGAGGCCGAGCGTCGTGCGCCAACGCTCCGCAATACGCCACGTGTCCTGCAAATAGACACCGTGCAGCTCGGTTTCGCCCTCGAACGCCGAGACGCGCGAACCTGCTGCGCCGTCGATCCAATCCGACGTTTCGAACACACGCGTGCGCAGTCGGCTTGCGAGACGCTGATAACCGGCCTCGACCAAGTGTGCACCGTGCAAACCATCGGGACGCCACGTCGCACGCAGCGACAGTGTGTTCCATCCGGTGCCTTCTTGATCGGCAATTCGTCCGGCCCCGTGCATCGATGCACTGGACACCGCAACGCTCGGCGAACGGATCTCGTCGCGTCCGTAGTCGTACAGACTCGCAGCGATCTCCCAAGCGAAGACGTCCGCATCGGCTTTCAGCGTCAGCCCATGCATGAAATGCTCGAGTCGGGCGCGGTTCGGCGCGAAGTCGCTCGGCAATATCGTGTAGCGCATCCCATCGATATTGACGGCCAACGGCGCAGCGGATCCGAGCTCGCCGTAGACCGGCCGACCGTCCGCATCGCGCAAGTACGATTCGACGTGTCGGACACCGTCGTTGAACCACGAGCCGAACGTGTAGCTCGCCCGCATCGAGGGCCCGAAGTCGTAGGCCACTTTGATCTTCGCGTGGTCCTGTACGACCTCGTTCCGATTCGTCGCACCGAGCAGCCACCAGTTCTGATTGCGCGGATTCTTCCCGGCGATGGCACCCGTCACGACGGGCTCGTCCGTGGCCGGAGTCGTGCTGAAGACCTTGTTGGCAAAGCTGAGCGGATGACTGTCGCTTTCGAGACGGTTGTAGTTGAGCCACCAAGACCAATTGTCGTGGCGCGCGCCGATGGATGCGCTCGCCTGATACCCTCGGTAAGTGTCCTCTCGACCGTACATGGAGAACGGCTGAGCGAAGGTCGCGACTCGCACATGCCCCTCGAATTCGCTCGGCATGCGAGTCACGTAATCGACGACCGCGCCGACCGAGTTGCCCGGATAGGCCGCCGAAAACGGTCCATACAAGACATCGACTCGCTCGATCTCTTCCGGTGTCACCATGCCCCAGCGCGGCGTGAACGTGATGCCGTTGCCGAGCAGGTTCGACAACAGAATGCCGTCGGCGTAGACGAGCGAACGTGCGCTGTTCCCGGTCCCTGAAGCACGGCTGGCCAGTACAGCGTGATCGTAATCGCCGATGTAACGCTTACGGACGAGCAGGCTCGGTAGGTATTTCAACGCGTCTTCCGCGTCGGTTGCGTTGATGGCATCGGCGATGTCTTGCGCATCGATGCCCTCGATCGTCGTTGGGATTTGCGTCGGCAATGAGGTCGGCCGCGTGCCGATGACGGTCACTGTCCCCAATGTGCGCAGCGGCGCCTCCTCCGCAGCCGCGCACGCTGCGGCTGCCGAAATCAACGCGGCCGGCAGCCAAGTATGTGTTCTCATGATCGGAACTCCGGTGCAGCCTCGGCTGCACGTCGAATGCTCACGGACACGCAGGTCCGTGCAAATCGGACGGCTCCAATGCAATGCGCATCGCGAGCGCACGGCGCTCGCAAGCTCGTTGGAACGGTCCAGCCTGAGGAGTTACGCGAGAATCGAGGGCGGTCCGCGGATGCGGATGCGCGCAACGGGAGAAGCAGGAAGGAGTAGCGGCTCGTTTGCGTCGAGCAAACCGACTTGCACGAGCGCGACCGCCACGAGCACCGGTGTCGGCGTGCCGGCAACCGCCGTCCGCGACAATGCGAACGGGCAAGAATTCGACGTGGTCGCCGCGTCGTCGCTCTGCGCGCCTACATCATGAGCGTGTTGTCCTGCATGCGCCGCACCATGATGGGCATGCGAGTCCGCACGCGAGAACAGCTCCACGATACGCGCGGACTGCACCGGGCAGAAATCGACGGTGATCCCATCCGCACGGGCGGCATACATGAACCCGACCGGCACGAACGCCTGCGCCACCAGGAACGGCAGCACCCAGAGCAGGCAGCGTTTGAAGAACCGTCGGGCCATTGGACTTGGAACGGTGGTTAGAACCGACCTTGGGAGCGAACCATGAGACGTCGCGCCGCCGAAGTCAATTCGGTTGCTCTAGCTTTTCAATTCTAGATTCTTCGTGCCAATCCCGGCGTCCGGACCCAACTCCCCTTCCCATTTGGCAACGACGGCAGTGGAGATACTGTTGCCCACCACGTTCGTCGCCGAGCGCCCCATATCGAAGAACTGATCCACGCCGATCAGCAACAGCAGTCCGGCCTCGGGAATACCGAATTGAGGCAGCGTCGCAGCGATCACGACCAACGAAGCGCGAGGAACGCCGGCGATCCCTTTCGAGGTGAGCATGAGGATGGCCACCATCAAAATCTGCTGCGTAATGGTCAGCTCGATGCCGTAGACCTGCGCGATGAACATGATCGCGAACGTGCAATACATCATCGAGCCGTCGAGATTGAACGAATAGCCCGTCGGCAGCACGAAGCTCGCAACACGATTACTGATCCCGAACCGTTCGAGCTCTTCCAGCGTCTTCGGATAGGCCGCCTCCGAGCTTGCAGTCGAAAAAGCCAGCAACACCGGCTCCCGAATCCGCCGCACGAGCCGCAAGATCGAGGGGCCGACGATGAACCAGCCGAGCAGCACGAGCACGATCCAAAGGATGGCAAGCGCGAGATAGAACTCGCCGATGAACAGTCCGTAGACCCAGACGATGCCGAGCCCTTGCTTTGCAATCGTGCCGGCCAACGCGCCGAACACGGCGAGCGGTGCGGCCATCATCACGTAGCCGGTGACTTTGAGCATGATGTGCGCGACCGCATCGAGCGCATCCAGCACGATCTTGCCCCGCTCGCCGAGCGCGGCGGTCGCCGTGCCGAAGAACACCGAGAACACGACGATTTGCAGGATCTCGTTGCGCGCCATCGCATCGATGATGCTCGTCGGAATCGTGTGCGCAATGAAGCCTTGCAGCGACAAGGCCGAGGCTTCGACGTTCGCGACCGCACTCTCGTCAGGCAACGGCAAGCGCATGACGGCGCCGGGCGCGAATACCTGCACGAGCACGAGTCCGAACGTCAGGGAGATGAGCGAGGCGAAAATGAACCAACCGAGCGACTTCGCGCCGACTCGCCCAAGCATCGCGAGATCGCTCATCTTGCCGATGCCGACGACGAGCGTTGCGAACACGAGCGGCGCGATGATCATCTTGATCAAGCGCAGAAATGCCGTCGGCAGCAGCTCGACGATCTCGGCGAAACGAGCGCTCGAATCGCCGAACTGCGTGTTGACGATATAGCCGCTGGCGATGCCCAGCAGCAGCGCCACCACGATCCACATCGTCAGGCGATTCGAGCGCATCGTCGTCACTCGTTCCTACGCGCCACGGCCTTCATACGAATGCGATCAACAGACCGCCGAGCACGATCCGATACCACGCGAACACCGTGAACTGATGCGTCTGCACATAACGCAGCAGCCATTTCACGGCGATGAAGGCGACGATGGCGCTCACGATGAAACCGACGGCCAGCTCGCCCCACGGCTCGTCGGCCGCCTGTCCGTCGGCATACAGATCGTAGGCCTCGTACGCCGTTGCGGCGAACATCGTGGGAATTCCGACCAAGAACGAAAACTCCGCTGCAGCCGGACGCGATGTCATGCCTGCGAGCATGGCGGCGAAAATCGTCGCCGCCGAACGCGACGTCCCGGGAAACACGGCGGCGAGAATCTGCCCGATACCGACCCAGAATGCGACATTCCAAGTGAGCTCTTCGCGCGGCGGTTGACGTGCCGCATACCTTTCCACGGCGAAGATGACGAAGCCGCCGATGATGAGCGCCAGTGCCACTGGAGCCACCGTTTCGGGCAGCTCGAGGCCAAGCTGTTTGGCGACCAAGCCGCCGACGACGGTGATGCCGAACGCGAGCAGGAGCTTCAACAGGTAGTCCCGGTTCTCGGGGCGCGACAAGTGCACCGTCATATCCCAAAGCCGGCGCCAGTAAATCACGACGACAGCGAGAATCGCCCCGGCCTGGATTGCGACGTTGAACAGGTCCGAACGCCGATCGAGCCAGTGCTGCGCGATGAGCAAATGACCCGTACTCGAAATGGGGAGGAATTCCGTGATGCCCTCGATGATGCCGAGAAGGATGACCTGCAGTAGATCGTTCACTCGCGCGTGCCTTCTTGTCGTCTAAAGGGCGAATCATACGGGGTCGAGAGATCGCAGAGTACCTGACTTCCGTTGCAGTCTAGGACGCTAGGCCCGAGCGGTCGCTGAGCGGGGGCCGCATCCCGAGCTGACCCTGCCCATACCATTTGCACGCAACCGCAGGCACACGAAGCCGATACCCGTACGAGCAGTCCGCTACACTTCCGGCCCACGTTCGAAGCGGAGTGCCTTGCTCGATGGCCGCGAACAGATCGATTCCGACAGGATTGGCATTGCTCTTCTGCTGCCTGTCCGCGGCGCTCTATTTCCTCACGTTCCTCGATTTCGGCCTGTATCCGCTGATTTGGTTTTGTTTCGTACCGGTGTTGATTGCGATACGGCACACAACAGCCGCTCGAGCGCTCTGGTACGGAACGATTTTCGGCACGCTCACGAATGCCGGCGGCTATTACTGGGTCATCCACACGATCGAGACCTTCGGCAACATGCCTTGGCCGGTCGCCTTCCTCGGCTACCTCCTGCTGTGCGCGTATCAGGGTTTCCTGATCGCACTGTCGATCTGGTTGGTTCGCGGCGCGGAGCTGCGTCTCGGCGTGTCTCCCGTTTGGAGCCTGCCCGTCACCTTCACCGCGCTCGAGCTTGCGTATCCCCTGCTCTTCCCGAGCTACATCGGCAACTCACAGTTCGAATTCACGACCTTGACGCAGATCGCTGACGTCACCGGCATGTCCGGACTTACGTTTCTGATCGGGCTCGTGAACGGCGCTCTGTACGAGCTGATCTGCGCGCGCATCGCATCGCGGCGTCCGCACTGGCCGCGTATTGCGCTGCCAGCGACGGCCTTCGTCGCTGCGCTCGTTTACGGCGCCGTGCGTCTGCCGCAGATCGATGCGATGACAGATAGTGCGCCGAAAATCACGGTCGGGCTCGTGCAGACGAACATCGGCGCACAAGACAAGGCTGCCGATCCCGAGGAATTCGTGCTGCGACATCGCTCGATGTCGCAAGCGCTCGTCGATGAGCACCCTGACGTCGAGCTCGTCATCTGGCCCGAGTCCGCCTACAACCAACTGCTTTGGCGCTCGGACCGCAACATCGCAGATGACGTCATTGCCGGCCTCGGCAAGCCGCTATTGTTCGGCGCATTGACGATCGAGGCAGCGGGCAATCCCAGCGACCGTCGCATTTACAACAGCCTGCTGCTCGCGTCCGCTTCGGGCGAAGTGCTGTCCGTCTACGACAAGATCGAGCTGCTCGTTTTCGGCGAGACCTACCCGTTCTCCGCAACCTTGCCGGCACTCGATCGCATCTTCGGCACGAACTGGTTTACACGCGGCACGTCGCTCGATCATTTACGACTCGGCGACCACTCGTTCCTACCGCTGATTTGCTACGAAGACATCCTGCCGGCGTTCGTCCGGCGTGTGTGGCGCAAAGCAGGGCCGGCGGACGCGCTCGTCAACGGAACGAACGATTCCTGGTACGGAGATACCGCGCAGCCGATGATTCACCTTGCGCTCGCGAGCTTCCGCTCCATCGAAACCCGCCGCGCGCTGATCCGCTCCACCAACACCGGTATCAGCGCCATCGTCGATCCTGCAGGCCGTATCACCCACCGCACTGGCCAATGGACACAGGAAACCCTCGTCGCCGATGTGCCCCTGATCAAGGACGGATCTTCGACGGTCTACATGACGATCGGGGATGTACTTGGATGGACCTGTGTCGTGCTCACAGCCTTTGGCGTTTGGCGAGGATGGCGGAAGCGCACCAGGGAATGAGGGAAGGAGGGAAAAGGGAAAAGGGAAAGGGGAAAGGGGAAAAGGGAAAGGAGGTGAAGCAGCGCCAGCTACCACTCACTACTCACCTCTTCCACGAGCCACTAGTCACGAGTCACGAACGAATCACGGATCACGAACCTACACTTCCTCTTCCTTCGGCTCGATATCGTGCGGCGTGATCACGCGCAGCGTTTCGAGCCGTCTTCGATCCGCGCGCAGCACTCTGAAATCCAGGCCGCCGAGCGTGAAGCTTTCGCCTCGACGAGGCAATCTGCCGAGCAGATTGATGGCCAGTCCGCCGATCGTATCGAACTCGTCGTCGCTGAACTGCGTACCGAAGTAGGCATTGAAATCCTCGATCGGCGTTTGCGCCCGAACGGTGAACTGACATTCGCCTTCCTTGCGGATATCGAGCTCGTCGTCGACGTCGTATTCATCGCCGATGTCGCCGACGATCTGTTCGAGCACGTCCTCGATCGTGACGAGGCCGGACACGCCGCCGTACTCGTCGACCACGATGGCCATGTGATGGTGGCTGACTCGGAATTCCTTGAGCAGCACGTTCAAGCGCTTGCTTTCCGGAATGAAGACGACGGGCCGCAGCACTTCTTTGATGTCGAAATGCTCGCCGCCGCCTTCGGCAAAATAGCGCAGCAGGTCTTTGGCGAGGAGAATGCCGACGACTTGGTCGCGGTCATCGCCGATGACCGGGAAGCGCGAGTGCCCCGATTCGATCACGACGGGCAGAATGGCTTCAGGACGATCGTCGCGGTTGACGACGACCATTTGCGAGCGCGGCACCATGATGTCGCGCACCTGCATCTCGCTCACTTCCAGCACGCCTTCGAGCATTTCGTGAGCGTCGGGATTGATGATGCCCCGATCTCGCGCCTGCTGCAGGACCTCGACGAGCCCTTCCATGTCTCGCGGCTCGCTGCTGAAGGTATCCGTAATGCGCCGCAGCCACCTACCGGTGCCGCCGTTGCGTTCAGCCATAGGGGTTCGCATAACCGAATTGAGACAGAATCTTGATTTCGCGGGCTTCCATGACCTCGGCATCGCGATCGTTCTCGTGATCGTATCCCAACAGATGCAACACACCGTGAACGACCATGTGCGCCCAATGCGCACGCACATCCTTGCCTTGCTCTCGCGCCTCGCGCGCAACGACCGGCGCGCAGATGGCCAAATCGCCGAGCTCCGCTGGGGCGTGGGGCGTGAGGCGTAGGTCTTGCGCAAAACCGAGAACGCGTCCACCTCGTGCCTTCCCCGAGCCACGAGCACCGAGCCCCAAGCCCTCGTACGGAAACGACAGCACATTCGTCGGCTTGTCCTTACCGCGGAACGTGCGATTGAGCGCGCGGCTCTCCGCCGCGCCGACGATGCGGATCGTGAGCGGCAAAGGCGGAACGCTCGGTTTCGCTGCAGCTTGAAACGCGAGATTCGCCCAACGCGCGAGCGAGCGAGCATGAGGCACGCCGACACGTCGGGTCGCGTATTGGACCGTGACAGGGAGACGTGGCGGACGACTGTGGGATGACATTTTCGAGTTCGAGCGCCTCAACGATCGCGGTCGCCGCCTCCGGAGTCAGGTTCGCTCTGGCGCGCTTCGTACGCTTCGACGATGCGCTGCACGAGCGGATGGCGCACCACGTCTCGCGATGTGAAGTACGTGAAGGCGACGCCCTGCACGCCCGGAAGCACGTTCATCACGTGACGTAGCCCGGACATCTGGTGTTTCGGCAAGTCCGTTTGCGTCACATCGCCGGTGACGACGGCCTTCGAACCGAAACCCATGCGCGTCAGGAACATCTTCATCTGCTCGACCGTCGTGTTCTGCGCCTCATCGAGAATGATGAACGCATCGTTCAAAGAACGTCCGCGCATGAATGCGAGCGGCGCAATCTCGATCACCTGCCGCTCGATCGCGCGCGCCACTCGATCGAAACCCATCATGTCGTAGAGCGCGTCGTACATCGGGCGCAAGTACGGATCCACCTTTTGCGCCATATCGCCCGGCAAGAAGCCGAGGCGCTCTCCTGCTTCGACGGCAGGTCGCACGAGCACGATGCGCCGCACGCGATCGGTCTGCAAAGCTTCGACGGCGCATGCCACGGCGAGATAGGTCTTGCCCGTGCCCGCCGGTCCAATGCCGAAGATCAGATCGTGGGTGCGGATGTTGTGCAGGTATTGGCGCTGATTGGGTCCGCGTCCGCGGATGCCGCCGCGATGCGTTTGAATCGTGATTTCATCCGGCGCACGCGCAACGACGACAGGCGTGGGCGACTCCATGCGAACCTCCTGAAGCGCAAGATGCACGCGTTCCGGCGTCAGCGCTTCGCTCGCCGATAACTCGAACAGTCGGCGCAGCACGCGTTCGGCCTGAGCGGCCGCTTCCTCCGGTCCCGACACTTCGACCCAACCGCCGCGGCGGCGCACGTGCACGCCGAGACGCTCCTCCACGTGCCGAAGGTTCTCGTCCATCGGGCCGACGAAATTCGCCAGCCGATTGTTATCGACGGGATCGAACGCTAGATCGCGCGTGGCGACGGAGGTACTCATCAGAATTTTCGGCCGCAGCTTGCGGACCAGAGGACGACTCGGAAGCTCGCGCGCTGCGCATCGGCCGAAACGGTCTTCGGCGACGGCAACGGCAGACGATCTGTTCGTGACATCTCTTTGTGGGCTCTAGATTCCGCCCATGGCCAACTTGGGAGGGACTGCCGTATCGACCAGCCGCCCGCGCAACGAATTCGGCAACGCTTCGGTGATGAGCACGTCGGCGAACTGATTGATCAGGCTCGGCGGGCCGTCGAAGTTCACCCACCGCATGTTCTCGGTTCGGCCCGCGAGCTGCCGCGAATCCTTCTTCGACGGACGCTCGACGAGCACGCGCTGCACGGTGCCTACCATGCGCCTGCTGATTTCCATCGCCTGCGCGTTGATGCGCGCCTGCAAAATGGACAAGCGGCGCTGCTTTTCTTCGTAAGGCACATCGTCGGGCAGCGACGCGGCGGGCGTGCCCGGACGGCGGCTATAAATGAAGCTGAAGGACTGATCGAAACCGACGTCCTCGATCAGTTTCATCGTGGCCTCGAAGTCGCGCTCGGTCTCGCCGGGGAAACCGACGATGAAGTCCGACGAGATGCTGATGTCCGGACGGACGGCACGGAGCTTGCGGATCTTTTGCTTGTATTCGAGCGAGGTATAGCCGCGCTTCATCGCCATCAGGATGCGATCGGAACCCGACTGCACCGGCAGATGCAGGTAGTTCGCGAGCTTCGGCACATCGCGATAGGCCTCGATCAACGAATCCTTGAACTCGACCGGATGCGAGGTAGTGAAACGGATCCGCTCGATGCCGTCGATCTCGGCCACGTAGTAGATGAGCGTCGCCAGGTCGCAAAGCGTGCCGTCCTCCATCGGACCGTTGTACGCGTTGACGTTCTGGCCGAGCAGATTCACTTCGCGAACGCCTTGATCGGCGAGGCTCCGGATCTCGGCCATGACCGATTCGAACGGTCGGCTGACTTCCTCACCGCGCGTGTACGGCACGACGCAGAAGCTGCAGTACTTGCTGCAGCCTTCCATGATCGAGACGAATGCGGTCGCGCCTTCCGCGCGAGGCTCGGGCAACGCATCGAACTTTTCGATTTCGGGGAAGCTCACGTCCACGACCGACCGGCCATGAGTCTTGAGTTCGGCGATCATTTCCGGCAGCCGATGCAGCGTCTGAGGCCCGAACACCAGATCCACATACGGCGCGCGCTTGGTGATGCCCTCGCCTTCCTGGCTCGCGACGCAGCCGCCGACGCCGATGATGAGCCCGGGCTTGGCCTCCTTGAGCCGGCGCCAGCCGCCGAGCTGGGAGAAAACCTTCTCCTGAGCCTTTTCCCGGATCGAGCAGGTATTGAGCAGGAGCAGGTCCGCCTTCTCGGGGTCGTCGGTGACCTCGTAGCCGCCGGCCTCGCGCAGCACGTCCACCATCTTGGCGGAATCGTACTCGTTCATCTGGCAGCCGAAGGTGCGGATGTGGACGAAAGGCATTGGGCGAGCTTACGCGGGGTCAGATAACGGTTCGAAGGGGGCGGAAGGATACTCCCGAACGCCGGCTTTGCCAGCGGTCGAATCCGATTTTGAGAACCCGAACAGGCACTTACGACAAAGCAACCCTTGGAGCCCTGAACTTACGTCAGAACGGGATATCGTCATCGAAACCGCCGTCATCCGCCGGAGTCGAGCCGACGGCCCGATCCTCCTGGCGCGGCGCACGGCTCTCGCCGCCCATGCCGCCACCGCCGGCGGCTCCGCCTCGACCGCCGAGCATCTGCATGTCTCGGGCGACGATTTCGGTCGTGTACCGGTCCTTGCCGTCCTTGTCCTGCCACTTACGGGTCCGCAGGCTCCCTTCGATGTACACCTGCGAACCTTTACGCAGGTATTCAGCGGCGATCTCCGCCAGTTTCTCGAACATCACGATGTTGTGCCATTCCGTGCGCTCCTGTTTGTCGCCGGTCTGGCGATCGGTCCATGTCTCGGAGGTGGCGATGCTGAAGCTCGTCACCGGCTTGCCGTTGGGCATGTAGCGGGTTTCCGGATCCTTGCCCAGATTGCCGATGAGAATGACCTTGTTGACTCCGCGAGCCATAGCAACTCCTGACACCTCGAGAAGAGACGGATTGTAGACGGGTACGAGTAGAGCGGCAGCAGATTAATTGGCGTACAGCGCTGGAAATGGACGCTGCGCTGCGGGCGCTGGGCTTGGGGCTCGAGGCTCGGGGCTTGAGGCTCCAGGAAGATGACGGCGATTCATCATCGCCACGGGTTCTCAGCGCGGGTTGCATCCGCGAACATTCGCATCCACGTTTGATATTCAGAGCGATACGCCCCCACGCCCCAGCCCCAAGCCCATGTCTTCCTCCTCCATCGTCATCCGCGGCGCCCGCACCCACAATCTGCGAAACATCGATCTCGAGCTGCCGCGGGACAAACTGATCGTTTTCACGGGCCTGTCGGGATCCGGCAAGTCGTCGCTCGCCTTCGACACGATCTACGCCGAGGGTCAGCGGCGCTACGTCGAGTCGCTGTCGGCGTATGCACGGCAGTTTCTGTCGGTAATGGAGAAACCGGACGTCGACTCGATCGAAGGCTTGTCGCCGGCGATCGCGATCGAGCAGAAGTCCACCTCCCACAATCCGCGATCGACGGTCGGCACGGTTACGGAAATCTACGATCACCTGCGATTACTGTTCGCGCGTGTCGGCACGCCGCGCTGTCCGGATCACGGCATCGACCTTGCGGCGCAGACGATCAGCCAGATGGTCGATCAGGTGCTGCGCATCCCCGAGGGAACGCCGCTTTTGCTGCTCGCACCGCTCGTCGACGATCGCAAAGGCGAGCACGCGCAGATCATCGAGGAGCTGCGGGGACAAGGCTTCGTTCGCGCCCGAATCGATGGACACGTCGTGGAGCTCGATGCTCCGCCGAAACTCGACCCGAAACGCAAACACACGATCGAAGCGGTCGTCGACCGCGTCAAAGTGCGGCCCGACATCGCGCAGCGGCTGGCCGAGTCGTTCGAGACGGCCTTGCGGCTGTCGAACGGCACGGCGCGCGTTGCGTTCATGGACGATCCGCAGCGCGAAGAGCTCGTGTTCTCGGATCGCTTCGCTTGCAGGATTTGCGGCTACAGTCTTGCCGAGCTCGAGCCCCGCCTCTTTTCGTTCAACAACCCGGCCGGCGCCTGTACGAAGTGCTCCGGGCTCGGTGTGCAGCAGTTCTTCGATCCCGCGCGGGTCGTCCATCATGCCCACTTGTCGCTGGCCGATGGCGCGATTCGCGGCTGGGACCGGCGCAATCTGTACTACTTCCAGCTCATTCAATCCCTCGCCAAGGCGTACAAGATCGACATCGAAGCGCCTTGGAGCTCGCTGACCGCAAAACAGAAGAAGATCGTCCTGTACGGCAGCGGCGACGAGCGCATCGAATTCAAGTACACGGATGCCAAGGGCAATACCTCGAAACGCTCGCATCGCTGGGAAGGCATCATTCCGAACCTCGAGCGGCGTTATCGCGAAACCGAATCGATGGCCGTACGCGAGGAGCTGGCGAAATATTTGAGCAACCAGCCCTGCCCGGAATGCAACGGCACACGCTTGAATCGCGCTGCACGCAACGTGTTCGTCGCCAATCGCAGCCTGCCGGAAATCACGAGCATGGCCGTAGGCGATGCGCTCGCATTCTGCAACCAATTGCAGCTCGAAGGCTGGCGCGGCGAGATCGCAGCGAAGATCGTCAAGGAGACCGCCGATCGTCTGCGGTTTCTGTGCGACGTCGGGCTCGAATATCTGACGCTCGATCGCAGCGCCGAGACTCTCTCGGGCGGCGAAGCTCAACGCATTCGGCTGGCGAGCCAGATCGGCTCAGGCCTGGTCGGCGTCATGTACATCCTCGATGAGCCCTCGATCGGACTGCATCAACGCGACAACGAGCGCCTGCTGCGCACGCTCGATCGTCTGCGCGATCTCGGCAATACGGTGATCGTCGTCGAGCACGATGAAGACGCGATCAAGCATGCGGATTACATCGTGGATCTCGGGCCCGGCGCCGGCGTCCACGGCGGACAGGTGGTTGCGCAAGGCACGCCGCTGGAAATCGCCGCCAATCCCAACTCGATCACCGGTCAGTACTTGTCGGGGGCGCGCGAAATCCGCGTGCCGCCGATGCGCACCCCGATCCAGGCAGGCCGTTCTCTCAAGATCCTCAATGCGCGAGGCAACAATCTGCGCAACGTCACGGTCGAGATTCCGCTCGGCGTCATGACGTGCGTCACTGGCGTGTCCGGCTCCGGAAAATCGACGCTGGTCAACGATACGCTCTACCAGTATGTCGCCCGTCACTTGAACGATGCTTCGACGGATCCGGCACCGAGCGACGGCATCGAAGGCTTGGACGCCATCGATCGCGTCATCGACATCGATCAAAGTCCCATCGGACGCACGCCG
>Ga0207874_1000723_pt1 | contig 44701 bp, 30 predicted proteins | sample HigsolmetaAR201D_FD_184833 | JGI IMG/M metagenome (GOLD analysis project Ga0207874, IMG submission 184833) | Ionic liquid and high solid enriched microbial communities from the Joint BioEnergy Institute, USA - AR20-1-D (SPAdes) (version 2) ...
ACTCTCGAAACCATCGATTTCCTCCCTTAATCGCCGGTCCGGCTTTCGCGGCGGGCCGGTCTGGCTGAGCGATAAATAACCAGATAGTTACGAAAGTAACCGAGAGGATGGAACTGTCAAGGTGGAGCGTTCGGCGCCTGTTAAGGGACTTCCCGCAGGGTGACCGATTTGGCGGGAGGCGCGTTGTCTTATGATTGATTCCTGCTGACTCCTCGTCCGTCACCGGCTACGAAAGCGGCATGACCTCAGGACCCGTCCCCACCTACGACGACGTGCTAGCCGCGGAACGACGCATCCGCCCGTATGTCCATCGCACGCCGGTGCTCACGTCGGAGTATTTCGACACGCTGAGCGGTGCGCGGCTCTTCTTCAAATGCGAGAACCTGCAGAAAACTGGCGCCTTCAAGGCACGCGGCGCCGTCAATGCCGTGTTCTCCCTGCCGGAGGCGCAAGCCGCGAAAGGTGTGGCAACCCATTCCTCGGGCAATCACGGGCAGGCGCTCTGCTATGCCGCCCGGCGCCGCGGCATTCCGGCCACGGTGGTCATGCCGCACACCGCGCCCGCCGCCAAGAAGGCGGCCGTGCGCGCCTATGGCGGCACCATTGTCGAATGTGCCCCATCGATGGACGCGCGTGAGGAGACGCTGAACCGGGAACTGGCCAGAACAGGCGCCGACCTCGTGCATCCTTATGCCGACGCGCGTGTCATCGCTGGCCAGGGAACGTGCGCGAAGGAACTGATCGAGGACTGCGGCCCGCTCGACGCTCTCATCGCCCCGATCGGCGGCGGCGGACTGATTTCCGGCACCTGTCTCACCATCGCCGCGATTGCGCCAGGGGTCTCCGTTTACGGGGCCGAGCCTGCCAGGGCCGACGACGCGCTGCGTTCGCTGAAGGCAGGCCATATCATCACCGAGAACGCACCCGAGACGATCGCCGACGGGCTGAAGGCATCGCTCAAGGACCTGACCTGGCATTTCATCTCGCGGCACGTGACGGACATCTTCACCGCGACCGAGGAGGAGATCGTGGAGGCGATGCTGCTCGTGTGGGAACGCATGAAGCTCGTCATCGAGCCTTCGAGCGCGGTGACGGTCGCGGCCGTTCTGAAAAACCGTGCCGCTTTCTCCGGCGTGCGCGTCGGCGTGATCCTCTCCGGTGGCAATGTCGATCTCGACCGGCTGCCCTGGCAGTAGGTCGTCGCGTTTGCTGAAGATCAGAGCGGCGGCGACGCTGTTTGCGGTGCCGGCGGCAGAATGCGTATTTTTGCCGCTCGCTCTTCAAGAAGGGTTGATTGACGGCCGCCCGCCGTTGCTAAGAGGCTTATGGGCGTATATTTTCAGAGCCGTCAGAGGTTCCAGTCCCAAACCCTCCATACAGTGTCGGTCGGTTGGTGCGTCTGTGCTCGAGCAGGGGCGCTCGAGAAATAGTGGCGGGGAATCCTGAAACGACAACCATCAAGACAATAAGGGATGCCATGAGCATCAACGTATTGGTGTGGGGCGAAAATGTGCACGAGCGTGAAAACGAGATCGTGCGCGAAATCTATCCCGAAGGAATGCATACCGCCATTGCCCGCCAGATAGCCGCAGATGGCGATCTGAAGGTCTCGACCGCCGTTCTGCAGGAGCCGGAACATGGGCTCAGCGAAGAGCGGCTCGCCGGAACCGACGTGCTCGTGTGGTGGGGGCACAAGGCCCACCGCCAGGTGGATGACGCGATTGTCGAGCGCGTGGCAAAGCGCGTGTGGGAAGGAATGGGCCTCATCGTGCTCCATTCCGGACATTTCTCGAAGATCTTCAAGCGGCTGATGGGCACGCCCTGCGCGCTGAAGTGGCGCGAGGCAGGCGAGCGCGAGCGGCTTTGGGTGGTCAATCCGGGCCATCCTATCGCGAGGGGGCTGCCCGCCTTCTTCGAGCTGGAATATGAAGAGATGTATGGAGAGCCCTTCTCCGTACCGGAGCCGATGGAGACGGTGTTCATCTCCTGGTTCCAGGGCGGCGAGGTCTTCCGCTCCGGTCTCACCTACCGGCGCGGAGCGGGCAACATCTTCTATTTCCGTCCCGGCCACGAGACCTATCCGACCTACCACGACGCGACGGTCGGCCAGGTGCTGCGCAACGCCGTGCGCTGGGCGCATAATCCCGCCCCTGCCTATACGGCGGTTCACGAAGCACCCAACGTGCCGGTGGAAAAGGCTCCGGAAAAGATCGTCGAGCGCGGCCCGAAACTGCACGCTCCCGGCGAGCAGGGCTACAGATAGGAACGACCCACATGCGCCTTCTTATCATCGGCACCGGCAAGATGGCCAATCAGCATGCCAATCGCTTCGCAGCCATTCCCGGTGTCCATCTGGTAGGAGCCGTCGACACGGATCCCGACCGGCTCAGCCAGTTCTGCGCGCTGCACAAGATCGAGCGCCAGTTTTCCTCAACCGAAGAAGCGCTCGCCTGGGACGACTTCGACGCCGTTACGAACGTGACGCCGGACGCCGTCCACTACGCGACGACCATGGCCTGCCTTGCCAAAGGAAAGCATGTGCTATGCGAAAAGCCGCTTGCCACCAGCTATGCGGAGGCTGCGGAGATGGCCGATGCCGCGGAGAAAGCGGGTGTCGTGGCCATGGTCAATCTGAGCTATCGCAACGTGGCGGAAATCCACGCCGCGCGTGACCTCGTTCTTTCCGGCCGGATCGGCGCCGTACGTCACATCGAAGCCTCGTATCTGCAAAGCTGGCTCGTCTCCAAGGCCTGGGGCGACTGGCGCACGGGGCCGCAGTGGCTGTGGCGGCTTTCCAAGGCGCACGGCTCGAACGGCACGCTGGGCGACATCGGCATTCACATTCTCGACTTCGCCGCCTATGGCGCGGCGACGGAGATCAGCGATGTGTCGTGCCGGCTCAGAACCTTCCACAAAGCCGAGGGTGATCGTATCGGCGAATATGTGCTTGATGCGAATGACAGCTTCGCCATGACGGCAAACTTCGCCAATGGCGCGCTCGGCGTCATCCATGCCACCCGCTGGGCGACCGGCCATCTGAACGAGCTGCGCCTGCGCATCTATGGCGAAAAAGGCGGCGTCGAGGTGCAGCACGACCACCGGGGCTCGCATCTGAAGGTCTGCCTCGACGAGGATGCGGAAACGGCCACCTGGCGGGAGATGAAGGCGGAGCCCGTCGCAACCAATTACGAGCGTTTCGTCAACGCCGTGCGGCTGAACATCGCGACCGAGCCCAGCTTCCGCCACGCCGCAGGCCTTCAGCGCATCCTCGATTCCGCGTCGGCGGAAGAAGCGGCGGCGGCCGCGCGGGTCTGACAGGCCGAAGGAAGCTGCACCAAAAATTCCTGACGTTCCGGCCTCCCGATCATCTTTGCTGAAGGCCGGAACAAGTCGCCGTGATGCTGGTTTGTCCCTGCCATTGGAGGGACGACCATGACACCCGACCGGGAAGAGAAGATCAGGCAAAGGGCATACGAACTCTGGGAGGCTGAAGGCCGCCCGGACGGCAAGCAGCAGGAGCACTGGGAGCGCGCCGCGCGCGAGATTGAGGCCGAAGAGGCAGGTGAGTCGGCCAGCAAAGGGTCCGACTCGGACAGCTCCGGCCTGCCGGGCGACCTTCAGGCTGGCGGCACGATGCCCGGTTCAAGCCCTGACACTAGCGAAGGCAGCTTCGGGAACGGCGGGAGCGCCGGCCGGCGCGGCGCCGGAAACGCAAAGCGCGCCAAGAGCCCGGCCGGCTCTGACACAGACGAGGAATAGGCGCCCGCCGGAGCTACGCCGACGTCAGAACGGCGACCGGAAGATCGCGCCACAACGCGGAGAGAGGAATTTTCCCTTCTGCAAACGCTTCCCCGTTCAGCGTGCGATAGGAAGCGGGCCCGTCAGAGAGCACAAGCATCGTTCGCGAAAAAGCATTCGCGATCCAGGAATGCCTTTCCGGCTCGCAATGTCTGAGCACCAGACGGGGCACGGCGACGATCAGTTTTTTGTCGCCTGCCGCGCGGCAGAATGCGAGCACATGGGCCGCCTCATCCCCCGTAACGTCAACCGCCTCATACCCCCCGCGGTTGAAGAGATCGGGCTCGGCGCGCCGCAGCTGAAGCAGCCGCTCGGTCAGCCAGAGCTTCGGCAGCCCTTCGCGCCAGCGCTCCATCGCCTGGGCGGGAGAGAGCTCGCGCACGTCCTCAAGAAGGTCTTGGCGCAGGTTGAAGTCCACCGGCCTGCGATTGTCCGGATCGACCATGCTGTAATCCAGAATCTCGCAACCCTGGTAGATGTCCGGCACGCCGGGAAGCGTTAGCTTGAGTGCCAGTTGCGCCAGGCTGTTGACGATGCCGGCTGGTTCAATCGCCGCGATAAGCGCCCGGATTTCGCGCAGGAAACTGCGCCGTTCGGGCGAAAAGACGCCGCGCACATAGGCTTCAACCGCTGCCTCATAGGGCTCGTTCTGGTCCGTCCAGCTTGTCTGACGTTTGGCCTCGCGCAGCGCCTTGGTCATGAAGGCGACGAGCCGTTCGGCAAGCTCCTGCAGCCCCGCTTCGTCCTGCAATGAAAGATCGGCCGGCCAGGCACCCGCCAGAGCCTGATAGAACAGCCATTCGGTGCTCCTGCTTGGTGCAGGCCCCCTTGGCAGATCCTTGCGCAAGTCCCTCGCGCCTTCGTGCCAGCGCGATACGGCCGCCACCCATTCCTCGGGCATCTCGCTCAGGACGGCAAGCCGGGCGCGCGCATCCTCGCCGCGCTTGGTGTCGTGCGTGCTGGTGGCCGAGAGGGCGTAAGGCCACGTCTCCGCCCGCCTTTTCATGGCTACGTGGAAAGCGTCAGCGCTGATGCCGAACTCATCGGGCTCGGCACCCACTTCGTTCAGGGCGATCAGCCGGTTGTAGCGGTAGAAGACCGTGTCCTCGACCGCCTTGGCCATCAGCGGGCCGGTGGTTTGCTGGAAGCGCGTGACGAACTCGGAACGGCTGCGTGAGCCTGCGGCGGGATCAAGCAGCAGGGATGCAATGAAGGCGATGACGCGGTCGTCCTCTACCTCACGTCCATGCTCAACGCGGCCGGCTGCGCGCTCGATCAGCGCCCGATCCTCTTCGGACGGGCCGCTTGCATCGATATAGGTGCGATAGACCGGGAGGTTCGCGGCAAGTTCGACAATGGCGAGCCGCAGAGCGTCCTTGCCGAAATCGCGTGTGGCTATGTCTTCCACGGCAAGGGAATGGGCAAGGCGCACGAGCGCATCCAGCTCTCCGGCCAGGTTCACCGTCAGGATACGCCTCTTCGCCGCTAGCACCTGATGATGAAAATCCGGATCGTCGCCGGTGAAGTTGCACCACTCCCTCGTCATCGCCGCACGGCCCGCCGGCTCCACCTGAAGGGCAGTGATCAGCCGTGCCATCTCGTAGCCGGTGGTTCCGGCACAGGCCCAGCCGCCGCGCAGTTCCTCCCCGGGGCCGAGAATTTTCTCCACCACCACATAGTCGAGGCCGGACGCTTCGCGCACAGCAGCAAGATAGGCCTTGGGGTCGGCCAAACCGTCGATGTGGTCGATGCGCAGGCCGTCCACGATGCCTTCCCGAACGAGTTTCAGCGCAAGGGAGTGCACATCGGCAAAAACGGCGGCGTCTTCCACCCGCACGCCGATGAGGTCTGCAATCTCGAAGAAACGCCGATAGGTGAGCGCCTCCCGGGCAAGACGCCAATAGGCGAGCCGCCAGATCTGAGCCTCGTGGACCTGATGCAGCAGGTTCTTGTCGGCGTTGGCAGGCTGAATGGCTTGTTCGAGCGACGTTCTGTCGGATGCGGAACCGCTTTCGCCGACAAGAAAAGCTTCGACAGACGCGGGGGCAAGCGGCAGGCTGAGGTCGTAGTAGCTGAAGACCGGCTCGCCTGACTGTTCGTCAAGCTTCAGTGCGAACTTGCCCTCCTCCAGAGCCTCGCCATAGGGCTCGCCAAGAACGGGCAAGAGCAGTTTTGCCGCTTGCCAATCGATATCGAAGTGGTTCGAGAATGCGCTTGCGCGGCCATGCTTCAGCACATCGCGCCACCATGGGTTGGCGGTCGAAACGGCCATGTGGTTCGGCACGATGTCAAGCAACAGGCCAAGCTCGTGCCGCCTCAAGGCCTCCGCCAGCCTGGCAAAACCCGCTTCCCCGCCCAGCGCGGGATCAAGCGCCTGATGGTCGGCCACGTCATAGCCGTGGGTGGAGCCCGGCGCGGCCGTAAACATGGGCGAGGCATAAAGATGGCTCGCGCCCAGATCGGCAAGATAGGGCACGATTTCCGCGGCCCGCTCAAAGGTCATGCCGTCGCGGAACTGAAGGCGGTAGGTAGCTCGGGGAATGGTCATGGCGCGCGCGACCTTTCCTCCGATATCGCCCCGATTACCGCGCGCAGAATGGGGCAGCTTTCAAGCTCGTCTATCGCGACGGGAAGTCTGCGGCACCAATTCGGATGCTCATCGACGGTGCCCGGCATGTTGGGCTGATCGATCAGCCCAAGCAGGTCTTCCATCTGGGTGGCGAACAGAAGCGAGGGGGCTCGCGCTACGAGGCGATGAACTCCGGCTGCGACGGCCTCGTCGAAAGCTTCTCCCGCCTGATGAGCGCCCAGGAGATGGAGCGTTTCGATGACCTGGCGTTTCTCGTCTCTCCGCCGCGCGCGCTCCTGATCAGCAGTTTCTGTATCGAACAATCCAATCCGTTCCCGGCAGTCGATATCGCTGCCCGTCCACCAGCCGGCCAGAGTGCTTGTGTCGTGGCTGCCGATGCAGGCGAGTGCGCAGCGCGGCCAATGCTCCGGGCCAATGAAGCCGTTCTCGTCCTGCTCGAAATAGAAGATGCGGTAGCCAAGAAGATTGGCCTTCTTCATCTGTTCGCGGAATCCTTCGGGCACGACGCCCAGATCCTCGCCGATGATGATGGCTTTCGCCTTCTGGGAAACCTCCGCAAGCACGCGCAGCATCTGCGGCATCGGATAAAGCACGTAGGCGCCCTCCCCCGCCTTCATCCCGGCCGGGATCCAGAACAGGCGGTAAAGGCTCATGGCGTGATCGATGCGCAAGGCGCCCGCATGGCGCAAAATGGCTTCGTAGGAACGCCGGATGGGCTGAAAACCGCGCGCGGCGATCTCCGAAGGAGAAACGGGTGCAAGCCCCCATTTCTGGCCGGTGGGATTGAACATGTCCGGCGGGGCGCCGATCTCCGCGCCGACGACGGTAAGAGGACGGTCGCCCCAGGTGGCCGCCCCATCCGGGGCGGTGCCGACCGCAAGGTCGAGATAAAGGCCGATGCGCATGCCCGCATCCCGCAGCCGACGAGCGGCTTTTCCAAGCTGCTCGTCCGCTATCCACTGCAGCCAGAGCAGAAAGCGCACCTCGTGCCCATTCTGGCGGGCAAAGGCCGCAACGCGATCGCTGTGCGGATCCTGAAATTCTTCAGGCCAGCTGTGCCAGCCCGCACCTCGACCGAGGCGGGTCATCTCGAGGCTGATCGCCTCGAAGAGCGCATAGAGGCGGAGAGGTTCGCCGGCCCTTTCGATGAACGCATCGAGCCTGTCGCGATGCGCCTCCTGCATGCGGGAAAAAATCCGCCGCAGGATAGCGAGCTTGTAGCGGGTCACCGCCTCATAGTTGACGAGCTCGCCCTCAAGATCGGCAAGCGCCGCTTCATCGCGGTCCTCAGGAGGATCGAAGCCATCCACCTGATCGACCGCGATATAAAGCGGGTTCAGGCATTCCCGGATGCTTGGCGAAAACGGGCTTCTCCTTTCAGGAGCGGCCAGGAACAAAGCGTGCAGCGGGTTCACGCCAAGAAGATCGGCGCCCATGCGCGCGGCCATTTCTCCCAGCCTCGCCAAATCCTCGAAATCACCGATTCCGCAGTTCCTGCCGGAGCGGAGCGAATAAAGCTGGCAGGTGATGCCCCAGGCTCGGCCGCGGTCCAGAAAATCAGGAAGATAGCAGACAGCCCCTTCAGCGGCGCGCGGTAGCGTGGGCCACTCCCCTGCAGTAGATTCCGCCCCGGCATTGCCATGCGCCCCCAGGATGCGGAGGATGGCCTGCAACGCCTCGTCCGGCGCGCGGGAAATGCTTCCATCGAGCGCCCGATAGGTGCGGACGATCCCGTGAGTGGCGGCAAGCTGGTCGAGATCACCCGCCATCATGCACCATCCCGCTTCGCCGCGACGGCCACGCAGGAGGCGGGCAGCCAGCCATCCGCAAGGGAGGCAAACACGCCGTCCCGGCTCTCGAAGATCGCGTCGAAGCCGGCCAGGTCTTCATCCGATGCAAGATCGTCGGGTCCGAAATTCACGCACAGGAGGAGGATGCCCTCCCCCGTTCCCCATCGGACCGAAAGGGCCTGCTTGCTATACTGCACGGCCTCGCCCTGCATGGATTTCATGCCGGCCAGATGGGGGACGATGTGGGCGCGGCGGGCCTCAATCAGGCGGCGGAAAAGGCCAAGGCGCTGCCTGCCGGCCTCAGTTGCCGCCCGATCCCAATCGAGCATGGAAGCTTCGAAGGTGGGAAGCGCATTGGGATCGGGGATGTGCTCCGCCTTTTGCTCCGAGAAATGGTCAAAGTCGGCAAATTCCCGCCGCCTGCCTTCCCGCACTGCACGGGCAAGCTCGCCATGGAAATCGGTGAAAAAGAGAAACGGATTGGTTTCACCGAACTCCTCGCCCATGAAGACAAGCGGCATCTGCGGATTGAGCAGAAGAATTGCCGTCAGCAGTTCCACTATATCCGGTTCCGCGAGCGCCGCGAGCCGTTCTCCCAAGGCGCGGTTGCCGATCTGATCGTGGTTCTGCAAGAAAGCCACAAAGGCCGATGGCGGCTGCCCGGCGCTTGGCTCGCCGCGCGGGTTGCCTTCCCTCGGGCTATAGGACTCGCCCTGATAGCAGAAGCCTTCCGCCAGCGCCCTTGCCAAATGGCTAACGGGATCATCCGCGAAGGCGACATAGTAGCCGGAGCTTTCGCCTGTGGCGATGCAGTGGGCGGCATGATGAAAATCGTCGTTCCATTCGGCGGTGAAAAGCAGCGGGCTGTTCTGCTCATCGCGCGGATGAAGCGCAACGATGTTGCGCTCATCCTCCGTCATCAGGTGAATTTCCCGGCCGGAAAATTGCGCCCGGATGGCGGCTGCCATCTCTTCCAGGATGGGCGTTTCGCTTTCATCCTTGATCTGGTCGATGGCATCGAAACGCAGCCCATCGAAGCGGAATTCGTGGAGCCAGTAGAGCGGATTTTCGAGAAAGAAGGCCCGGACGGCAGGCTCCTCGAAGCGGATCGCAGGTCCCCAGGGCGTCTTCCGCCCAGGGTCGAAGAAATCCGGTGCGTAAGCGTTCAGATAGTTCCCGTCCGGACCGAAGTGGTTGTAGACCACATCGAGAAAGATCATCAGGCCACGCTGATGCGAAGCGTCCACAAGGCGCTTCAGGCCTTCCGCGCCGCCATAGGCCGAATGGGGACAATAAGGCAGAACGCCATCATACCCCCAGCCGCGCGTGCCGGAAAACTGCGCGACCGGCATGAGTTCGATCGCCGTAAAGCCTGCCGAGGCAATGTGGTCGAGCCTCTTCAGCACGCCACCGAAATTGCCCTCGGGCGTGAAGGCGCCGACATGCAGCTCATAGATGATGGCCTCTTCCCACGGGCGGCCTGTCCAGCTCTGTGACTGCCAGGCGAAGGCAGACGAAGTCAGTACGCTGGGGCCATGGACATCCGAAAGCTGCGCGCGGGAAGCTGGATCGGGAAACATCATGCCATCAGGCAGGATGAAACCGTAAGGTGTTCCTGCCGCAGCCCCCGACACCTCGAGCGAGAACCAGCCATCGTCCCGCCGCTCCATCGGGCGCTGCCAGCCGCCAAGGTCCAACCGTAGCTCCTCAAGCGCCGGGGCCCAGAGCCGGAAGAGAGCGGAACCGTCCGGACCAAGGCTTGCGCCCCAGGTGGTTCTGAAAGGTTCCCGGTTCATCGCAGGCGCCCTTCCAGTACGGCCATGGAGCGATCCGCGAGCTCGAACGTGTGCGGAACGCGCATCGCTTCCCAAACGGGCCAGCGGCCGTTGTCCGTGCGCATGACCAGCTTCCATCCGGCCGCACCCAGTTCGGACGCAAGCGAAAATTCCACCGGCTCGTGAAACCCGTTGATGAGGAGGAGGATGCACTGCCCCCGCTCGTCGCAGTGCAGGAGGCCGAGGCTTCGCAGGTCGGGATTGGTCCAGTCCTCGTCCGTCATCGGCTCGCCCGAGGGGCGCAGCCAGGAGACATCCTTGAACTTGTCCGCGATCATGTCGCCGTGCAGGAAGCGTTTGGTACGCAACCGCGCGCGCGCTTTCCGATAAAGGATCAGCCGGCGCACGAACTTCAGGAATTCCTCGTCCTCCGGCTCGTACCCTTCCCAGGGTAGCCAGTTCATCTCATTGTCCTGGCAGTAGGCGTTGTTGTTGCCGTGCTGGGTGCGGCCCACCTCGTCGCCCATCAGAAGCATGGGCGTGCCTTGCGACAGGAACATGGTGGCTATCGCATTGCGGCGCATCCTGTCCCTCAAGGCGCGGATCTCGGGATCGTCCGTCGGTCCCTCTGCGCCGCAATTCCAGCTTCGGTTGTCGCTGTGCCCGTCACGGTTTTCCTCCTGATTGGCCTCGTTGTGCCGCTCGTTGTAGGAATAAAGGTCCTTCAGCGTGAACCCGTCGTGAGCGGTGACGAAATTGATGCTCGACCAGGGTTTTCGCCCACGCTTGTCGAACAGGGAGGCCGACCCCAAAAGGCCGCTCGCCAGGCTGGGCGCCACATGCTCGTCACCGCGCCAGAAGGACCGCACCCAATCGCGATAGGCGCCGTTCCACTCGGCCCAGCCAGGAGGGAAGTTGCCGAGCTGATAGCCGTCGGGGCCCAGATCCCAAGGCTCCGCGATCAATTTGACGCGCGATAAGACCGGGTCCTGCCGCAAGGTGTCGAAGAAGACGGATGACGGCTCGAAATTGTCCCGTTCCCGGCCGAGCGCGGTGGCAAGGTCGAAGCGGAAGCCGTCGACATGACATTCCTCGACCCAGTAGCGGAGCGAATCCATGACCATCTGCAGCACGCGCGGATGCTTGAGATTGAGCGTATTGCCGCAGCCGGTGGTGTCGTAATAGTAGCGCGGGTCGTCTCCGAGGATGTAATAGCTGGCATTGTCGAGGCCGCGGAAGGAGAGCGTCGGCCCCATTTCATTGCCCTCGGCCGTGTGATTGTAGACCACGTCGAGGATGACCTCGATGCCCGCCTCGTGCAGCTTGCGCACCATGCGCTTGAACTCATGGAGTCCGCCGCCGGGCGAGATGTAGCGCGGCGCAGGCGCAAAGAAGCCGATCGTGTTGTAGCCCCAGTAATTTGTCAGCCTTTTCTCGACGAGATAGCGGTCGTCGAAAAAGGCCTGCACGGGCAAGAGTTCGATGGCCGTAATGCCGAGCTTCACGAGATAGTCGATGACGCGGGAGTCGGCGAGACCGCCGAAGGTGCCGCGCAGCTGCTCCGGCACCTTTGGATGAAGGGCCGTCATGCCCTTCACATGGGCTTCGTAGATGATGGTGTCGGGCCAGGCGGTCTGCGGCCGCACGTCGTTGCCCCAGGTGGCGGCGGTGTCCGTCACCACACATTTGGGCATGACGAAGGCGGAGTCGCGCCGGTCCATCGAGAGATCGAGCCGGGGCGAGCCGACGCGGTAGCCGAAACAGGCGTCGTGCCAGTGCAGGTCGCCCAGAAGCAGCTTGGCATAGGGATCGATCAGAAGCTTGGCCGGATTGAAGCGGTGGCCATTGGCGGGATCGTACGGTCCATGGGCGCGCAGCCCGTAAACCTGGCCGGGCCTCAAATCGGGGAAATAGCCGTGCCAGACTTCATGGGTGTATTCGGGCAGCGGAACACGGCGGATTTCCCGCTTACCCTTGGCATCGAAAAGGCAAAGCTCGATCTTCGAGGCATGCGCCGAAAAGACGGCGACATTCACGCCGGAGCCGTCCCAGGTGGCGCCGAGAGGGTAAGGAAGGCCGGCTTCGACGCGCAATATGAAGTCCTTTCGTCAGTTCTCGCCCGCCAGCACGATGGCGGCTAGCGGCGGCAGCCTGAGCCGCACCGAGGCCGGCCGACCGTGCCAGGGTTCTTCTTCCGCCTGAACGGTTTCGTTTAAGATGCCGGAGCCGCCATACCGGGGATGGTCGCTGTTCAGGACTTCACGCCACCGCCCGCCGTGCGGCAGGCCGATGCGGAAATCTTCGCGGACCACCGGAGTGAAATTGCAGGCCACAACCATGGGCGGCGCTTCCGATGCCTTTCTTATATAAATGAAGACACTAAGCTCGGGACTGGAGGCGTCGATCCATTCGAAACCCATAGGATCGCAGTCCAACTCGTGCAGGGCCGGATGGTTCCGGTAGAGCGCGTTGAGATCGCGGATGAGTTCGCTCACGCCGCGATGCATGGGGTCATCCAGATGATGCCAATCGAGGCCCCGATCGTGGTTCCATTCGCGCTCCTGCGCGAACTCGCCTCCCATGAAGAGAAGCTTCTTGCCCGGATGGGTCCACATGAAGGTGAGGTAGGCCCGCAGGTTCGCGAACTTCTGCCAGCGGTCACCGGGCATGCGCCCGATCAGGGAGCCTTTGCCGTGCACCACCTCATCATGGCTGAGCGGCAGGATGAAGTTTTCCGAAAACGCATAATGCAGGCCGAAGGTCATCTGGTTGTGATGATGTCTGCGGTAGACCGGTTCACGCCCGATATAGTCGAGCGTATCGTGCATCCAGCCCATGTTCCATTTGTAGCCGAAGCCCAGCCCGCCGGCGTAAACCGGGCGGGAGACGCCTGGAAACGCGGTCGATTCCTCTGCGATGGAGGTCGCGCCTTCGTGGCGGGAGAACAGGGCGATATTGGTGTCGCGCAGGAAGGCTATCGCTTCCAGATTTTCATTGCCGCCGTGAATATTGGGCACCCAGTCGCCGGGTTCGCGGCTGTAATCCAGATAGAGCATGGAGGCGACGGCATCGACCCTCAGGCCATCCACGTGATAGCGGTCGAGCCAGAAGAGCGCGTTCGCGGTGAGAAAATTCGCGACCTCCCGCCGGCCGAAATTGTAGATGAGCGTGTTCCAATCGCGGTGGAAACCGAGTCGGGGATCGGCATGCTCGTAGAGGGCCGTGCCGTCGAAATTGGCAAGCCCATGCGCGTCCGAGGGAAAATGGGCAGGCACCCAGTCGATGATGACGCCGAGGCCATCGCTATGGCAGCGGTCGACGAAACGGGCAAAATCCTCCGGCGCGCCGAAGCGGCTTGAGGGAGCATAGAGCCCGATCGGCTGGTAGCCCCAGGAGCCCGAGAAGGGATGTTCGCTTACGGGCAGGCATTCGATATGGGTGAAACCCAATCCCTTCACATAGGGAATGAGCGCGTCAGCCAACTCCGTATAGGAAAGATAGCTCCCATCTTCGCGTCTTCGCCAGGAGCCCAGATGCACCTCGTATATCGAGATCGGCGCGGTCCGGTCGTTCCGCACGGGCCGCGCCCGCATCCATGCCACGTCCTGCCAGCCATATTCCTGCAGCCCGTGGATGACGGAAGCCGTGGCGGGCGGCAGTTCGGATGCGAAGCCGAGCGGGTCGGCCTTCAGCGGCAGCACCTCACCATGCGCGCCGATGATCTCGTATTTGTAGATTTCTCCCACTCCCACATCAGGGATGAAGATTTCCCATACGCCGATGCCCGGATGCAGGCGCATGGGATGGCGTCGGCCATCCCAGTGGTTGAAATGGCCGACCACGCTGACGCGGGAGGCGTTCGGCGCCCACACGGCAAAGCGCGTGCCGGCGACACCATCGAAGCTCATGGGATGAGCGCCCAGCACCTCATAAAGGCGCATGTGCCGCCCTTCACCGATCAGATGCCGGTCGAGCTCGCCAAGCATGCTTGGAAAGCGGTAGGGGTCCTCCTCCTCCCAGCTCTCGCCTTCACGCGTAAAGCGAAGCCGGTAGCGCGGCACCTCGTCCGTGTTTGAGATCAATCCCTCGAAGAAGCCGCGCGCATGACGCTTCAAAAGCCGGCCTAGCACCTTGCCCGTTTGTGGATCGACTGCCTCCGCCGTCTCGGCCTCCGGCCGCAACACGCGCAGCACAATGCCCGCCGGGCTTTTGTGTGGTCCCAGAACCGCAAAGGGATCACTGTAGCGCCCGGCCACCAGCGCGCCGATCGCATGGGCATCATCGAGCCGCCAGGCGGCGATGTCCGCCGTCTCGCTCAATCGGCCCTCCCCTCGATGAGGTCGAGCAGACCCTGGATCGGAATGCCGACCCAATCCGGGCGGTTGGAAAGCTCGTAATTGATTTCGTAGAAGCCCTTCTGGAGCAGGAAGAGATTCAGGAGCAGCCCTTCCCGCTCCTCGCGCTCTGCATCGGGGCTTTCGGTCGCGGAGAAATACCCTCCCAGGAACTCGGCTGTCATGCGCTCGCGCCAGCGCCGGGCCAGCGCGCCGTAGTCCCGGGCCTGATCGGGAAGGCGCGCGCCCACCTGCCGGGCTGCGGCCCAGGCCACATAGTCGAAGGAGCGCAGCATGCCCGCCACATCGCGCAGGGGCGAGCTCTTGGCGCGCCGCTCGGCAAGGGTGCGGCGCGGTTCTCCTTCAAAGTCAATGATGTACACCTCCTGCTGCGCGATCAGCACCTGACCGAGATGATAGTCGCCGTGAATGCGCGTCTTGCGGCCCCATGGCTTCATGCGCCGCAACGCCGTCAAACGCTTTTCGACTTCAGGCAGGAGCGAAAGCAGGGAGTCGGCGCTTTCGGCAGCGCTCGCCGGCAGGTTCCCGCCTGCCCGCAGCAAGGCCGCGCGCGCAGCGGCAAGCTCGGCCCTGGTCTCTCTCACCCACTGCTCAATGTCGGCGCGGCGGACAGGCTCGGAGCGGAAGGCCTCCATGTCCGTCTTCACGGCGAAGGCGGCATGCATTCCGCCCGTGCGCTCGCCAAGCTTGCGGACGAGATCGAGCGGATAGAGAAAGCTCATCGGGCCGCCATCCGGCGTGGCCGCACCGTCGGCAGGCGGTGCGAGAATCTCATCCTCGATGTGGCGCTGCAGCGCGTGGAGGAAGACGGTCCAGGCATCGCCCTGATTTTCGACAAAGGCCGAAACGCTGGCGAGCACCGTGTTTTCACCCGCCTCGTCCTCGAAGGTCACCATGCCCAGAAAGGCTGGTGTGTACGGATATCCCGCATCCTCCGTCAGAAAGCGGGCAACCTCCACCTCCGGCTGTTCGCCCGGGCGCAGCCGGCGGAAGATCTTCATGAGCGCCTGGCGCCCGAAGGCGATCGACACGTTGCTCTGCTCGCCCTGAAGCGGCAGGGAAGGGTCTTCAAAGCGCATGGAGGCAAGCCTTTCACTGCCATGAAAGCGCAAAACACCTCCAGGCAAGGAAAGTTCTCCCCCCTGCTGCATGCGCCGCATCAGCTCCGAAGCCAGGCGATCGTCATAGGAGCCGTCGATCAGCGCCCCAAGCTGTGCGCCCTTGCGCACGCGCGCAACCGTCGCTGAAAGCTTGGGCGCGCCGAACTGAACATTTTCCTCGCCCCAGAGAATGCTCAAGGGCAGCAGATAGTGCTGCCGGCCGGAGGCGAGCTCCACCTCGACAATCGAAAGCAACCCCGCCTCCTCATCCAGCTTCGCGATCTCACGGATGGCGGTGCCTGCGATTGCCTCGCCCTTGGCGCCGAACCAGCGCTGCCGCTCCAGGAACTGTGGGAGCACGTCCCGTTCAAGTTGCCTGCGCTCGCGTCCTTCCAAAGCCCTTTCGATATTGCCGCCGATCAGCGTCAGCGTGACGAATTCGGGTAGAGGCTCGGGCACGTTTGAATGCCAGTCCGGCGCCTGCGCCTGACTGGCCAGCACGAACCAGAACGTGCCGTATCCGGAGAGCGTGAGCATGTAGGGCAGCTCGCCGATGGGCGGGAAAGGCGACTGGCTCACAAGCTCCACCGGGACGCAGCCGCGATGCCTGGAAAGATCGAGCTCCACCGCCTGCGCCGAGCGGGAGAGATTGACGACACAGAGAAGCGTTTCGGCTCCGTCGCTGCGCGTATATGCTAGGATGCGGCGGTTGCGCGGGTAGAGCATCGTGAAGTCGCCGCGCCCGAAGGCAGGGTGCTGCTTGCGCACGGCGATCATGCGGCGGATCCAGTTGAGCAGCGAGGATGGGTCCGCCTCCTGCGCCTCCACATTGATGGTCTGATAGCCGTAGACGGGGTCCATGATCGGCGGCAGGTAGAGCATCTGCGGATTGGCGCGGGAGAAGCCGCCATTGCGGTCCGGCGACCACTGCATGGGCGTGCGCACGCCGTCGCGGTCCCCCAGATAGATGTTGTCGCCCATACCGAGCTCGTCGCCATAATAAACGACGGGCGTGCCGGGCATGGAAAGCAGAAGCGCGTTCATCAGCTCGATCTTGCGCCGGTCGTTCTGCATGAGCGGCGCAAGGCGGCGGCGGATGCCGAGATTGATACGCGCGCGCACATCCTCCGCGTAGGTGCGCCAGAGATAATCCCGCTCCTGATCCGTGACCATTTCCAGCGTCAGCTCGTCGTGATTGCGCAGGAAAATGGCCCACTGGCAGCTTTCGGGGATTTCCGGCGTCTGGCGCATGATGTCGGAGATCGGGTGCCTGTCCTCCTGCGCCAGCGCCATGTAGATGCGTGGCATTAGCGGGAAGTGGAACGCCATGTGGCATTCGTCCCCCTCGCCGAAATAGGGGCGCGTGTCCTCCGGCCACTGATTGGCTTCGGCCAAAAGCATGCGGTCGGGGTAGCGCTCGTCCAGCGCCTTCCTGATCGTTTTCAGGATTTCGTGGGTTTCGGACAGGTTCTCGTTGTTCGTGCCGTCGCGCTCCACCAGATAGGGGATCGCATCCAGCCTCAGGCCATCCACGCCCATGTCGAGCCAATAGCGCATGACCTTGATGACCTCGTCGAGAACGCGGGGGTTGTCGAAATTGAGGTCAGGCTGGTGGGAATAGAACCGGTGCCAGAAGAACTGGCCGGCCACCGGATCCCAGGTCCAGTTGGATTTTTCCGTGTCCAGAAAGATGATGCGCGTTTCGGGATAACGTTCGTCGTCATCGTTCCAGACGTAGAAGCCGCGCGCGGCGGACCCCTTTTTCGCATGGCGGGCGCGCTGGAACCACGGGTGCTGGTCGGAGGTGTGATTGATGACGAGTTCGGTGATGACCCGGATGCCGCGCCGGTGCGCCTCCGCCACGAAGCGGCGGAAATCGCGCATCGTGCCGTAGGCGGGATTGATCGAACGGTAGTCGGCTATGTCGTAGCCATCGTCCCGCAGAGGCGAGGGATAGAAGGGCAGAAGCCAGATGGCGTTTACCCCCAGCCGCTCGATATAGTCGAGCCGCTGCAAAAGGCCGTTGAAGTCCCCGATGCCATCACCATTGGAATCGTGAAAGGCCTTGATGTGAAGCTGGTAGATGATCGCATCCTTGTACCAATCGGACTGCTGCGCGGCGCTGGAGGCCTCTGCCGGCGCCGCCTCATCGCCCGGGATTGCCACGCCCGTCTTGCCGAACGCATTCATCGGCGTCCTCCCGGCGCGATCAGGCGCCAGGCCATATAGGTGCGTTGGCGCGGATCGAAGAACATGTGCTGCATCTTGCCGGTCCAGGCGAAGGGCTCTCCCGTCACCAGATCCTCGGCCTCGATGGTCGCATCGTCGGGCAGGCCGAACTCCCACAGGGGCACCTCGAAATGCGCCCCCTGCGGATTGTGCGGGTCGAGGTTGACGGCAAACAGCAGAAAGTTGGACAGGTCGTCCGTGAACTTGCCGTAGTAGAGGATGCTGTCGTTCCAGGCGTTGTAGAATTTCAGGTTGGTAAACTGCCTCAGCGCCGGGTTTTCGCGCCGCAGCCTGTTTACGAAAGCGATATCGGTTTTGATATTGCCCGCGCGGTCCCAGTCCCAGGCGCGGATCTCGTATTTTTCTGAGTTGAGATATTCCTCGCGGCCCGGAAGCGCCTCCGCCTCGCAGAGCTCGAAACCGCTATAGACGCCGTAGTTTCCGCCCAGCGTCGCCGCCAGAAACAGCCGGACCTGAAAGCCGGCTCGCCCACTCGTCTGCAGGTAGAAGGGGTTGATGTCCGGCGTGTTTACGAAAAAATTGGGCCGCATATAGTGGCGGCATTCCTCGCGCGTAAGCTCCGAGAGGTATTCTGTCAGCTCCTGCTTCGTGTTGCGCCAGGTGAAGTAGGAATAGGACTGGTTGAAGCCCACCTTGGCGAGCCGCTTCATCATCTTCGGCCGGGTGAAGGCCTCCGAAAGGAAGATCACGCCGGGGTCGACCGCGCGCACCTCCTCGATCAGCCATTCCCAGAAGGGCAAGGGCTTGGTATGCGGATTGTCCACGCGGAAGATGCGCACGCCCCTTGCCAGCCAGAACAGCACCACATCGCGCAGGGCATGCCAGAGGCCGGGAAGCGCCTGCCGGTAGAAATGGACGTTGACGATGTCCTCATATTTCTTGGGTGGGTTCTCGGCGAACTTGATGGTGCCGTCGGGCCGCCAGTCGAACCATTCCGGATGCTCCCTGATCCAGGGATGGTCGGGTGAGCACTGGATGGCAAAGTCGAGCGCGATTTCGAGCCCATGATTGCGCGCGGCCTCCACAAGGCGGGCAAAGTCGTCGAAGGTGCCGAACTCGGGATGGATGGCATCGTGCCCGCCCTCTTCCGATCCGATGGCATAGGGGCTGCCGGGATCGTCCGGCCCTGCGTGAAGCGCGTTGTTGCGGCCCTTCCTGTTCGTTCGGCCAATCGGATGGATGGGCGGAAAATAAAGCACGTCGAAGCCGAGGCCGCGCACATAGGGAAGGCGCCGGATCACGTCGTCAAACGTGCCGTGGCGCTGGGGATCGTCCGACTGGGAGCGGGGAAAAAGCTCGTACCAGGCGGAAAAGGCCGCCTTCTCCCGGTCTACGAAAACAGGAAAGCTGGTGTCGGACCGCGTGAGATTCGCGCGGGGACCGAGGCGGCGCATGAACACGGCCATATCCTCGCTCATGAGCACGGCAAGCCGGTCGCCCTCCGAGGCGGAAACGGCCATCTCCTCAAGCAGCACTTCCAGCGCCCGGCGCTCCTCGCGGGAAGCGCCGTCCTGGAGCTCAAGCGCCTGTTGGGCAAGGCCCCTGCCCTCCTCCAGCTCGAGGGCAATGCTCTGGCCCGCCTCGTGCTTTTTCGCCGTGTCCAGGCGCCATGTGGCGAACAGGTCGCGCCAGGAGAGAATGGCGAACTCGTAAGGCCCCGGCTCTTCGAAGACGAGCGTGCCGCGCCAGCGGTCATTGCCGAGATGGCGCATGGGCGTCTCCGCCCAGCCCGATCCGCCACGACGGCGGAAAAGCAGCGCCGCTGCGATCGCCTCATGGCCGTCGCAGAAGATGTCCGCCTCCACACGGAACGGCTCGCCCACGATCGCCTTGGCGGCGAAGCGGCCGCCATCGACCGTGGGTTCCACGGCCTCGATGGCGATGCGGCTTGAAGCCAGCCTGCTGAGGAGCGTCGGGCCGGGACGATTCATTTTGTCTCTGGCGCTCTCTTGTGAAGTCTCTGCGCTCTCTGGCGGGAAAGTTCCCTCTCGGCGCTTCAACGTCGCGGATCGCGCGCAGGTTCCCGGAGCGAGGCGGCGTTATCTCGGAGCCGCGCTATTAACACTCGTCATCCCGCAAGCCGCGAAACATCCACCGGTCATCCCGGAGCCGCGGAGCGGCTCCGGGGCTTGACCGGAACAGTCGCGGCTCGCCGCTTCCTGCGTCCGGCAGTCGGCTGTCGATCGCTGGACACGGGACGGAGAGAGACTACACCCCGCCCCAGATCGCCTCGGCCGTTTTGACCACCAGTTCCAGCTTCCGCTTCTGGTCATCCTCGGTGATCAGATTGCCCTCCTCTGTCGAGGAGAAGCCGCATTGGGGCGCGATGCCGAGCTGGTCGAGATCGGCATACTTGCTTGCCTGGTCGAATTTGCGCTTCAGATCGTCCAGCGATTCCAGCTCAGGCACCTTGGTGCTGATGAAGCCCGGCATCACGCGCTTCTTGCCCTTGGGCAAAAGGCGCAAGGGTTCGAGTCCGCCGGCGCGCTCCGTGTCGTATTCCATGAAGTAGATGTCCACGCCGGTCTTGTTGAAGATGGCGTCCGCCGCCGGATCGTAGGCGCCTTCCGCCACCCAGGTGGACTTGAAGTTGCCGCGGCACATGTGCATGCCGATCAGCATGTCTTCCGGCCGGTCCTTGATCGCCTCGTGCATCATCCAGGCATAGCGGTCGATCAGCCAGTCCGGGTCGAGGCCCTCGGCGCGCTTCTCCTCGCGGATCTTGGGATCGCAGAGATAGGCGAAGTAGATGTCGTCCATCTGCAGATAGCGGCATCCGGCTTCGTAGAACTTCCGGACCGCCTTGGCGTAGGTGCGGGCGAGGTCGGCGAAAAGCACCTCGACATCCTTGTACTCGGGATGGCGCACATCCGTCTTGGCCACACGGAAATGGCAGCAGCTCGGGCCGGGGATGGAGATCTTCGGCGTCACTTTCGTGACCGACGCCAGATATCTGAAATGATCCAGCATCGGATGGTCGTCCGGGAAGTCGAGCTTGCCATTGATCACCGGGAAGACCGGCCGCACGCTCGCCCCGTGGAACTGCAGGCCCTGCTCGCCCGCGCGCTCCTCGAGGTCCATTCCGGTGAGCCCGCCCATGAAGTCATAGTGCCAGAAGGAGCGGCGCATCTCCCCGTCCGTCACCGCCTTGAGCCCGATATTCTGCTGCATCTTGACCACGTCGACGATAGCCGCATCCTCGACGTTCTTCAGCTCCTCGGCCGTGATGGACTTTTCCTCGAAGAACTTCCTGCGCGCCTCCTTCACCGGGACGGGGCGCAGCAGCGAGCCCACATGGTCTGCGCGATAGGGCGGTGTTTCTGTTGTCATGGCGTCCTCGCTGTTCGGCTGAAGGCGGACGGCCGTCCGCGATGGTTTCCGTTCTATCCATTTCGCAGGCCCGTGCAAAGGGTGACGGGGCTGTGTGCGCAGGTTCCGCCCCTTTCACATTTGCGCACGGGGCGCTAGGGTCCGGCTGCTGCGATTCACCGGGAGGCGACGGGCAATGATCATAAACCAGGAGGAAATGGAAGCGGGTCACTTCGTGGGACGGGTCTGGCGGCCGGATGCCGGAGGTCCCGCGGTCGTGGCGCTGCGCAAGGGGCGCGTGATCGACATCACCACACGCGAGACACCCACGATGCGCGACCTCTTGGAACAGGACGATCCCGTTTCGCTGGCCGACGGTACGGCGGGCGAAGATCTCGGCTCGCTGGAGGAGATCGCCCGGAACTCAGCCGAAGGGCGTGCAGGCCCGGACCGCGTCCATCTTCTGGCTCCCTGCGATCTTCAGGCCGTGAAGGCCTGCGGCGTGACCTTCGCCCGCTCCATGATCGAGCGCGTCATCGAGGAGAAGGCCGCCGGTGACCCAGAAAAGGCGGAGGCGATCCGCAAGCGGGTGACAGCCATCATAGGCGAAAGCCTGAGAAGCCTCGTTCCCGGTTCGCCGGAGGCGATGCGGGTCAAGCAGGCCTTCATCGAGGAAGGTGTCTGGTCGCAATATCTGGAGGTCGGCATCGGGCCGGATGCGGAGGTCTTCACGAAGTGCCAGCCCATGTCGTCGGTGGGTTGGGGCGCGGCGGTCGGACTGCATCCCATTTCCCGCTGGAACAATCCCGAGCCGGAGGTGGTGCTGGCGGTGGACAGCCGCGGCGCCGTGAAGGGCGCGACGCTCGGCAATGACGTGAACCTGCGCGACGTGGAAGGCCGTTCGGCGCTGCTTCTGGGCAAGGCCAAGGACAACAATGCCTCCTGTTCCATCGGCCCTTTCATCCGCCTGTTCGATGACAGTTACGGCATTGACGACGTGCGCAACGCGGAGCTTGAGCTTGTCGTAAAGGGTGAGGACGGCTTTGTGCTCAATGGCCGAAGCTCCATGAAGGAGATCAGCCGCGACCCGCTCGACCTCGTGTCCCAGACGCGCGGACGCCACCACCAGTATCCCGACGGCTTCGTCCTGTTCCTGGGCACGCTGTTTGCGCCCGTCGAAGATCGCGATGCGCCGGGGCAGGGCTTCACGCACAAGCCGGGGGATGTGGTCACCATTTCCAACCAGCAGTTGGGCGCTCTCGTCAACACGGTGCGGCTCTCCACCGAATGCCCGGAATGGACCTTCGGCACCTCCGCCCTGATGCGCAATCTCGCGGCGCGCGGCCTTCTTTAGGCCGGCGCCTCTGCCAAAGACGGAACATTCCACTTCCCGGATTGTTTGCCCCGCGCAGGCGGCGGGCGGATTTGCGCCGCCGTCTTCCCCGGAATCGCGGTTGATGAGGAAGCGTCTCCGCCTGCCTTTGACGTAGCAAGATTTCCGACATCGGGCAGGCAAGACGGAGCGGCACGGAATGAACTCGAACTTTCAGCCGGGCGACATCGCGCGACGGATCGTCGAACTCGGCCCCTGGTTCCAGAACATGAAGATCGGCGGCGTCGAGACCGCACCGGACCATTTTCTGGGCGACTATCCCACCTGCAAGTGGAACAGCTTCCGGCACGTCATCCCTGAGGATCTTGAAGGCCGCACCGTTCTGGATATTGGCTGCAATGCCGGCTTCTATGCCATCGAAATGAAGCGGCGCAATGCCGGCCATGTGGTCGGCATCGACACCGATCCCCACTATCTGCGCCAGGCCGCCTTTGCGGCGGAGCAGGCAGGGATCGAGCTGGAACTGCGCCAGATGTCGGTCTACGAAGTGCCGCGCCTTGAGGAACGCTTCGATCTCGTTCTTTTCATGGGCGTGCTCTATCACTTGCGCCATCCGCTCCTCGCGCTTGATCTGATCCGCGAATATGTCGCGGGCGACATGATGCTGTTCCAGTGCCTGCAGCGGGGGTCCGACGCGGTTCCGTGGCTGGAGGAAGACTATCCCTTTTCCGAATGGGACGTGTTCGACCGTCCGGAATTCCCCAAGCTGCACTTCGTCGAACGTTCCTATTCGGCTGACCCAACCAACTGGTTCTTCCCCAATCGCGCGGCAGTGGAGGCGATGTTGCGCAACGCGGGATTTGCCATCGAGGCCCATCCGGAGCGGGAAGTCTATCTCTGCCGCAAGGCCGAACGGGGCTTCGCGGTCGATCCGCCGCCGATCTGAGGCGGCCGTGCACAGCCTGCCGCTTTCGACCGTCGCACGCGCCCCGGCTACCCGGACCGTAATCTCGACGCAGGCGGAGTGTTCGACCGAGGAATGGTGGGACCTGTGGCGGCGCGATCCTGAAGCCACGCCGTTTCACAGCCCCGGATGGCTGCTTCCCTGGCGCAGGCATTTCCCCGAAGGGGAGAGCGTGGTAGTTACCCTTCGCCAGGAGAGCAGGCTTGTGGGCCTCCTTCCGCTTTTCCGTCTCGACAGCAGGCTCGTGCTGTGGGGTGCAGGCACGTCCGACTGGCTCGGCGGCCTGTTCGATCCTGCGCTGGAAGGGCAGGCACTGAGCCGCGCATTGTCCGCGCTGGACGAGCCGCTCGACCTTTTCCAGCTTCCGCCAGCCTCCCTCCTGGCAAGCTGCCCTGTGCCTGAAGGCTGGGAGGAGCGGAAAGGTCTTTCTGAAAGCAGTCCTGCGCTCTCCCTTCCCACACGCCTCAGCGCCAACATGCGCCAGAACCTCGCCTACTATCGCCGTCGCGCGGCACGTCTTGGCATTGGCGTGCAGGCAGGCACGCCGGAGCACATAAGGGATTTGGCGGCCCTGCACACGCGCCGCTGGCATGAGCGCGGGCAGCCGGGCGTCTTTGCCGATCCGCGTTTCCTGGCCTGGCAGGAAGAGGTCGTGCCCCTTATCGAGGAAGCCGGGTTTTTGCGCCTTTATGTCGTGCAGCTGGAAGTGACGGTCGTCGCCGTCATCTACGTTCTGGCGGCCAAAGGCCGCGCCTTCTACTTCATCGGTGGCTTCGATCCGGCTCATGGCAGGCTCGGACTTGGCACGATCCTGGTGGGGCACGCCATTGCCGAGGCGGAGCGTGCGGGCATGACCTCTTTTGATTTCCTGCGCGGGCAGGAGAGCTACAAATACCGCTGGGGTGCGGTCGATCGGCCGTCACATGCGCGCTATCTCGCGCCAAGGCAGAGGATGGCACAAGAATGACTGCGCTCGGGCTGGGCGAAGAAAATATCGCCATATGACCTTACCGGAATCCGGCCCCATTGGGGAGTCGTGAAGGCGGTGATTGCCTCCAACGGGAAGCCGGAAAACGCCGCGGCCCGTGCAAGCATCTACTCTGGAACAATCGCGAAAGCCGCCTGTTTGGGACCCGCCGGACGGGCGTCAGTCGGCCGGCTTAATTGCCCTGGCGGCGTCAGCCCCGGAAACGGAGAGCAGGACATGCAGGAGGCTCAGTTGCGCGTGGGGATCGTTGGCGTCGGTAATTGTGCCTCCTCCTTCGTCCAGGGCCTGGCCTACTACGGCGGCATGCACTCCAACAAGCCCATACCCGGGATCATGAATGCCGAAATCGGCGGCTATGCGATCGACGATATCGTCATCAGCTCCGCTTTCGATGTCAGCGCCTCGAAGGTCGGCCGTGACGTTTCGGAGGCGATCTTCGCAGAGCCGAACAACACGTGCCGCTTTGCCGATGTGGAACCCACGGGTGTGATTGTTCAGCGCGGCCCGACGCTGGACGGCATCGGCAAATATCTCCACGAGGAGGTCATCGAGTCGGGCGAACCTGAAGCAGATGTGGCCGAAGTTCTCGCGCGAACCAAGACCGATGTCGTCGTGTCCTATCTCCCCGTAGGCTCGGAAGAGGCCGCGCAATGGTATGCCGCTCGGGCCTTGGAGGCCGGCTGTGCCTTCGTCAACTGCATGCCAGTCTTCATCGCGTCGCGGCCCGAATGGCGCAGAAAGTTCGAGGACCGTGGGCTGCCGATCATCGGCGACGACATCAAAAGTCAGGTGGGCGCCACGATCGTGCACCGCGTGCTGACGAACCTTTTCCGCGAGCGCGGCGTGCGCCTCGACCGCACCTACCAGCTCAATTTCGGAGGCAACACCGACTTCCTGAACATGCTGGAGCGGGAGCGGCTGGAATCCAAGAAGATCTCCAAAACGCAGGCCGTCACAAGCCAGCTCGGCCTGCCAATGGAAGCCGGCAATATTCATGTGGGGCCCAGCGATCATGTGCCCTGGCTTGCCGATCGTAAATGGGCCTATATCCGGATGGAAGGTACGACCTTCGGTGGCGTGCCGATCAATTGCGAAGTGAAGCTCGAGGTTTGGGACTCGCCCAACAGCGCCGGCGTGGTGATCGATGCCGTGCGCTGCGCCAAGCTTGCTATGGACCGTGGCGAGGGCGGGGCGCTGATCGGCCCCTCCAGCTACTTCATGAAGTCGCCGCCCAAGCAGTTCACCGATGCCGAAGCGCGCGCAAGGACGCAGCGCTTCATCTCCGGTGAGGAAACGGCGGCCGGCCTGCGGTCATGACCACCCTGGTTCACCTGCTTCGGCACGCCTCGCACGGCCACCTCGGTCGGGTGCTGACCGGCCGGCAGCCTGGGATACCGCTCACGCCAGCCGGACATGCCGAGGCGCAGGCGCTCGGGCGGCACATGGCCAAGCTGGGCGTGGACGTGCTCTTTACAAGCCCGCGACGCCGTGCGCGCGAATCGGCCTGGCATGTCGCCCGTGAAACCGGTGCGCTATGCCGTGTCGCCCCGGAGTTGGATGAGATCGACTTCGGCGACTGGACGGGCATGACTTTCGACGCTCTGTCGTCGGATCCAAGGTGGCGGCACTGGAATGAAGCCCGTGACATGGCCTCCACCCCCGCAGGCGAGACGATGCGCGATGTGGCGGCGAGGGTTGCCGGTCTGATCGGGCGCCTGCAGCGCGAGTTCCCGCACGGAGCTCTTGGATTGGTAACCCACAGCGACGTCATCAAGGCTACGATCTGTCACTATCAAGGCTGGTCGTTCAGCCGCGTGCATTCCTTCGAGATCGGACCGGCGACGGTTTCCACGCTCGCCCTGAGAGATGGCGGAAGCGATCTGATTGCCTGTAACGTCACGCCGGCCCCGGTTCACGCCGAGGAGGTGCCGGCATGAAGCTGGTGATTTTCGGCCTCACCATCTCGTCCTCATGGGGCAACGGCCACGCCACCCTGTGGCGCGGGCTGGTTCGGGCCCTGGCTCGGCGGGGCTGGCGCACCGTCTTCTTCGAGCGTGACGTTCCCTTTTATGCCGGGGCGCGCGACCTTCATGAAATCGAGGGCGGCGAGTTCCTGCTCTACGAGGAGTGGGAGGATGTTCTTCCTGCTGCCCGGCGCCATCTGGCTGAGGCCGATGTGGCGCTGGTGTCCTCCTACTGCCCGGACGGTATCGCGGCCACCGACCTGGTGCTGGACGCGCCACGGCCCATGCGCATCTTCTACGATCTCGATACGCCGGTGACGTTGTCGGCGCTGGGGCGCGGAGAGGCGACGAGCTATGTGGGGCCGTGCGGTCTCGGCGGTTTTGATCTGGTGCTGAGCTATACGGGCGGCCGGGCGCTGAACGCGCTTTGTACAAGGCTCGGTGCGCGGAGAGTGGCGCCGCTCTATGGGCATGTCGACCCTGATGTGCACCGGCCAACTGCGCCGAAGCCTCAATACGCGGCCGATCTGTCCTACATCGGCACCTACGCCGAGGATCGGCAGGCCGGGGTCGGCGCCTTTTTGCTGAAGCCCGCGCACCAGCGGCCCGATCTGCGCTTCGTCATAGCGGGCGCGCAATATCCGCATGATTTTCCCTGGCTCCCCAATCTCTTTTTCGTCCGGCATCTTCCCCCATCCGAACATCCGGCCTTCTACTCTGCTTCCCGCCTGACACTGAACGTCACCCGCCGCGTCATGGCCGATATGGGCTGGTGCCCTTCGGGGCGGCTGTTCGAGGCAGCGGCCTGCGGCGTCTCGGTCATCTCCGACTGGTGGGAGGGGCTCGACACCTTCTTCGAGCCGGGCCGCGAAATCCTCGTCGCTTCCAAATCGCAGGACGTGATCGCGGCGCTCGATATGGATCAGTCCGAATTGCAGCGCATTGCGAAGGCCGCGCGCGAACGCGTGCTTGGCGAACATACCTCGGATCATCGCGCGGAAGCGTTCGAGGCGCTGATCAACGAGATGGCCCCCGCCGCCACGGCGGCGCTGAGGGCGTAGGAGGCCCGCATGTGGGGAATCATACCAGCGGCGGGATGCGGAAGCCGGATACAGCCGCTCGCCTTTTCAAAGGAGCTGTTACCGGTCGGCAGCCGCCTGACGGAAGGCGGTGAGCGCCCCTGTGCGGTGAGCGAATATCTCTGCGAGCGCATGATCGCCGGCGGGGCGGACAAGCTCTGTTTCGTGATTGCGCCGGGAAAATCCGACATCCTGGAATATTACGGCAGCGGCTATGGGGGCGCTTCGATCGCCTATGTAGTCCAGCCCGAGCCTGCCGGCCTGTGCGACGCCATTTTTCGCGTCGCCGCGCTCACCGCGCCAGATGACCACGTTCTGGTCGGGCTGCCGGACACGATCTGGATACCGGCCGATGGCTACAAGGCGCTGCCGGACGGAGTTCTGTCCTTCCTGCTTTTTCCGGTTGACGATCCTTCCGCTTTCGACGCCGTCGAGACGGACGCGGCGGGCAATGTGCGCCGCATCGAGGTCAAGGAGCAGCATCCGTCAACAGGCTGGATCTGGGGTGCTTTCAAGATGCCCGCCGCCATCCTGCACGAGTTGAAGGCGCTGTGGGTAGAGCGGGATTGCATCGACGAATATGTAGGCACGCTCGTCAACGCCTGGCTGGAACGTGGCGGAAAGGCCGTGGGAGTGAGGGCGGGCCAGGCCTATGTGGATGTCGGCACGCTGGAAGGCTACCGCGCGGCCAGCGAACTCCTCCGGCAGAAAGCCGATCGCGCCGACGCGTCCGCCGCCGGCCTGCACGTTACCCGCGCGCCCGACGCACTCCGGCTGCAGCCGCAGAGGCGTGCGCCCTCTCTCCCGCTCAGTGAAACCGGACGAGGAATGAGACCATGATCGAAGCCGCGATGATCTGGAACGAGCCGAACAACAAGTCTCACTGGGACCCGGAAATCGATCCCGACTGGACCCTGTTTGCCGAAATGGCCATCGGTGCGGCCGATGCCATTGCCAGCGTCAATCCGGACGTCACTCGCGTCCTGGGCGGCATCTCGCCCATCGACGCGCTCTTCATCCGGAACATGCAAGGCAAGGGCGTGCTCGATCATTTGGATGCGGTTGCGGTGCATGGCTTCCCACTCGACTGGAACCTGTGGAAGGTCGACGAATGGCCCGACAAGCTGGATGAAATTCATGCCGTAACCGATCTACCCGTCTGGATAAGCGAGGTGGGTGTCTCGACTTTCGGAGCCGAGGAGGTTCAGCTTTGGGGTCTGCAGCGCACGGCGGAACTGATCAGCGGGCGCGCGCCACGCATCCAGTGGTACAGCCTCTTCGATCTGCCCCAGGCATGGGGCGCCACGACCCGCCACAAGGAGGCGGAAGGCTCATCCTATTACCGCCACTTCTATATGGGCCTCATCCGCGAGGACGGAACGCCCAAGCCCACGCTCGAGAAATTCGGCGACTACACACCTGAATTCGGCCTATGCCAGTGGTTTCACTTCGAAGATCCGCGCCTCGATGAAGCCGTCGCGTGGATGAAGCGCCTGGGCGTGAAGCATCTGCGCACTGGGCTTTCCTGGGCGGACAGCTTCCGTCCCAACGCGCTCGGCTGGTTCGACCGGCAGATGGAAAAGCTCGCCGATTTCGACGTCACGCTCACCTTCTGCTTCACGCCCGAGCATCGCGGCATTGCCCCGCATCACACGAGCGCGCCGCTGGTGCCGGAGGAGTTCGCGGCGTTCTGCGCCGCAATGATCGAGCGCTATGCGGGCCGTGCCGAGCACCGGATAAAGGGCGCGGCGTAACCCCATGTCTGCGGCCGGCAGTTGGACGATTCCCGCAGAGGCGGATTTGCTCCAGCGGCTGTGCGCACCCGGCAGGGATGTTTGCGACTGCCGCGACGTGATGATCGTCGCTGCGCACCCGGATGATGAAACCATAGCGCTCGGCGGCCAGCTTCACCGCATGGAAGGTGTCCGCATCCTGCACGTCACCGATGGCGCTCCGCTCGACATGGAGGATGCGCGCGCCTGCGGCTTCGGGAGGCGCGAAGACTATGCCGATGCCCGGCGGAAGGAGCTGATCGCCGCCATGGCCCTGGCCGGCATGGACGGGGAACAACTTCTTTCCCTCGCCATGGCTGACAAGACCGTTCCATTCAGAATGGTCGAGCTTGCGCGGAAACTGGCCGTGATCTTTCTCGAATACCGCATAAGATGGGTCATTTCTCATGACTTCGAAGGCGGCCATCCCGATCACGACGCCACGGCTTTCGCTGTGCACGCGGCATGCCATCTCGTGCGGCAGGCCGGCGTGAGGGTACCAAAGGTGCTTGAATTTCCTCTCTACCATCTTCGGAAGGGCTGCCTCATCGTGCAGCGGTTCGCTTCGTCTGGAAAAGCCGCTGCAAGCCGTGAGCTGCCGCTGGACAACGCCGCAGCCGTCATGAAGCGGCGCATGCTTTCCCAATATCTCACGCAGAGGCGGACGCTGTCGCCCTTTGCCGCGGCGGAGGAGGAACGCTTGCGGCGCGCCTTGAAGCGCCGGTTTCTCGCTCTGCCCAATGGCGGGGAGGTCTACTACGCCTATTTCAACTGGGGTCTGCGGCCCGCCGATTGGCCTGCCCTGGCGGCGAGTGCAAGCCGCGAGCTGGATTTGCCGCAATGGCTCTGACGGTGCTCAGCATCGCCTACCCCTTCGCGCCCGTCGGGCCGGACGCGGTGGGCGGTGCCGAGCAGGTGCTCTCTGCGCTCGATCATGCATTGGTGAGTAACGGCCACCGCTCGCTCGTCATTGCCAGCGAGGGCTCTTCGACGGCTGGCCGGCTGATCGCCCTGCCGCCTGCACGCCAAGCGATCACTGAGCAGGTGCGCGAGCAGGTGTGGCAGGAACTGCGCCGGCTGATCGCCGCCGTGCTGGCTTCGGAGAAGGTGGACGTCGTGCACCTGCATGGCATCGATTTCCATGCCTATCTGCCCGATAGCGCATCGGCGATCGCCACGCTGCACCTGCCGCTCGCCTGGTATCCGGACTGGATTTTTCACCCGCGCCCGAATCTCTGGCTGCATTGCGTGTCGGAGGCGCAGCATCGCACCGCGCCCGCCGGCGCCAGCCTCCTGCCGCCCATCGCCAACGGCGTTCCGCAAAGGCTCTTCACGACACGTCAGCGGAAGCGCGGCTATGCCATGGTTCTAAGCCGCATCTGCCCGGAAAAGGGCATCCACATGGCGCTCCAGGCTTGTCACAAGGTCGGTCTTCCCCTTCTTATCGGCGGGCAGGTCTTTCCCTATGAGGCGCACGAACGTTATTTCACCGAGGAGGTGGAGCCGCTTCTTGATGGTCGCCGCCGTTTTCTCGGACCGCTCGGCTTTGACCGCAAACGCCGCCTGCTTGCGGCGGCGCAATGCGTGCTGGTGCCCAGCCTTGTGGCTGAGACCAGTTCGCTCACGGCCATCGAGGCACTTGCCTGCGGTACGCCGGTCGTCGTTTTCCCGAACGGCGCTCTGCCGGATGTCATTGAGGAGGGGCGGACTGGCTATGTCGTCCGGAATGTCGAGCAGATGGCGGAGGCGATTGCGGCGGCCGCGAGCCTGAATCCTTCGGACTGCCGGGCGGCTGCGGCACGGCGTTTCCCGCCCGGCCGCATGGAACAGCTTTATCTGGAGCTCTACCAGTGTATCGCCGGCGTGAAAGATTTGCCCCGCCGCGCCGAATGGGGCGCGACGGGGCGGGGCAGGGAGCTTGTTTGACCGCTATCAGAACTTTCCGACGAGATTGAGGAAGACGCCCTGATCGTCCAAAGTGAGGTCCCTCAGGTCGTCGGAGAAGCGGCCAAAATTGTATCCGACGCCGACCTTGAAGTTGTTTCCGACGTGCCGGTAAACGGCGGCAAGCGCGCCGTATTCGGTCGTATCCGCCTCCGGCATGTGCAGCACGCGCCCTTCCAGCAGCAGATCCCACCTTTTGATCATGTGGAGATCGGCGCGCAGGATGCCAAGATGGGCGGAGGACTCCTGCCATTCGTTCTCGAATGTCGTGCCGGCGCCGCCATTCGTGCGGTAGCGGACTTCGCCGATGCGGAAGCCGTATTTGGCGCCCAGCGTCAGCCACGGCGTGACATCGAAATTGGCGTCGGCGGAGAGGATGTGGCTGCGCTGGGCCGGTGCGTACATGTCTCCCGTCGCCGCGCCGATGAGCTGATTGTTGCCGGGCAGGTCATAGAGCCAGGTGTATTTGAACAGCGCGTTCAGCCTATCGTTATCTACCGGCCGCCAAGCATAGCCGACGGAGGTTTCAACATAGTCCGTGTCGGCAAAGGAGGTGGAGGCCGACTGGGAATCCGACAGCACCGCATCGATCTTCGCGATGAGCCGTCCGCTCTCTCCCGCTTTCCAGGACACGCCGCCGGTAAACAGATAGGTGTTCTGGTCGCGGGAGGCGTTGTCCGAGCGCTCGATCCTGACTTCGCCGCGTAGGCGCGCTGTCAGGCCGGACTCCTCGTTCTTGTAGGCCAAGGCGAGAGAGGGCGAGTAACGGTCGAAGTCCTCATTCTCCACGCCTGCGCTGTTGACCGTATCGTCCTGCACGCGGCCGATCTCCAGCCCGGCATCGACAGTCCAGGCTTCATCGGGCGTGTAGATGACGCCGTAGGTCTGAGTGAGCGTCTTGCGCTCGCCGAACATGTCGTAGTTCGACTCGTTATAGGCAGAGGCGAACTCGCTGATTTTTCGCCTGAGCCCCGCCACGACGACGCCCTTGTCGGTGCCGAAGAGATCGTAGTTGCGATCGAGGTCGAACGCTCGGTCAGGGTCGAGCCTGTAGCCGAGGTAGTAATGATCGTCCGCGGTCGGATCATAGGTAAGCCCCGCCAGCGCGCCGAGCCCATGCGTGCCGTAGGAGACCTCGCCTTCCAGCCCGATTCTGTCGGTGAGACGCACCTTCGTGCCGATGCCGCCGCGGTCATTGCGGTCGATATCGCCGGAGCGGTCGATCGTTCCCTGACCAAAGGCATAGACGAGCCGATCGTCGTTGAACCTGTAATCGACGCGAACGCCGCCGTCGAAGCGCGAGCCGTCATAGCCGGATTTGCCTGACCGGACGGCATTGGGCGACATCAGGTCCGTGTAAGAGACACCGAAGGAAATCTCCCAATGCCGGTCGAAGGCATAGGACACCGTTCCTATCCCGTCTCTCTTGACGCGGCCGTCATCGGCGGAAAAGTCGTCATAGCCGAGGCCCAGGGTGATGCTTGGGCTTACGGCCAACTCAGCATCGGCGCCCCACATGCGCTGGTCGGCGGCCACATAGTTATGGAGCGTTGAAAACCCTCGCTCTTTTTCTTCGTAATAAGCGCCGAGCCGACCTTGCAATGGCGATCCGAGATCCTGAAGGTTCACCTTCCCTTCAACGCTTCAGGCCAGGCCTTCATCGGCGCCAGGGTCGAATGTCTCGCCATCCGTACCCAAGCTCAGTCCGCCGTCGGTTGACGTGGAATAGTTGAACCCGCGGCCCTTCGACTTGGCCACTTCGGCGGCAAGGTAGGTCTCGTCCGTACGGCGCAGGACAATGTCGGCTCCATAGGCTTGCTGATCCGCCGCCTCCGTGCTGTCGTCCATGCCCGTGACGCCGACACGCACGTTGTCGGTAATCCAATGCTGGACGCGGCCGCCATAGACATAGCCGTCCACATCGCTCGCCACCGGCTCGAACTCATAATGCACGACGACATACTGTTTGCCGCCGCCGAGCGCCGAGCTGCGCACGGGGCCGTCCGTTCCCGTCATGGACGTGACGGGTTCGGTGAGGAGCAGGACACCCTGCATGTAATCGAAGGAGTAGTCCTCGCCATAGGCGAGCACGCGGCGTGACGTCACCCGGCCGGTAACCGGATCCCGGGTCTCAATCGTCACGGTTTCCGACCCTTCGACAATGTCCTGACGCTTCAGGAAATAGGCCGAGCCGCCAGTGCCGAGAAACTCCTCGCGCGCGGGCAGCGTGTCGGGCTGGGCTGCGTAGGCGGTCACCTCCGTTCTCCGTTCACCGAAGGATGTGGTTCCATCCGAGCGGTAGACGGCGGACGCGCCATAAAGCGCGCGTTCCGAGCGCAGGAACTCCGTGCCCCTGATCTCGGTCTTGTAATTGCCCCACATGACATGGCTGTCGCCGCGCTCGAGCCGCACGTAGAACTTGCCCTTGGTCGGCGCATCCTCGACAAAGGTGGAGTCGTCGCCATAAACCGGATAGTAGTCGTCCGGGTCGAGCCGACGCAGGATCTGGCGCGGGTCCTGGCTGTCCAGATCATCGAACAGCTTTTTGAGATCGTCCTCGCCCGTATCTGCCGCAGCTGTAAGCAGATATTCGCCTTTGATCTTGCCTTTCAGATAGAAGGCGAGGCGGCCCTTGGTATACACCTCATCATACTCGCCCGGACGTACGGCCTCGATCATATCGTCGCCCATGCGCTTGCCGATGGTGATGTCGGCAAGAGCCACATAGAACCATTCGCTGTCGGGAATGTAGATATCGCGGCTGAAGGAGAGTCCGCCGGATTTCGATGGAACCCTCCAGGCCGACCTCGACCGCATGAGCGCCCGGCGGCAATATGCGTTGCACGAGAAAAGCCTGGTTGGGATCGACCGGGATTGCCTCTCCCATCACATGGACGAGATAGCCAGGCGGCACATGCTCGCCATGGACGGTAACCGCGCCGCCATGCACCGGAATGTTGCGGAAGGCGGTGCGGTCCTCACCCCAGCCCGGCGCCACGGCCTCTGCAGCGACGTGCCGCTGCAGATTGTAGCCAGAGCGGGCGATCGTCAGCGGTACCGTTTCGTCGAACCGGCCCGCTCCGTCATAGACGCGCAATACATAGGAAAACTCTCCCTCCCCCTCGCTGGGCATCATCCATGAGGCGGCACCATTAATGGGGATGGGGATGACGTCCACCGGGCGTGCCGTGTCTTCCAGCCGAAAGATGCGGATTTCGGCATGATGGATAAAGGCGGGGTAGTTGGCGGTGGCGAGGAAGCGGACTTCCTCGCCTGCCTGGTAGGTGCGTTCGACTGGCATGGTCGACACGTTGAGCATGGGCTTCACGTCCAGCCCGTCATACTTCACCTGGATGTCCACCGCGCTGAGGCCCACATCCGTCAGCCTCTCCCGATCAGCCGTGCCCGCCCGCGGCTCCCCCGGGGCAAGAAGCCCGGCGGGAGCGAGACTTTCATCGACGGTTTCGCCATCGACACTGATCCTGAAGGGGATCTTGTGGGGGGCACCCGCCTTATCGGCGGGTGCGACTGTATTGGTTACATGCATGTCCAACTTCGGGCTATCGTGGCCGTTTTCATCGGTGGCGCTGTTTCCAGAGAGGCTTTCCACCACCTTTTTGTAGAAGTAGTCGCTCCAGGCAAGTGTGGGTGGAATATATGCCAAGCTGAGTACAGCGGTACTGGTGAGGAGATAAAAATAGCGTCTTGAAATATTCATAGTATAAGCACCTTCGAAATTGAAGGTACTTTCCGTCTTTTTAATAGCCGGTCTCAATACGTGTCTGGATATTGAGCGGATATGTGCTTCCCCTCTGCCTCCACTGTTTGGCGATCAGCGTCTCAATATTCCGGATGCGCCGTTCGGCCAGCGAACGGTCCGCATCCGAGCCACGATAGACGACCAGCAGCGACGAGGGCCGCTCGGAAAGCACCTCCAGCAGCTGGCTGATGCCTGCTGCCCAGGCCTGCGACAGCTCCGCCGAGCCGGGCAGGAAGGCTTCGGGCGTCAGGTCAAGACGTACCTCCCGGCCCAGCGAGGCGCCGAAGTTGACCTCCGTCATCTTGCCGGCGGTCAGCCGCACGACGCGCGGGTTCTCGGTGGTCATCTGATAGCCAGTCGGCAGCGTGCGCGTGTCGAGCTTCAAAATGAAGTTCGTGCCCATCCGTGCATCTGGTAGGGCGGCACAGGGTACACGGAAGCGCCCATGTCTGTCGGTAGTGATCAGCCAGCCCTTGGCAGATGCCACGCGCACATTCGGCAGACCTGGCTCACCCGCATCCTGGTAGCCGTTGCCATTCAGGTCATTGAAGACCGTACCGATGATATCGCTGCACTCGAAAGCCGTGTCGGCCAGGACCTCCACTGCCGCAGTTGCAGTGGGAGCCAGCGTTTCACCATGACTATTTGTGATCGTTGCCTGGTTAACATGCTGGCCGGCATTCACCGAGCTCAGAGCCTGCAGGCTGAGCTGGATCTCGATGCTGCCTTGCGGCCCCAGATCCAGATCGCTGAAGACGATCCGGTTGCCGTTTACGGTGGGTGTGAAGGCGACGCCATTCACCTTAGCCGAGCCTTCCACGTAGCGGAAGCCCGCCGGCATGATGTCGGTGATGGTCACAGCCCCGGCATTGGCCTGGGACGCGTTCCTGGCGGTGATCACGAACGGAGCGTGGTCGCCGCGGCGTACGGATTTCAATACCGACTTCTTGATAAGCGTGACTTTCACTGGCTCGGGCGCCGGCAGCGAAATCTGCACTATACTCTCATCCGATTGCACGATGCTGCCGCTCGCATCGGTACCCTGTGCCCTTGCGGTGTTGCTCACGCCTCCATTCAAGCCCGCCGCCGCATCGATATCGGCCTGCGCGAGCGTATAGGTGGCGTTGAAGGTCCGGGACTCACCGGAAGCAAGCGCTACAGGCCCGGGCGAGAAGGCCGAAAGCGTGCCAGCGCCAGTCTTTCCGCCGAATACCGGCCCACTATCCACGGGGCTGACATTTGTGAGAGCTACATTGCCCGTATTCTGAACTACGAAGGTGTACTCGATAACTTCGCCAACATCGGCCATGCCGTTGCCATTGGCGTCAAGCCACTCACCCGTCTTGGTGATCGCGAGAGCGGCGCGCTTCTCAACCGGTATGACGGTTGGATCACCGCTATTGCCGCTGCCGTCATGGGACTCGGTCTCGTACTTGCTGCCATCCGGTGCCGTTCCTTCGCCGCTTGACGGCGGAGAGACATGCTCGCCATTGTCCACGTCCTCCTGCGTGACCGTATAGGTGGCGCTGAAGGTCGAGCTATCGCTCTCGCCAGGCGCGAGGCTCGGGATCGGCCCGCCGGTGATGTTGAGCTCCGGATCGTCAAGGACGATATCCGTCAGCGTCACATTGCCGGTGTTCTCGACGACGAAGGTGTATTCGATCTCCTCTCCGGGATCGGCCACGCCATTGCCATTGGCGTCAATGAGCGTGCCCTTCTTGATGATCGACAGGCGGGGACTTGCAGGAAATGTGACGGTCGCCTCGGCCGTGTCGCCAGGAAAGGGATCTTCGCCCGGCAGGCTGGCATGCACCGTGGCGGTGTTATGTAATTCGCCCGCATCGATGTCGCTCTGGGTCAGAGTATAAGATGCGGTGAAGGTGGCGCTGGCGCCAGAGTTGATATTCTTCGGCGCCTCATTGACGGCTGCCATAGGATCGTCAACCGTCACGTCTACCAGGTTTTCACTACTAGTGTTTTCCACTAGGAAGGTGAACTCAACCCTTTCACCCGCCTCGACCATCCCATCACCGTCGGTATCGATCCACTGCCCGGACTTAGTCAGGGAAATGGTCGGCGCCCCGGGTAGCGTGACAGTGGAACGGGCTGACGCGCTTTCCACCGTGGAGCTGTCAGGCGCAGTTCCGACCGCTGTAGCAATGTTGTCCACTCTCCAGCCGTCAGTATCCGCCTGGGTAAGTGTATAGGTGGCGCTGAATGTGGCGACTGCACCCGGAGCAAGCGTTTGGGACCCGCTGACGGAAACCATCGGGTCATCTACTGTCACATTCGTCAGTGCAACGTTGCCGGTATTCTTGACCGTGAAATCATATTCAATGGTCTCGCCGGGCTCGGCATCACCATTGCCATTGGCATCAGTCCATGCGCCACTCTTGGTGAGTATGAGCTCCCCGCGCCTTACAATTGGAACAACTGAAGGATCTCCTGGGCTGCCACCGCTGTCCTGAGAGTCGGTGCTATGCTTGCCCCCACTTGGGGTAATAGCTTCCGCCGGTGAGGGGGGATGACCGCTTCTCCGGAATCAATGTCAGCTTGGGTCAGGGTGTAGGTGGCGGTTAATGTGCTGCTATCGGTATCTCCGGGCGCAAGACTGGCAATCGGTCCGCCCGAGACGTTAAGATTAGGATCGGTGATGGTGATGTCGGTAAGCGTCACATTGCCGGTGTTATCGACGGTGAATGTATATTCGATCACCTCTCCGGGATCTGCAATGCCATTCCCATTGGCATCGATGAGTTTGCCTTCATCGCGAGTGACCGCCATATCTGGATGCGCGGAAATGGAGAGAACTGTTCGACCTTGCGCGCTATTGGAACTGGGGCGTGATAACGTAACTTGTTCGCCATAGCTGGCAGACGTCGTAGTGACTGAAGCCTGATTGGAGATCCCACCAGCATCTATGTCCGCCTGTTGAAGCTGGTACACCACTTCATAGGTGGCTGTTTCTCCCGCCGCCAGCGTGCCTTGGGGTGATCCGGCGCTATTGGATAGCCAGACTGGTGGGGAGGCAAGAGGGAGCGATGTGCCATCGCCGCGTTTCAGCGAATTATCGCTCACGGAAACGTTCGTGAAGGTGCTGGAGCCGATATTCTTAATTTCTATTGTAAACGTTGCTATGTCCCCGGCGTCAATAATTGACGCATCTCGTCCTCCTGACGGATCGATTGAACCTGTCTTGACCACCTGTGCCATGGTTATGCCAAGGGCTATGTTTACATGGCAATCGTGATTTGGAGGATTGGCTAGGAGGGTAAGTCGCGTTGTCTCGCTTGTCGCGGTAAATTCAAATACCTCTAATGACCATATGTTTCCCTTCGGATTAAGAGTTTTTGATGAAGAGTTCGTCGAAACCCTCAATTGGCATCCAATAGCGTAATCGTCTCTCCAGCCCGTTGATAGATTGTTATTTATATATATAGGTATCGAGTATTTTTGGCCTATAGTTAAGCCCTCTAGCTCTGTGAATATTCCTTCAGAGAGTTCTGTGGTATCACGCACAGCTACAAGTGTAACAAAACGTGTATCACCATTGGGAAGAGCCGGTACGTTGCCTTGGAGCCAAACGGATTGCCCTGCGTTAAGGGAAACCGTTGAGCAATGTGGAGTTGCGATGAAACCCCATCCCTCTGCAACAGGTAAGCTAAGGCCAGGTGTACAGTTTGAAGTAGGCGGAATATACAAGGCCAGCGCCGGCGTTGATGAAAGCGCCAGCTGAAACATCACCGCTATACTGATAATGAGCAGAGCCGCCATAGGCTGACAGACGCGCCGAATTACCGAAGCTCCAGCATCTGCGACTGCCCGAAAGGCGAGACTCGGCCACAGAAAGGGGTTTCCCCAGCGCCTCGCCTGAAGTTCGTTGCCCGGCGCGCTGCCGGAAGTGCCCGTTTGCCACTGCCGGTGTGCTCGCGGGCATTCATGCCCGCCCGGTGAAGCCCTGCCGCGCAAGGCAAGCGATCTGCATGCGGATAGAAGGGAGGAGATCACGCCAATGGCGCGAGGGATGTGGCTCATCGTTGTTTACATCCATGCATTGGTGATGAAAATTCACTTTAAAATTGAGGCAAGCTTACACCTGCACCTATAGGATGTCCAGAGGTGGCAGGCATTTTGAACGCCTGAAAGCCGCTGCGATCCTTCAGCTCAATGAGGGCAGCGCTATTTGCAGATGGCGAAATCCTCCCCTCCGCCTCCTCCTCGCAAGCTCGGGGCCGGCAACTCTCTATCGTCACCCTGGTCGAGCGAAGCGAGAGCGGGACCCAGGGCGGCCGCCCTTCCTCTCGGGAGAGGTGGCTTGCGGAGCAAGCCGGAGTGGGGGTGCTTCTGTCTATCGCGACAGCGGATCGGGTGCCATCTCCAGATGCAGATGGCGCCCTTCCCAGGGATGCGCCTCGGCCATGGCCTCGTTCAGCTCCACGCCGAGGCCCGGCTCCGTTGGCGGGATGACATATCCGTCCTGCCATTCGATCTTCTTCTTCAGAAGCTCGGCGTGGAAGCCGTCCCAGGTCTTGATCGATTCAAGGATCAGGAAATTCGGCAGCGTGACGGCAAGCTGGATGTTGGCCGCCGCCACGATCGGCCCGCAATAGCAGTGCGGCGCCACCTGAATATGCTTCGCCTCGGCCATGGCGGCGATCTTCTTGGTCTCCAGTATGCCGCCCGAGCGGCCGAGATCCGGCTGCAGGATCGAGGCGGCCTCGAGCTCGATCAGCCGCATGAACTCCCATTTGGTGGTCAGGCGCTCGCCTGTGGCAATGGGGACCGAGGTGGCGCGCGCGACCTGCGCCATCACCTCCGGCATGTCGGGCGGCACGGGCTCCTCGAACCAGAGGGGGTCGTAAGGCTCGATGGCGCGGGCCATGCGCAGCGCACCTGCAGCCGTGAACTGCCCATGGGTGCCGAACAGGATGTCGGCGGACGTTCCCACCGCCTCGCGCACGGCCTTCACCATGCGGGCGGAAAGATCGATGTCGCACAGCCGCGGCTGGTGGCCGTCAAAGGCCGTGTAAGGCCCGGCCGGGTCGAACTTGACGGCCGTGAAACCCTGCCTCACCGCCTCGACCGCGGCAGCCGCCGCGAGATCGGGATCGTTGTAGACGTTGCGTTCCGAATCCGTCTCGCCCGGATAGACGCTGCCCGTCGCGGGATAGAGATAGGTGTAGGAGCGCAGCGCCTCGTGCACCCGCCCGCCCAGAAGCTTATGGACCGGCTTGCCGGCCTCCTTGCCGATGATGTCCCAGCAGGCCATCTCCAGCGCGGAGACGCAGCCCATCATGGCGACGTCCGGCCGCTGCGTGAAACCGGAGGAGTAGGCGCGGCGGAAGAAGGTTTCGATATCGTGCGGGTCGCGGCCGATGAGATAGCGCTCCGCCACGTCCTCGATCATCTTCGCGGTCACGTGCGGGCCGAAACTGGCGTTGTAGGCTTCGCCGTAACCGACCACGCCGCCGTCCGTCACAAGCTTCACGAAGATGAAGTAGCGCCCGCCGATCTGCGGCGGCGGATTGCCGACGACGAAGGTCTTGATGTCGGTGATCTTCATGAAAGCCTCCGGGCTTCAGGCCCCGTCGAAGACGATGACGCTTCTGAGCGCCCTCCCCTCCTTCACACTGGCAATGGCCGCGTTGATCTCTTCGAGAGGGTAGCGCCCCGTCACGAGCTCGTCGAGCTTCAGCCGGCCGGCGCGGTAATGCTCCACGAGCATGGGAATGTCGCGCGAAATGACCGCCTCGCCCATCTTGGAGCCGAGCACCTTCTGATTCCAGGCCGCAAGGATGCCGGGATCGTATTCCGCCATCACGCCCGACGGCGGCATGCCGACCACCACGATTGCCCCGTTCTTGGTGATGTAGTCGAAGGCGCGATCGAAGGCGGGCTTCGCCCCCACGGTGACGAACACGAAATCGACGCCCCTCCGGCCGGTGAGAGCCTTGACGGCTTCCTTCGCATTCTCCCGCGACGGGTTGACTGTATGCGTCGCCCCGAAGCGGCGAGCCGCCTCCAGCTTGTAGTCGCTCAGATCGATGGCGATGATCGGATCGGCTCCGAGTATCGCGGCAGCCTGGATGCTGTTCAACCCCACGCCGCCGCAGCCCACGACGGCCACTGGCTGCCCTGGCTTAACCTTCGCCGTGTTGGCCACCGCGCCATAGCCGGTGATGACGCCGCAGGCGAGCAGGGACGCGGGGGCAAACGGAATGTCCTTCGGGATCGCCGACATCTGGCTCTCGTGGACCAGAACCTTTTCCGCGAAGGCGCCGATGCGCAGGGGCTGATGATAGCTTCCTCCCCTGCCGTCGCCGATCGGGCTATGCCGGTCGAGCGGGAAGACCTCCTCACACATGACGAGGCTATCGCGGCTGCAATAGTGGCACCGGCCGCAGGATCGGATAAGCGTGACGACCACATGATCCCCAGGCCGGACCGTCTTGACCCCCTCGCCTACCTCCTCAACAACGCCCGCAGCCTCGTGGCCATAAACCGCCGGAAGGTCGCCGCCCCAGGCGCCCTCCGCATAGGAGATGTCGGAGTGACAGATCGCGCAGGCCTTGACGTTCACCAGCACCTCGCCCGGTCCGGGACTGGCGATGGTGACTTCCTCCACCGAAAGCGGTTCGCCAAAGGCGCGGCAGATGGCGGCACGGATGACAGGCAAGGCGCTCCTCCCTTTCTGGAAGCGTCAAGCTAAATGGGACGGCGTGCGGCCAGCACCGCGAAACCGACGCCAAACGTCGCTTCTTCGTCATCGAAACGGCGGCGCTCACCCGGCCATATCAGCCGCTATCCCATTTGGCCTGCGCGTCTCCGGCGACGGCTATGCCGAAACCAGAACCAGCCCGGGCACGCGGGGAATGAGGCTGCGGTCCTCGTCGAGCACGAATTCCATGTTGTCACGCGCCAGCCGGGCATGCTCGCGCGCCAGCGCTTCGGCGCGGCTTCCCTCGCGCATCTCGATGGCCGAGACGATCTCCCGGTGCTGCCATTGGGCGCGCACCAGCGAAAGACGAAAGGCAAGCACGTCTTCCTGCTTTTCGAGGAAGGCGCTGGGCGAAGCGAAGGGCAGCTTGGAAGCGCGCTCCACCTCGCGCCGCATCATCTCGCTTCCCGAGAGGCCGGCGAGCATGGCGTGGAATTCCGCATTGAGCTCCACATACTGGTCGAACAGCATATCTTCAGGCCGCTCGCGGAAGCATTTGTCGAGCTCGGCGACAAGCTGCTTGATCGCCTTCATGCGGGCTGGCGCCACGCCGCGCTCGGCCGCAAGCCGCGCCGCCGTTCCCTCCATGACGCCGCGCAATTCAATGGCGTCAAAGACGTCGGCCATGGTGAAGCTGCGCACCGCATAGCCGCCGGAGGGGATCTGCTCCAGGAGCCCCTCCTGCTCGAGCCGCGCGAGCGCGGACCGCAGCGGCGTGCGCGATATGCCGAGCCGCTCCGCCAGCGCCGCCTCCGAAAGGCGCTCTCCGGGGGCCACGGCGCCGCCCAGCACCAGATCGCGCACGCCAAGGAGGGCCTTGAAGGTCTGGCTGTCGCGCTTTCGTCTCATCGGATCGTTGCTCAGGGTTGCCGCTTCCCGGAAAATACGGTTCGGGCACAATGGCTTGTCAAGTGTGGTCCCCTATGTCTCCAGAGGCCGACAGGCCCGCGGGCTGTAACGCCGCCCCGGGCCTGCTTCTGCCCCCGCCCCGAAAAACGGGTCAAATCGCCTGCTTGGTGCGCCAGCTGTCGGCGTAGTTCTCGCGCGCGTCACGCGAGTACGGCACCGGCGAGACCTTGACCCGGATCTCGATCTGCTTGTGGCGCTCGACGGTGGTCTTCTTCGTACCACCGCCAGCCTCCGGCTCACCCCAGACGAGGGTGAGCACGTCGCCGAGCTGGATGTCGGGATCGACGATGCCGAGCGACAGCATCGAACGCTCGTTGAAGCTGTAGCCGGAGAACATGGAGAAGCCGACCAGCTTGCCGTTCTTCGTGACCATGTCGTAGTTCGCGGAAGCGTAGTTCGACAACGGCAGGTCGATGTATTTGTAGTTGTCGATGCCCGGCTCCATCATGGAGCGGAAGACCTTGGCCACGTCGTCCGCATTCCAGGCGAAGGTCACCTTCTTGCGGTGCGGCTGACCGTGGATCTTCTCCAGCGCCTCGCGGCCGATGAAATCATGGTCGAACTTGACGAACGGGCCATAGCCAAGCTCGTACGGAGTGACGTAATAGTCCTCGATCCTTTCGGAGACGAAGCTGCCGCCGATCGAACCCGTGGCCTCGTAGCTGTCGGCTGGCAGCCACTCGCGATAGGCCTTCATCTCGGGGTCGGTGTAGACGGCCGGAAGCGGAGAGGGAATCCAGCCGGATTCAAGCGTGTTGGTGGCATAAGCGCGCGAGCCCACCGGCACGATGCCGAACTCAGCGCCGGCCTCAAGAATCGTGGCACGCACCTCCTCGCCTTCCTCATACGGGCCCCAGATTTCAAGGCCCGGCGCGCCGGACATGCCATGGCGCAGGCAGCGTACCTTGCGGCTGCCGATATTGATTTCGCCCATGTTGAAGAACTTAATCTCCGGCAGCGGCCCGCCATTGAGCTTCTCCAGGATCTGCCAGGCGTTCGGCCCCTGGATCTGATAGCGGTAGCGGCGACGCACCACCGGCTTGCCCATTGGCCGCGAGGGGGAGCGGTCGTCCCGGTCGTACGTCAGATTGTAGCCGCCCGTCTTGGCGTGGAACTCCACCCAGTTGATGGTGGGCGCGCGCCCGACCATCAGGAACTGCTCCTCGGCGAGGCGGAAAAGGATCACGTCGCCGATAACATGGCCGCTGTAGCTCACCGGCACGAACTGCTTGGCGCGGTTGACCGGGAAATTTTCGATGCTGTTGATGCCGAGGCGCCCGATGAGCTTCAGCGCATCCGGCCCTTCCAGCATGATCTCCGCCATGTGATGCGACTGGTCAAACAGGACGGCCGTCTTGCGCCAGGCGGCCTGCTCGTCACGCCAGTTGGTGAATTCCGCCGGCACCACAGGGTAGACATAGGCGCCAATCTGCGAATTGCGCAGCATCTCCACCGCATTGCCGGCTTCCCTAAGCTTCTCTTCCAGATTTTTGGCGGCCATCGTTTTCTCCCTAGCCTGATTTCCGACGATCATTGTTCCGGGGCCGTCCCGGCTTTCATTCTGCGCTGCGTGCTTCCTCAGCCCAGCGTGCCGAGCCTGCCGGATCGCCGAAGGTGAAGAAATGGACGCCGGCCATCCCGAGCTCCGGCTCCTCCTTCTGGGCAACCGCGGCGGCGCCGAGAAGAGCGTCCGGCGTCTCGCCCGCAAGCACGTTGCGCGCCAGGCTGCCACGCTCACGCAGCACGCGCAGGGACGCACCGACTCCGCAACGCAATGCGTATCGGATAAGTTTCGTGCGGTCCGCAGGCCCCGCAACACCCACGCGCAAAGGCGCATCGATGCCCTCGCGCCGCAAGGCGCGGGCAAATTCGATGAGCGGCTGCGGGTCAAAGAGAAACTGGCTGACGAGCACCGTCTCAAGCCCCACGCGCGCGGCGGCATCGAGCTTTGCCCGGAGCGCCTGCCACAGCACCTCATCGGGAATGCGCGGATGGCCCTCGGGATAGCAGCCTATCGCGATCCGGCGGATGCCATGCGCCTCGAGAAGCCCCGTTTCGATGATCTGAAGCGCGTTCTCGAAATTCCCGGCCTGTCGGTCCCGGTCTCCACCTAGGATCAGCGCCGTGCTGACACCTGCGTCCCTCACCAGGGATGCAAGCATGCCATCCAGATCGTCACGGCTTTTCAGATTGCGGGCGACGATGTGGGGAACCGGCTCGAGCCCTGCCCGGCGTACTCGCAATGCCGCCGCCACCAGAACCTCGGCGCGCTCGTCCGGCAGATTGGCGATGAAAACCTCCGT
>Ga0207874_1000725_pt1 | contig 44607 bp, 38 predicted proteins | sample HigsolmetaAR201D_FD_184833 | JGI IMG/M metagenome (GOLD analysis project Ga0207874, IMG submission 184833) | Ionic liquid and high solid enriched microbial communities from the Joint BioEnergy Institute, USA - AR20-1-D (SPAdes) (version 2) ...
GGCCTGCTTGAGGATCGAGACGATCTGGGTCTCGGTGAAACGGGACTTCTTCATGGAACCTCCTGGCTGGGGAAAACATGCCAGAAAGTTCTACTTATGGGGTGTCTGCGGATCGGGGAAGCTTACGCGGGAACCGGAACATTGACGGCACGGGCCGATGGTCGTACTTGTTCGGTCCTGATCCGGGCTGTCCCGTGGCATTGTCCAACCAGAATGGATCCGAGGGGGGATCATGAAACCGACGACCGCTTGCCTGCTTGCCGCCCTGCTTTTCCCGCCGGCCGCCGGGGCCGCGACCAGGGAGACTCCGGGGGAGCTCCTGCGGCAGGGTTACCAGATGATCTGGCATTCGTCGTACGAGAACGTGGAAATCTGTACCCCGGAAAACCCCGCGGTGCTGTCCGGGGGACGCGTCTTCGCCTGCTATGAAAACGAGTTCCCGCGCTACCGCGGGGCGGTCTACGTCATGTCGAGGACGTTCTACTTCAACGACCAGGTGAGCAACTCCACGTACCTGTGCCTCGACGACGAGGGCGGGTGCATCATGGGCGACCTGTCGAACGGGCCCTGATCCCGGCGTGGCCGGCACGGGCCGGAACGGGGCCGGTTCGGCAGGAGCTTCGGCCCCGGTTTGCAGACGGGAGGCACCGTGATCGTCCGGACAGCCCCATGTTCCCGTGACCAGCTCACGGCGCGTGTCGCCGGCGGACGCGGAGCACATCCCGCGAGGGGATTTCCCGCTGGCGGCCGGTTCCCGCGGCGCGCCCGTGGCTGATCCGCACCGCCGGTGGCGCCTGGCCGGAACCCGGGCAGGTGTCCCGCGCTGCAGGCGGGATGGCCTGCACGCCTGGACCGGGACGCGCGACGGCGTTCACGTTTCCGGCACCGGGATGGCGGGCCGGGTTGACCCGGATTGTGCGTGGCCGCAAAGGTATCCGCCCATCTGGAACATGGGAGGTGGAATCGGAACGATGGTGCCGGATGTGGCAACGCTCCTGCTCTGGCTGTTCGTGATCAACCTCGGCACCGCGTTCGGTGCGGGCGTGTACGAGGCACGCGTGGTCGTGCCGGCATGGAAGGATCTGCCGAGGCAGTCGTGGCCGAACACCGGCGTGGAGTTCTGGGCCTACGTGACCACGGTGCCGCTGACCCTGCTGATGCTGGCGAACGCGGTCGCGGCGTGGCTCGATGATGGTCCGGCGCGGCCGTGGTGGCTGGCCGCCGCGGCCATCGCGTTCGTGGAGCGGATCGCGACGTTCACGTACTTCATCCCGACGATGCTGCGGCTGGCCGGTTCGCCCGGCCTGTCCGACGGCGAAGTGCGCGACGGCCTGTCGCGCTGGCTGGCCGTGAACCATGGCCGCAACCTGCTGGTGCTTGCATCCTGGATGGCGGCGCTGGTGGCGCTGACGCGGGCCGCATAGCCGTCCCCCGATCGGCCCGTGCCGCGGAACACGCCGGGCCGTGCATGGAACGGCCCGGGAATTGCACCCGCCAAGACGGGCCACATCTCCCGCCAGCGGATGCTTGGACTGAATCGCCCCGTGTTTCGTAGACACCTTGCAGCCATAATCCACGGCAGCAGCAGGAGTGTCCATGAGCAGCAAGCGGTACACGGAAGAGTTCAAGGTTGAAGCGGTCAGGCAGGTGACGGACCGCGGCCACTCGGTGGCAGAGGTGGCCGATCGGCTGGGGGTGTCGATCCACAGCCTCTACACGTGGCGGAAGCAGTACGGTCGGTCCGGGCCCGAGCGGGCAGCGACGGCGGACCAGGCGGACACGGCCGGACGCGTCGCCGTCGCGCGGGCATTGTTCCGCGAATACGCGCGCGCGATCGGCACCGACCTGGAGTATCAGGGCTTCATCGCCGAACTGGCGGCGCTGCCCGGGCCGTACGTGCCGCCGCGGGGCGCGCTGCTGCTGGCGTACGTGGACGGGGACGAGGTGGCCGGCTGCGTCGCGCTCAGGCCGCTCGACGGGACCGCGGGCGAGATGAAGCGCCTGTACGTGCGACCGGAATACCGGAGCGCGGGGCTCGGGCGCCGGCTGGTCGAGGCCGTGATCGGTGCCGCGAAGGACGCCGGATACCGGGAGCTGCGCCTGGACACCCTCGCCGACATGGCGGCCGCGCAGGCCCTGTACCGTCGCCTCGGGTTCGTCGAGATCCCGCCGTACAACACGGACCACCTGCCGGGCACGCGGTTCTTCGCGCTCGACCTGACGGCGTGAGAACCGGGACGGGTATCCTTCGTTCGATCAACTCCGCTCCCGGGGCCTTCGGCCTGCCGCCGGACCGGCGGCTCACTTCCGGAAGCGGAACACGTCCGGGTCCACCACGCGCGGGATCTCGATGTCCACGAACAGCGTGCGGTGCGGGGCGAAGGCCTTGGCGAAGTCGCGGCCTTCGACGTGCCAGGCGCCGATGTCGCGGCCGGTCGCGGTGCTGTAGCCGACCTTGGCGTCGCCCTTCATCGCCGGCGAGGCGAACACGCTGACCAGCAGTTTCTCGAAGCCGAGCCTGGGGTCGCGGCGCAGGGCCTCGAACCTGTCGATGTCGAGGTTGAGCGCGCGCCAGGAACCGTTGCCGTCGTACACGTGGACGTCGTCGATCACGTCCCTGTAGAAGCGCTGCTCGAACACGTTGTCGCTGCGTTCGCTGCGCCAGAACTCGAAGAAGAAGTCGGTGACGTCGTCGCCGAAGCTGTCGGTCAGGTGGACCACGGTGTTCTGGCGCTTCGGCGATGCCGCCTTCGCGGCCCCGGCCTTCGCGTCCAGCGTGTCCTGCCACGGGAACGGGTCGTCGGCGAGTTCCGGGAAGTCGGAGTCCTTCACCCGCAGCGCGGCGAGGATCAGTTCCTCGCGCAGGCCGGACTTCGACGGCTTGTTCTTCATGGTGATGTCGGAATGGTTGTCGCCGTCCACGATGGCGAACGCGGCGGCGCCCGCGGGCCTGCGGAACTGCACCTGCGGCGCCACCGGGCCGGGTGGGAACACGACCTTCACCAGCGCGGCGTTGAGGTTGGCGGTGCCGATGCGCACGGTGCCGTCGGAGCCGTCCTCGTTGGCGATGGACTGGATGCCGGTGTAGCCGCGGTTGCCGACCAGCACCGTGGCGAGGATGCGCCCGGCGCCGTACCAGCGCCGCGCGGGCGAGACGAACAGGTCGCGCTCGGCGAGCGCGCGGGTGTAGGGCGAGGCCAGCTCCAGCCCGCGCAGGATGCGGGTGCCGGTCTCGAAGCCGGTCTTCCAGCCCTTCACCGCGCGGCCGATGAAGGAGCGGCCCTTGTGCGCCAGGTGCGAGCCGAAGTTGGCTGGCGCCAGCTGCAGGAAGCGGTGGATCGGAACGGTGTCCGGCGCGTGGTAGCGGGTCATCCATTCGCGCACCACCAGCGCGCCGGTGCTGTGCACCACCACGTCCACCGAGCGGGGCCCGGTAGGCAGGCCCTCGGCGTGCCAGGCGCGCTCCAGCGCCAGCGCGATGTCGGCGTAGCCGACGTCGTCGTCGAGCGAGATCCAGTCGCCGAGGCGGAGGATGGTGGCGGGGACGCCCAGGCCCGAGGAGATGAAGTCGCGCAGCTTGCGGAACGAACCGTAGTCGTCGCTCCAGCCGTGGATGATGACGATGGGATTGGCCATGCTGACCTCCTGCCGGGGGAATCCGGCGGCATGCCGGACAGGACCAACCGGTCCAACGCGGCCAGCCGCCGCCGGCGGACGCTTCAGCGGCCGGCCGCCCCGCCGAAGGTATCGCCGAAGAAGTTGCCGGGACGCCAACGCGGGCGTTCCGGCGCATCGCCGGCGATGCGGCCCGCGCGCGCATTCAGCCGCGCCAGCCGCGCCGCGTCGCCGTAGTGCACCGGCAGGTCGGCCTGGTCGCAGGGCCGGTGGTAGCAGTTGCGCAGGAACCACGCGGTCGCGCGCTTCGGGTCCTGGTCGCGGTTGGCACCGGTCACGCCGCCGGTCAGGTACACCGCCGGGATGCCCGCGCGCACGAACGCGAACTGGTCGCTGCGCACGAACATCGCCTGCTCGGGATAGGGATCGGGCGTCAGCACGACGCCGATGTCTGCGGCGGCCTGCTCCAGCACGGCCTGCAGGGTCGAGTGTTCGGCGCCGACCGCCACCACGTCGGTGCTGGGTGCGGTCAGCACCGGCATGTCGAGGTTGAAGTTGGCCACCAGCGAGCCGCGCGGCACGGTGGGGCTGTGCACGAACCAGCGCGCGCCGAGCAGGCCGTGTTCCTCCGCGGCGGTGGCGATGAACAGGGACGAGCGCCGGGGGCGGGCCTGTTCCGGCTGCAGTTCGCGCGCGGTCTCCAGCAGGATCGCCACGCCCAGCGCATTGTCGAGCGCGCCGTTGAGGATGCGGTCGCCATCCACCGGCTCGCCGGTGCCCAGGTGGTCGAGGTGCGCGGTGAACACCACGTGCTCGCCGGCGAGCGCGGGGTCGGAGCCGGGCAGCCGCCCGACGACGTTGCGGGTTTCGGCGCGGCCGAGCTTCGCTCGCGCGGAGATGCGGACCGTGCCGGGCAGGTCGAAGCCGCGGACGCGGCCTTCCTTCGCCGCGGCGTAGAGGTCCATGAGGTCGTGGCCGGAACCGTCGAACAGCAGGTCGCCGGCGGTGATGTTGAGCATGACGCCGACACGCAGTTCCGGCTGGACATCGAGGGCCCGGCCTTCCCCGTCGGCCAGCAGGAAACCGGGGCGGGCGAAGCCGGCGCGGACCTGGTCCCACGGCATCATCGCCGCGAAGTCCGGCGTGGGCAGCAGGATCCAGCCGACCGCGCCGCGTCCGGCGAGCGCGCGCGTGCGCGTGCCCTGTGACGCGTGGTAGGCGCGCGCGGCCGGCGGGAAGTGCCCGGGCACGTCCGGGAACGCAACCGCGACCTTGCCGCGCAGGTCGAGGCCGGCGAAATCGTCGTGGCCGAGTTCCGGCGCGTGGATGCCGTGCCCCACGAACACCAGCGGCGCCTCGATGTCGGCATCGGTGTTGGCGCCCTCGGTGACCGCGATGAACTGCTCGAGCGGGCGCAGCCGGATCTCGCGGCCATCGCGCAGCAGCGTCATCCGCGCGGTTGCGGGATCGTGCGTCTTCGACAGCAACGGCACACGCTGGAACCAGGTGCCATTGTCGCCGGCCGGCTCCAGGCCGGTTTCCGCGAAGCGCCACGCCACGTGGTCCGCGGCGCGGTCGTAGCCGGGCGTGCCGGTGCCGCGTCCTTCCATCGCGTCGTCCGCGAGCGCGAGCACGTCGGCCTCGATGCGTTGCCCGGCCGGCGTGTCGTTGGGCGGCTTCGGCGTGGCCGGCAGCGCGGCCCCGTCCGTGCCGGGCGGCGATGGCGCGCGCTGGCAGGCGGCATTGGCGAGGCAGGCGCACAGCAGCGCCAGGGCAAGGCGGCGATGGATCATGACAGCTCCGGACAGGCAGCGGCGACGCTAGCACCCTGCCCGCGGCGGCCACAAGCCGGGCGACAACCGGAAGACCGAATGCGGTGACCGTCAGGCGAGTTCCGGAGTCCCGCGGTTCGCCGGATCCATGCCCCGCCCGGCCAGCCACTCCGACAGTGCCTGCGGCGACATGGGCTCGGCGAACCAGAATCCCTGCGCCACCTGGCAGCCCTGGGCCTGCAGGATGTCCTTCTGTGCAGCGGTTTCCACGCCCTCCGCGACCACGGCCAGCCCCAGGCTGGTGCCGATTCCCAGGATCGCGGCGCTGAGCGCGCGCGCCTTCGCCGAATGCCCGAGGTCGGCGACGAAGCTGCGATCCAGCTTGAGTTCGGTGATGGGCAGGTGCCGCAGGTAGCTCAGGCAGGAATAGCCGGTGCCGAAATCATCCAGTGACAGGCGCACGCCCTGGGCGTGCAGGCGCTCGATGGTCAGCAGTGGTGTGCCGTCGCTGTCGATCAGGATGCTTTCGGTCAGTTCCACCACCAGGTCCGATGGCTGCAGGCCGTGGCATGCCAGGGTCTGGGCCACGATCGCCGGCAGCTGCAGGTTGTGGAAGCTGGACGCCGAGAGGTTGACGGCCACCGACGGGATGGCCAGGCCTTCGCGGCGCCACTGCGCCAGTTGCCGGCAGGCCTGGTCCAGCGCCCAGCGGCTCAGCGTCGCCATCAGGCCGCATTCTTCGGCCAGCGGGATGAAGCGGGCGGGTGGAATCAGGCCCAGGACCGGATGCCGCCAGCGCGCGAGGGCTTCCAGGCCATGCAGGCGTCCGCTGGCCAGTTCGATCTGCGGCTGGTAATGCAGCTCCAGGCCCCTGGCCTGCAGGGTGGCGCGCAGTGCCTTCTCCAGCGCCAGACGTTCCTCCGCGGTCCGGCTCAGTTCCACGCCGAAGAAACCGATCCGCCCGGTGCCGCCGGACTTGGCCTGGTGCAGGGCCATCCCGGCGCGGTGCAGCAGGCTGCCGATGGCCGTGCCGTCCTGCGGATACATGGCCACGCCCATGCTGATGCTCAGGTCGACCCTGGTGCCGGGCAGTTGCAACGGCCGCGTCAGCTGCGCCTGCCAGCGTTCGATCAGGACATTGACCTCCTCGCTGGCCCGCAGGGGCAGGGCGAGGATGAATTCGTCGCCCGGCAGGCGGCCGGCCACGCCGCCCTGGTGCACCAGTTCCCGCATGCGCGTGGCCACTTCGCGCAGCAGGGCGTCGCCCGTGGCCCGGCCCAGCGAATCGTTGATGTGCTTGAAACGGTCCAGGTCCACGTACAGGATCGCGACGCGCTGGCCGGCTCTCCGCGCCGTGTCCAGCAGTTGCCCGACCTGGGTTTCCAGAAGGCTGCGGTTCGGCAGGCCGGTGAGCGCGTCGTAGTACGCCAGCTGCCGGATCCGCTGGCGTGTCAGCTCGCGTTCCATAGCCAGTGCGCACAGGTCGGCGCAGGCCTCCACCAGTTGCTGGTGGAAGCTGGATGCCACGAAGGGGCCGTCCTCGCGGTAGTAAAAGGCGAAGGTTCCCAAGCACCTTGCCGTTCTTCTGCTGGATCGGCGTCGACCAGCAGACATTGAAGCCCAGCGGCAGGATCAGGTGTTTGAACTCCGCCCACAACGGGTCGGCTTCGATGTCGGTGACCAGCACCGGGCGCCTGAGCCAGGCGGCGGTGCCGCAGGAACCGACGTCCGGCCCGATGCGCACGCCATCGAGCTGGGACGAGTAGCTGAACGGCAGGCTGGGACCGGCCAACGGATGCAGCAGCCCCTGTTCGTCCACCTGCAGGATCGAGGCGCACACCTCCGGCGCCACGCGCTCGACCTCCTCGCACACCACTTCCAGCACCTGGATCAACGGCAGATCCTGCGACATGGCCTGCAGGGCGCGGTGGTGCAGGACCTCGTGGATCTTGGTCTTGGTGATGTCCAGCAGCACCGACACGGTGCAGGTCCATTGCCCCTGGGCATCCATGACTGGGTTGCAGATGATCTTGCTCCAGTAGCGCCGGCCTTCCTTGCCGGTGACCACGGCCTCGAAGTCCCCGGGAAGTCCCTGGCGCAGGCCGGCGCGCACCTCTTCAGCCCGCCCGGTGGCGATCTGCGGCACCAGCAGCTCCAGCATCTTCTGGCCCTGGATCTCGCCCAGTGTCCAGCCGAACATGCGTTGGAAGCCGTCGTTGCTGTAGACCACGCGCGAACGCGCGTCGGTGATCACGATCGCGGCATCGGTGTAGTCGGCCACCAGGGACAGGCGCCACAGGTGGTCCTGCCGGGCCAGCTCCGTACGCTTGCTGTGCCCGACGTTGGTGGCCACCACCAGGATCCGGCTGACCTTGCCTTCATGGTCGCGCACGGGGGCGTAAAGCGCCTCCAGCCAGCAGCGGCCGCCGTCGCCGCGGACGCGCTCGACCACGCCGGAGAACTCGTGGCCCGTACACAGCGACCGCCACATCGCGGCGTAGTCCGGGCTCCGCACCAGTTCCGGCGGGCACAGCCGGGCGTGTTCCAGGTTTCCCAGGTGCTCCGGGCCCAGGTCCAGCAGCGCCAGGAACCTGGCATTGGCGAAGACCAGCCGCCCGTCAGGCGCGAATTCCGCCAGGGCCATGGTCCTGGCGAAGTCGCCTCAACGACCTTCCTGCTGCACGGCGGTGCCGTGTGGGCTGGCGGAGGAGGGCATCCCGATACTCCATCCTGGCGGCAAGCGTAAGACCCGGCGTCGCGGGTCCGGAACCGCATCCGTACCGGCATGCAGGGGCCTGGAGCCCCGAGTATAGGCCCATGGCCGTTCCGGCCCGTGTCGGGCCGGATATCTGCATGTACGGCGGAACCGGCCGGGAATGGACGCGGACAGGCGAGGTGCCTGCCTGGCGGAGAAGATGAATGTGCGTGTCCCGCTGCCGGGCGCCGGAATCAGGGCGGCGCTGGTGCCTTCCCGCCAGGAAGCGGGCGGGAAGAGCCGCCCGTCGCCTCAACCGGCGAAGGGGGCTGCGTTTCCGGCACGATCCCCGGCCAGGTCGATGCTGCCGCCACGTTCCGGTTCCACCCGCAGGACCGGCCAGGTCCACGTGGTTCCTTCACGCCTGGCGGTGACGTACGGCAGCGCCCGCTCGCGTGGACCGCCGCAGGCGGATGACGAAGGCGGCCTGCACCGGATCGCGAGTGTGCGACAGCTGGCCCGGGACGAGGCCCGCCTCGTGCACGGGCTCCCCGGGCGCGGCGGTCACGCGGGGTCGTGCCGTGCGGTCGCCACGGCATGGCGGCAGGGCCCGCTGTCACGGATCCGTCCGGTCATGGCGGACGTGAACCGCCAGATGCCGTACACCAGCACCAGCGGCATCAGCAGGATGCCCGCAGCAGCCACGCTTCGCGGCTGCGGCACCACCGGTTTCCGCTGCCGGGCGCAGGCGCGGTGTTCATTCGCCGGCCGCGGTGCGGTCGTCGAACAGCGCCGCGATCCGCCGCGCCAGCGCATACGGTCCGGGCGCGTTGCGGTTGGTCAGCAGCACCACGGTCAGGCCGTGGTCGGGCCAGCGCAGCAGCACGTTGCGGAAGCCGATGGTCTCGCCGGAATGCCACAGCAGGCGGCGGCCGCCGTCGTCGTGGATGCGCCAGCCGTAGCCGTAGCCGTCCACGTCGGTTTCGTCCGTGGCGGTGTGCGCGGTGAACGCGCGCGCCCAGGCGGCCGCATCGAGCAGGCGGCCTTCGTGCAACGCGGCGTCCCACTTCGCCAGGTCGTCGATGGAGGAATAGATGCCGCCGTCGCCGAGCACCGCGCTGGTGCTGCTCTGGTCGGTGCGGACCCAGGCGCCGTCCACGAGGCTGTGGCCATAGGCGCGGTGGGCGACGGTGGAGATGCCGTCCTCGAACGCGACCGTGTCGTCCATGCCCAGCGGGCGGAAGATGTGCTCGCGCAGGAAGCCCGCGTAATCCATGCCGGAGGCCTTTTCGACCACCAGCGCCAGCAACGCGTAGCCGCTGTTGCTGTAGCGGTACGCGGTGCCGGGCGCGAAGTACAGGCGGTCCTGCGCCTCCAGCAGCCGCAGCACGTCGGCGTCGCGCAGCTGGCGCTCGACGTGCTCCGGCATCACGTCCTCGTAGTCGACCAGGCCCGAGGTGTGGGTCAGCAGGTGGTGCAGGGTGATGCCGTCGGCCGCCGGGGGCAGCGAGGGCAGCCACTTGCGCACCGGGTCGTCCAGCGACAGCGCGCCCCGTCCGGCCAGCAGCAGCACGGCCGCCGCGGTGAACTGCTTGCTCACCGAGGCGAGGCGGAAGTTGGTGGCGGGCGTGATCGGCGTGCGCGCGTCGAGGTCGGCGAGCCCGTAGCCCTTGCGCACCACGGGTTCACCGTTGCGCACGACGAGCAGGGCGGCGCCGGGCACGTCGCCGGCGTAGTCGGACATCAGGGCATCGATGCGTTCTTCCACGGACGGGTCTCCGGAGGCGGCGCAGACGGCCGGCAGGCAGGACAGGAGCAGGAGGAGAAAGATGCGTGCAATCATGGCAGCCCCAGTGCCTCGCGGGCGATGTCGAGCAGCTGTTCGTTGGCGTCCGCGCCATGTTCACGGTACATCACGCCGCCCAGGCCGCGCTCGCGCACGTGGCGCGCCTTGGCGCGGATCGCCTCGGGATCCTCGTAGGTGACGAACACACGGGTGCGCGGGTTCCACAGCCAGGCCGCCTGCGCCTGCTCGTCCCAGTGGCGCACGAAGCCGCCGTCGGTGAGCAGGTGGTCGCGGACCTCGCGCCAGGACAGGGTCGTCACCTCGCCGTCGCAAGGCTGGTACAGGCCGTCGTTCCCCGGGGCCACGCCGGTGAAGCGCTTGCCGTGGAACGCGATGCCGGGCAGCAGTTTGCGCGGCGGCACGCCCGCAGCGAGGAATTCGTCCACCGCGCGCATGGTGTCGCGATCGGCCGGACCGGCAAGCGCGGAGCGGTGCAGTCCCGCGTGGTGGCCGGTGCGGCAGCCGTCCCTGCCGTGGAAGTCGAACGTCATCAGGTGGATGGCATCCACCAGCGGCACGATCCGCGGAAGGTCCAGTCCCCGCGCCGCCTCGCCGCCGGCGGCGGCGATCGTCAGCAGGTAGCGTTTGCCGGTGCGTACCGAGAGCGCGTCGAGCGCTTGGCGCACCGCCCGGAGCAGCAGCGGGAAGTTGTCGCGGTCGGCCGGGGCGTGGCTGATGCCCGGGCCGGGCAGCGTGGGGTATTCCCAGTCGATGTCGAGGCCGTCGAGGTCGTGCCGGCGCACCATCGCCACCGCGGTGCGCGCGAACGCGAGCCGCCCGTTCTCGGTGGCCGCGGCCTCGGAAAAATGGTCGGCGCCCCAGCCGCCGATCCCGAGCAGCACCTTCAGCCCCGGGTTCCGCCGGCGCAGCGCGGCCAGCTGGTCGAGGCGCTGGGACATGCCCGGGCGCGGGAAATGGACGGTGTGGCCGGAATCGACCAGCGCGAAGCCGTAGATCACCGCGTCCAGCTTCTCCGCGGAGACCGCGGGCAGCGGGTCGCGGTCCATGACGTAGCCGACCACGCGCGGCGGGTCGGCGGCGAAGGCGGACGGCGCCAGCGCCAGCAGCAGCGCCAGGGCCATGGTCCGCCACCATGCGGTTGGCATGCCGTTCCCTCCCAGGTTCGCGGGAAAACCATCTGCCACGATGGCGGCAGCGTGTTCAGTGTGACCGATCGCCGGGAGGCCCGCGCCGCGGGAACGGCACGACCACGCCACGCCGGTCGTCGTCCGGGCGCGGCTCGCGGTGCCAGAGCACCGGCACGTCGCGTGGCGGCGGCGGCTCGAAGGCGTCGCGTTCCTCCTGCGCGGCGCTGGTGGCTTCCTGCTCCTCTTCCAGCTCCCAGCTGTACCTGCGGCGCGGGGGCACGGGGTCCGTGCGCCGGAACAGGAAGGCGGCGAGGATGCCGCCGAGCGCGCCGCCGAGGTGCGACTGCCAGGACACGCCCGGCTGCTGCGGCAGCACCGTCAGCAGCATGCCGCCATAGAACAGGAACGCGATCATGCCCGTGGCGATCGAGGGCCGGTCGCGGCGCAGCAGGCCGAGCACGAACAGCAGGAACATCAGGCCGTGGGTGATGCCGCTGGCGCCGAGGTGGCGGGTGCCGGGCTCGCCCAGCAGCCACGCGCCGAGCCCCGAGCCCAGCCACACCAGCGGCAGCGCACGCACGGTGGCGCGCGGGTAGACGGCCATCGCCAGCGTGCCCAGGATCAGCAGCGCGAACGCGTTCGCGGCCAGGTGCCCGGGCGAGCTGTGCAGCAGCGGTGCGGTGAGGATCGCCGGCAGGCCGGCGGCGGTGTGCGGCGTCACCGCGAACGCGCGCCAGTCCAGCGCCGGCTGGGTGAGGAAGACCACCACGAGCAGCAGCACCGAGAACGCGCTGGCCTTCAGCGCGGCCAGGAGCCGCTGCCGGTCGCGCGCGCGCTGGGCCTGGAAATCGGTCGGGTCGTCGGGCGTGGGCAGGTGCATGAGGCAGAGGGTGGCGACGGAACGCGGGGATGCAAGGGCCGCGGGCGGGAAACGCTTTCCCGGGTGCGCCGGGGGATTGCCCGCCCCCGGCCCTCCCCCGTCAACGGGGGAGGGCGCCGGAAACCTTTCTCCGGCTGCAGGGGGAGGCGCGAGGGGGGCGATTGGCGGAGGAAGGCCGGATGGAGGCGGGAATCCGCGTGGAATCAGGCGGCGTCGTGCTTCGGCGGGCGCGCCAGGCTGAGCGCGACGGTGGCGCCGAGCACGAGCGCGACCACCCCCAGCGCCCAGGGCACCGGGATCTTCACCACGTCGATCAGCAGCATCTTGATGCCGATGAAGCACAGCACCACCGCCAGGCCGTAGGGCAGCAGGTGGAAGCGCTCGGCCATCCCGGCCAGCAGGAAGAACATCGCGCGCAGGCCCAGCACCGCGAACACGTTCGAGGTCAGCACGATGAAGGGATCGGTGGTGATCGCGAAGATCGCCGGGATCGAGTCCACCGCGAAGATCACGTCGGTGACGCCGATCATGACCAGCACGATGAACAGCGGCGTGAACTTGCGGCGGCTGCCGCGGCCGATCCACAGCGCGCCGCCGTGGTAGCGGCGGACGAACGGGACGTGGACGGTCAGCCATCGCAGCACCGGGTTGTCCGCGAGGTCCGGTTCCTTGCCGGCGGCGAGCCACATCCGGACGCCGGTGAACAGCAGGAACGCACCGAACACGTACAGCAGCCAGTGGAAGTGCGCCAGCAGGGCGGCGCCGGCGAAGATCAGGACCGCGCGCAGCACGATCGCGCCGAGGATGCCGATCACCAGCACGCGCTGGCGCTGCTCCCCGGGCACCGCGAAGTAGCCCATCACCATCAGGAAGACGAAGATGTTGTCGACCGCGAGCGCCTTCTCGACCAGGTAGCCGGTCAGGAACTCGAGGCCCACGCGGCGCGCCTCCCCGGGCCCGGCGGTCTGGCCGACGTACCACCACAGCGCGGCGTTGAAGGCCATCGCCAGGGCCACCCAGCCCAGGCTCCACCATGCCGCCTCGCGGAACGTGACCTTGTGCGCGCCGCCGTGGCGCATCAGCGCCAGGTCCACCAGCAGCGCGGCCAGGACCAGGCCGGAAAAACCGGCCCACAGCCACGCGTTGCCTATCGTTTCCATCGGAATCTCCACCAACGCCAGGGGGTTGCCGCCGGCGGCGGGGTCTCGGGACCGTGGATCGGATTCCGGGGACGCACCTTCGCCGTCGCGGCGAAGGTCTCGCTCACAGCCGTCGTGGCTGCCGCCGGACCGGAGCGGGCTGCTCGAACTGACGGCCCTGGCGCACTCGGGAGCTACTCCCCTTCACCGGCCATTGTGTGGGGCCGGGGGGGCGGGGTCAACCGCGGCCGGCAGGGTGCGGGCGCAGGCCGTAAAATCCGGGGATGAGCGCGACACTCCCCGTCATCCGCCTCCGCAACGCTTGGAAGTCCAGCCATCCCTGGATCTTCCAGAAGCTGGTCGAGAAGCCCGCGCAGCGCCCCAGGCCCGGCAGCCTGGTGGACGTCGTCGGCGTGGACGGCGAGTGGATCGGGCGCGGCTTCTACAACGGCCACTCGCGGATCGCGCTGCGCATCCTCGAGACCGACCCGGACGTGCCGGTGGACGCCGGCTGGTTCGCGCGCAGGATCGCCGAGGCGGTGCGGCTGCGCCGCGAGGTGCTGCGCCTGGACGAGGTGACCAACGCCTGGCGCGTGGTGCACAGCGAGGGCGACGGCATCAGCGGCCTGGTCGTGGACCGTTACGACGATCTGCTCGTGGTCGAGTTCTTCAGCGCCGGCGCGTACCGCCACCGCGAGTGGATCTACGACGCGCTGCGCGGGCAGTTCCCCGGCTGCCGCTTCCACAGCTTCGCCGACGAACACGTGCAGAAGCAGGAGTCGTTCGACCTGCGCGAGACCACCGGCACCGCGCCGGCGATCGTCACCGAGCATGGCATCCGCTTCCGCGCCGACCCGGCCGGCGGGCACAAGACCGGGTTCTTCGCCGACCAGCGCGACAACCGCGAGTGGCTCTCCCACCGTTGCGCCGGCAAGCGCGTGCTCGACCTGTGCTGCAACACCGGCGGCTTCGGCATCTACGCCGCGGTGCGTGGCGCCAGCGAGGTGGTGGGCGTGGACATCGACGCGGCCGTGCTGGAGATCGCCCGCGCGAACGCGAAGCTCAACGGCGTGCGCCCGCGCTTCGTCCAGGCCGACATCTTCCCGTGGCTGCGCGACGCGGCGGCCAACGGCGAGCGCTTCGACGTGGTGATCCTCGACCCGGCGAAGATGACCCGCGACCGCGAGCAGGTCATCAATGCGCTCAAGAAGTACCTCGACATGAACAAGCTGGCACTGGGCGTGGTCAAGCCAGGCGGGCTGTTCGCCACGTTCTCGTGCACCGGGCTGGTGGGCGAGGAGCAGTTCCTGGACATGCTGCGCCGCGCCGCGTTCTACGCCGGGCGCACGGTGCAGGTGCTGAAGGTGGCCGGCGCCGGCGCCGACCATCCGTTCCTGGCCCACGTGCCCGAGTCGCGCTACCTGAAGGCGGTGTTCTGCCGCGTGCTGGATTGAACCATCGGTCCGCGGGCCCGCGCCGGGGCGCCCGGCGACGACATCGTGCGGGCCCACGGCGAGGGCGCGGCCGGCAACGCGCGGTCGGCGCCACCGGCCCGCCGGTGCGGATCGTGCCCTGACCGCCTGGCGACTGCGTCGATCGTCACCGTGACCATCCGGTCATGCCGCGCCGGTCGCGCTGGCGTTTCATTCACGACTCGACGGCAACCGGAGACCTTGCCATGCGAATGCCCCTGCTGGCCGTCCTCCTGCTGGCCACCAGCCCGCTGTGCGCGCAGGTGGCCCCTGCGCCGCACGACGGGCCACGGGCGCCTTTCGCCGGTCCGCCCACGCGGGTCCTGGTGCTGGGCAGCGTGCACCTGGCGCAGGAGGAGGGCGGTCCGGTCACCGCCCGCGAGACCGGTCGGCTGCTGGAGCGCCTGGCCGCGTTCGGTCCGCAGGTGATCACCGTCGAAGCGATGCGCGGCGAGACCTGCGACCTGATGCGCCGCCACCCGGCGGTGTACGACGAGGAGGGCATCGCGCACTACTGTCCCGACACCGACGCGGCACGGGCCGCCACCGGCCTGGACGTGCCGGCCGCCATCGCCTCGGTGGAGGAACAGCTGGCCGCGTGGCCGCAGTCGCCGACCGCGGCGCAGCGCCGGCGCCTGGCCGCGACCTTCCTGGCCGCGGGCGACCCGACCTCGGCCCTGGTGCAGTGGCTGTACCTGCCCGAAGCCGAGCGCCGCGCCGGCGACGGGCTCGACGCCGCGCTGGTGCAGGCGCTGCGCAAGCGGGCCGCGTCCAGCAACGAGAACACGGTGATCGGCGCCGCGCTGGCCGTGCGCCTGGGGCTGCAGCGCGTGCATCCCGTGGACGACCACACCGGTGACAACCTGCGCATCGACGACGAGGACGCCTACGCCGCCGCGATCCGCGGCGCCTGGGACCGCGCGCCGCCCGAATGCGCCGCAACGTACGCGTACCTGCGCGAACTGCGGCAGGCGCCGGACCTGCTGCCGCTGTACCAGCACATCAATCGCGCCGCCTACCAGACGGTGCCGATGCGCTGCGACTTTGCGCTCGCGCTGGCCGACACCTCGCCGCAGCGTTACGGCCGCCAGTACGTCACCGGCTGGGACCTGCGCAACCTGCGCATGGTCGCCAACATCGGCGAGACCTTCCGCGAGCGTCCCGGGGTGCGGGTACTGAGCATCGTCGGCGTCTCGCACAAGCCCTGGTTCGACCGCCTGCTCGGGCAGCTGCAGGGCGTGGAGGTGGTGGACGCCGCACAGGTGCTGGGCGACTGAGCCCGCGCCTCAGCGGGCGAGCAGCCAGTCGCGCAGCACGCGCGCGCTGTTCATCACCGGGTCGCGCGCGGCGTAGACGAAGGTGGTGCGGCCCCGGCGCAGCCAGTCGCGCAGCTCCTCGACGGCGGCGGCATTGGCCTCCAGCTCGGCGTGGTAGCGGCGCACGAACTCCTCGAACCGCGACGGCTCGTGGCCATACCACTGGCGCAGGCCCGGGCTGGGCGCGATGTCCTTCAGCCACAGGTCCAGCGCCAGCGCCTCCTTCTTCACGCCCCTGGGCCACAGGCGCTCGATGAGGATGCGCGCGCCGTCGTCCCGGGCGGGCGGGTCGTAGGCGCGCTTGAGCCGGATGTCCATGCCGGCAGGCTGCCCCCGTCCGCCCGTGGAATCAAGGGCGGACTGAGCAGGATCAATGCCCCGTCACGCGGGAGGGGCGACCATGGCGGCAATCCCGGACGAGGAGCAGGGCCATGACGCGCGATTTCGAAGGCAGGGTGGCGGTGGTCACGGGCGGTGCCTCGGGCATCGGCGCGGCGGTGTGCCGGCAACTGGCGGCCCGCGGCGCGAAGGTCGTCATCGCCGATTACAACGGCGAGGCGGCGCAGGCGCTGGCCGGCGGGCTGGGCAATGCCAGCGCGTTCCGGCTGGACGTCGCCGACCCGCGCGCGGTGCGGGACATGGTCGCGCACGCGGTCGACACCTTCGGCGGCCTGCACCTGGCGGTCAACAACGCGGGCATCGGCGGGGCGTCCGCACCGACAGCCGACTATCCGCTCGAGGAATGGCACCGCGTGATCGGCGTGAACCTGCACGGGGTGATGTACTCGATGAAGTACGAGATCCCGGCGATGCTGGCCTCCGGTGGTGGCGCCATCGTCAACATGGCGTCGATCCTGGGCAGCGTCGGCTGGAGCGGTTCGGTCGCCTACGTCGCGGCCAAGCACGCGGTGGTCGGGATGACCAGGACCGCGGCGCTGGAGTATGCCGCGCAGGGCATCCGGATCAACGCGGTGGGCCCGGGCTTCATCGACACGCCGCTGCTGGCGGCACTGGACGAGGAGGCGCGCGCCGGCCTGGTCGGCCTGCACCCCGCCGGGCGGCTCGGCACCGCGGACGAGGTGGCCGCGCTGGCCTGCTTCCTGCTGTCGGACGCCGCCGGCTTCATCACCGGCAGCTACCACCTGGTGGACGGCGGCTACACCGCGCGCTGAGCGCGCGGCACGCACGCGCTCAGTAGCCCCGCTCGCGCAGCAGGCTGCGCACCTCCTCGTGCCGCGCCTGCATCGCGGGCGAGGGCGCCCTGTCGAGCAGGCTGACGACGACGATGGCGATGGTGGCGGCGATGAAGCCCGGGATCATCTCGTATACCGGGCTGCCGGTCTGCTTCCAGGCGATCACCACGATCGCGCCGGTGAGCATGCCGGCCAGCGCGCCGTTGCGGGTCATGCGCTTCCAGAACAGCGAGAGCACCACCACCGGGCCGAAGGCGGAGCCGAAGCCCGCCCAGGCGTAGGCGACCAGGCCCAGCACGCGGGATCCGGGGTCGCGCGCGATCCAGATCGCCAGGGCTGCCACCGCCAGCACCATGGCGCGGCCGAACCAGACCAGTTCGGCGTGGCTGGCGTTGGGGCGCAGGAAGCCGCGGTAGAAGTCCTCGGTCAGCGCGCTCGAGCACACCAGCAGCTGCGCGGCGAGCGTGCTCATGATCGCGGCCAGCACCGCCGACAGCACCACGCCCGCGATCCACGGGTTGAACAGCAGATCGGCCAGCGAGATGAACACGCGTTCGGGGTTGGCATTGACCGCGCCGGCAAGCTCCGGGTGTCTGGCGAACCAGGCGATGCCGAAGAAGCCGGTGGCCATCGCGCCGGCCAGGCACAGCACCATCCAGGTCATGCCGATGCGGCGCGCGCGCGGGATCCGGTCCAGGCTCTCGGCGGCCATGAACCGCGCCAGCAGGTGCGGCTGGCCGCAGTAGCCCAGGCCCCAGGCCATCGCCGAGACGATGGCGACCACGCCACCGGCGCCGACCCACTGCAGCCGCGTCGGGTCCACCTGCTCGACCAGTGCCATGGCCTCCCCGGGGCCGCCGACGCCGACGAGCACGAACACCGGCACCAGCAGCAGGGCGAAGATCATCAGCGTGGCCTGGATGGTGTCGGTCCAGCTCACCGCCAGGAAACCGCCGATGAAGGTGTAGGCGATGGTCACCGCCGCGCCCCAGAACATCGCCTGCATGTACGGCATGCCGAACATGCTCTCGAACAGGCGCGCGCCGGCGACCACGCCGGAGGCGCAGTAGATGGCGAAGAACACCAGGATCACCAGCGCCGAGAGGATGCGCAGCAGGCGGCTGCGGTCCTCGAAGCGGTGGGTGAAGTAGTCCGGCAGGGTCAGCGCGTTGCTGGTGCGCTCGGTGTATACGCGCAGCGGGCCGGCCACGAAGCGCCAGTTGGCCCAGGCGCCGATGACCAGGCCGATCGCGATCCACGCCTCGGACGCGCCGCCCAGGTACAGCGCGCCGGGCAGCCCCATCATCAGCCAGCCGCTCATGTCGGACGCACCGGCCGCCAGCGCGGTCACGTAGCTGTTGAGCGAGCGTCCGCCGAGGATGTAGTCGTCGAAGGTCCGGGTGCGGTACCAGGCGGCGAAGCCCAGGCCGACCATCAGCAGCAGGTAGGCGGTGAAGGTGACGAACAGCGGCGAGGTGAAGGACATGCGTCGGGCACCATGCGACTGGACCGGGCGCAGAGTGTGGCCGAAAACCCGTGGCCCGCGCCAATGCCGGTCGTGCGCCGTGGATGGAACGGCGGGGTCATGGCACGGGCTTGTTGCGGTGCGTCAACGCGGTGATGTTTCCCGCCGGCGGCCGCGGACGCCCGGGCCGGGAGCCGGTTCAGACGTACGCGATCCACTGGCGGAGCAGCGACTGCAGCGCGCGTGCGCTTGCGCACGTCGGCGGCATCGGCGAACGCGACCTGGGCGCGGTCCCTGCCCAGCCAGGCCAGCAGGCCGTCCGGATCGTCGATGGCCAGCCCACCCGCCGGCAGGGCGCGCGCCTTCGCGCCCAGGTGCAGGATCAGCGACAGCCCGGTCTTCGCGCGCAGGTGCATGGTCGCGAAGTACTCGTGCGTGCGGAAACTCGGTGCGTTCCACTTCACGCCTTCGGCGATGGACGGATCGGCAGCGAGGATGGTCTCGCGCAGCAGCACGACGGCGTCCTTGTGCGGATGCACCAGCTTCGCGATGCAGGCATCCACGGCGGCCGACGTGTCGGCGGCGGTGGCGTGCGGTGTCTTCCTTCCGGCCATCCCGGCTCCCGTCGCGTGTCCGTGGGCACACCCTAGCGCGCAAGCGGTGCGGGCGCCACGGCGGCCGTCCCGCTGGCCCCGGCGTCGTAGATCACCGCGCGCTCGATGTTGAGGCGGCGGCCCTGCGCATCGGGGTCCGCGTCGTCGCGCAGCACGATGCGCAGCCGGTGCGGCCCGGGCACGAGGCCCTCGTGCCACCACAGCGCGCGGTCGGAGGTGCGCTCGGGGATGTAGGCGTCGAGGGTGCCGGCAGGTTCGCCATCGAGGTAGACATCGGCGCGGCCGCCGTCCTGCGCGAGCCTGCCGACCAGCATCAGCCCCGTGCCTTCGAACGCCAGTTCCGCCTCCGCGCCGGGCTGGTCACTGCTGCGCTGGCGTTCGTCGGCATGCCATTCCCCGCGCCATTGCCAGGCCGGATCGTCGAACAGGTGTTCGCGCACCGGTGCGCCGGGGTGCCACTGCTCCAGCGGCGCCGGCACGGGGTCCTGGACCGGGACCAGCCAGGTGTCGCCGCCTGCGTGGCCGCCTTCGGCCTCGACCAGGGCGCGGGCGCGCGACAGGGTCGAGGCGACGATGTCCTCGAAGCTGTACGTGGTGTAGGCGAACTTGCGGTGGGCGATCGCCGGGATGCCGGCGGTCCATTCCGCCGGGATCGCGGCGTAGCCGAGGATCGTGCCGAGCACGCCGGCGGCGGTCGCGGCGTTGCAGTCGGCATCCTGGCCGGCGTGGGTGGCGATCTCCAGCGTGCGCGCCATGTCACCGCCGCCGTACAGCAGCCCCAGCACCACGTAGGCGCCGTTGAGGCGCGCGTCGATGTTGAACGGGCGCAGCGAGCCCTCGTCGTCGGCGTCGTCGCGGTCCCAGCGCGCGGTGATCTCCTCCCAGGCCGCTTCCCAGTCCCGTGGCTGGCGTGCGTGGATATCGAGCACGTGGGCGATGGCCTGCGCGTAACCGCTCTCCGCCGGCAGGCTGCGCAGCGCCGTCTCCACCACCCGGCGCGGGTCGTGCTCGAAGAACGCGGCCGCGTACATCGCCGCCACGAACATGCCGCCGTAGACGCCGTCGCCGTAATTCATGATGTGGCCGATGCGGTCGGCCAGGCGGTTGGTGGCCTGCGGCAGGCCTGGCGCCATCAGGCCGATGAAGTCCGCCTCGATCTGGAAGTCGATGTCGTTGGCATGCGGGTTGTAGCGGGGATGGCCCGACCACGGCGGCTCGATGCCGTTGCGCAGCGCCAGCCGGGCGCGCGCGTTGGCGTGCCACAGCCTGTATTCCGAGTCGCGGAATGCCGCGGCGTACTGCGCTGCGGTCGCGTCGATGCCCTGCCCGTCCATGACCTTCGCGAAGGTCATCTCGACGTACAGGTCGTCCTGGTCTAGGGCGTTGGCCACCATCTCCGGCGACCAGTCCAGGGGACCGCGCAGGATCGCGCCGTTGGACACGAACTCGTGCTTCGCGGCGAAGGCGACGCCGAACATCTGCCCGGCCCAGCCGCCACGGATCCTGTCCTCGAGCACCGCCCGGGGCAGTTCCCGGAACGCGGCTGCACCGGTTGCGGCCGGCGGGTCACCGGCCGTGGCGGGAAGGGCCATGGCGCCGCCCAGCAGTGCGGCCAGCAGGACGGCGGGGATCAATGCGCCCGTGCCCCTGCCGTGGCCAGCGGCCGCACCAGTTCCAGCAGCGACACCAGAGTCCTGCCGGGTTCCTCCCAGGGGATCATGTGCGCCGAGCGCTCGAACCACACCGCGCGCTTGTAGGGCGCGTCCACCTCGCGCAGCCACGCTTCGACCGGCGCGGCGGGCGTGGTGTAGTCGTGGCGGCCGAGGAACATCACCACCGGGACCGGGAAGCGGCGCACCTGCGAGAAGTCCACCTCGACGAACTCGTCGAGCAGGCGCTCGAGCGTGAACAGGCTGCCGGCGTTGATCGCGGCGCGGTCCTCGGCGTCATAGTCGGGGGACAGCCGCGCGGCGCCGAAGAAATAGGTGCTGTCGCTGCGGAAGGCGCTGAGCCCGCCGTAGTACTGCGGCCACTTGCGCGCGATGACGATGCGCTCGCGGGTGAGCGGCGCATCGCCCGGATAGGGCAGGATCGACTCGATCTCGGCGATGGCCCGGGCGTTGCCATGGCGGCGCGCCTGCTCCAGGCCGTATTCGATGCTCAGGCGCTCGTTCTCGCGCACGTTGATCACCTGGCCGATGCCGACGTAGGCGTGGAACAGGTCCGGGCGCTCCAGCGCCGCGTGCATCGACACGACCGTGCCCCAGCTGTGCCCCATGAGGATGAGCTTGTCCTTGCCCAGCCGCCGGCGCACGTGCCCGGCGATCGCGACCAGGTCGTCCACGTAGGTGCGGATGCGCAGGCTCGCGGCGACCGCGTCCGAATGGTCCTCGCGCCAGGTCTTGCCGGCGCCGCGCTGGTCGTAGTTCACCATGGTGAAGTACTCCTCCAGCGGGCGCTGGAACTGCCACAGGCCGGGGATCAGCGGCGAGGCCGGGCCGCCATGCACGAACAGGATCACCGGGTTGGCGCGGTCCTGGCCGCGGATGCTGATCCAGTGCTCGACGCCGTTGATGGGGGTCTTGTACGTCTCCTGGATCCCGTCCGGACCGGGGATGCGCATCAGGTCGGCGACCACGGCGCGGGCACGGGCGGCCTCGTCACCGGGGTCCTGCGCGGTGGCGGAGACGACCGGGAACAGCAGCAGCGCGGCAAGGATGAGGCGCCGGAACAGGGGGACGGGCATGGCGTTCTCCATCGGGGCGATGCATACGGGGAGACGGCCACAGGCGCCGCGGTTGCACGCCGCGCGCGGCCGGCCCGGCCGCGTGCCCGGGTCGCCTGTCTCAACCGGCGAGACGGCGGTCGCCTACACTGCCCCGATGGACATGCAGATCGCCGTATGGGCCCTGCTGGGGCTGGTGTTCGTCGCCATCGTGCTGCTCGTGGCCCTGCTGCTGCGCCGGCCGGAGGCCAGGCTCGAGCGCGCGCTGCGCGAGGAGCAGCGCGACGGCCGGGCCGAGCTGCGCGAGCAGCTCGAGTCCCTGGGCCGCCAGCAGGACCTGCGCCTGGACGGCTTCGCCCGCAGCCTGGGCGAGTTCACCGACCGCACCGACCAGCGCCTCGACATCCTGCGCGCGGCACTGACCGAGGACGCGCACAAGTCGCGCACCGGACTGGCCGAACAGCAGCACCGCTTCGAGCAGGTGCAGGGCCAGCGCATGCAGCAGCTGCGCGAGCAGGTGGACAGCTTCGCCCGCCAGCTCGACGGGCGCATGCAGGACTTCACCCGGTTCCAGGCCGAGCAGCAGCAGCGCTTCATGGAGCAGGTCTCGGCGCAGCTGCGCGAGCTGACCCAGCGCAACGAGCAGCGCATCGCCGAGATGCGCGCGACCCTCGAGCAGCAGCTGCGCGCGCTGCAGGAGGACAACGCCGCCAAGCTGGAGAAGATGCGCGAGACGGTGGACGAGAAGCTGCAGAGCACCCTCTCCAGCCGGCTCGACTCCTCGTTCAAGCTGGTGTCCGAGCGGCTGGAGCAGGTGCAGCGCGGGCTGGGCGAGATGCAGCAGCTGGCCACCGGCGTGGGCGACCTCAAGCGGGTGTTGACCAACGTCAAGACGCGCGGCACCTGGGGCGAGGTGCAGCTCGGCAACATCCTCGAGCAGATCCTCACCCCCGCGCAGTACGCGCGCGGGGTGCGGGTGCGCCCGGACAGCGCGGAGATGGTGGACTTCGCCGTGCGCCTGCCCGGCCGCGGCGAAGGCGACGAGCCGGTATGGCTGCCGATCGACTGCAAGTTCCCGCGCGAGGACTACGAGCGCCTGCTCGATGCCCAGGAGCAGGGCGACCCGGAGCGGGTACGCGAATGCGGTGCGCAGCTGGAGAAGGCCGTCCGCATCCAGGCGAAATCCATCAGCGGGAAGTACATCGCCCCGCCGCACACCACCGACTTCGCGGTGATGTTCCTGCCCACCGAGGGCCTGTACGCCGAGGTGATCCGCCGTGCCGGGCTGGTGGACGCGTTGCAGCGCGAGCACCGCATCGTGGTCGCCGGCCCGACCACGATCACCGCCCTGCTCAACAGCCTGCAGATGGGCTTCCGTACCCTGGCCATCGAGAAGCGTTCCAGCGAGGTGTGGAAGCTGCTGGGTGCGGTCAAGAGCGAGTTCGGCAAGTTCGCCGGGATCCTCGAGCGCGCCGAGAAACAGATCACCACCGTGGGGAAAAGCCTGGGCGACGCCAGCCGCAAGACCCGCACCATCGAGCGCCGGCTGCGCGGGGTCGAGGCGCTGGGCCAGGACCAGGCGCGCGCGCTGCTGGAACTGGACGGGGATGCGGACACCGGCACGGATCCGGAAATGCCGGACGACAATCCGGGCTAGGGCGGCGGGTGGACCGCGCCTGCCATACTCGCCCGTGGTGCAAAGGGAGGAAGCGATGCGCCCGGGTCCCGTCCGTGCCGTGCTGTCCGCCGCCTGCTGCCTGGTTGCCGCGGTCATGGCCGCGGACGAGCGGGAGTCGTTCGACCTGCACGTTCCGGTGGCGCCGTCGCCGGTCATGTCCGGTGGCCACGCGCGACTGTTCTACGAACTGCACCTCACCAATTTCTCGGGGCAGCCATTGGCGCCGCAGGCCGTGGAGGTCCTCGATGGCCACGGCCGGTCCCTTGCACGCTTCGACGGCGCGGCACTGGCCGCGCGGCTGGCACCGGTGGTCCCCGGTGGCGGGGCGTTCGACGGGACGCTCGCGCCGGGTATGCGCGCGGTGGTGTTCGTGGAACTGGACCTGGAGCCGGGGGCGTTGCCGGACGTGCTGCGCCATCGGGTCGGTTACCGGGTGGAGGATGGGACGGGCGCGCAGGCGGAAGTGGCCGGGGGGCCGGCGCCGGTCGCGCCGCCCGCCGTGGTGCTGGGGCAGCCGCTGCGCGGCGGACCGTGGGCGGCGGTGTTCGATCCGGGGTGGGAACGCGGGCATCGGCGCGTGTTCTACGCCGTGGAGGGACGTGCCACGCTGCCCGGCCGCCTTGCGATCGATTTCGTGAAGCTGGACGGGGGCGGCCGCATCGCGGAGGGCGATCCCGACGTGATCCGCGGAGCGTACGGCTATGGCGAACCCGTGCTCGCGGTCGCCGACGCGGTGGTGGCCGCGGTGCGCGACGGCTATCCGGAGGCAGGCCGCGTGTCGGAGAACGGGCAGCACCCGCTGTCGAAGGGCAGCGGCAACTACGTGGTCCTGGACCTGGGCGATGGCCGCTACGCCTTCTACGAGCACCTGCGCCCGGGCAGCGTCCGCGTCGCGCCGGGCCGGCGCGTGCGTCGCGGGGAGGTGCTGGGCGAGGTCGGCCTGAGCGGCAGCGGCGGCTGGCCGCACCTGCATTTCCACGTCGCCGATGTGCCATCGCCGCTCGGCGGCGAGGGCCTGCCGTTCGCGCTGGAGCGGTTCGAACTGCTCGGCCGCTACGACGATTTCGATGCGCTCGGCCGCGCGCCGTGGGTGCGGGTGGAGCCGGTGTTGCGGTCGCGCGAGCGCCCGGCGGACAACGCGGTGGTGCGGTTCCCGGACTGAGCGCGCTCAGCGCGGCGGGACCACCGGCACCGGCATCGCGTCCACCGGCACGGTCGGGATGTCCTCGTCCTCCAGCAGGTAGTCCGGCAGGTCGCTGTCGCCGGGCTGCGTGCCGTCCCCGTGGATCTGGTAGTTGCGGCGTTGCAGCCAGGCGTCGCGCACCAGGGCGTAGTCGTCGATGGCGCCTTCGCGCATCGCGTCCAGCGCGAACAGCTGCGCGCGCAGGTCGACCAGCTGCAGGCCCTGCAGCGCATAGCGCGTGCGGTGGTCCTCGATCCGCCAGGTCGGCGACAGCGGCGCGTCGCCGACCAGGCCGAAGGTGTCGCGCAGCGTGCGCGGCCCGAACAGCGGCAGCTCGACGTAGCGCGAGGTCTTCCAGCCCCACACGCCGAGGGTCTGGCCGAAGTCCTCGCTGCGGTACGGGATGCCGGCGTCGCTGGCCGGGTCGAACAGGCCGCCGATGCCGAGCGTGGTGTTGACCAGGAAGCGTGCCAGCGCCTGCCCGGCGTGCTTCGGCCGGCCCTGCAGCAGCGCGTTGAGCGCGCTGACCGGCTGGCCGAGGTTGTTGAAGAAGTTGGTCACGCCCAGCCGCACCGGGCGCGGCACCACGCGCACGTAGGCCCGGGCCAGCGGCCTGGCGATGGCCCGGTCCACGGCGTTGTTGAAGCGGTGGACCTTGCGGTTCCAGCGCTCCCAGGGGTCGTAGCTGGCGGGCAGCTGCGCCGGTTCGGGCAGGGTGGGATCGGCGACCGGGTCATAGTCCTGCGTGCCGTAGATCGCCGCGTAGTCGAGTTCCTCCACGGTCGGCGTGGACGCGGCGGCCTGCGCCGGGGCGGCCCCGGCGGCGGGCGCTTCCCCGTGCGGCGGGACATCTTCGTCCGGCGCGGGCGGCAGGTCTCCGGTGGCCGGCGCGGCAGTGGCGGGAACGGTCGCGGCACCGGGGCCGCCCGCGGGCGCGGGCGGCACGTCGCGCACCGGGCCCCTGCCGGCGCAGGCGCCCAGCAGCAGGGCCGCGAGCAGGGTGCCGGTGCGGAGGAGGAAGGCGGGGGAGCAGGCCATCGTGGCGTCCGGATCAGGGCGTCATGCCGACGCGAAGGAAAGCGCGGGCGAGAGGCGGTAGGCGCGGCGCAGTTCCGGCAGCCCGGCCGGTTCGCCCGCGACCGTGGCGCCGCCGGCACGCTCGGCCAGCACCGCCAGCAGGGCCAGGCCCGCGCTGTCCACGCGGGTCACGCCGGACAGGTCGAGCCGGCGCACGCCGTCGAGCGCGCGCCAGGCCTCGTTCCACAGCGCAGGCACGGCGTCGCGCACCAGTTCGCCTGCGAACGCGAGTGCGTCGCCGTCGCGCCGCAACGTGGCTCCCGCCATCGCTCAACCGCCCGTGTTCGCGGTGGCCTGGATCCGGCCGCTGCGCAGCTCCTCGGCGACCTGGCGGATCGACTTGCGCTGCAGCTCGGCGTCGAACTGCTGGCGGAAGGTCTGCACCATGGACACGCCGGCCACCATCACGTCGAACACGCGCCAGTCGTTGCCGGCCCGGCGCAGCAGGTAGTCCACCGGGATCGGCTCGGCGCCGGCGCGGACCAGCTCGCTGGACACGCGCACGCCGACGTTGCGCGGCAGCGGGGTCTCCGACTTGATCCGCACCTGCAGCTGGGTGTTCAGGTCGAGCAGCGAGGAGCCGTAGCGCTGCAGGATGTTCTCGGCCAGGGCGTCGCCGAACAGGCGGATGTCGGCCTCGTCGGCGCCGCGGGCGTGGCGGCCCAGCACCTGGCGCGCCGAATAGTCGCGGTCGAACAGCGCGTCGAACTCGCGGATGATGAACCCGCGCAGCGCGGCGCGGTCGGCGGTGAACTCGGCGCGGCGCGCCTCGATCGTCTTCAGGATGCGCCTGGTGTTGTCGAGCACCAGCCTGCTCGCCGAGCCGTTGGCCTCGGCGGAGGCCGCGGCCGGCGCGGTCTGCGCGGGGGCCAGCATCGGCATGGCGGCGAACGCGACGGCGGCGAGCGCGGCCACGAGCGCCTTGCGGGAAGCGTGACGTGGGGTCATGGGGTCGTTCCTTCTTCGTCGGCGGGGGATGCGGCCGGCGCGGCCGCGTCGTCGGCAGGAGCATTGTTGCCGCCGCCGCTGAACATGTACTGGCCGACCATCTGGATCAGGTCCACGGCCGGCTGGGTGAACACGATCTCGTCGCCCGGCTGCAGCAGCTCGGGATTGCCGCCCGGCTGCAGCGCGACGTAGCTCTCGCCGAGCAGGCCGGCGGTCTGGATGGACGCCGAGGTGTCCGCGTCCAGTTCGCGGAAGCGGCCGTCGATGGCCAGGGTGACGACCGAGTCGAACTTCACGGGGTCGAGCTCGATCTTCTCGACGCGGCCCACGGTGACGCCACCGATCTTGACCGGGGCGTTCGGCCGCAGCTGGCCGAGGTTGGTGAAGCGCGCGGTCAGGCTGTAGGTGTCGCGGCCGAAGCCGAACCGGCCGTTGGTGGACGCGATCGCCAGCACCAGCAGCGAGGCCAGCGCCAGCAGCAGGAACGCGCCGACCGCGAATTCGAGACGTGGACCACGGGAAGCCATTGGATCACCTCATCAGCGAAGCTGTGTGCGCGGCGTCAACGGAACAGGAACGCCGAGAGCACGAAGTTGAACATCAGCACCAGCAGCGAGGCGTTGACCACCGCGCGCGTGGTGGCCACCGACGTGCCCTCGATGGTGGGTTCGGCGTGGTAGCCCACGTAGGAGGCGACCAGCGCCGCGGTGCCGCCGAACACGGCGGCCTTGACGAACGAGGTGGCGAAGTCGTCGTGGAAGTCCACCGCGTCCTTCATCGCCTGCCAGAACATGCCGTTGTCGATGCCCAGCACCTGCACGCCCTGGAACCAGCTGGCGGCGATCGCGAAGCTGGCGAAGAACGCGACCAGCAGCGGCAGGGTGATCACCGCGGCCCAGAACCGCGGCGCGACCGCCTTGGCCACCGGGTCGATCGCCATCAGCCCGAGCGCGGTGATCTGGTCGGTGGCGCGCATCAGGCCGAGCTCGGCGGCGATCGAGCTGCCGGCGCGGCCGACGAACAGCAGCGCGGTGAGCACCGGCGCCAGTTCCCGGTACAGGCCCAGGCCGACCAGGATGCTCACCTGGTTGGAGGCGCCGTAGGTCTCCAGCGCGCGGTAGCCGAGCAGGGTCAGCGACAGTCCGACGAAGGCGCCGCCGACGGCGATGATCGGCAGCGAGCGCGCGCCGATCTTGTAGATCTCGCGCACCAGTTCGGCGAGGAAGTCCGCGGTCGGCCTCGAGGCGCGCAGCACCGACAGCGAGAACAGGCCCGCGCGGCCGAGGGAACGGATGGTGGCGGCGACCGGCATCAGGCGGCCTCCGTGCGCGGCGCGCGGTCGAACGCGATCGGGCCGTCCGGCTCGCCGCGCAGGAACTGGCGCACCAGCGGGTCGTCGCTGGCCTCCAGTTCGGCCGGCGTGCCCGAGAACACGATCCCGCCGTTGGCGATCACGATCGCGCGGTCGGCCACCGGCAGGGTCTCGTGCACGTGGTGGGTGACGATGATGCTGGTCAGGCCGAGGTTGTCGTTGAGCTCCGAGATCAGGTTCATGATCACGCCCGAGGCGATCGGGTCGAGCCCGGTCAGCGGCTCGTCGTAGAGCATCAGCGGCGGGTCGAGCGCGATCGCGCGGGCCAGCGCCACGCGCCGGGCCATGCCGCCGGACAGCTCGCGCGGGAACAGGTCGGCGGCGGCGCGCAGGCCGACCGCGTGCAGCTTCATCTCCACCAGCCGGTCGACCACCGCGCGCGGCAGCCTCGTGTGCATGCGCAGCGGCAGCGCCACGTTCTCGGCCACGGTCAGGTCGGTGAGCAGGCCGTTGCCCTGCAGCAGCACGCCGATGGACTTGCGCAGCTCCAGCAGCTCGCGCTGGCGGCGCGGCACGGGGCGGCCGAACACCTCGACCGTGCCCGCGGCCGGGACCAGCTCGCCGGTCAGCGCCGACAGCAGGGTGGACTTGCCGCTGCCCGAGGGGCCGAGCACGGCGGTGATGCTGCCGCGCGGCACGGCGAGGTCGAGTCCGGACAGGATCGTCCGCTCGCCACGGTCGAGGCGGACGCCGGAAAGGCGGACGGCGATGGCGTCGTGTTCGGTCATGTCGGGAACGTGGGCGGGGACGGCGGTCCGTCCGGGCACGCGGCGGCGCGCAACCGGAAAAGCATGGCCAACGGTGGCTGAATCCCGCCGAAGCGCGGAATTGTGCACGGGAACGCCACCCGGAGGTAGGGCGGATGCCGGCAGGCGGATGGAACGCCGTGTCTCGTGGAGTGCGACCCGGCTCCGGCACAATCGCCGCGATGGATCGCGCACCGGACTTCCGCCTCTACCACTCCAACTCGCTCGAGGTGTTGGCGGGCGTGCTGGCCGCGCGCCTGCGCGAGCCGCCCCCGGACGGGGACTGGATGCGCCCCGACGTCGTGCTGGTGCCGCAGTTCGCGATGCGGCGCTGGCTGCAGCAGTTCCTGGCGGAGCACGCGGGGATCTGCGCCAACCTGCGCTTCCTGACCCCTGGCGAGTTCGTGGACTTCGCGCTCGATGCCAACCTCGGCGCGGCGCCGGGGGCCGAGCGCCTGGCGCCGGAGGTCTCGCGCTGGCTCCTGCTGCGCCGGCTGCAGGAGGTGCCGCCGGCCGGCTACGCCGGACAGCTCGACCCGGACGACCCGCTGCGCGCCTGGCTGCTGGCCTGCGCGCTGGCCGACGTGTTCGAGAAGTACCAGGCCTGGCGGCGCGACCTGCTGCTGCGGTGGGAAGCCGGCGCCGACCCCGACGACCCGCAGGCGCAGCTGTGGCGCGCGGTCGCGGCCGGCCGCGCACACCGCGCGCGCCGCATCGGCGAATACCTGCGGCGGTTCGGCGCCGGGACCGGGCAGGCGCCGTCCGGGCTGCCGCCGCGGCTGTTCGTGTTCGCCTGCCAGAACGTCTCGCCCGACGTGCTCCAGGTGATCGCCAGCCAGTCGCGCGCCGGCACCCAGGAGTTCTTCCTGCACACGCCCAGCAGCGAGTTCTGGCGCGACCACATCGAACTGGGCATCGGCGCCTGGGCCGCGGGTTACGCGCCGGACAGGGACGACGAGCAGTTCGCCGCGGGCGGCAATCCGCTGCTGGCGGCCTGGGGCCGTGCCGAACGCGACTTCGTCGCGGCGCTGGCCGGCGGCGAGGCCGTGCACGTGAGCTTCGAGCTGCCGGCTTTCGCCGGCCACGACACCGCGCGCCTGCTCGGGCGCATCCAGGAGGACATCCTCCACAACCGCGACCCCGCCGGGACCCTGCGCGAAGCGCAGGACTGGCCGCGCGCGGAGGTGGACAGGGAGGACGCCAGCCTGCGCTTCCACGCCTGCCATACCCGCCTGCGCGAGGTGCAGGTGCTGCACGACCAGCTGCGCGCGCTGCTCGAGGCCGACCCCACCCTGCAGGCGCGCGACATCGCCGTGCTGGCGCCGGACATCGACGCGTACGCGCCGCACATCGAGGCGGTGTTCGGCGGGGCGCTCGGCACCGACCGCGAACTGCCCTACACCATCGCCGACACCACGCCGCTGGCCAGCTCGCCGCTGGCGGCCGCGTTCGCGCGCCTGCTCGACCTGCCGCTGCGCCCGCTGTCGCTGGCCGAGGCGCTCGACCTGCTGGCGGTGCCGGCGTTGGCCGAACGCTTCGGCGTGGACGCGACGGACCGCGACCGCCTGCGCGACTGGCTGGACGCGGCCGGGGCGCGCTGGGCGCTGGACGGCGAGGAGCGCGCCGCGCACGGTGGCCAGGGCTCGGCCTACACCTTCGAGTTCGCGCTGGAGCGGCTGCTGCTCGGCTATGCCGCGGGCGCGGAAGGCGACATCGCCGGCGTGGCCACGCTGCCGCTGGTCGAGGGCAGCGGCAGCGACGCGCTCGACGCCCTGTTGCGCCTGCTCGGGGTGCTGCGCAGGGCCTCGGCCGGGCTGCGCGGCGAACGCACGCCGGGCGAATGGGCGCGCCTGCTCGAGGAGCTGCTGGACGCGCTGTGCGGCGAGCAGCCGCGTGACCCTGGCGACCGCAAGGTGCTGCAACGCCTACGCGGGGCCATCGCCGCGTTCGCCGACGGCGCAAGCGAGGCCGGGTTCGGGGCGCCGGTGGCGTTCGCCGTGGTGCGCAGGGAAATGCTCTCGGAACTGGTGCGGACCGACGCGCGCGCGCCGTTCCTGTCCGGCGGCATCTGTTTCGGGCGCATGGTGCCGCTGCGGCTGATCCCGTTCCGGGTGATCTGGCTGCTGGGCATGGACGACGGCGCGTTCCCGGCGCGCGACGTGCGCGACCCGCTCAACCGCATCGCGCAGGAGCTGGACGGCGGCGCGCGCCGGGTCGGCGACCCGTCGCGGCGCGACGCCGACCGCCATCTGTTCCTGCAGCTGTTCTCCACGGCGCAGGACGCGTTCCACGTCAGCTGGCTGGGCTTCGACCCCCGCGACGGCAGCCCGCGCGAGCCGTCGCCGGTCGTCGCGGAACTGCTCGACGTGGCCGCGCGCTACCACGCCGACCCCGCGCGCGCGCGGCGGGAGCTGGTGGTGCGCCATGCGCTGCAGCCGTTCTCGCCGTCGGCGTTCGGCGCGGCGCACCCGGACGAGACGGAAGGCGACCCGCGCCGCTTCAGTTACGACGGCCGCTGGCAGGCGGCGGCGGAAACCCGGCCGGAGGCGGCCACGCTGCCGCCTTTCGCGCCCCGGCCGCTGAAGCGTGCCGGGGATGGCGCCGGGGGGGCGCTGTCGCTCGATGCCCTGCGCGGCGCGCTGGCGCGGCCGCAGGCGTACTGGCTGCGCCATGGCCTGCGCCTGCGCCTGCCCGGCGACGAAGCGGCCGTCGAGGAACACGAGCCGATGGGCCCGCCCGACGCGCTGCTTCGCCATGCCCTGCGCCATGCCGCGTTCGAGGCCTGGCTGCGCGAGGGCAGGCGACCCGATGAAGGCGGATTGCACGCGCGCCTGCTCGCGCGCGGGCTGGTGCCGGCCGGCGCCGACGGGCGCCGCGTGGTGGCCGAGGTCCTCGACGGGGTCGAATGCTTCGCCGCGGTCGCGCTCGACGAGGGCCTGGCGCAGGCGGATGGCGTGCGCGCGTACGCACTGGAGATCGATGGCGTGCCATTGACGGGCACGCTGCGCGGCGTGCACGCGCGCGGGCTGTTCCGTCCGGTGCTGCGGGAGCAGGGCCTGCACGGCGGCCTCGTGCTGCGCCACCGGCTCGACGCCCTGGTCGCGGCCACGCTGGGTCTGCCGTTGCTGGAGCTGTGCGTGGACGACGACGGGAAAGTGGGGCTCGTCGAGTATCCACCCCTGCCCGCGGGCGAGGCGATCGCCGCGTTGCGCGCGCTGTTCGCGCTGCAGCGGCGGATGGCGCTCGAGCCGCTGCCGTTCCTGCCGCGCAGCGCATACAAGTACGTGAAGGCGCCAAAGCGCGAGATGGGGTTGTTCGCGGCGGCGCGCGAATGGACGGGCGATGGCTACTCCCACCCGGGCGAGCGCAGCGCCGCCACCGCGCTGGCGCTGCGCGGGCGCGAGCCCTTCATGGACGGCGGCGAGGAGGCGGTGGAACGCTTCGAGATGCTGGCCAGCGCGGTGTTCGACGCACTGCTCGGTGCCGACCCGGAGAAACTGGAGGCGCTGCCATGAGCGACGCCGTGTTCGACACCCCGCTCACCGGCACCAGCCTGGTCGAGGCCAGCGCCGGCACCGGCAAGACCTTCGCGCTTGCCGGCCTGTACGTGCGCGCCGTGATCGAAGGCGGGCTGCGCCCGCAGCAGATCCTCGCGGTCACCTTCACAGAGGCCGCGACCCAGGAGCTGCGCGCCCGCGTGCACCTGCGCCTGCAGCAGGCGCAGGCGATGGCGGCGGTGTGGAGTCCCGGCGATCCGCCGGAACGGGAAGGGGACGACGGCGAGACCGGCCTTCTGCGGCGCATGCTGCACGCCGCGGTCGCCGCCGGCGAATCGCCGCTGGCGCTGCGGCTGCGGCTGGCGCGTGCCGCGCGCGACCTGGAGCAGGCACAGATCGCCACCATCCACGGCTTCTGCCGGCGCCTGCTGGCCGAGCACGCGCTCGAGGCGGGACTGGTGCCCGACGACGCCAGGGTCGAGACCTCGCAGGCGCGCGCGCACCGCGAACTGGCGGTCGCGCTGTGGCGCGAACACGCCGGCGACCCCGCCGGCGCGGCCTTCCTGCGCCGGCGCTTCGGCGGCATCGACGGCTTGTGCGAAGCACTGGGAGACCTGCTGTCGCACGAGCCGCTGCTGCCGGACGCGCAGGCGCTGGAGGATGCGCCCACCCTCGACGCGGCATGGACCGCCGCGCGCACGGCGTTCGCGCGGCACGGGGCGGAGGCGCGCGAGGCGCTTGAGCGGGCGCTCGGGGAACGGGTCATCAGCAGCGCGCAGGACAAGATGCCCGACATCGAGGTGCTGTGGGCGTGGTTCGATGCGCAGGACGATCGCGTGCCGCCGGCATGGCCGAAGGGACTGGAACGCATCGGCACCGCCTGGCTGCGGACGATCTGCCTGAAGGGCCGGGAGGACCGGTGCCCGTGCTCGCCGCTGTTCGACGCCGTGGACGCACTGCTGGCGGCGGAAGAGGCCGACATGCTGCGCCGGCTGCACGCATTCCGCAGGGCGGCGTTGCGGCGCAACGCCGAACGCAAGGCCGCGCTGCAGGTGCGCGACTTTGATGACCTGATCGGGCAGGTTCACGCGGCGGTACGCGACGACGCCCACCGCGGGGCGCTGGCACGCGTGGTGCGCGGGCGCTACCGGCTGGCACTGATCGACGAGTTCCAGGACACCGACGGCCGGCAGTGGGACATCTTCCGCAGCCTGTTCGTCGAGGGAGCCGACGGCTGCGGTCTGGTGCTGGTCGGCGATCCGAAGCAGGCGATCTACCGTTTCCGCGGCGGCGATGTGCAGACCTACGTGGCCGCGCGCGGCTCCGTGGAGCACGATGGCATCCGCCTGGAGCGCAACTTCCGCTCGCGGCCGTGCGTGCTCGACGTCACCAACCGGCTGTTCCAGGGCCTGCCCCCGGGCGCGCTGGGCTCGGGCATCGGCTTCGAGCCGGTGGCTCCCGGCGGGCGGGCGCGCGACGACGACCTGCAGCTCGACGGCGAGCCGGCGCCGCCGCTGGCGGTCCATGTCGTGCCGGAACGCGCCGCGAAGAAAAGAAAGGGCGGCAACTGGAACAAGGCGGAGTCCATCGGGCACGCCGCCGCGCTGTGTGCCGAGGCGGTGCGCGAGCGGCTCCAGCTGGCGCGCGAGGGGCGCCTGATGCGCCGCGACGGCGGCGTGCTGCGCCCGGTCGAACCGCGCGACTGCGCGGTGCTGGTGCGCACGCACGCGGAGGCCGCGGCGGTGCGGCGCGAGCTGGCGCGGCGCAACGTGCCCGCGGTGACCGTGGATCGCACCAGCCTGTTCGCCGGCGAGGAGGCCCGTGACCTGCTCGCCCTGCTGCTGGCGCTGCTGCATGCCGACGACGATGGCCGCATGCGCGCCGCGCTGGCGACGCCGCTGTTCGGCCTCGACGCTGCCGCGATCGAGGCGCTGGAGGACGATGCCGCGGCGCTGCGCGCCCGGCAGCGCGACTTCGACGAGTGGCGCGCACGCTGGCAGCGCCATGGACCGCTGGCGATGCTGGCGCAGGTGGTCGCCGCGGAGGCGCCGCGTCTGCTGGCGCTCGACGGCGGCGAGCGGCGCATCGCCAACCTGTTGCAACTGGGTGAACTGCTGCAGGAAGCGTCCGCGCGCAGCCTCGGCCTGCAGGGCCAGGTGGACTGGCTGCAGTCGGCGATCGCCAATCCCGACCACGAGGACGAGGCGCAGCAGCCGCGGCTGGAGTCCGACGCCGGGCGCGTGCAGATCCTCACCCTGCACAAGAGCAAGGGCCTGGAATTTCCACTGGTGTTCCTGCCGTTCTGCGGCATCGGCCGCGACGCGCTCAAGGCCGGACGCGAACTGGAGGTCGCCGTGCACCACGTGGGCGGGCAGCGCGTCCGCCAGGTCCGCACGAAATACGGCGAATACCCGGGCACGCCGCCATGGGCAGACGCCGTGAAGGCGCATTTCGGCGAGGACCGTGCCGAGGACATGCGCCTGCTCTACGTCGGCCTGACCCGCGCGCGCGAGGCGCTGTGGCTGTGCTGCGGCGCGCTGGCCGCGAACGACAACACCGCGCTCCACGTCCTGCTCGGTGGAAGCGAACCTTCCGGGGAGCTGTGCCGCGACCTTGGCCTCGAGCCCTCCACGGGGTTTCCCCCGGAGGTGCCCGAACGGCTCGCGCCACAGCAGCCCGATGCGCTGCCGCCCGCGCGCACGGCGCGGCGCGTGGTGCAGCGCGACTGGTGGGTGCACAGCTTCAGCCAGCTGCACCGGCAGGCGCCGCAGGGCCTGCACGCGCTGGAAGAGGAAGCGCCGGCCGCCGACGAGCCCGGCCCCGTGGCCCTGCCCGCCGGGCGCGACATGCGCTTTGCCGGCCCGCGCTTCGGCAACGTGCTGCACCACGCGCTCGAACACGCCGACTTCTCCGCGTGGCGCGGGGGCGACGGCCTGCCGGAAGGGCAGCGCGATGTGCTGATGCAGGCTTTCGAGGCGTTCGGCTACCGCCGCGAGGAAGCGGAGGAAGGCCTGCCGCTGCTGGTGCCACTCATCGCGCGCACGCTGCGCGCGCGGGTGCCGGGCCCGGGTGGGGCGGACTTCCGGCTGTGCGACCTCGACGGGAAGGACCGCATCGACGAGATGGAATTCCACTTCGCCCTGCGCGGCGGCAGCGTCGGGGAACTGCTGTCGGTGCTGCACGCGCACGGCGTGCTGCGCGGGCGCCAGGGCTTCGGCGCGTGGCGCAGCCTGTCGGGCCTGATGACCGGCAAGATCGACCTGACCTGCCGCGTTGACGGCCGCCTGTACGTGATCGACTACAAGACCAACACCCTGCCGGCCTATGACGCCGGCACCATCGCCCAGGCGATGGCCGACAGCGAGTACGACTGGCAGGCGCTGCTGTACCTGGTGGCGCTGCAGCGCTGGCTGCGCAGCCGGCTGGGCGGGGCCTACGACTTCGACACGCACGTCGGCGGCGTGCGCTACCTGTTCTGCCGCGGGCTCGACCCGGCGGTGCCGGGACAGGGCGTGCACGTGCTGCCGTTCACCCGCGAGCTGGTGGACGCGGTGGACGCGGTGCTGGCCGCGCCGCCGCGGGAGGTCGTGGCATGAGCGCGCCCGGGCTGCTGCGTGGGATCGGGAACCTGCGCGCGGTGGACCTCGCGCTGGCGGAAACCCTGCACCGGCGTGATCCGTCCACGCCCGACATCGTGCTCGCCGCCGCGGCGCTGGCCTCGTTCGCGGTGTCGCAGGGACACGCCGCCTTCGACCCGGAAAAGGCGGAGGAACTGGCCGGGCGCGGGGGGCTGCCACCGGCGGGCGAATGGATCCGGGCGCTGCAGGATTCGCCGTGGGTGGCGGTGGCAAAGGACGATGCCGAAAGTGATCCGTCGCGCCCGCTCGTGCTTGAGCACGGGCTCGTCTACCTGCGTCGCTACCGCGAGTACGAGCGCCGCCTCGCCACGGGACTGGCGCGGCTGGCCGCGCAGCCCGGCGACGCGCAGCCCGTGCCCGACGCCGTGTTCGCGGCCCTGTTCCCGCCGGAGGAAAGCGATCCCGCGCAGGCCGCCGCGGCGCGGCTGGCGCTGGCGCGCCGGCTCGCGCTGGTGACCGGCGGCCCGGGCACCGGCAAGACCACGACCATCGCCCGGGTGCTGCTGTTGCTGCTGGCGCGCGCGAAGGAGGCCGGGCAGGCGACCCCGCGCATCGCGCTCGCCGCACCCACCGGACGCGCCGCCGAGCGCATGGCCGAGAGCCTGCGCCTTGCCGCCGCACGCTTCCGCGGCCGTCCCGGCATCGACGACGCACTGCTGGGAGCCCTGCCGCGCGAGGCCGCCACCCTGCACCGCCTGCTCGGCGCGGTGCCGGACGACCCGCAGGTGCGCTTCGGCCCCGGCCGGCCGCTGCCGTACGACGTGGTGGTGGTGGACGAGGCCTCGATGGTGGACCTGCCGCTGATGTGCAAGCTGGTCGAGGCGGTGGCCGATGGCGCGCGCCTGGTCCTGCTTGGCGACCCGTACCAGCTGCCCTCGGTCGAGGCCGGCAACGTGCTCGCCGCGATCGCCGACGCGACCGGCGACGGCGGCGACCGGGCACGGTCGCCGCTGTCCGGCCACCGCGTGCACCTGCAGCGCGGCTGGCGGCAGCAGGCCTCGCTGGAGCTGGCGCCGCTGTCGGAAGCGGTGCGCCGCGGCGATGCCGATGCCGTGCTGGAGTTGCTGCGCGGCGGCGCCTTGTCCGGCGTGCATTTCCACGAGGACCAGTTCGACCCGCTGCGCGGCAGCCTGCGTGAACGGCTGCTGCCGGGCTGGCTGGCCCTGCAGCGGTGCACGGACCCCGTGGAGGCGCTGCGCCTGGCCACGCGGCAGCGCCTGCTCACCGTGCTGCGCGACGGCCCGCAGGGCGCGGGCCCGCTCAACGGGCGCATCGAGGCCCTGCTCGCCGGCCCCAACCGCGAGCCATGGTTCCATGGCCGCCTGCTGCTCATCACGCGCAACAGCCGCCACCACCGCCTGTCCAACGGCGACATCGGCATCTGCCTGCGTGACGAGAAGGGCGCACTCGTCGCCTGGTTCCCCGAAGGCCACGACGGCGCGCGCGGCTTCCACCCGACCGCGCTGCCCGCGCACGAGAGCGCCTTCGCCATGACCGTGCACAAGGCGCAGGGCAGCGAGTTCGACGCGGTGTGGCTGCAGCTGCCCGCGCATCCCAACCGCGTGCTCTCGCGCGAGCTGGTCTACACCGCGATCACCCGCGCCCGCGGCGAACTGCACGTCGCCGGCGGCGAGGCGGTGATCCGGCTGGCGGTGGGACGCCACGCCGAGCGCTGGTCGGGCTTGGGAAGGCGATTGCGCGGCGGGAGCGCGTGATACCGCGCGTACCAGCCACGATGGTGGCGGATCGCGCGCTGTTCCCACCGTGCGCTCAGCCCAGGGCCCGCGCCACGATCCTCCCCGACTCCGCGTGCAATGCCCAGAAATCCTCCACCGGTTCGCCGCGCAGGCGTTTCTCCAGCACGGCCAGGTGCGAGTGCCAGCCGCCGCCGAAGTCGAGGGCGTCGTCGCGGCCACGCAGGCCCACGTGCGTCAGCACCAGGCGCGTCCTGCCATCGCCCGCATCGTGCAGTTCGATGGTGACTTCGCCGGCCGCGCCATCGTCCCAGGTGAAGGCAAGGACCCGGGGAGGCTCGCAGCGGAGGATGCGTTCGCTCCAGCTGGCGCCGAGATGGGTCTGGTAGTCCGCGGGGATGGGAACCGGCCGGTCGGACAGCCGGTCATGGCGCATGGTCAGGCCAAGGTGGCCGCCCACGCGCAGATCGCTCGGTCCTCCCATGAACCAGCGTGCCCTCAGTTCGGGATCCATGAGGTAGAGCCAGACCTTCTCCACGGGCGCGTCCAGCAGCCGCTCGAAACGGAGCGAATGCGTGGTGACGAGGTCGTTGCCGGTCATGTGTCCTCCCGGGTGGTGGCGCGGAATGTCAGGGTCCTTCGCGCAATGCCCGTTCGAGGGCATCGAGGCGCGCGTTCCAGAAGCCTTCCCATTGGCGCAGCCAGTCGCTGGCTTCCTTCAGCCGCTCGGGGCGAAGCCGGCACATCTGTTGCCGGCCTTTGCGATGGCGTTCGATCAGCCCGGCATCGGCCAGTATCGCCACGTGCTTGGCCGCGCCGGCCAGACTCATGGCGTAGGGCGCGGCCAGTTCGCTGACCGATTTTTCGCCCTGCATCAGTGTGGCCAGCATCCCGCGGCGGGTGGGATTGGCCAGGGCGGTGAAGACGGCATCGAGGTATTGCTCAACCATGTGGTTGAGTTTTCATCCCCCGTGGCGGATTGTCAACCTGTTGGTTCAGTGTCGTGTTCCCGGGGGGCGGTGCCGCTCCCGTTCCCTGCCCGGCCGGCGCTTCGCCAGCGCCAGAACGGCGCATCGGTCTGGCCGGGAGCCTGGGGTGCCCGCCCGCCTGCAGCGGGGGGCCGGGAAGGGGGTGGCGATGTCTGCGTTGCGGGACGGGTGTCGCGGCGCGGATTGCCCCCACTGCGTCCTCCCCCGCGCAACGGGGGAGGGGTATTCGGGCGCCGCTTGCGGCCGGGAGGGGAAGTCGTGGATGCGCGGGAACGGTCAGCGATACGGCCCCGGCCCGCGCCAGACCGGTTGGCCGCGGTGATAGATGCGCAACATGCTGAGCACCTCGCGGGCGTCGCCGATGTTGGCGAGCGCGGGATCGTCGGGTTCGACCAGACGGCAGGGGCCGGAGCTGCGGCGCATCACGATCTCCAGCGGGCAGGCCATCAGCCTGCGGGTGCCGGGCAGGGGCATGTACACCTCGGTCATGCCGGCGTCGCGCCATTCGCGCACGCGGCGCTCGGCGATCAGGTCGTAGATCACCTGGTAGCCGCCGGCCTCGAGTTCGGATTCGGAGGCATCGGCCTGGTAGCGCGGGCCGGGGCGCACGTCGGGGCTGGGCGCGGTGCCCGCGTTCACCGGGGCCTGGTCCTCCGGCAGCAGGCCCGGCGGCATGCCCCGCAGGTAGGCGGACCTGCGTGCGGGGGGATGCGGTGGCGTGACCGGTGCCGGCGGTTCCGGACGCGTTTCCCGCGGCGGCAGTTCCACCACGCGCAGAGCTTCGGATGCCTCGGGGGATTCGCGTTCGGCCCGCTTTTCCGCGCGCACCACCGGCGTCGTGCGCAGGCGCGAGGCGGCGGGCGCGGCCGATGGCGGCGGGACCGCGGGCGGCGGCGGGGGCTCTTCGCCCACGTATTCCACGTCCACCACCTGCAATGCGCCGGCGGCACTGCCGCCTTTCCGGTCGGGAACCAGGGGCGGCATCCACCACGCCAGCAGCAGCAACGACAAGTGCAGCAGGCCGGTGGCCAGTGCCGCGATCCCGCGCTGCCAGCGCTCCATATGGTCGCCAGGACGCGGCCGCGCCTGCGCCTCGCGTGCGGCGTCTGCGCGCAGGCGTCCCGTTGGCGGGCCGGAGGGGGCGGAAGCGAGCGGCATGGGGGAGTGCGCATCGTAACGCGGCCATGGAGGCGCCATGGAGCATGTGCAACGTGTGCCGTGGCATGTCCGCCAGGGCGGGGCCGCAAGCAGCAGGGATGTCCAACACAGCGCCTGCGTCGGTATCGGCTGCCCCCGGCTGGTGGCGGCCGGATCCGGGCACGGCCGTGGCGGGAGACGGTCCGGGGAGGATGGAGTGCCGCACGGGCTTTGGGCACGTCACGATCCGTTGCAGTCGACTGTCACAAGGGCAGGTACAACAGGAGGCGCCTGCCGATGACGGACAGCAAACCCATCCACCACGCCAGGACCATCCCCGCCGTGATGCAGGCGCTCGAGCACGTCCATGAAGCGATGGATGCCACCGGGCTCGATCGCACCATCCACCATCTGGTCCAATTGCGCGCTTCGCAGATCAACGGCTGCGGCTATTGCGTGAAGATGCATACGAGGGAAGCACGCGCCGACGGCGAAACGAACGATCGGCTGGACCGGCTCGTCGTGTGGCGGCAGGTCGGCGACTTCACGCCCGCGGAGCGGGCCGCGCTGGCCTGGACGGAGGCGCTGACCACGCTCGACCCGCGTACGGCCTACGGAGAGCTGCGGGCGGACCTGCGCCGGCATTTCAGCGAAGAAGAGGTCTCCGTGTTCACCGTCACGGTGGCCATGATCAACCTGTGGAACCGGATCCAGATCTCGTCGCATTGAGCAAGCCGGCATGGACGATGCAGCGTGGGTGGAAATCTTCGAACTTCGGCGGCCGTTCCTGACCGGCCTTGCCTACCGCATGCTCGGGTCCAGGGCGGATGCCGAGGATGTGGTGCAGGACGTGTTCGTGAAGTGGCTGGGGACCGACCGGTACGCGGTTGACAATCCAGCCGCCTGGCTGACGACCGTGTGCACGCGACGTTGCCTGAACGAGCTGGAATCGGCACGGAGGGCCAGGACGGAATATTTCGGCATGTGGCTGCCGGAGCCGGTGCAGGGCTCCGGCGCGCAGTCCCCGGAACAGGAGGCCGAACTGGCGTCCAGCCTGTCCACGGCGTTCCTGCTGCTTCTCGAGCGGCTCGCCCCGAAGGAGAGGGCCGCGTATCTGCTCCACGGGATTTTCGGCCTGGGACATGCCGAGGTCGCCAGCGCCATCGGCGTGCGCGAGGAGGCGTGCAGGAAGCTGGTGTCGCGTGCACGGGTGAACATCGGCAGGCCGGTTGCACGGCAGCATGTGCCGCCTCATCGCCAGCAAAGCCTCCTCCATGCGTTTCGTCATGCGATTTCGACCGGGCAGACGGACCTGCTGTCGGGATTGCTGGCGGAGGACGTCATCCTGGCGGCCGATGGCGGGGGCAAGGTGGCGGCCATCGCCACGCCCCTGTCCGGGCGCGAGACGGTACTGGGGTTCATCGCCACCAGCCTGTCGGCCTGGTGGCGGGGTTACGCATGGGAGGAGACGACGATCAACGGCTCCCATGGCGCCCTGCTGAGATCGGGTGGAGTGCTCGAGGCCGCGGTGAGTTTCTCGTACGACAGCCAGGGTTGCGCCACCGGCATCTATGTCGTGCGGAACCCGGACAAGCTCGCATCGCTGTCGCTGGGGGGCGTCGCGTGAGCGGCGTGAAGGATTCCGCGGGGAATGCCGCTGCCGGAACCGGCTGGAACGGGATCTTCCGCGGGGAGTACCTGTTCCGCATCCTGGTGCTGGCCTCCGCGGTGGCGTTGCATGCGGTGAACCTGTACCTGTCCACCACGCTGCTTCCGGCGGTGGTGGCCGACATCGGCGGGATGCCCTACTACGCCTGGAACACGAGCCTGTTCGTGGTGGCTTCGGTGCTGGGCGCGGTGATGGCCGCCCCGATACTGGAGAAGCACAGGCCGCGTGCCGCATGCATCCGGGCGGCGGTGGTGTTCGCGGCCGGCTCGGCCCTGTGCGCGCTCGCCCCGTCGATGGCGGTCATGCTGTGCGGGCGCGTGCTGCAGGGCCTGGGGGGTGGCCTGCTGCTGGCCCTGCCCTATGCCCTGGTGCGCAGCGTGTTCCCGCCGCCCCTGTGGCCGCGGGTGATGGCGCTGTTCTCGGGGATGTGGGGGGTGGCCACCGTGCTGGGGCCGCTGCTCGGCGGCCTGCATGCGGGAGCCGGGCTCTGGCGCCTCGCGTTCTGGATGGTGGTGCTGGGAGCCGCGGCGTTCGCGGCAGGCGCGGGGCTTGCGTTGCCCCGGGCGACGCGAGCGCCCATGGCCATCCCGTCGCTGCCGTGGCGCCAGCTGGTGCTGCTGCTGTGCGCTGTGCTGGTGGCATCGGTCGCCGGCGTGCTGCCGTTTCCGTGGAGCGTGCCCTGCCTCGGACTGGCGGCGATGCTGGCCTGGGCGTTGGTCCGGACGGAGTCGTCGGCGTCGCGGCGGTTGTTGCCGATCGGGGCATTCCAGCTGTCGGGGCCGCTGGGGGCACTGTATGCCGTGTCGGCTCTGTTCGCGGTCACGGTGACCTGCACCGAGGCCTTCGTGCCGCTGTTCCTGCAGGCGCTGCACGGCCAGTCGCCGCTGGCGGCCGGCTTCGGCGCCGCCCTGCTGTCCGCAGGCTGGACGGTGGCGGCGATCTTCGGCTCGGGCGCCTCTCCGGCGAGGCGCCGACGGTTCCTGGCCGGCGCCCCGTTCCTGTCCGCGCTGTCCATGCTGTCGCTGGCCGCTTTGATGCCATGGCCGGCCGGCACAGGCGTCATGCTCCTGATGTGCATCGCCCTGTTGGCGGGAGGCGCGGCGGTGGGCATGGTCTACCCGTGGCTGGGTGCGGCGGTGTTGCGCGAGGCCCCGGCCGGGGAACAGGACCTGGCCGCGTCTTCGCTCATGACGGTGCAGCTGTGCGCCACCGCGTTCGGGGCCGCCGGCGCCGGGCTGGTCATGAACCTGGCGGCTGGCATCGGGAGCAGTGTGCCGGACCTCGGGGCTGCCGCGCGCTGGATATTCGTCCTGGCTGCGGTGGCGCCGCTTTCGACCCTGCCGCTGCGTGCCCGGCTCAGGTTGTGGTGAGTGGCGCGATGGCGGCCTGCGCCATGGACAATGCGGTGCTATCGTTCCGCCCATGGCGACACGCAAAGCACGCGTCCGTTTCAGGACGAAGCTGCTGCGTCCGGCGGAGCCTGCCGGCGCGGCGTGGTGTTTCCTGAGGCTGCCGGCCGCGGCGAGCGCGAAGCTGCCCTCGCGCGGGCTGGTGACGGTGGAGGGCACGCTCGATGGCGCTCCGTTCACCGCCACCCTGCAGCCCGATGGCGAAGGCGGACACTGGCTGAAGGTGGAACCCGCATTGCGCGAGGCCGCAGGCGCCGATCCCGGTGCCACCGTCACGCTCGAGATCGCGCCGGTGGAGAAGGAGCCGGAGCCGGAAGTGCCCGAGGACCTGCGCGCGGCGCTGGAGGCGCACCCGGCGGCGTTGGCGACGTGGAAGGACATCACGCCGGTGGCGCGGCGCGACTGGATCCACTGGGTCACGTCGGGCAGGAAGGCGGAGACGCGCGCCAGGCGCATCGCCACCGCCTGCGACATGCTCGCCTCGGGCAAGCGCCGTGCCTGCTGCTTCGACCGCTCCGGCATGTACAGCCGGGGCGGCATGGGGGCGCCGAAGCCGGCGCCGTAGGCCTCAGGCCGTCGGCCGGTCCGTGTGCGGGGTGTGGATCAGCTCCGCCAGGTCGTAGCCGCGCGCTTGCGCGATCGACAGGTAGTGCGTGCGGGTGATCTCGTCCAGCAGCGGTTCGCGCGCGAGCAGCCACAGGTAGCGGCGGTCGGGGCTGCCGACCAGCGCGACCCGGTAGGCCGGGTCGAGCGCGAGGATCCAGTAGTCGCCCCTGGTGAACGGAATCCAGCGCAGTCCTTCCGGCAGGAAGCTCACTTCCAGCCGGCTGCCGCTGCCGTCGAGCGCCTCGGCCTCGCCCACCGCTTCCTGCAGCTCGCCGCGGTGCCACATGCGGTTGCGGACCTCCACCCTGCCGTCATCGCGCAGCGCGTAGGTCGCGGACACGTCGGTGGCGCCGGCCGGCTCGTGGCGCATGGGCAGGCGGGCGATCTCGTACCAGGTGCCCATGTAGCGGGGCAGGTCCACGCGTTCGACGGTGGCCGGTTCGGGCAGGGACATGGGGGGAAGCCTCGAGGATGGGCGGCCAGCCTCGCATCCCGGCGGTGAAGCCGCCGTCGCGGTGCTTCCCGGGCGTGCCGGGGCGCACGCCCGGCCCAACCAGTGGCACCCCCGGGCGGTCCATGCCGGACCTTATCCTGATGGGCAAAACCGTGCACTTCCAGGGAGACCGCCTTGAAAAAGAACCTGCTTGCCGCCGCAACCCTGCTCGCCCTTGGCCTTGCGGCCCCGGCCGCGGCCCATGACGGCCACGCCTGCGCCGACAGCGCCTGTATCGTCCAGTTGCTGTTCGCCGACGACGGCGCGGCCGGTGGCGATGCCATCCCCTCGCCCCGCTACGGCACCTGGGGCTTCGACGTGGCCGGCATGGACCGCAGCGTCAGGCCGGGCGTGGACTTCTTCGCCTACGCCAACGGCACCTGGGCGAAGAACACGCAGATCCCGGCTGACCAGTCCAGCTACGGCTCGTTCCGCGTCCTGCGCGACCTGTCCGAGGCGCGCGTGCGCAAGCTGGTGGAAAGCTACGCCCTCGGCAACCCGGAGACCGACGGCGATGGCGCCAGGATCGCCGCCATCTACCGCGGCTTCATGGACGAGGCCACCATCGAGAAGCTGGACGCCAGGCCGCTGCAGCCGGTGCTGGAGCGTGTGCGCAAGGCCGACAGCCACCTGGAGCTGGCGCGCCTGATG
>Ga0207874_1000726_pt1 | contig 44485 bp, 38 predicted proteins | sample HigsolmetaAR201D_FD_184833 | JGI IMG/M metagenome (GOLD analysis project Ga0207874, IMG submission 184833) | Ionic liquid and high solid enriched microbial communities from the Joint BioEnergy Institute, USA - AR20-1-D (SPAdes) (version 2) ...
CGGGCCGGGCTCGTCTTCGTCGGCCCGCCGCCGGAGGCGATCGAGGCGATGGGCGACAAGATCCGCGCCAAGGCGACGGTCGCCGCCGCCGGGGTGCCGGTGCTGCCCGGCGGGGCCGAGCCGGACGACGACCTGGCGGAGGCCGCCCGGCGCATCGGCTTCCCGGTGCTGGTCAAGCCGTCCGCGGGCGGCGGCGGCAAGGGCATGCTGCTGGTGCGCTCGGCCGAGGAGCTGCCCGCGGCGCTTGAGTCGGCCCGCCGTACCGCGCGGGCCGCGTTCGGCGACGGCACCCTGCTCGTCGAGCGGTACGTGGACCGGCCCCGGCACATCGAGATCCAGGTGCTCGCCGACGCGTACGGATCCGTGGTGCACCTGGGCGAGCGCGAGTGCAGCCTGCAGCGGCGGCACCAGAAGATCGTCGAGGAGGCGCCGTCGCCGCTGCTCGACCCCGAGACCCGGGCCCGCATGGGCGCCGCCGCGGTCGAGGCCGCCCGGGCCGCGGGCTACGTTGGCGCGGGCACGGTCGAGTTCATCGCGTACCGGACCGGCGGCCGCGTGGAGTTCTTCTTCCTGGAGATGAACACCCGCCTCCAGGTGGAGCACCCGGTCACCGAGGCGGTCACCGGCATCGACCTGGTGGAGGCGCAGCTCCGCGTCGCCGCGGGCGAGCCGCTGTGGCTCACCCAGGACGAGGTACGGCTCGCCGGGCACGCGATCGAGGCCCGCGTCTACGCCGAGGACCCGGCGCGCGGCTTCCTGCCCACCGGCGGCACCGTGCTCGTGCTCCGCGAACCCGAGGGGGAGGGCGTGCGGGTCGACTCGGGCCTGCTGCCCGGCACCGTGGTCGGCACCGGCTTCGACCCCATGCTCGCCAAGGTGATCGCGCACGGCCCGGACCGCGCCGAGGCGCTGCGGCGGCTGGATGCCGCCCTCGCCGCCACGACCGTGCTCGGCGTGCCGACGAACGTCGCGTACCTGCGCTCGCTGCTCGCCGACCCGGCCGTGGTCTCCGGCGCGCTCGACACCGGGCTCGCCGAGCGGCACACCCCTGCTCCGGGCCCGCGCGACGACGCCCTCGCCGCCGCGGCGCTGCTGCTGCACGACCGCCCGGTCGGCACCGACCCGTGGGACATCCCGGACGGGTGGCGGATCGGCGAGCGGGCGTGGACCCGCTACCGGCTGCGCGACGGCGACACGGCCGTCGAGGTCCGGGTGCGCGGCCTGGCGGGCGCGGCCGAGGTGGCCGTCGGCGACGGCGCCGCCGTACCGGCGCGGCTGCTCGGCCGAGACGGCGACGAGGTCACGGCCGAGCTCGGCGGGGTCGCCCGCCGGTACGCCTACGCCCGGGACGGCGACGTCATCTGGATCGGTGCCGGCGGCGCGGCCTGGCGGTTCGAGCTCGCCGGCGAGCGGCGCGAGCGGGCCGCGGGCCGGGCCGGCGGCGGCGCGGTGCGCAGCCCGATGCCCGGAACCGTGCTGCTGGTGAAGGTGGCCGAGGGGGAGCGGGTGACCCGCGGCCAGCCCCTGGTGATCGTCGAGGCGATGAAGATGGAGCACGTGGTCACCGCCCCGATCGACGGCGTGGTCACCGAGCTGCCCGCCCGCGCGGGACGCCCCGTGGAGCTCGACGCGCTGCTCGCGGTCGTCGAGCCGGAGGAGGAACGGTCATGACGCGGCGGGAGAGGGCGATCGGGAACGGCCTGCCGTACCGGGTGCCGCTGGACGGGCTGCCGGATTCGGTGCGGATCTACGAGGTCGGCCCGCGGGACGGCCTGCAGAACGAGTCCACGGTGATCCCGGTCGAGGTGAAGGCCGAGTTCATCCGGCGGCTCGCCGCCGCCGGGCTCACCGTGATCGAGGCGACGAGCTTCGTCCACCCGAAGTGGGTGCCGCAGCTCGCCGACGCCGACGAGCTGCTCGACCGGCTCGGCCCCATGCCCGGCGTGCGGCTGCCGGTGCTCGTGCCGAACGAGCGCGGCCTGGACCGCGCGCTGCAACGCGGCGTCACCGAGATCGCGATCTTCGGGAGCGCCACCGAGACGTTCGCCCGGCGCAACCTCAACCGCGACATCGCCGGGTCGCTGGAGATGTTCGCGCCGGTCGTGGCCCGGGCCCGGGAGGCCGGGCTGCGGGTGCGCGGCTACCTGTCGATGTGCTTCGGCGACCCGTGGGAGGGCCAGGTGCCGATCGGCCGGGTGGTGGAGGTCGGCGCCCGGCTGCTCGAGCTCGGCTGCGACGAGCTGTCCCTCGGCGACACGATCGGCGTCGGCACCCCCGGGCACGTGACCGCGCTGATCGCGGCGTTCGGCGCGGCCGGGATCGGCCCCGAGCGGCTCGCGGTGCACTTCCACGACACCTACGGCCAGGCGCTGGCGAACACGCTCGCCGCGCTGCGCGCCGGGGTGCGCACGGTGGACGCCTCGGCGGGCGGCATCGGCGGCTGCCCGTACGCGAAAAGCGCCACCGGCAACCTCGCCACCGAGGACCTGGTGTGGATGCTGCACGGCCTCGGCATCGAGACCGGCGTGTCCCTGGAGTCCCTGGTGGCGACGAGCGTCTGGCTCGCGGAGCGGCTCGGCCGCCCCAGCCCGTCCCGGGTCGTCCAGGCGCTGGCGAGGTGGCTCAACGAACAGGAGGGGAGCCTGCGATGACCACGGCCACCACGCACCACCTGCCCATGCACATGCTCAGCGAGGAACACGAGACGCTGCGCCGTACCGTCGAGGAGTTCGCCCGCCGCGAGGTCGCCCCGGTGATCGGCGACTACTACGAGCGCTGCGAGTTCCCCTACGAGATCGTCCGCAAGATGGGGGAGCTGGGCCTGTTCGGCCTGCCGTTCCCCGAGGAGTACGGCGGCATGGGCGGCGACTACTTCGCCCTCTGCCTCGCGCTGGAGGAGCTGGCCCGGGTCGACAACTCGGTGGCGATCACCCTCGAGGCGGCGGTGAGCCTCGGCGCGATGCCGATCTACCGGTTCGGCACGCCCGAGCAGAAGGCGACCTGGCTGCCGAAGCTCACCAGCGGCGAGATGCTCGGCGCGTTCGGCCTCACCGAGGCGGGCGGCGGCTCCGACGTGCCCGGCGGCATGCGCACCACGGCCGTGCTCGACGGCGACGAGTGGGTGATCAACGGCACCAAGGCGTTCATCACCAACTCCGGCACCGCGATCACCGGGGTGATCGCCGTCGCCGCGATCACCGGCACCCGGCCGGGCCCGGACGGCCCGCGGCCGGAGATCAGCACGATCCTCGTGCCGAGCGGCACCCCCGGCCTCACCGTGTCCCGCAAGTACTCCAAGGTCGGCTGGAACGCCTCCGACACCCGGGAGCTGTCGTTCACCGACTGCCGGGTGCCCGCGGCGAACCTGCTCGGCGAGCGCGGCCGCGGCTACGCGCAGTTCCTGCAGATCCTCGACGAGGGCCGGATCGCGATCGCCGCGGTCGCGGTCGGCCTCGCCCAGGGCTGCGTGGACGAGTCCCTCGCCTACGCCAAGCAGCGCCGCGCGTTCGGCCACGCCATCGGCGAGTACCAGGCGATCCAGTTCAAGATCGCCGACATGGCGGCCCGGGCGCACACCGCGCGCCTCGCCTACTACCACGCGGCCGCGAAGATGCTCGCCGGCGAGCCGTTCAAGAAGGAGGCCGCGATGGCGAAGCTCGTCGCGTCCAACGCCGCGATGGACAACGCCCGCGACGCCACCCAGATCTTCGGCGGCTACGGCTTCATGAACGAGTACCCGGTCGGCCGGTTCTACCGCGACGCCAAGATCCTCGAGATCGGCGAGGGCACGAGCGAGGTCCAGCGCATGCTCATCGCCCGCGAGCTCGGCCTGCCCGCGCTCTGCTAGCCGTACGGCCGGCCGGGCGGGCCCGGCCGTACCGGGTCAGCCGCCGACCGCGGAGGCGAGCTGGGCGTCGAGGCGGTAGCCGTTGATCGTGATGTAGACCGCGTCGCCGGGCCGCGCGCCGATGCGCATGAGCACCGGCTGGAGCGAGTCGAACACCGGCTGGTCCCGCCAGACGAGCACGACCGCGTTGTCGCCGGGGCCGGTCACCGACAGCAGCGTGCCCGGGCGCATGCCGAGCTGGGCGGCGTACGCCTCCGGCACCGGCACCGGGGCGCCGCGCAGGTGCTCGGCGGTGATCTCGATGCGCTGCCAGCGGCGCGGGTCCGAGGCCGGGCTCGGCACCGGCGGCGGGGGCGGCGGCGTGTGCGGCCCCCGCGGGTACGGCTGGCCGGAGAGCGCCTGCAGCGCGGCGAGCGCGGTCTGCGGGTCGACCTGGTTGCCGACCTGCGGCACCGGCTGGCCACCGCGGGCGGCGCGGCCGTTCGCCCCCGGGGTACGGCGCGGCAGCGCGGGCAGGCTGCCGGTGGAGGTGGTGGAGTGCTTCGCCTCGTGCGCGCCCGCCCCGGGCCGCGTGCCGGGCTCCTTGGGCAGCGCCTCCAGCCACGCCTTCGCCGAGTGCGAGCGGATGCCGATCTTGCCGAGCAGCTCGACCACGTCGGTCTCGTCCGGGTGGGCGGCGAGGAGCTGCCGGGTCTTCTCCTGCAGGCTGCCGAGGTCGCCCACGACGAGCCAGCCGTCCTGCAGCCGGCGGTCCGGCATGAGCGCGACGAGCACCCGCCACAGCGGCGTGTTGAGCGAGGGCACGAGCACCGGGTGCGAGGGGTCCATGCTGATGAGCTGCTCCTGGGTGGCCGCCGCGCCGAGCCACTCGGACAGGCCGAACAGGTGGCCGGTGAGCGGGGCCGAGTCGGGGGAGCGCATCCACATGAGCACCCGCTCCTCGGCGCTGCGCTGCGCGTGGGAGAGCACCTCGCGGTCCACGCCCAGCCGGTAGGCGAGCGCGCGCAGGCTGATCGGCTCGGCGGCGAACAGGCGCTCGGCCGCGATCGCCTTCTCCAGCGGCGACCAGTCCCGCAGCAGCGTCTCGACGAGCGCGACCATGGGGTACTCGGAGGTGATCTTCGCCGGGTCCGGCGTGATCACCGGCGGCTCCTCGGGCGCCTTGGCGGGCTGGGTCTCCGGCAGCGTGTCGGCGGGGACCGGGGCGGCGAGCGCGGGCACCGGCGGGGCGCTCGGCTGCGCGGCGGGCGCGGGCGGCGCGAGCGTCGCGGTCCCGCCGCCCTCCACGGGCAGCCGCTTGAAGAACTCGCGGAACGCCGCCGCCATCACGACCTCGGGCGCCGCCGGTCCGCTCGGCGCCTGCAGGTCGGCGGGAGTGAGCCGGCGCAGCCGGGACCAGCCGCCGAAGCCCCCGGCCGCGCTGCGGGCCGGCTCGGGCCAGTCGGGCAGGTTCGGGTCCGGGCTGTGCGTCTGCAGCGCCGGAAGCAGCTCGACGATCGGCATGTGGCCCCACAGGGCGACGGCGAGCCGGGCGAGCCGGTCGCAGATCCAGTCCGCGCCGGTGACGGAGAGCGCGCGGCCGATCGCGACGGAGCCCCACCAGCCCCCCGGCAGCCGGGGATCGGCCAGCACCTCGGCGACCTGCTGCGGCCGGGTCCAGCGCAGCGCCGGAACCAGATCACTTAAACAGGTCGATGACTGGGCATCCATCGGCTGACCGCAACCTCCCCGGTTTCCACGATGAAACGTGGAGTTATTCGTGGTGCTCGTGGTGCGTGCTAATGGTGCAGCTTACGCCGGAACGGACTTAGGTGTGTCAAGTGGGAGAAATTACTGCGTTCCACTGGCGGTTCCATTTCCGCTCCGATCCCGGACACCAGGGCGTCCGCCCACCTGCCGTACGGCCTGCGCGCCCGCCCGGCACCCGGACGCGACCGCCTCCACCGTGCCGCTCCCGGCGAGCAGGGCGGTGAGGAAGCCCGCCGCGAACGCGTCACCGGCGCCGGTCGAGTCGACCACCTCCGTCGGTACGGCGGGCACGTGGGCCACCGCCCGCCCGCCCTCGGCGAGCAGCGCGCCCCGCGCCCCCAGCTTCACCACCGCAGTACGGTACCGCCCGCTCAGCCGCGCGGCGGCCGATTCCGGATTCCCGTCCGGCCCGAGCCCGCCGAGCAGCAGCGCCTCGTCGAGGTTGGGGATCACCACGTCCACCCCGGCGGTCTCGGCGAGGAACCGCTCCGGCCCGAAGTCGCGGAGGAAGTGGGCCGAGGCCGGGTCCACGCTCACCGTCACGCCGCGCCGGGCCGCCGCGGCGAGCGCGAGCCGTACCAGCTCCAGCCCGGGCGGCGCGAACAGCGTGTAGCCGGACACGTGCAGGTGCCGCACCCCGTCGAGCAGCCCGTCCTCCCAGTCGGCGGCGCACAGCCGCCCGCTCGCGCCCCGGTTGGTGAGCATGGAACGTTCCCCGGTGGCGTCCACCATCGCGATCACCACCGCGGTGGGGTGCTCGGGGTCGACGCGCACGTGCGGGCGCACCCCGGCGCGGCGCAGCTCGGCGGTGTGCCAGTCGCCGGTGTCGCGGCCCACCCGGGTGAGCAGCCGGACGTCGGCGCCGAGGTACGCGGCCCACGCGGCGGTGTTCGCGCCGGAGCCGCCGGGGCGCAGCGCGATGTCCGCGGGGGTGTCCGTGCCGGTCCCCGGCCCGCCGCCCGCGGCGCACGGCCGGGGCACCCGCAGCGCGACGACGTCGGTGACCACGTCGCCGATGACGAGCAGGCTCACCCGCCGCTCCAGCACGCGGCGATCTCCGCGGCGAGCCGGACGTTGCCGCGGACCGCGGCGAGGTTCGCCTCCAGGGACCGCCCCTCGGTGCCGCGCACCAGGTAGTCGAGGAGGAACGGGGTGATCGCCTGGCCGGTGACGCCGGCGTCGCGGGCCGCGGCGAGCGCCTCGGCGAGCACGCGGTCGTGCAGGGCGGGGTCGAGCTGCTCGTGCTCCGGCACCGGGTTCGCCACCACCACCGCGCCGCCGGGCACGCCGAGCCGCTCCCGCTCGCGCAGGATCCGCGCGGCCTCGGCCGGGGTCTCGATCCGCCAGTCCACCCGCTCGCCCGAGGAGTGCAGGTAGAAGCCGGGGAACTCGTCGGTGCGGTAGCCGACCACGGTGATGCCCCGGGTCTCCATGCGCTGCAGCGTCGCGGGCACGTCGAGGATCGACTTCACCCCCGCGCACACCACGATGATCGAGGTACGGCTCAGCGCGTCGAGGTCGGCCGACTCGTCCTGGGTCTCCAGCCACTCGCGGTGCACGCCGCCGAGCCCGCCGGTGGCGAACACCCGCACCCCGGCCCGCGCGGCGAGGAACGCGGTCGCCGACACCGTGGTGGCGCCGCTCGCCCCGAGCGCCGCGGCCGGGGCGAGGTCGCGCAGCCCGAGCTTGCGCAGGCCCGGCTCGGACGCGACGCGCTCCAGGTCGCGCTTGTCCAGGCCGACCCGGGCGACGCCGTCGAGCACCGCGATCGTCGCGGGCACCGCGCCGCCCTGCCGTACCAGGTCCTCCAGCTCCTGGGCCACCTCGAGGTTGCGCGGCCGCGGCAGGCCGTGCGAGATGATCGTCGACTCCAGCGCGACCACCGGGCGGCCGTTCGCCAGCGCCTCGGCGACCTCCTCAGACAGGCGGATGGCCTCCCGGCCGTCCTCACGCTCACGCATGCCCTCGCTCGTCCCCCTGCCACGGTCCGGGAATGGATGTCCGATGTGTGGCTAATCATGCCGCATCAAGCGTGCCGCATGGTTACGTCACCGATGGGCACTCTATGCGCCATTGCGGCGTGATGTTCTCGTGACATCTCACCAAGAAAATCGCGCGCACAGGGCCATTTTCGCACTGGTTATCTGATTCGTCCCTGTTGTGGAGAGAACATGCGCTATGACGTGGTCGTGGCCGGGGGCGGCCACAACGGGCTCACCGCCGCGGCGTACCTCGCCCAGGCCGGGCGCAGCGTGCTCGTGCTCGAGCGGCAGGACCACGTGGGGGGCCTCGCGGTCTCGGCGCGGCCGTTCCCGGGCGTGGACGCGCGGCTGTCGCGGTACGCCTACCTGGTGAGCCTGCTGCCCGCGCGGATCGTGCGGGAGCTGGGGCTGCCGCTGGAGCTGCGCCGCCGCCGCTTCGCCTCCTACACGCCCTCCGGCGCGACCGGGCTGCTCGTCGACAACGACGACGAGGAGCGCACCGCCGAGTCGTTCGCCGCGGTGACCGGCGGGCGGGCCGACTACGACGCCTGGCGGCGGTTCTACGGCATGATCGGCGAGGTGGCCCGGCGGCTCGCCCCGACGCTGCTGGAGCCGCTGCCCACCCGCGAGGAGGCGCGGCGCATCGTCGGCGACGAGACCGCGTGGCGGGCGCTGTTCGAGCGGCCGATCGGCGAGACCGTGGCCGAGACGTTCGGCTCCGACCTGGTGCGCGGCGTGGTGCTCACCGACGCGCTCATCGGCACCTTCGCCGACCCGGACCGCGACCTGCTCGCCAACCGCTGCTTCCTCTACCACGTGATCGGCGACGGCACCGGGCTGTGGAACGTCCCGGTGGGCGGCATGGGCGCGGTGTCGCAGGCGCTCGCCGACGCCGCGGTACGGCACGGCGCCGAGATCCGGACCGGGGCCGAGGTGCTCGCCGTCGACCCCGCCACCGGGGAGGTGACCTTCCGCGACGCCGCCGGGGAGCACACGGTCACCGGCGGGCACGTGCTCGCCGCGCTGCCGCCCGCGGTGCTCGCCCGGCTCGCCGGCGCCGACCCCGGGCCGGCCCCGGAGGGCGCCCAGCTCAAGATCAACATCCTGCTCGCCCGCCTGCCCCGGCTGAAGGACCCCAAGGTGAGCCCGGCCGAGGCGTTCAGCGGCACCTTCCACATCAACGAGGGCCGCGATCAGCTCGCCGCCGCGTACGCGCAGGCCGCCGCCGGGCGCATCCCCGAGCTGCCGCCCGCGGAGGTGTACTGCCACACGCTCACCGACCCGTCGATCCTCGGGCCGGAGCTGCGCGAGCGGGGCGCGCACACGATGACGCTGTTCGGGCTGCACATGCCCGCCCGGCTGTTCCGCGACGACCCGGAGGGCGCGCGCGAGGCGGCGCTGCGGGCCACGCTCGCCTCGATCGACTCGGTGCTCGCCGAGCCCATCGAGGACTGCCTGCTGCGCGGCCCGGACGGCGAGCCGTGCCTGGAGGTGAAGACACCGGTCGACCTGGAGAACGAGGCGGGCCTGCCCGGCGGGCACATCTTCCACCGGCACCTCGCCTGGCCGTACGCGGAGGCGGACGACGCGGCCGACGGGGCGGACCCGGCCGCGGTGCGGTGGGGCGTGGCGACCGCGTGGCCGCGGATCCTGCTGTGCGGCGCGGGCGCGCGGCGCGGCGGCGGGGTGAGCGGCATCCCGGGCCGGAACGCGGCGATGGCCCTGCTCAACGGCTGACCGGAACCACCGGGGAGGGGCCCGGGAGACGCCGGAGAATCGTGCACGAGGTGTTCACCGGCGGTTAAGAGAATGATCAAGAACAACTGGTGACATTCAGGCACTTTTCTCCGATGATTCCAGTACTATTGCGCGCAATTGCAACGGACGAGAGGGGTCGTCATGCGGTTGCGTTTCCTGGGCTCCACCTCCGAGGCCGGCGCCTGCCCCTCGCTCTACGAGACAGATCGGGGAACGATCGTCGTCCAGGGCATGCAGGTGGTGGACCCCGACGCGCTCGCCGACCTGCGGGACGTGCTCGACGGCGAGAGCGCCGTCGAGGTGCCGCGGGAGCTGCTGGTGGACATCGCACGCAAGGTCCTCGGCTGATCACCTTTTGGGGAGTTCCCTATGGTGAGTACCGCAGGCAGGCGATTACGCTGCCAAGCGGTTCCGGGGAGGTGGGCGTGAGCGGCTTTCAGCAGGCCCGCATCGAGCTGGGTGCGCGGTTGCGCCAGCTGCGGGAGGACGCGCAGCTGTCCGGCAAACAGCTCGCCGCGCGGCTGGGCTGGCAGCCCTCCAAGGTGTCCCGCATCGAGAACGCCCGGCAGACCGCGAGCGAGAGCGATGTGCTGGCGTGGGGGCGGGCGGTCGGCGCCGCCCCCGACGTCATGGAGGAGCTCCTGGCGGTCATGACCGCCATGGACGAGCAGTACAACTCGTGGCGGCAGCGGCACCGGGGCGGCCTCACCGCGAGCCAGGAGAACTTCCGCGACCTGGAGCTCAACACCCGGCTGTTCCGCGTCTTCGAGCCGGGCATCGTCATCGGCCTGCTGCAGACCTCCGAGTACGCCCGGCACATCTTCACCAAGGTGCGCCGCATGTACGGCGGGGCCGACGAGATCGACTCGGCGATCCGGGTGCGCATGCAGCGCCAGGAGGTGCTCTACGACCGCAACCGGACGTTCCACTTCATCATGCCGGAGGCGGTGCTGCACTACCGGCTCGCCCCGCCCGAGGTGATGCGCGGCCAGCTCGACCGGCTGCTCGCGGTCACCTCGCTGCCGAACGTCGAGTTCGGCGTGCTGCCGTTCGAGGCGCTGCTGCCCTCCGCGCCGCTCAACGGGTACTGGATCTACGACTCGCGCATGGTCGTCGCGGCGACGCGGACCAAGGAGCTGATCCTCAAGAGCCCCGACGACGTCGACTTCTACGTCAAGAACTTCGAGGAGTACCGCGAGGTCGCGGCGTACGGCGACGACGCGCGTGCGATCATCATCCGCGCCATCGACCAGTACGCCAAACAATCCACCGCATAAATCGGGCAATTGCTTGCCGAAAACCTTTGCCCCGTGCAATCCTTTGCCCCGGAGCGGCTAGCGGAGGTCAGCATGACGCTGGACATCATGTCCTGCCTTGAGCGCTTCGCCCAGGCCACGCGGAACCACATTGACCTGTCCGTCCGGGTGAAGTACGCGACGCCCGCCTACGTGCACGTCCGCAACCGGTTCAGCGAGCGGCTCACCGAGGACGTGACGTGCAACGGCAACGGCGAGTTCGTCACCTCGTGGGGGTACCGGCTGGGCTCGGTGGACGACATCGAGGGGGCGGCCGCCCGGCTCGCCTACCTGCTCGCCGCCCTGCCCGCCACCCGGTAGCGCCGCCCGGGGCTCGCGCGTCAGGCTCCGCTCGTCAGATGTCGTCCCGCCGCAGCACCAGGTAGCCGCCCGCGAGCGCGGCCGCCGTCCACAGCACGAGCAGGCCGACGCCCTCCCAGGCGCCGTAGGCGCGGGCGAACCGCGGATCGTCCGGCGGCGTCAGGTGCATGATCACCCAGGCGACCTGGTCCGGCAGGTACTGCAGCACCGGCTTGAGCGCCGGCACGTTGGCGATCCCCTGCGAGCCGAGGAAGAACACCGGCAGCATGATCCCGAGCGACCGCACCGTGCTGCGCAGCATCGTGGCCACGCCGAGCGCGAACGGGCACATCAGCGTCAGGAACAGGAACGCGCCGGCCATCGCCTCCGGCACCCCCTCCGCTCCCACGCCCACCCCGGCCGGGCCGAGCGCGCGCTGGGCGGCGAAGAACGCGGCCGGCACGGTGACCAGGGCGACCGCCGCCGCGGTGAGCGTGGCGGCGAGCGCCTTGCCCGCGTAGAACACGCCGCGCCGGGGCGTCGCGAGCAGCGAGGGCGCGATCGTGCCCGTGCCGTACTCGCCGCCGATGGTGAGCACCGCGAACACCACCACGCCGAGCTGGGCGAGGGTGAGGCCGTAGAAGGCGGGGAACAGCGGATCGAACGCCGGATCGTCCGCCGCGTCGCGCATCGTGTTGCCCGCCAGGCAGGCGAGCCCGACGCCGGCCACGACGACCGGCAGCAGCGCCCCCGCCGTCGACCGCAGGCTGCGGATCTTGACCCACTCCGCCCGCGCGGCCGCGACCACGCTCATCCGCGCCTCCCCTCGGTGAGCCGGAAGAACGCGTCCTCCAGCGAGCCGGCGGTGGCGGTGAGCTCGGCCACCGTGGTGTCGGCGAGCAGCCGCCCGCCCTCGATCACGATGACGCGGTCGGCGGTCTGCGCCACCTCGCCCATCAGATGGCTGGACACGAACACGGTGCGGCCGTGCGCCGCGTGGTCCCGCAGCAGGCCGCGCAGCCACCGGATGCCGTCCGGGTCGAGGCCGTTCATCGGCTCGTCGAGCACGAGCACCTCCGGGTCGCCGAGCAGCGCCGCGGCGAGGCCGAGCCGCTGCGCCATGCCGAGCGAGAACCCGCCGGCGCGGTGTCCGGCCACGTGCTCCAGCCCGGTCATGCCGAGCACCTCGTGCACCCGCGCCTTGGGGATGCGGTTGCTCCGCGCCAGCCACAGCAAGTGGTGGTAGGCGGTGCGGTCCGGGTGCGCCGCCCGCGCCTCGAGCAGCGCGCCGACCCGCCGCAGCGGGTCCGTGAGCTCCCGGTACGGCCGGCCGCCGACGAGCGCCGTCCCCCGGGTCGGCCGGGTGAGCCCGAGGATCATGCGCATCGTGGTGCTCTTGCCGGCGCCGTTCCGGCCCAGGAAGCCGGTGACCGTGCCGGGCCGTACCGTGAACGAGATCCCGTCGACGGCGACGGTGCTCCCGTAGCGTTTCGCAAGGTCACGTACCTCGATCATGCGGAGCAGCGTAGGAACCGCGATCGTCCGGTGCAGTCCGCTTTCGTCGCCGTTGGCCGCGACGAAAGTGGACGACCGTCCCGTCCGGCGTGCGCCGTGCCGGGCCGGCCGTACGGCGGGGCGGCGGCCGCCCGGGGCGCGGCCCTGGGCGGCGGGGGAGCGGTCCGAGATCGCCCGGTTCGGCCGGATGCGCGTTCGGCCCGGGCCCGGCCGCGTACGCTGCTGAGCATGGGCCGACATCTCCTCGCCGGTCTCGTGGTGGTGGCCGAGCTCGGGCTGCTGCTCGTGATGAACCGGGGCGATTCGCCCCTGTGGGTGGCCGCGGCCTATCCGGTGGCGGTGATCGCCCTCATGGTGTGGCAGCGGCGCGCGCCGATCGGCGCGTACGCGGCCGCGCAAGGGCTCGGCGTGCTCACCGGCGTGGGCCTCGTCCTGCTCCTGTGGGTCTCCTACCGGGCCGGCCGCGCCCTCGGCTCCCCGCGTCAGGCCGTGGCCGTCGCCGCCGCCACGGTCGCCGCGTTCGCGGTACGGCTGCCCGGCGGGCATCCGGTCAGCCTGGCCGCGGTCCACCTCGTGTTCGTGGTGCTGCCGCTGCTCGTCGGCCGGTACGTCGCCCAGCACGAGCGGCTGGTGGCGGCCCTGGAGGCGAGCAACCGGCGGCTGCGCCGCGAGCGGGAGCTGCTCGCCGAGCGGGCACGGCTGCGGGAACGGCTGCGCATCGCCCGGGACATGCACGACTCCCTCGGCCACCGGCTCGGCCTCGTCGCGATCCAGGCCGCCGCCCTGGAGGTGGCGCCGCTGCCGCCGGAGCAGGCGACCGCGGTACGGCGGCTCGCCGCCGCGGCCCGGGACGCCGTGGACGAGCTGCACGAGGTGGTCGGCGCGCTGCGCGCGGCGGACGAGGAGCCGGCCGGGCGGGGCGTCGCGGACATCCCCGGCCTGGTCGGCGAGTACCGCGCGGCGGGCGTCCCGGTCACCCTGCGCCGCGCGGGCGCGGAACGGCCGCTGCCGCCCGCGGCGGACGCGGCCGCCTACCGGGTGGTGGAGGAGGGGCTGACCAACGCGGCGCGGCACGCGCCCGGGCGGCCGGTCACCGTCACCCTCGAGTGGGAGGCGGACGCCCTGCTCGTCGGCGTCGTCAACCCGCTGCCCGCCGCGTCCGCCGATGCGGGGGAGCCGCGGCGCGGGCACGGCCTGCGCGGGCTGCGCGAGCGGGTCGGCGCGATCGGCGGCCTGCTCGACCACCGCCGGTCCGGCGAGGAGTTCCGGCTGTTCGCCATGCTGCCGCTCGCGGCCGCCGCCGAGGCGCCGGTCCCGCCGCCGGTGCGGTCCGACGGCCTGCCCGAGGCCGCGGCGGACGGCTCCGCCGGATTCGGCCACGTCCCCGCGGCGGCAGGCGCCGAGGCGGCGGTGCCGTACCGGACCGGCGGGGTGCGGCACCAGGTCTCGGCGCGGCTGGTCGGCGCGGCGCTCGCCACGCTGCTGTTCGTGGTGCTGCCCGGCGCGATGGTGCTGGGGGTCCCCGGATGATCCGGGTGCTGGTCGCCGAGGACGAGCCGCTGATGACCGCGGGCATCCGCGCCGTGCTCGAGTCGGCCCCCGGCATCGAGGTCGTGGCCGAGGCCGCCGACGGGCGGGCCGCCGTGGACGCGGCGCTCCGCCACCGGGTGGACGTCGCGCTCCTCGACATCCGGATGCCGGGCATGGACGGCCTCGCCGCGCTCGCGGAGCTGCGCCGCCGCGTCCCCGCGGTGCGGGTGGTCATCCTCACCTCGTTCGGCGACGAGCCGAACGTGCACCGCGCGCTCGCCGCGGGCGCGTCCGGCTTCGTGCTGAAGAACTGCGCCCCCGACGAGCTGGTCCGCGCGGTGCGCGCGGCGCACGACGGCGACGCCTACCTGTCGCCGCCGGTGACCCGCACCGTGCTCGGCATGCTCGCCCCGGCGGAGAGCGCGCGCCGGCGCGACGCGGCCGAACGGCTCGCCGCGCTCGCCCCCGCCGAGCACCGGGTGGCCCTGCTCCTCGCCGAGGGGCTCTCCAACGCGGCGATCGCCCGGCGGCTCGCGATGAGCGAGTCGAGCGTCAAGACGTACGTCAGCCGGGTGCTCGCCAAGCTCGGCTGCGACAACCGGGTGCAGGCGGCGCTGCTGGTCCGCGACGCCGCCGCCGGGGCGCCGCCGGTGGCCGCGGACCGGGGCGGCGCCGCGGAACGCCCGTGACCGGGGTCAGTACCAGGCCGGGTCGCGCTTCTCGCGGAAGGCGCGGATGCCCTCCTGGCCCTCGGGCGAGGTGAACCGCTCGGCGGACAGCCTGCTCATCTCCCGCAGCCCCTCCGCGAAGGAGAGGGTGGGCACGGTGCGCACCAGGCGCTTGGTGATGGCGAGCGCCTCGGGGCCGCCGCGGCGCAGCATGTCGGCGTAGTGCGCCACGGTCGCGTCGAGCTCGCCGGCGGGCACCGCCCGGGTGAGCAGGCCGATCTCGACGGCGCGGCGGGCGTCGAACACCTCGCCGGTGAGGAAGTACTCGGCCGCGGCCCGCGGGTCGAGGCGGCGCAGCGCGGTCACCGCGATCATGGCCGGGACCACGCCGAGCCGTACCTCGCTGAACGCGAACGTGGTGGTGTCCGGCGCGATCGCGAAGTCGCACGCGGTCACCAGGCCGAGCCCGCCCGCGCGGGCCGTGCCGTTCAACCGGCAGATCACCGGCTTGGGGCTCTCCCAGATCGTGGTGAGCACGCGCGGCAGCGCCCCGGTCACGGGGGCGCCGTCCGCCGTCTGCTCCTTCAGGTCGGCGCCGGAGCAGAAGACCGGCCCGGCGCCGGTGAGCACGATCACCCGGATCCCGGGCGCGGCGACGGCCCGGTCGAGGGCGGCGGACAGCTCGGCGAGCAACCGGCTGGAGAGGGCGTTGCGGTTGTGCGGCGAGTCGAGGGTGATCGTCGCGACCGCGTCCCGCTCCGACACGTGCACCAGTGGGCTCATCGAACGCTCGCCTCCCTCTCCGCGGATCGTCGGCCCCGGGCCGGCACGGCGCGAGGGCCACGGGCGAGGCCGCCCGCGCCGCCCGCCGGGCGCGGGGCCGTGCGCCCGGCGCCGTCACCGTACCCCGGCACGGCGAGCCGATCACGCGGCCGCGGGCGCAGGCCCGGCGTCAGTCGCAGGCGCCCCAGCTGCTCTGCCAGCTCTTGTTGCCGTAGGTGCCGCCCCACATGACGCACTTCTGCTTCGCCGACAGGCGCACCGGCCCGGCGTAGGCGGTGTACGTGCCGCTGTCGACGCCGTACGCCCCGCCCTTGACGGTGAGCTCGGCCTTCATGAAGACCTTGGCGGGGACCACGAGCTCGCTCATCGTCACCACGCACTTGGTGCCCTGCGAGGGGTTGTGGAGCAGGTACGTGGTGCCGCCGTTGCCGTGGTCGTGCTGGGCGACCAGCCGGAACCCGCTGCCGCACACGCCCACCGGGTTGTACGGGTTCGGCGTCGAGCCCGGCGGATAGGTCTTGGTCGGCGTCGGGCTCGGCTTCGGCTTCGGCGAGCTCGGCTTCGGCGTGGGCGTGGGCGTCGGGCGCTTGCGCGGACGCCGCGTCGGCGACTCGGACGGCTCGACGACCCGGCTCCGCTGCGGGCTGGGCCGCACCGTCAGGGTCACCGTGGGCACGGGCTGCGTCGGCTGGGCCTGCGGGGCGGGCGTACGGCGGCGCCTGCGCGGCGTCGGCGACACGTCCTCCCGCGCCGGCACCGCGGTCGCCGGCTCGGCCGACGGCGTGGGCGACTGCTGCGCCGCCTGGGCGGCGGCGGGCGTGTGCGCGGGCGAGAACGGCTCCTGGTTGCGGGTCTGCATGACCACCACGGCCCCGGTGGCGAGCACGAGGGCCCCGACGCCCACCGCGATGCCCACGGTCATGCCGCCGCGCCGCTGCGCGGGCACCTGCGGCTGCCTCGGCGGCGGCGGGGCGACCGGAGGCGGCGGCGCGGGCTGCCCGGTGAGCGCGGTGACGAGCTGCTCGGCCGTGGGCCGCTGCGCCGGATCCTTCGCGAGGCAGGCGGCGACCAGGTCGCGCAGCGGCGGCTCCATGAGCGACAGGTCCGGCTCCTCGTAGAGGATCCGGTGCATCACGGTCGGGATGGAGTCGTCGCCGAAGGCGGGCCGCGCGGTCGCGGCGTACACCATCGTGACGCCCCACGAGAACACGTCCGAGGCGGGCGTGGCCGGCCGGCCGGCGAGGATCTCCGGCGCGAGGTACGACGGGGTCCCCATCGCCGTGCCCGTGCGCGTGGCCCCCGGAACGTCGAGCGCACGGGCGATGCCGAAGTCGATCACGACCGGGCCCTCGGGCCCGATGAGCACGTTCGCCGGCTTGAAGTCGCGGTGCAGCACGCCCGCCCGGTGGATCGCGGCGAGCGCCGTGGCCGTGCTGATCGCCAGGCGATCGAGCGCGGCCCCGCGCCGCGGCCCCTCGCGCTCCACGAGCGTGCGCAGCGACGGGCCCGCGATGTACTCGCTCACCACGTACGGCCGGCTGCCCTCGACGTCGGCGTGGAGCACGGCGGCGGTGCAGAACCGTGCCACGCGCTGGGCGACCGCAACCTCGCGCAGGAACCGCTCACGCGCCTGCGGATCCGCGGCGAGGCCGGGATGGAGCAATTTGATGGCGACCTGTTCCCCGGCCGGGCTGCGGCCCAGATAGACGGTGCCCTGCGCGCCCTCGCCCAGGCGCCCGAGCAGCTCATACACCCCCAGGCTGCGCGGGTCATCCGCCGTGAGCGGCTGCGTCACCACGTTCCCCCTGAAATCACCGGCAAAAATCCTACTTGCGGCAGCACGCTACCAGTGTGATGGCTGGTGTCCCTGGGACGTTCTTAACTTGAGACCTGCCATTCGGTCGAATGACACCGTTTGACCACAGATTTCGCCGTATAGCCGTCCGAATCCGGACACATCACGCGGCGTCGCACCTGAACGGTTCGCGCCGTCGCCCGGGCCGCGGCGCAGCGCGTACCCCCGGTCCGCCGTGCCGCGCGGGCCGTACCCGGGCTAGATCGCGACCCAGTCGGTGACCACGGTCTGCTCCGCCGTGCTGCAGCGCAGCCCGAGCGGACCGGCGGGCAGGCCGTCGCAGCTGAACCGGCCGAGCTCGTCGGCCTCGACGTGGAGGCGCCGGTCCGGGCGGCGCACCTCGATCCCGGCGGGGCGGGGCGGGGTGATCCGCCCGGTGAGCCGCCGCGTGTCCCCGCACTCGGTGATCTCGACCTCGACGGTGACCGTCGCCGACTCGAAGGTGAGCAGCCGGGGGGCGCCCGGGCCGCGCACCAGCACGGCCTGCTCGGGGGCGTGGGAGTCGAAGGTCAGCTCGGCGGGCTCCGCGTCGACGGTGTGCCAGGCGTAGGCGGACACCGCCTGGCGGAGCAGGCGTTCGGGGACCGGATCGAGGATGCCCGCCGCGTGGCGCAGCTCCTCCTCCAGCCCGGACCTGTCATCCGGCATACGGACTCTCCCCCCGTGTGCTCTCGTTCGCACTCCTAGCGTGCCCGGCGCCGGTGCCGCGGCGGCTCACCCGCCATCGCCCGGCGCAGGCAGTCGAGACAGCGGGCGCGTGTCGGCCCGATGCTGCCCACCGGCATGCCGAGCGCCTCGGAGATCTCCTGGTAGCTCGGCGGCGGGGTCGCCATGAGCAGGCGGAGCAGCCGCCGGCACCGGTCGGACAGCGTCTCGAACGCCTCCCCGAGCCGGCGCAGCCGGTCGGCCTCGGCGGCGGCCCGCTCCGACTCGAGCATCGCCTGCTCGGGGGAGTGGTGGTTCACCCACGGGGACACCGTGTCCACGTCGTCGACCGGCGTCACCCGGCGGCTCCACCTCAGGGCGCGCAGCGCCTCGTGCCGTGCCGTGCTCGCCAGCCACGAGCCGACCCGTTCCGGATCCTTGATCTTCTGCAGGTTCGCGGTCAACCGGAACCAGGTGATCTGCCAGACGTCCTCGACGTCGGACTCGGAGAGGCGGTGCGCCCGGATCACCGACCACACCAGCGGGGAGAACCGCTCGACGAGCGCCTCCCACGCCGCGGCGTCGCCGCGGGCGGCGGCGTTGACCAGCGCGCTGACGGCGCCGCCCCGCGGTCCGCAGGACTCGTCGCCGTCGATCGCGCCGTCGGCCGGGTCCTCCGCCGCGGCGTCGTCGATCGCCTCGTCCGGGTCGGCGCGCGGGCCGTCGAGCACGGCGTCGTGCGGGCGTGCGGCCGCCGCGCCGACGGCGCCGTCATCGGCGGAGCCGCCGCCGGCCCCGCCGAAGCACGCCTCGACGGTCCCATCGATGGCACGGCCGTCCGGGCCGCCGATCGTGCCGCCCACCTGGTCGCGACACGGGTCACTGATCGGGCCGCTGACTGAATCGCTGTCCACAACCGGATGTCCTCGAAGGGCGCGGGATGCTCATCGTACGGCCCGACGCGTGCCGCCCGCAGCCGGATGAACGTTACGGCAGGGTTCCACCCGGACCAACGCCGCGGACCGCCACGGCGAAGGCCGGTATCACGGCGGCACGCCCGGCGGGCGTGACCGGGAACGCCACCCGGGGCACGCCCATGCGGGCGGCGTCCCCGTACGGCACGCCACCCGGCTACGGCAGCACGCGCAGCGGCAGGCCGTCCGAGGAGTCCGTGACCTCCTGCAGCGAGGCCACCAGCCGCGCCGCGGCGGCCCGGGCGTCCCGCACCCCGGTCTCGCGGTGGATCTCGGCGGCCAGCGCGGCGATCCGCCCGGCGACGATCGGCGTCGCGAACGACGTGCCGCTCCACGCGGCCATGCCGGAGAACTTCTCCTGGTCGGCCGGGTCCGCCCCGGACAGCGACCCGGAGCGGGCCGGCGAGACGCAGGTGCAGTCCGGATACCGCGCCGGCGACGCGTACCGGCAGGTCGCGGTCGACGAGTGCAGGTACTCGTACACCCCGTCGAGGTAGGCGTTGACGAGCCGCTCCCCGGGCGCGTACACGGTCACCCAGTCCCCGTGGTTGCTGAAGCAGGCCCGGCCGACACCGTGCGCCGGGTCGCGCAGCGCGCCGACCGCGACCACGCCCGGCACCGGCGCGGACCGCCCGCCGGCCGTCCCGGCGTAGGCGGCCGGCCAGAACGGCACGTCCTCGCCGTGGTTGCCCGCGGCGGCGACGAGCACGGTCCCGGAGCCCGCGGCGAGCCGCTCGATGAACGGCTCCAGGCCGATCGGCGGGCGGCCGTCCCACGTCTTCGCGCCCGCGGAGAGGCTGATCACGTCGGGCCACGGCCCGTCCTGCGGCAGCGCGTCGAGCAGCACCGCGCCCAGCCGGTCCTCGAGGATCGCGCCCGCGTTCACGAACGCGTTCGACACCCGCACGGTCGCGCCCGGGGCGACGCAGCGCAGCACGCCGGCGACGAACGTGCCGTGCCCGGTGTAGTGGAGGATGCGCCCGCCGGTGACCGGGTTGTCGTGGCCGCCGACGGCGGTGACGCCGGACAGCCACGGGTGCCGGGCGAGGTAGCCGGGGTCCTCGGCCTCGCGGGCGAGGCCGGTGTCGACCACGAGCACCGAGACGCCCTCACCGGCCGCGCCCTCGGCGGGCGCCGGGACCGGGGCGGCGTCCGCGGGCACGGGGGCGGGCTCGTCGCCCGGGCAGAGGTTCACGCCGGTGATGAACATGAGGTGGTTGGGCGCGACCATGGCCCGGCGCGGGCCCATGCGCGCGTCGATGCGGGCCATCACCTCCGGCACCGGGTCGGAGACCCGCACCTTGGTCACGCCGGGCACCGGGCTGCCGACCACCTCGGCGCCGGGGACGATGGAGTTCACGTCCGCGACGGCCCGGTCGCGCACGAGCAGGTGGCCGCGCTCGTAGACGTACTCGGGCACGCGGCCGGAGCCGGGCTCCACCCCCGGCGGCCCGACCTCGACGTCGATGCCGGCCTCCCGCACGAGCCGCAGCTGCTCCCAGAACCGGGCGGCGCCCGGATCGTCGCCTTCGGGGGGCAGTGTCGTCATTAGATTGGCCTTCCGTGAAGGATGAGCTTCGCTTGCTTAGAGTCACCGGAGAGGCCGTTGATACGCGTGATACCGAATCGGCATGCCGGTGACCGAACGTGGACAGCCCGGCACGCGGCGTCTACCGTCTCTCGCCGTGCCCGAGGACCTGCTGGACATGGTCTTCGCCCGCCCGAAGGAGGCGGTCGCCACGGCCGGAGCGTGGCTCGCCACGTCGCCGCCTCCCTATAAGGCGTCGATCGCCCACCAGGTGCTCGGCATCTACCACCGCGACTTCGGGGACTCGGCCGAGGCGTTCCGGCACCTGAAGCTCGCGCTGCGGCACGCCCGGCGGTCGCGCTCGGTGGACCGGGAGGCCGACGTGCTCGCCACGCTCGGCGTCGCCCACGTGAAGGCGGGCCGTACCCGGCTGGGGCTGCGCCGGCTCGACGAGGCGGCGGCCAAGGCGAGCGGGAAGACCGCCGCGCAGGTGCTGTTCCGGCGCGGCGGGGCGCTCCGGATCCTCGGCCGGCACGAGGAGGCGCTCGCCGACCTGCGCGCCGCCGTGCCGATCCTGCGCGCCGCCGGCGACACGATCTGGACGGCGCGGGCGCTCACCCTGCGCGCGCTGATCGGCCTCGCGCTCGGCGCGATGCGGCAGGCCGACGCCGACTTCCGCGCGGCCGAGGAGCTGTGGGCCACCACCGACCAGGAGCACGACATCGCGGTCGCGGTGCAAAACCGCGGGCTCGCCGCCTACCGGTTCGGCGACCTGCCCGCGGCGCTCGGCCACCTCGACGAGGCGGCCCGGCGCTTCGCCGCGCTCGGCACCCCCATGCCGGACCTCAGCCTCTACCGGTGCGGGGTGCTGCTCGCCGCGGGGCTCGCCCGCGACGCGCTCGCCGAGGCCGACGAGGCGATCGCCCGTCTCGAGGGGCGCGTCGGGCAGGCCACCCACCGGGCCGAGCTGCTGCTCGTCGCCGCCCGGGCCGCGCTCGCCGCCGACGACCCGGGCACCGCGATCGTCCGGGCGGGCCAGGCCGCCCGGCTGTTCGCCCGGCAGAAACGCGACTGGTGGCGGGCACACGCCCGGCTCGTGCTGCTCCAGGCCCGGTTCGCGGCCGGGATGGCCTCCGGCAGGCTGGTCGCCGACGCGGCCGCGGTCGCGGAACGGCTCGCCGCGATGCGGTCGCCCGAGTCGGTGCGCGCCCACCTGCTCGCCGGCCGTACCGCGCTCGCGCTGGGCCGCCGGGCCCGCGCCGAGCGGCACCTCGCCGAGGCGGCCCGCGGGCGGCTGCGCGGCCCCGCGATGGCGCGCGCCGAGGGCTGGCTCGCCGAGGCGCTGCGGGCGCACGCCGCCGGGAACGCCCGGCGCGTGCTGCACGCCTGCCGCCGCGGGCTCGACCTGCTCGACGAGCACCGGCTCACCCTCGGCGCGGCCGAGCCGCGCGCGCTCGCCGCCGCCCAGGGGGCCGAGCTCGCCGCGCTCGCCCAGCGGGTCTGCCTGGAGACCGGGCGGCCGCCCCGCGACCTGCTCGCGTGGAGCGAGCGCTGGCGGGCCACCGCGCTCGCCGTACCCCCGGTCTCGCCGCCCGAGGACCAGGAGCTGCGCAGCGAGCTCACCGCGTTCCGGGAGATCACCGGGCGGCTGGAGAAGGCCCGGTCCTCCGGCGCGCCGGTGGCCGCGCTCGCCCGGGAGCAGCGGCGGCTGGAGCGCGCCATCCGCGCCCGCACCCTGCGCGTGCCCGGGGCCAAGGGCGTCGGCACCCGCCGCTTCGACGTCGGCGAGCTGCTCGGCGTGCTGGGCCCGCACACCCTGGTGGAGATCGTCAGCGTGGCCGGGCGGCTGCACGTGCTGGTGTGCGCCGCGGGCCGGGTGCAGCGGTTCGCCGCGGGCACGCTCGCCGACGCGGTCACCGAGGTCGAGCACGCCCGCTCGCTGCTGCACCGGTTCGCCTTCGGCGGGCGGGCCGACCACCGCATGGCGGTCCTGGAGGCGACCGCGGCCCGCCTGGAGGAGATCCTGCTCGGCCCGGCCGCCCGCCTGCTCGGCGACGGCCCGATCGTGATCGTCCCGCCCGGACGGCTGCACGGCGTGCCCTGGACGCTGCTGCCCACGCTGCGCGACGCCGCGGTGAGCGTCTGCCCGTCCGCCACCTCCTGGCTCGCCGCCCGTGCCGCCGCCCCGCCGCCGCACCGGGACGTCGTGCTCGTCGCGGGCCCCGGGCTGCGCACCGAGGCCGCCGAGCTGCCCGGCCTCGCCGACCTGTACGCGGTGCGCGGCCCCACCGCCACCGATCCGGGGATCCGGGCCCGGGTGCTGCGGGACGACGGCGCGCGGGCGGGCCGGGTGCTCGAGGCGATCGACGGGGCCTGGCTCGCGCACATCGCCGCGCACGGCGAGTTCCGCGCGGACAGCCCGCTGTTCTCCTCGCTGCGCATGGCCGACGGCCCGCTCACCGTGCACGACTTCGAGCGGCTGCGCCGCGCGCCGTACCGGATCATCCTGCCGAGCTGCGACTCCGGCAGGCTCGCCCCGGTGGGCGCGGACGAGCTGCTCGGGCTCGCCGCGGCGCTGTTCCCGCTCGGCACGGCGGGGCTCGCCGCCTGCCTGGTCCCGGTGAACGACGAGGCGGTGGTGCCGCTCATGCTCGCCCTGCACGAGCGGCTGCTCGCCGGGGTGACGCTCGCCGAGGCGATGCGCGACGCACGGCGCGCCGTGGCCGGTGACCCGCTGCACCGGGCCACCGGCTGGGCGTTCACCGTGATGGGCGCGGTCTGACGGCCGCCGAGGGCCGCCGCGCCCGGCGTGGGTGAGGAACCACATCTCCTTCGCGTGGCGTGCCGGGGCGGGGCGCGAGACCGTCATCTGGCCCCCTCCTGCCACCCAGACGACGGACCCGCGCCCCGCGGGTTCGCGGACCACCCCTCCGGCGCCCCGCACCGGCCCCCGCGGGCGGAATCCGGCGCCGGGGAAGTGCGCCGGCCCTCCGCCCGCCGGGTGCGCGCCCACCCCGCGCGGTTCCGTCGGAGGCCCCCGCGGCGACTTCGGCGGAACCGGTTCCGGCGGCGGGCCGGACGCCGGGCCACCGCCGCGCGTCGCGTGCGGCGGCGGGTGCGGTGCCCACGTGCATTGCCGGGGGTGTGGATTCCGGTCACGTGGGCACCGCGCGAGGGTGTGCCGGGACGGCACGGCCGGCCGACCGCCTCTTCGTCCGGCGCGCACCGCCCCGGCGGCACCCCGCCCAGGTGATCCGTTCATACAGAGCAGCCAGGTGGCCTCCTGATACATCCGATCCGCCGGTTTGCCCCCCACCTGCGGGGGAACGGCGCGGAGGTATGCGAGGAGGTGCGTCGTGACCACCGTCGAGCGCCCGCCGGGCCGGGCCGAGGTGCGGGGGCGGCGCCGCCCGGGGGCGGTCCTCGCCCACTGGCTGGCGTCCACCGACCACAAGGTGATCGGCAACCTGTACCTCATCACCTCGTTCGGGTTCTTCCTGATCGCGGGGGTGATGGCCCTGGTGGTCCGGGCGGAGCTGGCGCAGCCGGGCCTGCAGTTCGTCAACGCCGAGCAGTACAACCAGATGTTCACCATGCACGGCACGCTGATGCTGCTGCTGTTCGCCACCCCGCTGTTCGCCGGCTTCGCCAACGCGATCATGCCGCTGCAGATCGGCGCCCCGGACGTGGCGTTCCCGCGGCTCAACATGGCGAGCTTCTGGCTGTTCCTGTTCGGCGGGCTGATCACGCTGTCCGGGTTCCTCACCGGGGACGGGGCCGCGTCCTTCGGCTGGACCGGCTACACCACCCTGTCGCTCGCGACGTACTCCCCGGGGGTGGGCGGCGACCTGTGGATCATGGGGCTGGTGCTCGCCGGCATCGGCACGATCCTCGGCTCGGTGAACTTCATCACCACGATCATCCGCATGCGGGCACCCGGCATGACCATGTTCCGCATGCCGATCTTCACCTGGAACGTGCTGCTCACCAGCATCATGGTGCTGCTGGCGTTCCCGGTGCTCGCCGCCGCGCTGCTCGTCCTCGAGGCCGACCGCAGGCTCGGCACCCACATCTACGACCCGGCGCACGGCGGGCCGATCCTCTACCAGCACCTGTTCTGGTTCTTCGGCCACCCCGAGGTGTACGTGGTGGCGCTGCCGTTCTTCGGCATCGTCACCGAGGTGATCCCGGTGTTCAGCCGCAAGCCGCTCTTCGGGTACACCGGGCTCGTCGGCGCGACGATCGCGATCTCCGCGCTGTCGATGACGGTGTGGGCGCACCACATGTTCGCGACCGGCCAGGTGCTGCTGCCGTTCTTCTCCCTGCTCAGCTTCCTGATCGCGGTGCCGACCGGGGTGAAGTTCTTCAACTGGGTCGGCACGATGTGGCGCGGCCACCTCACCTTCGAGACCCCGATGCTGTTCGCGGTCGGGTTCCTCGTCACGTTCCTGCTCGGCGGGCTCACCGGCGTGATCCTCGCCTCGCCGCCGCTCGACTTCCACGTGCACGACAGCTACTTCGTGGTGGCGCACTTCCACTACGTGCTGTTCGGCACCGTGGTGTTCGCGATGTTCGCCGGCTTCTACTTCTGGTGGCCCAAGCTCACCGGCAGGATGCTCGGCGAAGGGCTCGGCAAGGTGCACTTCTGGATGCTGTTCGCCGGGTTCCACCTCACGTTCTTCGTCCAGCACCTGCTCGGGGCGGACGGCATGCCCCGCCGGTACGCCGACTACTCGCCGGCCGACGGGTTCACCACGCTCAACCTCGTCTCCTCGGCCGGGGCGTTCCTGCTCGGCCTGTCCACGCTGCCGTTCCTCTACAACGTCTGGCACACCACCCGCCACGGGCGGCGGGTGACCGTGGACGACCCGTGGGGGTTCGGCAACTCGCTGGAGTGGGCCACCTCCTGCCCGCCGCCGCGGCACAACTTCCTGCGCCTGCCGCTCATCCGCTCCGAGCGGCCCGTCTTCGACCTGCGCTGGGGCCTGCCGGAACGAGTAGATCGATCATCACCGTGACCGCCCGGCCGCTCCGCCGCCTACGATGACCGTACGGACACCGGTCCGCGGCGGCGGATCGCGGCTCCACCGTGTCCGCGGAATCGTCGAGGAGGCAGGGCGGGCGAGGGTGAGCGGATCACGGAGCAAGGAGGAGCACACCGCGGCGATCCGCAAGGACAGGCGGGTCGCGCTCGTCGTGAACACCCACTCCCGGCGCGGGCGGCGCAAGTACCTGGCGGCGATGCGGCTGCTGCACGCCGAGGGCTTCCGGCCGCTCGGCGCGTACGCGGTGATGGACCCGCGGCGGCTGCCCGACACGATCGAGACCGCGCTCGCGCTCAGGCCCGACCTGCTCATCGTCGGCGGGGGCGACGGCACGCTCAGCGAGGCGGTCAAGCACGTGCCCGGCACCGACGCCGCGCTCGGCGTGCTCCCGCTCGGCACCACGAACAACTTCGCCCGCAGCCTCGGGCTGCCGCTCGACCTGGCCCGGGCGGTCCGGGTGTTCCGGGTGGGCAAGGTGGCCGACGTCGACCTCGGCATGGCCGGGGACCGGCCGTTCGCCAACCTCACCAGCTTCGGCGTCTCGGTCGAGGTCGCCGCCACCGTGAAGCCGTGGCTCAAGCGGCTGCTCGGCCGGGCCGCCTACCCGCTCACCGCGCTCACCATCCTCCCGTACCACCGGCCGTTCCGCGCCGTGATCACCGTGGACGGCCGCCGCCACGAGCTGCTCACCCACCAGCTCAACATCGCCAACGGCCGCTTCCACGGCGGCTGGCAGATCGCCCGCGACATCAGCATCGACGACCACACCCTCGCCGCGTACCAGCTCGGCTCGGGCAAGCGGTTGCGGCTGCTGGTGGAGACGCTGATCCGGGCCAGCACGGGGCGGTGGCGGAGCCTCGCGGGCGGGCCGTTCGTCACCGGCCGGGAGATGCTCGTGGAGATCGACCCGCCGCTGCTCGCGGACGTGGACGGCGAGGTCCGCCAGATCACCCCGCTGCTGGTGCGCAGCATCCGCAACGGGGTGCGGGTCATGGTGCCGCCCGGCTTCGTCGACACCTGACCCGCCCGGCCCGGTCAGCTCGCCGCCGGGGGAGCGGCCGCCTCGGCCCCCGGCGCGAGGGCGGCGCGGATGCGGTCGGCGTACGACTCGGCCTCGGCCGCGTCCTGGTAGCGGGTGCGGGGCCAGAAGAAGCCGCGCAGGCCGTCCTTGCGGTTGCGGGGCACGATGTGCACGTGCAGGTGGGGCACGCTCTGGCTGATCCTGTTGTTCATCGCCACGAACGTGCCGCCCGCGGCGAGGCCGTGTTCGACCGCGCCCGCCACGGCCCGCACCCGCTGGAAGAACGGCCCGACCAGCTCGGCCGGGAGGTCGGTGAGGGTCTCGACGTGCGCGCGGGGCACCAGCAGCACGTGCCCCTTGAACACCGGGCGGGCGTCGAGGAAGCCCACGGCCACTTCGTCGCCGAAGACCGTCCACCCGGGCCGGTCGCCCCGGACGATCGCGCAGAACGTGCACTGCTCCTGATCGGCCACCCGACGACCCTACCGGCGCACCCCGCCGCGGATCACCGTCCGGAACGTACGGCGTGCCGCCGTCGCCCCGCCCGCCGTATCCGGCGCAGCACGAGGACGAGCACGGCCAGGCCCGCGAGCAGCGTGGCCGGGCCGCTCCGCCGGCCGTGACCGGCCGCCTGCGGCGCGGCGGGTCGCCCGGGTGCGCCCGCCGTACCGGAGGTGGGGGCGGGCGCGGCAGGCGCGGGCTCGGCGGGGGCGGGGCCGCCGGTCTCGGCGGCCTGCGGCTCGGTGGCGGTCCCGGTCTCCTCCTCGTCGTCCTCGGGGATCAGCTCCCTGCCGGTGTACCGCTCCTGGGCGATCTCGAATCCCCAGAAGCGGAGCGGCGCGATGTTCCGGGAGTACCCCGGGTGGTGGAGCGGCTCGGTCACGGGACTGCGGTGGACGCCGATCTCGCCCGCCCGCAAGCGGTCCCTGACGGGGTCCTCTGGGGAAATCGGTTCGTTCTCGGTCATCTCCGGGCCTCCCACGGGCGCCGCGCGGGAACCCTGCACCGCCGCGCGGTCGTCGGCAGAGCCCGACTACCCCGCAGGGTCCGCGCCAATCGCCCGTCCCGGACGGCCGGTTCCGGGCGTACGGCCGGCGGACGAGGTGGCGGAGGACGCCGGTGCCGCCCGGGCCGCACAGGGAGTAGGCTCCGGCCCGTGGAGCCCGTGGTGCTGGTTCTAGTAGTGGCCGCCCTCGTGGGCGTTCCCGGACTGGTGTTGTGGCAGGTTCTGCGGGGCCGGCGCGACCTGGGCAGCACGCGGGCGGAGCGGGCGACGTTCGAGACCCTGCACACCGCGTCGCTCGCCGCCCCGCCGCTGCGCGCCGGGCTCACCAGGGCGGGTGCGATGAAGTCGTCGCGGCACCTGCGCGAGCTGCTCGGCTCGCCCGCGATCGCGATCACCGACAGCGAGGAGCTCCTGGTCTACGAGGGGGTGGGGGACCACCATGCCGCGGACGCGTTCCGCCACGCGCAGAACACGCTGAAGGACGGCCGCACCCAGGTGCTCGGCCCGGACGTGATCACCTGTGACGTGCCCGAGTGCCCGATCCGGTACGCGGTGGTGGTGCCGCTCACCACCGACGACCGGGTGGTCGGCTCGCTCGCCGCGTACGGCGACCACGCCTCGGCGGGCCTGGTGCGGGCCACCCAGGAGGTGGCGAACTGGGTCGACGTGCAGCTCGAGCTCGCCGAGCTCGACCGCTCCCGCACGCTCCTCATGGAGGCGGAGGTGCGCGCGCTGCGGGCGCAGATCTCGCCGCACTTCATCTACAACTCGCTCACCACGATCGCCTCGTTCGTGCGCACCGACCCGGAGCGGGCCCGGGAGCTGCTGATCGAGTTCGCCGACTTCACCCGTTACTCCTTCCGGCGGCACGGCGAGTTCACCACGCTCGCCGAGGAGCTGCGCTCGATCGACCGCTACCTCATGCTGGAGCGCGCCCGGTTCGGCGACCAGCTCCAGGTGACGCTGCGCATCGCGCCCGAGGTGCTGCCGGTGGCGCTGCCGTTCCTGTGCCTGCAGCCGCTGGTGGAGAACGCGGTACGGCACGGCCTGGAGAGCAAGGACGGCGTCGGCCGGATCACGATCATCGCCGAGGACGCGGGGTCGGAGTGCCACATCAGCGTCGAGGACGACGGCATCGGCATGGACCCGGAACGGCTGCGGCGCATCCTCGCCGGCGACCCGGACGAGCGGTCCGGCTCGGGCGGGGTCGGCCTCGGCAACGTGGACGAGCGGCTCCGCCAGGTCTACGGCGACGAGTACGGCCTCGTCGTCGAGACCGGCATCGGCGCGGGCACGAAGGTCAACGTCCGCGTGCCGAAGTACCACCCCGGCGTCTCGGTCCGCTGACCCGCCCGCCGGGTACGGCCGGGCGTTTTGTGCGGCATTTTCGCGTTTGGTAAAGCCGGTTACCGGCGGTGCCGGAAACGCCGCCATCGATGGGGCGCGGACGTCCGGGGGAGCGATGCGGAACGCCCGGCTCCGTGCCCCATCGTGATCGCGCCGCATGCGGTTTTCGCGTGGTTCACATTGCCGTAACGGGAATGAAAAGTTTGGCGCTGTCATGCCCGAGGGCCTTGCGGGGCGGGCAGGGCCACGGCGCGGCCGCATGGTTGGCGTTTTCGCTGCTCAGAGGGGTGTCCGGCAGGCCAAGGAGGTACGGCTGCGCCGGGATCGGATGCCGTTCGCGGCCATCCGGGCGATCGAGCGGCGGGTGGTGCCTTCGCCGGGAAACCGCCGGGACGGGCGGGACGCCCGACAGTTTTATATATAGGCCCTGCGACGGATTACCGGCGGGTGAGCGGATGCCGCCCGTTTTCGTGATCCGCAAACCGGCCGGCGAGGCGTATCCCTGCCATCGGCGCGGTGCGTCCGGCGGCGGCGCCTCGGACACGAATCGCGTCCGCCGAGGCCACGGCCGGGCATTCCCACCGCGGATTGATCGCCCGGCCGGAACCCGTGGCGGGAGGGAACGCCGGACGGCGCTCGTCGCCACCCCGGCGGCCTCCGCCTCGCCCTTGTGGGCCTCGCCTCGATTCGCGATCACCGGAATGCGGCGCTTCCGAGCGGCGCCCTTCCTGCCGGTCACCTCCCTGGCCGGATCGCGCGGGCGGGGGAGGCCTTCGCGCCCGTCCGATCGCCCGGCGGCCGAGGACGCCACGGGCCCGCGGCTCGGCGGGCGCGCCGGCCCGTGATCCCGCGCCATGCCGCCCGGCGGCACGGCCGACGCGGGCTTGGCGGAATGTTTGCCCAGGTTGTGGGTAGGGGCCCGGCCCGCCGTACCGCACCGGCCCGGGCCGGGCCGGCCGCCCGTACGGGTTCGGGGCGCTTTACATAGTCGTATGCGGATGCTGTCAAGGAAGTCTGTTAGACGTGGGTAGCCTCGGCTGCGGCCGTTGACATTGCATGTCGGATTCATCACGCTCGTTGGCATTCGCAGTTGGCAGTAGGGAGTGAGTAGTGGTCGGCCTTCGTGTCCTCGCGGTCGATGATGAACAGCCCGCCCTGGAGGACCTGGCGTACCTGCTGCGTGCGGATGACCGGATCGGGGAGGTGCTCACCGCCCGGGACGGGGCCTCTGCGCTGCGGCTGCTGGATCGGGCACTCGCGGAAGGGCGGCCGATCGAGGCCGTGTTTCTCGACATCCGTATGCGCGGGCTCGACGGGGTGGTGCTCGGCAGGCTGCTCGCCCAGTTCGCCCGGCCGCCCCGCGTCGTGTTCGTGACCGCGTACGAGGAGCACGCCGTCGACGCCTTCGAGATCAAGGCCGAGGACTACCTGCTCAAGCCGGTACGGCCGGAGCGCCTCGCCGAGGCGGTCCGGCGGGTGTGGGCCGCCACGCGTGAGGCGTCCGATCCCGACCGCAAGGGCCGCGCCGCGGTGGAGGTCGACACCATCCCGGTCGAGCTGGGCGGGGTCACCCGGTTCGTGTCGAGCACCGACGTGCGCTACGTGGAGGCCCAGGGCGACTACGCCCGCCTGCACACCTCCACCGGCAGCCACCTGGTCCGCATTCCCCTCGCGGTGCTCGAGGACCGGTGGGCGAACGCGGGCTTCGTCCGGGTGCACCGCAGCCACCTGGTCTCCCTCAAGCACATCGACGAGCTGCACCTCGGCTCGGGCCGGTGCACCGTGCGCATCGGCGACACCGAGATCCCGGTGAGCCGCCGGCACACCCGGCAGCTCCGTGACCTGCTGGTTCGCCGGGCGAGACCGGGGCGGGGCGAGTGACCCCCCGCCCCGCGGACCGGCCGGACAAGCGCGCCTTCGAGCGGCTCCTCACGGAACGGCGCACGGCCGAGCGGCCGCGCCGCCAGGTGGTGACGAGCCCGCGCACCCTCGCGGCCCGTCGCCCGCGCTACCCGCTGACCCGGGAGATCGACGAGCAGACCCAGCTCGGCGAGGTCTACATGCGCTCGCTGGTGCGCACGCAGCTCCGCCTCGGCCTGTTCGTGTGCACGCTGCTCGGCTGCGTGGTGGGCGGCCTGCCGCTGCTGTTCCTTCTCGTGCCGCAGCTGCGCGCGGTCGAGGTGCTCGGCGTTCCGCTGCCGTGGCTGCTGCTCGGCGGGCTCATCTACCCGTTGTTCACGCTCGTCGGGTACTTCTATGTGCGCAGCGCCGAACGAAACGAGCGCGACTTCGCCGAACTGGTCGACCGGCAGTGACGCAGCGGTGGTGGTGACGGACCTTCCATGAGTTCCGCGTACGGCGTCGTCGCCGTCCTGCTGGTGGTCATCGCGACGGTCCTCATCGGCGCCTTCGGCATCCGGCTGTCCCGGACCACGTCGGACTTCTACGTCGCCTCGCGCACGGTCTCCCCGCTGTGGAACGCCTCGGCGATCGGCGGAGAGTACCTGTCCGGCGCCTCGTTCCTCGGGATCGCCGGGCTGATCCTCGCGCACGGCGCGGACCTGCTGTGGCTGCCGGTCGGCTGGACCGGCGGCTACCTGGTGCTGCTCGTGCTCATCTCGGCGCCGCTGCGCCGCTCGGGCGCCTACACGCTGCCCGACTTCGCCGAGGCGCGCCTGGAGTCGATGACCGTGCGCCGGACCGCGAGCGTGCTCGTCGTGCTCATCGGCTGGCTGTACCTGATGCCGCAGTTCCAGAGCGCCGGGCTGGTGCTGCGCGGGGTCACCGGGGCGCCGGTGTGGGTGGGCGGCGTGCTCGTCGCGGTCGTGGTCGCGGTGAACGTGCTCTCCGGCGGCATGCGCTCGATCACCTTCGTCCAGGCCTTCCAGTACTGGCTGAAGCTGACCGCGCTCGCCCTCCCGCTCATCTTCGTGCTGATCACCTGGAACGCCGACGGCCGCCCCACGCCCGGGGAGGGGCCGCCGGTGTTCCGCGACCGCACCACGGTGACCTTCCCCAGCGACGTGCGGATCAAGGTGAGCGAGCCGGTGGCGGTGACCGCCGAGGGCGTGATCGACGACCGGCCGGTGCGCGGCCCGGTCACCCTCGACCCGGGCACGCACGAGATCCGGCACGACGCCAAGGTCACCTTTCCGGCCGGTACGGCGGTGCCGCACATGGAGAGCCTGCCGATGCTCAACGACGAGGACTGGGCGCTGCCGCTGCAGGGCCGGGACCATCCGGTGTACGCCACCTACTCGCTCATCCTCGCCACCTTCCTCGGCACCATGGGGCTGCCGCACGTGCTCGTGCGGTTCTACACCAACCCCGACGGCCGGGCGGCCCGCCGTACCACGCTCGCCGTGCTCGCCCTGCTCGGCACGTTCTACCTGCTCCCGGCCGTGTACGGCGCGCTCGGCCGGCTCTACACGCCCGAGCTGCTGATGACCGGCCGGACCGACGCGGTGGTGCTCACGCTGCCCGGGCGGCTGGTCGGGGGAGTGCTGGGCGAGCTGCTCACCGCGCTCGTCGCCGCGGGCGCGTTCGCCGCGTTCCTGTCCACCTCCTCGGGGCTCACCGTGTCGGTCGCCGGGGTGCTCGGCCAGGACATCCTCGGCGGCGGGGTACGCTCGTTCCGGATCGCCACGGTGCTCGCGGTGATCGCGCCGCTCGTGCTGGCGATCACGGCGCGGGCGCTCGCGGTCGCCGACGTGGTGGGGCTCGCGTTCGCGGTCGCCGCGTCGTCGTTCTGCCCGCTGCTCGTGCTCGGCATCTGGTGGCGGCGGCTCACCACGGCCGGGGCGATGGCCGGACTGCTCGTCGGCGGCGGGCTCGCCGGGGCCGCGGTGGTGGCCACGATCGTCGGCGGGCCGTACGACGGGTGGACGGGCGCGCTGCTCGCCCAGCCGGCCGCGTGGACGGTGCCGATCGCGTTCCTGGTGATGATCGTGGTGTCGCTGCTCACGCCGCGGAAGGTGCCGCTCGGCGTGGCCCGGACCATGGTCCGGCTGCACACCCCGGAGACGCTGAACGTCGACCGCGGCGACTGGCGTCCGCGGTCCGCATGACCGCTCACCGCAAAATAGCTACCACTCACCGCAGCGGATTTCACTCCGCCGCGGCAGCGTGACGACTTGCCGATTGTTGCTGCTTGCGGTCTCGAAAGGGTGGACGGAACACTCCTACGTTATCCGTGATCCAGATCACAGCCGTAGGAGGCGCCGTGACCACCAGGCATCAAGAGACGACGATCTACGAACAGATACAGGCGAGTCCACGGTTCCAGGAGCTGCGCAAGAAGTTCCGGAGCTGGACTTTCCCGATGACCGTCGCCTTCCTGGCGTGGTACCTGCTCTACGTGTTGCTGTCGGGCTTCGCGCGCGGCTTCATGGCCGCCAAGGTGCTCGGCAACATCAACGTGGCGATGATCTTCGGCATTCTCCAGTTCGTCTCCACGTTCCTGATCGCGTGGGCCTACTCGCGGCACGCGGCGTCGAAGCTGGACCCGATCGCCGAAGAGCTCCGGCATGAGGTCGAGGGGAAGAACTCGTGAACCAGCAGGCCCTGTCCATCGTCCTGTTCCTGATCTTCGTCGCCGCAACGATCGGCATCACCTACTGGGCGAGCAAGAACACCAAGACCGCGGCGGACTTCTACGCGGGCGGCCGGTCGTTCAGCGGTGTGCAGAACGGCCTCGCCATCGGCGGCGACTACATGTCGGCCGCCTCGTTCCTCGGCATCGCCGGCATGATCGCCCTCTACGGCTACGACGGCTTCCTCTACTCCATCGGCTTCCTCGTCGCGTGGCTGGTGGCGCTGCTGCTCGTCGCCGAGCTCATGCGTAACTCCGGCAAGTTCACCATGGCGGACGTGCTCGCCTTCCGGATGAGCCCCCGCCCGGTGCGCACCGCCGCCGGCGTCTCCACGATCACGGTCTCGATCTTCTACCTGCTCGCCCAGATGGTCGGCGCCGGCGCCCTGGTGGGCCTGCTGCTCGGCATCGAGGGTGAGGCCGCGAAGGCCGGCACGATCGTGGTGGTCGGCCTGCTGATGATCATCTACGTGGTCTTCGGCGGCATGAAGGGCACCACCTGGGTCCAGATCGTCAAGGCCGTGCTGCTCATGGGCGGCGCGGGCCTGATCACCCTGCTGGTGCTCGGCAAGTACGGCTTCAACCTCTCCGGCCTCATGGGCACCGCCGCCGAGCAGAGCGGCAAGGCCGACGCGTTCCTGCAGCCGGGCCTGCGGTACGGCACGGAGGAGCAGGGTCTCGCGGGCAAGCTCGACCTGATCAGCCTCGGCCTCGCGCTCGTCCTCGGCACCGCCGGTCTGCCGCACATCCTCATCCGCTTCTACACCGTCCCGAACGCCAAGGAAGCCCGCAAGTCGGTGAACTGGGGCATCGGCCTCATCGGTGTCTTCTACCTGTTCACCCTCGTGCTCGGCTTCGGCGCCGCCGCCCTGGTGGGCAGCGACGCGATCCGCGAGCAGAACGCGGCCGGCAACACCGCGGCGCCGCAGCTCGCCCAGGCGGTCGGTAACATGATCTTCGGCGAGATCGGCGGCACCGTGCTCCTCGCGGTGATCTCCGCGGTCGCGTTCGCCACCATCCTCGCCGTGGTCGCGGGCCTCACCCTCGCCTCGTCCTCCTCCTTCGCCCACGACCTGTACGCGCACGTGTTCAAGCGCGGCCAGGTCACCGAGCGCCAGGAGATGGTCGTCGCGCGGGTCGCCGCGTTCGTCATCGGCATCGTCTCGATCGGCCTCGGCATCCTCGCCCAGGGCCTGAACGTGGCGTTCCTCGTCGCCCTGGCGTTCGCGGTCGCCGCCTCCGGTAACCTCCCGGCGATCCTCTACAGCCTGTTCTGGAAGCGGTTCAACACCACGGGCGCCGTCTCGGCGATCTACGGCGGTCTCATCTCGGCCGTGGTCCTGGTGATCTTCTCGCCGGTGGGCTCCGGCAAGCCGACCTCGCTCTTCCCGGACGCGAACTTCGCCTGGTTCCCGCTGGAGAACCCGGGCATCGTGTCCATCCCGCTCGGGTTCCTCTGCGGCTACCTCGGCACGATCCTGAGCAAGGAGTACAACGCCCAGAAGTTCGCGGAGATCGAGGTCCGCTCCCTCACCGGCGCGGGCGCCGAGAAGGCGATCTCGCACTGAGCCTGATCCCCGCACCCCCACCCACCCCGAATGCCGCCCACCGGGCGCCCGGCGACGGGTCCCCGGTGGGCGCCGGGACCTCCCCCGCCGGCACGGACGTCTGCCTCCACGGCGCCCGTGCCGGCGGGGGCCTCACATTCCGGGGCTCAGGCGCCGGGGGAGCGCAGGAACGCGAGCAGCCGCTCCAGCGGCCAGCAGTTGATCACATCGTCCGGGGTGAGCCCGGCACGCCGGGCGATGCCGACGCCGAACCGCTGGAAGGCCAGGTGCGGTACGGCGTGCGCGTCGCTGTCGATCGCGAACCTCACGCCGTGCCGCCGCGCCAGCCGTACCAGGTCGGACGGCAGGTCGGCGCGGTCCGGGTAGGAGTCGATCTCCATCGCCGTCCCGGTGCGGGCGGCGGCCCGGAACACCGCGTCCCAGTCGGCCTGGATCGGCGGCCGTTTGCCGATCTTCCGGGTGGTGGGGTGCCCGATGACGTGCACCCCCGGGTTCTCACACGCGGCGATGAGCCGCCGGGTCATCTCCGCGGGGGACTGGGTGAAATGCGAGTGCACCGACGCCACGCAGACGTCGAAGCCGGCGAGGACCTCCGCCGGCCAGTCCACCGAGCCGTCCGGCCCGATGTTGAGCTCGGTGCCGTGCAGCAGCCGCATGCCGGGATGGGCCGCCTGCAGCCGGCGCAGCCGTTCCCGCTGCGCCAGCGCCTTCTCCAGGGTCATGCGCTGCATCACCAGGTCCGGCGCGTGGTCGGTCACCGCGTAGTAGGCGTGGCCGCGCCGGGCCGCCGCGGCCACCATCTCCTCCAGGGAGGCGACCCCGTCGGTGAGGTCGGTGTGGGTGTGCAGGTCGCCGCGCAGGTCGTCGAGGGTCACCAGGCGGGGGAGTTCGCCGCGCAGCGCCGCCTCGACCTCCCCGGCGTCCTCGCGCAGCTCGGGCGGCACCCAGGGCATGCCGAGCGCCGCGTACACCTCCTCCTCGGTCGCGGCCGCGCGCAGCCGCCCGCCGTCGTACAGGCCCCGGTCGGTGAGCGTCCACCCGCGCCCGGCGGCGAGGTCACGCAGCCGCTCCAGGTGCGCGGCCGAGCCGGTCGCCGCGAGCAGGGCGGCACCCCACGCCTCCTCCGGCACCACCCGCAGCCGCACCCGGGGCCCGTCCGCGGCCCGCGCCGACGCCGTGCCCGGCCCCTCCTCGGCCACCTCGGCGAGGTACGGCAGGCCGCGCAGCGCGGCGACGAGCGCGGCCGGGTCGGCGGCGGTGGCGAGCAGCTCGACCTCGCCGATCGTTTCCGCGCCGCGGCGCAGCGCCCCGGCCACGGCGACCCGCCCGGCGCCCGGCGCCTCGCGCAGCGCCGCGGCCACCCGCTCGGCGAGGCCGGTGGCGACGCCCAGGTGCACCTGCGAGCCCGCCTCGAGCAGGTGTTCCACGCCGCTCAGCAGGTTCGCCAGCGTCCTGGGGCCGAAGCCCTTGCGGCCGGTGAGCCGCCCGGCGCGGATCGCCTCGGCGAGCGCCTCCGGCGAGTCGATGCCGTACTCGTGGAAGAGCACCAGCGCGGTCTTCGGGCCGAGCGAGGGCACCCGCACGAGCCGCCGCACCCCCTCGGGCACGCGTGCGCGCAGCTCGTCGAGCTGCCGGAAGCCGCCCCGCCGCAGGAACTCCTCCACCTTGCGGGCGATCGCCTCGCCGACGCCGGGCACGGTGCGCACGTTCTCCGGGGTGACCTCCTCCGGGTGGCCGGCGATCGCCTTCGCCGCCCGCTGGTAGCTCCGCACCCGGAAGGCGTCGCCGCCGTCGAGCGCGAACAGCTCCGCGTACTCCTGCAGCGCCGCGGCGACGGCGTCGTTCGCCCTGGTCATGGCCAAAGGGTACGTCCTAGGGCGCTTCGGTTAGAGTACATATCATCTGACCTGCGGTGACGATGAGGGACGAGGACGGCGAAGGCGGCGGTGGAGCACCAGATCGATACCCGTTCGGGCGACGCCCTGTTCCGGCTGGCGTTCGCCCAGTCGCCGTTCGCCCTGGCGGTCCACGACAAGGACATGATCTGCCTGCGGATCAGCGACCACATGGCCCGCCTGTTCAACATCACCCCCGAGGACCTCATCGGCCGCAGGCTCACCGACGTGCTCAAGGGGCCCCAGTACGACGCGATGGAACGGCGGGTGCGGCAGGTGCTCGCCACCGGCGAGGCGCAGGTGCTGCACACCTTCCGCCGGGTGCCGGGGGAGACCCGGGAGCACGCCTGGACCGTCTACGTCACGCCGCTCAAGGACGACGACGGGCAGGTGATCGGGGTCCAGGTCGGCGCGCTCGACTTCACCGAGCAGTACTGGACGCGGCAGCGGCTGCTGCTGCTCAACGAGGCGAGCACGAGCATCGGCACCACCCTCGACGTGACCCGCACCGTCCGTGAGCTCACCGACCTCGTCGTGCCGCGGTTCGCCGACTTCGCCGGCGTGGACCTGCTCGACTCGGTGCTGCGCGGCGACGAGCCCGGCCCGGGGGCGTTCCCCAGCCGGGTGCCGCTGCGCCGGGTGGCCCACCGGTCGATCCGGGAGGCGGTGCCCGAGGCGGCGGCCGAGCTGGGGGAGATCGTCTCGTACCCGGACTACTCCCCGCCGGCCCGCGCGCTCGCCGCCGGGGTGCCGATCCTCACCGGTCACGACGACCCCGACTTCCGGCGCTGGATCGCCGCCGACCCGGTGCGGGCCGCCCGGGTGCGCGACTACGGGTTCTACTCGGTGATGGTCGTGCCGATGCGCGCCCGCGGCGTCACCCTCGGCCTGGTGATCTTCGCCCGGCTCACCCACCCCGAGCCGTTCACCAGCGACGACCTGTTCCTCGCCGAGGAGCTCACCTCGCGCGCCGCCTACGCCGTCGACAACGCCCGCCGGTACAGCCGGGAGCGGGCCACCGCGGTGGCGCTGCAGCGCAGCCTGCTGCCGCAGCGGCTGCCCGAGCAGTCGGCGGTGGAGGTCGCCACCCGCTACCTGCCCACCGGCAGCCACGCGGGCGTCGGCGGCGACTGGTTCGACGTCATCCCGCTGTCCGGCGCCCGGGTCGCGCTCGTCGTCGGCGACGTGGTCGGCCACGGCCTGCGCGCCTCGGCGACGATGGGCCGGCTGCGCACCGCCGTACGCACCCTCGCCGACGTCGACCTGCCCCCGGACGAGCTGCTCACCCGGCTCGACGACCTGGTGGCCCGGCTGTCCGCGGAGGGCTCGACGGCCGACCGGGACGAGGTCGGCGTCGACCTCGGCGCGAGCTGCGTGTACGCGGTGTACGACCCGATCGCCCGCACCGTCACGCTGGCGCGGGCCGGTCACCCGGTGCCCGCGGTGGTCACCCCGGACGGCAAGGCGTACTTCCCGGACGTGCCCGCCGGGCCGCCGCTCGGCCTGGGCGGCCTGCCGTTCGAGTCGACCGAGATCCAGCTTCCCGAGGGCAGCCTGATCGTCCTCTACACCGACGGGCTCATCGAGTCCCGCACCGACGACATCGAGGCCGGTCAGGAACGGCTGCGCCGGGTGATCGCGGACGCCGACCCCTCGCCGGAGGTCACCGCGGACGACGTGCTCGCCGCGCTGCTGCCGGACCACCCCACCGACGACGTGGCCCTGCTCATCGCCCGCACCCGGCGGCTCGACCGGGTCGCCACCTGGGACATCGACGCTGACCCGGCGATGGTCGCCACCGCCCGCAAGCTCGCGGTCGAGCAGGTCGAGGAGTGGGGGCTGGGCGAGGCCGCCTGCATCACCGAGCTCGTGGTGAGCGAGCTGATCACCAACGCGATCCGGCACGCGGCCCCGCCGATCCGCCTGCGGCTCATCTACGACCGCACGCTGATCTGCGAGGTCGCCGACTCCAGCAACACCGCGCCGCACCTGCGCCGCGCCCGGGTGATGGACGAGGGCGGCCGCGGGCTGCTGCTCGTCGCCCAGCTCGCCGACCGCTGGGGCACCCGGCACACCCCCACCGGCAAGATCATCTGGGCCGAGCAGGTCGTCCCCGCCTCGGTGCCCCACCGGGTCCCCGCCTGAGCGGGCACGGACTCCGCCGCGACGTGGGACGGTTGCCGGTGAGGATTCTGGACAGTTAATATCCAGATCGTGCGGATGAGTGAGGGCGTCGAGTGGGCGCTGCACACGTGTGTGAACCTCGCCTGGGTCGGGCGGCCGGTGGGCTCGGCCCGGCTGGCGGCCTTCTACGGCCTCCCTCCCGCCTACCTGAACAAGCGGCTGCAGAACCTCGTCCGGGCCGGAATCCTCACCTCCGTGCCCGGGCCGAAGGGCGGGTTCGCGCTGGCGCGCGACCCGGCGTCGATCAGCCTGCTCGACGTGGTCACCGCGATCGAGGGACCCGATCCCGCGTTCCGCTGCACCGGCATCCTCGGCGACAGCCCGTGGGGGGACAAGACCGCCGACCACCCGTCCACCTGCGTCATCGCCGCGGCCATGCGCCGGGCGGAGCTCGCCTGGCGCAGGGAGCTGGCCGGGCAGACCATCGCCGACGTCTGCGCCACCGTGGAACGGCGGGCGCCGGGGGAGCCCGAGCGCACGCGCCGCTGGTTCGGCTGAGACCGCACCTGTCGACCCGGCCCCTCCGGGGCCCTTTTTTCGGAGGAGATCCTGGATGTTAGATATCCAGAATAGGACCGCAGCCGGATCCACGGCGCGGGGATGGTCCGCCGTCTGCGCCGTCGCGCTGGGCATCTTCGCCCTCATGACCTCCGAGCTGCTCCCCGTCGGCCTGCTCACCCCCGTCGCCGCGGAGCTGGCGGTGTCCGAGGGCACCGCGGGGCTGATGGTGACCACGCCGGGGCTGGTGGCCGCGGTGGCCGCGCCGGTGCTGACCATCGTGGCCGGGCGGCTGGACCGCAAGGTCATGCTCGCCGGGCTGATCGGCCTGATGGCGCTGGCCAACCTCGCCTGCGCCGTCGCGCCCGCCTTCGCCGTCGTCCTCGCCGCCCGGCTCACCGTCGGCGTCAGCGTCGGCGGCTTCTGGGCGATCGCCGGCGGGCTCGCCCCGCGCCTGGTGCCCGAGCGGCACGTCGGCCGCGCCACCGCGGTCATCTTCGGCGGCGTGTCCACCGCCTCGGTCATCGGCGTGCCCGCCGGAACCCTCGCCGGGCAGGCCGGCGGCTGGCGGCTCGGGTTCGCGCTCGTCGGGCTCCTCGGGCTGGTGGCGCTCGGGTTCCTGCTCCTGCTCGTGCCCGCGCTGCCCGCCACGCGGACGGTCTCGTTCGCCCAGGTGCCCGGCGTGTGGCGGACCCCCGCCGTGCGCGCCGGGATCGCGCTCACCTTCCTGCTGATCACCGGGCACTTCGCCGCGTACACCTACCTCCGGCCGATCGCCCACGAGATCGCGGGGATCCGGCCGGACGTGATCGGCCTGCTGCTGCTCGGCTACGGCGTCGCCGGCGTGGCGGGCAACTTCGTCGCGGGCGGCCAGGTGGCCCGCCGTACCCGCGGCACGCTGCTCGTCATCGGCGCGGCGCTCACCGCCGTCACCGGCCTGCTCGCCGTGGCCGGCGCGGGCCCGGCCACGGGGACGGCGGCGGTCGTCGCGTGGGGCCTCGCCTACGGCGGCGTCTCGGTGAGCCTGCAGACGTGGATGCTCAAGGCGGCTCCCGCCGCGGCCGAGGCCGCCACCTCGCTCTTCGTCGCCGCGTTCAACCTGTCGATCGCGCTCGGGGCGCTGCTCGGCGGCCTCGCGGTGGACGGGTACGGCACGGCCGCCGCGCTCTGGCTCGCCGCCGCGCTGCTGCTGCCGTCCACCCTCGTCGTCCTGGTCACCCGTCCCGATCCGGCCACCCGCCCGCGCGCGGGCCGCCGGCTCGAACCGAACCTCCGGGAGGAGTAACGATCATGTCCTTCACCATCACGAACCCGCCCGCGCTGCACGACCCGGTCCCGTTCGGCTACAGCCACCTCGCCACGGTGACCTCCGGGCGGCTGGTCCTGGTCGCCGGGCAGTACGCCTCCGACGAGCACGGGCAGGTGGTCTCCCCGGACTTCGCCGTGCAGGTGGACCGGTCCCTGGCGAACCTCGGCACGGCGCTGCGGGCCGCCGGAACGGACTACCCCGACGTCGTGCAGGTCCGGACCTTCGTCGTGGACCACGGTCCGGAGCGGCTCGCCGTGATCGCCGAGGCGGTCCGCCGGATCTGGGGCGACCGGCCGCCCACGCAGACGCTGATCGGCGTGGCGGCGCTGGCCCTGCCCGGCATGCTGTTCGAGATCGACGCCGTCGCGGTCCGCCCGTGACGGTACGGCGCGCCCCGGCGGCCTGCCGGGCGCGCGCCACCGGTCAGCCGTCCGACGCCTTGACCTGCTGGAGCGCGGCGAGCGCCGCGCCCCGGGCGCCGGCCATGTCGAGGTCGTGCACGAGCAGCAGCTCCGAGGCGGCCCGCTGCTCCTCGCGCAGCACGACGTGCTCGCGCACCCTGTCGAGGAACCACTGGCGGAAGTGCGGCGCGGCCTCGACCACGCCGCCGCCGAGGAAGTACACGTCCGGGTCCATGAACTGGGCGGCGACGGTGAACAGGCGGCCGATCGCGATCGCCTGCTGCTCGAAGATCCGCAGCGCCATCTCGTCGCCCCGCTCGCCGAGTCCCCGCAGCATGCGGGCGGCCTTCGCGATCGGCTCGACCGAGGCGAGCTCGTGGCCGGGGTAGCGGGTCAGCCAGTACGGCAGCAGGTTGCGCTCGATCCCGGTGAGCGAGGCGACGCTCTCGGCGTCCCCCTCGAAGCCGCAGTTGCAGCTCGGCACCGGCTGGTCCGGCTCGAGCAGGCCGCGCAGCGGGATGTGCACGTGGCCGAGCTCGCCCGCCATGCCCGCCGCGCCGGTGACCACCCGGCCGCCGACCACGACGCCGCCGCCGAGGCCGGTGCCGACGATCGCCGCGACCGAGGAGTGCTCCGCCGCGGCCGGGCCGAACCGCACGTGGTGGGCGTAGAGCGCGGCGGCGTTGCCGTCGTTGTTGTAGACGACCGGCAGGCCGAGCCGCTCCTCCAGGGCGCCGCGGAAGTCGAAGCCGCACCACTCCGGATGGCCGAAGTTGGTCGCGCCGCGCGCGGAGATCACGCCGGTCGCGCTCGCCGGCCCCGGGGTGTCGAGCCCGACCGCGCGCACCCGCTCGATCGGGACGCCGGTGAGCTCGAGCACGCCGTGCATCGCCCGGACCAGCGCCTCCACGGCGACCGCGGGCCCCTCCCGCACGTGGCTGGGGGTCTCCACCAGCCGGTCCACCAGGAACCGCCCGTCAGCGTCGACGACGGTGGCGTTGTTGCTCGTCCCGCCGTTGTCGAGGCCGACGACCACCCAATCCGCAGTAGCCATACGTGGAAGGTAGTCCCCCCGCCCGGCCTCCACGATGTATCAAAATCGGACAATTTCCCGGGAGATTTCTTGGATCGTCGTGGAGTGGCACGGCGGGCGGCGCCTACCGTGGCGGGCATGGCGCCCGAGGACATCGCTCGGTTCGTCGCCGCGCTGCCCAAGGTCGAGCTGCACGTGCACCTCGTCGGCTCGGCGTCCGCGGCGACCGTCCTCGAGCTCGCCGCCCGGCACCCGGACGGCCCGGTGCCCACGACCGCCGCCGAGCTCGCCGCGTTCTACCGGTACCGGGACTTCACCCACTTCACCGAGGTGTACACGGCGGTGAGCTCGCTCCTCCGCGACCGGGAGGACATCGCCTCGCTCGTGCTGGGCGTGGCCCGGGACCTCGCCGCGCAGAACGTGCGCCACGTCGAGCTCACCGTCACGCCGTACAGCCAGGTGCTCGTCGGCATCCCGATGCGGGCGGTCACCGAGGCGCTCGACGTGTCGGCGCGCGAGGCCCGCGACCGGTACGGCATCGGCATCGCCTACATCTTCGACATCGCGGCGGTGCAGGGCGCGGAGGGCGCCCGGGGCACCCTCGAGCACGCGCTGGAGCACCCGCCCGAGCGCCTGGTCGGCTTCGGGGTCGGCGGCGACGAGCGGCGGCGCGTGCCCCACTTCGCCGCGATCCGCGACGCGTTCCGCGCGGCGACCGCGGCCGGGCTGCACAGCGTGCCGCACGCGGGGGAGATGGGCGGGCCGGAGGTGATCTGGCAGGCGCTCGGCGAGCTGCACGCCGAGCGCATCGGGCACGGCATCGGCTGCGTGCGCGACCCCGGCCTCGTCGCCCACCTGCGCGAGGCCCGGATCCCGCTGGAGGTGTGCCCCACCTCGAACGTGCGCACCGGGCAGGTGCCCGCGATCGAGCACCACCCGTTCCCCCGGATGCTCGCCGACGGCCTCGTGGTCACCGTGAACAGCGACGACCCGCCGATGTTCGGCACCACGCTCACCGACGAGTACCTCACCCTCGCCCGCGTCTTCGGGCTGGGCCCCGGGGAGCTCGCCGGGCTCGCCCGCAACGCGGTACGGGCGGCGTTCCTGCCCGCCGCGGAGAAGGCGGCGCTGCTCGCCGAGATCGACGCGCTGGTCGCCGGCCCGTGGTGATTGCTTCGGATGGTCAGGGGTAGCCAAGACGCCATGGCGCCGAGGGGCGCCGTGAGGGGGGAAGTGTTCGATGATCCAGATGCTGCACAAGAAGGGGATCCGGTCCGGCACCCTGTACACGCTGGGCCTCGGCTCCATCGCGTTCTCGTTCGTCACCTGGCTGCTGTCGAAGAGGTTCGAGGCGGCCGGGATCGACCGGGCGGACCGCTGGGGCCTGTTCGTCGGCGAGTGGGCGCCCACCTTCATCGCCATGGGCGTCGCGCTCCGCATCGAGGAGACGCACCGCGAGCTCGCCGGCCCCGAGGGCTATCAGACCGGCCGGGAGCAGCCCTGGGAGCAGGAGACCGTGGGCGAGCCCACGCCCGCCGGGATGCGGCACTAGGCCTCTCGGCCGGGGGGCGGCGGCGCGGATCGCCGCCCCCAGGCCGTGCCCCGGCCCCGATCGCGGCCGGGTTACGGCACGGCGGTGGCGGGCAGGGCGGTGGGCATGGCAGACGACACGCTGTTCTTGCTGCTCGAAGGCTACGGCTGGCTGCCGGCGCTGCGCCGCCGGGCGCCGGGCGAGGTCGCCCGCACCCGGCTGCTGGGCCGCCGCGCGGTCGCGATCTGCGGGCCGGACGCCGCCCGCTTCTTCTATGAGGACGACGGCATCCGGCGTGGCCCGGCGCCGCCGCACCTGGTGCGCAGCACGCACTTCGTCCGGGGCACCGGCCAGAACCTCGACGGGATCACCCGCGAGGCGCGCCGGGCGATGTTCCTGCCGGTGCTCCACGGCGACGCAGCGGCCGACCTGGTCTCCCGGGCCGCGGCCGCGTGGGACGAGGCCGTGCCGCGGTGGGGCGCGGAGCCGTCCGTGGTGCTGTTCGACCGGGTCGCCCAGGTGCTGGCCACCGCCGCGTACGGCTGGGCCGGGCTGGAGCCGCCGGAGCACGAGACGCCCAAGGTCGCCGCCGACCTGGTCGCCATGGCCGAGGGGTACGCCACCCTC
>Ga0207874_1000731_pt1 | contig 44329 bp, 36 predicted proteins | sample HigsolmetaAR201D_FD_184833 | JGI IMG/M metagenome (GOLD analysis project Ga0207874, IMG submission 184833) | Ionic liquid and high solid enriched microbial communities from the Joint BioEnergy Institute, USA - AR20-1-D (SPAdes) (version 2) ...
GCAAGCGAATCGGGAAGGCTACGAACGCAGCTCCGTCTTGCCGTATGTCGACAACTTCAAGGGCCGGCTATTGCTCGTGCACGGCATGGCGGACGACAACGTGCTGTTCACCAACAGCACGATGCTGATGCAGAAGCTGCAATCGCGCGGCAAACAGTTCGAGCTGATGACCTACCCGGGCGGCAAGCACGGACTCATTCGTTTCCCCGATACGGGCAAGCACTACTACGAGATGGTGCTCGACTTCTTCGAACGAACGCTCAAGCACTAGGCTGAGACTCGCGTATTGCGGCATCCATTTGCGCACGCATCGCGCGGTCGCCGAACGCCTTGCCGTAGCGCTGCAGCGACCAGGCATACATCGCCAATCCCAGCACCGTCCATCCGGCGCACAACGCCCATTCCACTGCCGACAGTGCCGACGGGCTCGTCGGCCATGCGTACAGCAGGATGAATGCAATGGCCATCGCAACGGCTGCTATGCCGATCGCGGGACCGTACGGGACTTTGTAAGGACGCGGCAGATCGGGCTCACGCCGCCGCAACAGCACGAACGACATCGCGACGAAAAAGTACGCGACGACGATCCCCAAACCGCCCGCGTCCACGAGCCAGACCAATGCAGGCCGGCCGAGCAACGGTGCCAGCGACGAGACCACGCCGATCAACAGGATCGCATTGGTCGGAGTTCGATACTTCGGATGCAGTTTGGCCAATGGCTTCGGCAGCATGCCGGCCTGCGCGAGCGCATAGATCGCTCGCGAGCCGCCGATATAGAACGCGTTCCAGCTCGTGAGAATTCCGGCAACGCCGACCAGTACGATGAAATGCGAGCCCCAGATGCTGCCGCCGAACATGCGCTGCGCCGCTGCGGGCACCGCGAGCGCCCCCGCTTCGAGTTCGCTCACCGGAAGAACCAGGGCCGTGCCGAAAATCATCAGGACGTAGAACAGCGTCGCGAGAAACACGGACAGCACCAGGACCCGGCCGATCTCGCGAAACGGCAAGTTGATCTCCTCCGCCGTCTGCGGGATGACGTCGAAGCCGACGAACAGGAACGGAACCATGATCAACACCACGGCCATGCCGCCGAACCCGCCGGCAAAAAGCGGTTCCAAATTCGTCGCATCGCCGCTCGGCAGCGCGCCGAGCACGAACAGCAACCCGCCGATAGCGATCGCCGACGTCACGACCTTTTGGATGAACGCGGCCGTGGTCACGCCGAGGTAGTTGACGACCATCATGACGATGGAGCCGATGACGCCGACGACGACCCACGAGAGCTTCACGTCCCAGCCGGCAATCGTCCAAAGATGGCCGACGGCATAGTTCGGAAACAGGAATTGCACGACGGTCGGCAGCGCCACGGCCTCGAAAGCAACGACGGTCACATAACCGAACACGAGCGACCATGTGCAGACGAACGATGCAAAATGACCGAGTGCACGATAGCTATACACTTGCGCGCCGCCGACGTGAGGCATCGCCGATGCGAGCTCGGCATAAGTCAGCCCGATGAGACCGATTGCCGCGCCGCCGATCACGAACGCCAACATCGCCCCGACGCTGCCGGCATTGCCGATGAATTCGCCGGTCAGGGCGATCCAGCCCCAGCCGATCATCGCGCCGAACGCCAAGGCGAGCACGTCCCAGCGCGCCAAAACCCGAAGCATGTTGCTGCTGTGGTTCGTCATGGTCTCTGCACGTGCCCGAGCTTTCGCCGTACTGTTCCTTCGATCAGGCCGCCGAGTGTGTGAGCCGGATCGCATCGACCAGGATGTCGAGGCCCTCGTTCAAGACCGCGTCGCTGATCGTGAGCGGCACGAGCAGGCGAATCGTTTCGCCGTAAGTGCCGCACGTCAGCACGATGAGGCCTTTGTCGAGCGCGCGCGCGGCAACGAGCTTGGCACCGACACCGTCGGGCGTGCGGCTCGCATCCGGCTTGACGATGTCGAATGCGAGCATCGCGCCGAGTCCGCGCAAGTTTTCGATCGGCGCGCCGCCGTTCTCCTGTGCAACAGCTTCGATGCGCGCGCGAATCGTCCTCCCGATGGTTTCCGCACGCGCCAACAGGTTCTCCTCGGCGAGGACATCGAGCACGGCGAGCGCAGCGGCGCAACCGATCGGCGAGCCCCCGTACGTACCGCCGAGACCGCCCGGCTGCACGGCATCCATGACGGCTGCGCGGCCGATGACGCCGGAGAGCGGGAAACCGCCAGCCAACGATTTCGCAATCGTGACGAGATCCGGTTCGACACCCGAGTGCTCGATCGCGAACAAGCGACCCGTGCGACCGAAGCCCGACTGAATCTCGTCCGCGATCAGAAGAATGCCGTGTTGATCGCAGACCCTGCGCAACGCCTGCAGCAGCTCCTTCGGTGCGACATGGAAGCCGCCCTCGCCTTGTACCGGCTCGACGATGATGGCCGCGACCTTGGTGGGCTCGATCTCGCTATAGAACAGCGACTCGAGAGCGCGCATCGTGTCCTCGACCCGAATGCCGCGATGTTCGATCGGAAACGGTAATCGGAACACACCGGTCGTGAGGCTCCCGACGCCTTGCTTGTATGGCATCACCTTCCCGGTGAGCGCCGACGTGAGCATCGTACGCCCATGAAAGGCGCCGCTGAACGTGATGACACCCGAGCGTCCCGTCGCGATGCGCGCAATCTTGACTGCGTTCTCTACCGCCTCTGCCCCAGTTGTGAATAGCACCGTCTTCGCCGCGCCCTGGAATGGAGCAAGTGCATTCAAGCGCTCTGCAAGCTCGATGTAGCCCTCGTAGGCAAGAACCTGAAATGCGGTATGGGTGAACTTCTCGATTTGATTGACAGCAGCCTGTGCGATGCGCGGATGACGATGCCCGGTAGCAAGCACGCCGATACCGCTTGCGAAGTCGATGTACCGCGCACCCTCGACATCCCATAGCTCGGCGTTCTCGGCTCGCGCGGCAAACAACGGCGTAGCGGTGGCGACACCGCGCGCCACGGCGGCGTTTCGACGTGCGAGCAGCATTGCATTCGAAATCTTGGACTGATTGGTGCTCAAGTTTCTCTTCCGCGTCTATGACAAGAGTCCGAGATGGAGTCTTTCACGTGCGCGGCGCTGCCCGGTAGATGCATTTGCAGATGCGATCGGTGCGCGAACGTCACCAAGCCATGTTGTGCACGGTTGATGCATGTCAGGTTCATGCACCATTGCTTTCGAACAAGAAGGGGATGATTCGATGTCCGTCGAATTCGACAAGCGCAATTCGCTTCCACCGTTCGCGACGCTACGTGCATTCGAAGCCGTAGGTCGACTGGCTGGTATTCGGCGCGCCGCTCAGGCGCTCGGGTTGGATCACGCCGTCGTCAGTCGGCATCTACGCGCGCTCGAAGAATGGGCGGGCGTGAGACTGCTCGATCGCACGCACGGCAACATCGTGCTGACACCGGAAGGCAGCCGCTATCACGCGCGCATCAGCGCCGCGCTCGCAGAGCTCGGCGATGCCAGCAACGAGCTCGTCTGCGCGAACACGGAACGACGGCTCAGCATTTACTGCGTTCCTGGGTTCGCATCCGAATGGCTGACCTCGCGGCTCAGGAACTTTCAGGCCGCGAATGCGGATCTCGAGCTGGAGCTGCACCCGACCGATCAAAGTCCGGATTTCTTGCGCTACGAAGCGGACGTCGATATTCGCTACGTCTACGGTTCGTCGTCGATCTCCGCCGCGAACATCCACGGCGGCGTGAGACGCTTCGAGATTGCGCGTCCGCCCGTGTGCGCCGTTGCAAGCCCCGAATGCGCGGCCAAGCTGGGACCGATCAAGGACGCGAGCGCATTGCTCAACGCCCCGCTCTTACACGAAGAAAGCCACCAGCAATGGCGCTCCTGGTTCGCGATGCATGGTGTGGCGACCCCGGAAAAATTACCGGGGCCGCGGCTGTGGCACGCTCATCTCACCATCGAGGCCGCACGGCGCGGCCAGGGCGTAGCGCTTGCGAATCCGTTCCTGCTCGGCGACGACCTCAACACCGGACGACTCGTCGACCTAATGCCCGAGTGCGAGCACCGCATTACGCTCGGCTCGTATGTGTTCGCGGCGCGCGCCGATCGCTGGCAATGGCCCGCCATCGTCCGATTCCGCCGTTGGCTGAAAAACGAGATCGCGAGCGCCTGCGAAACCCGCGAATTCGCGGCTATGGCGTCGGCCTGAGCGCCTGGTCACGCACCGAAGCGCCGACGATCGCGGTTGCGGCGGCCGGCTCCTCGGTGCGATTGCGAAGCGAGATGCCGTGCATGAAAGCCTTGTTCTTGATCGCGGACTGCGAGCGCCTCAGCTGCCGCGCGATCGACGGCACAGGAACACCCCGGTGAGCGAGCTCGCGCAACACTGCGAGCTCCTCGCTAGTCCATGGTTTCGCGGACTTACAACCGTTCGTCCGTGAGAGCAGGAACGAAGACGACCCGCGCATCACTTCGCGTCCTTCTTGATCCAAATGAGATCATATTCGGTGATCCAGGTCTTGCCGCCGTCTTCAGTCCCAACCGACAGCTCGCGCACTCGGCCATCCGGCAACAGGAACAGCGTCCAATGACGCAGACGCATCTTACCTGTCGGACCCGGCTCTTCGACGACGTAACGCATCTCGCCCGGCTTGATCAACGAACCGCGAAACGACGTGGTGTTGCCGCCTTCGGCCACCCAGAAATATCCCCAGTCGCCGAGCTTGCGCGAGTAAGCGAAGAAACCATGGCCGTTGCCGCCTGGACGCAGCGAAGTCCAGGTCTCGTAGATGAAGCAATCGCCGAAGACCAGCTCCATTTTCACTTCTGCCGTCTTCTCCGTCCCTCGATAGACATCCCAATGGCCGAGGGTGAAGTCTTGCTCGCGAAACTTCGGATCCTCTTTGCACGACGCGGGGCCGGTCTGGGCTTGCGCAGCGCTCGCCAACATCAACGCTGCGACGATAGAACCGAATACTTGGACGAACGTGCTTTTCTTCATCGTGCTTGCTCTACTGCTCGTGTGTTCTTGAAATCGACCGTCGCACTCGCCGCGCTCAAGTCAAACCTCTGCTGATCAGACATTCCTGAATCGCGCGGTGCGCTTCGTCGATTGCGACGTTGGTGAATGCCGAGGCGCCGGCATCGCTGTTTGCAATGGCGATGCGCCCAAAGGGCTTGCGCCCGATGACGTGGGGACGATCCGCCGGCGGCATGTCCGGATCGCCCACCGAGTCGTACGTGTACGCATAACCGTGCGGCCAGCGGTTCGCGGTAATCGCGAGGATGTCCTTGCGCGCATCGAAACCGGCCGGTCCGAGCACACGCTGCAACTGCGAACGTATCTCGGCCTCGATCTTCTCGTAGGGAGTCGCGAGCATCTCCGCACGAACGATACGGTTCTGCTCGCGCCGCGATGTGCCCGGATGGCTGCCAGAGAGCATCATGTGCAGCACGACGGGCTCATCCGGGCTCAGCACGCTGCGAAAACCGCCGATCGAAATGGGACGATCCAAGTACAAAGCCGTGTGATAGCCGTTTGGCGCAACGATCGAATGAACGCCTAGACGCTTCCACGGCCGCCAGTTGCGCAACACGACGTTCGTGTACATGAGCGGCACCTTCGACGCATAGGTCACCGCCGTCTTCTGCTCTTCCGGAAGCTCCGGCACCAAGTGCCGCACGATGTTGTTGAAGCACGCCATCACCACGTTGGCCGCCGTGACGGCAAGCGTCTTGCCGTCTTTCGTGTAGACGACCCGAACCGCTTTTTCCTTGATCGAGTCGATCGTTCCGAGATGCTCGACCCGCACGACGGGACTCTGCAGCCGTATGCGCACGGGGTTCGTCGGAAGATCGAGCTGCGAGTAATCGGCCTTCGCCAGAATGATCGACTCCATGTTGTGGGTCGCACCGCCGAACACCCCGGGAACGAGGCGATTGACGAGCAGGCGCGCAATCGTGGCGTTGCCGTCCGGGAACGTGAACACCGCGCTATGCGCCTCGATGGGCTTTTCGATGTTCATTCCGGAAAAGCCCGGTGCGCCGGACAGCGCAGCGAGATACGCAGGGACCGTATCCACTCGCATGCTGTTGCGGAAGATCATGCCTCTGAAATACGGCAGGCTCTCGGGCAACAGGCGCGCGTGTTTCAACAGGAAATCTTGGTAGGTGATCCGACGCAGCGCCTCGGCCTTCTGCATCGGATCGAGATCGGGCAAGTAATCCACGCGCTCGCTGTACAAGCGCACGAGATCCGCCCTGACCGCGCGCGTCAGCGGCGCGTCGGCGAAGAATTCTTTCCACGGACGCGTGCCGTATCCGACGACGAGCTTGTCTTTCACGAAGTGCTCGCGGTCGAAGAACATCGCTTGCTGCAAACCGGCGTACACGTCCGGCTCCGCGTACTTGGAGTACGTCGTCGTATCGACACCCAACTCTGCGAGCAACGACAACGAAATGTGGCTGTAAGGAAAGGGCGAATGCGTGTTCTGCGTGCCGCCGTAGGCCAGCAGAACGCGGCCCTCGTGATGAAACTCGTTGCGCTTGGCGTGCCCGCCGAAATCGTCGTGGTTGTCGAGCAGCAAAATCCGTTTATCCGCGCCGAGCGCTTTTCGATAGAAGTACGCCGCCGCCAAGCCGGAAATACCTGCACCGACGACGACGAGATCGTAGTGCTCGCCGCTCTCTTGCGCCTCCACCGGCCCCGAGAACGCGCCGTCGCGCACCGCATGCGCGATCTCGAACGAACCTGGATACTGTCCGCGCAATCCCGTCTTGAGCGGGGGGTAGTTCGCGGCATCGAGCTCGAGCAGCGCTTTCGAAGACGGCTGGAGCGACGGCGACGTCGCAGCGTCAACCGCTGCAGGCGACGCCGCCGCGCCCTTGGCTTGGCTCACGATCAGCGGCTGCAACGCAACGCCTGCAGCCATTCCGGTCACGAATTCGCGGCGCGAGATGCCTCCCGCGCCTTGGTCGTCTTTTGCCGCAGTCATGCGCTCTCCGCTGATCTGGTTGCTCAGTACCGATAGACGAGCGTCACGCCGTACGTACGCGGACGCCAAGTGGAGACCATGAAGTATTGGCTGTTGCCGTACGCGCTCCTACTCAACAACGGAGCCGAGTTGAGCAAGTTGTTTGCGAACACGGAAACGTCGAGATTGCCCAGGTCGACGCCGGCACGCAGACGTACCATGTGGTTCTCGGGCACGAACGGTACGGCCGCATTGTATTGACTCGTCGTCGGATCCTGCGTCGGCATCATGTCGCTGCGACGGGCTCCGTATTCGTACTGGCCGCGGATGTATCCCTCGTTGCCGAGGACATCGAAGTTGTACGTGAGGGCGAGCGCGAGCTTCCAGGGCGTGATGTTCGGCAACGAATTGCCTTTGTTGATGAGAATGGAAGCGTTCGGCGACGGCGACGACATCACACGCTCGAGGTATTCGGCCTCGACGTAGCCGATCGTCAGATCGACGAGCAGATCCGGCGTGGGCGCAGCTTGCAGAGTCACGTCCACACCCTGGCTTCTGGCCTTACCGAAGTTGCCGATATACGAAAGACCGCAGCCGACGAGAAAGTTGGATTGCTGGATGTCGTCCCAATCGACGCGATAGACACCCATGTCGTAGGACATCCGTCCGTCGAGTGCCTTGCCCTTCACGCCGAGGTCGTAGCTCCACACGGTGTCGGAGTCGTACGAGGCGATATTGCCCAGACCGAGAGAAGCGATTTCCGGCGCACACTGATTGATGATCGAGGAGCTGTTCGCGCCGCCGGTACGGAAGCCTTTCGCGGCGGTCGAGTACACCATGAAATCGTCGGTCGGGCGGTACGTGACGTTCAGTCGCGGCGAGATCGGCCGCTCCTTCGCGCCGCCGCCGTTGTACGTCCAGGTCGCCTGAGTCATGCCGGCGCGTCCGGCGACGAACTCGAATTTGTTCTCCGCGGCGCGCACGCCGGCGGCGATGGACAGCGTGTCCGTCACCTTCCACGTCGCATCGCCGAACAGCGCGATCTGTTCTTCCTGCACGCGCGTGTCGGTGATGAAGCTGTAGATACCTTCGAACATCGGGTAGCCGAAGCGTTCTTCGATCGTCTGGCCGAACAGCTTCAAATACAGACGGTCGTAGTCGTCGGACTCGCCGCGCTCCACGTTGCGCTGCTTCGACTTGCCGTAATACGCGCCGACCACCCAAGTCAGGCGGGCATCGGGATCAGCCGACTGAAAGCGCAGCTCCTGTGTGATGTTGTCCTGCGCATTGATGATGCGGCCCGGCGATTCGAAATCCGTTACGCCGACCTCGTCATCGGGTCCGTACGGTGTCACGAGCGGGAAGCCGAAGTTGAGCTGCAGATTCGCCAGCCGCCACAAAGAAGCGTCGTAGAACATAGTCTGGTCGCGCTTGAAATACGACGTATTCGAGACGATCAGGATCTTGTCGCCCTGGTACTCGACCTTCAGGCTCGGCAGCGTGTAGCGGTCGGTGTTGGGCAGACGGATCGGGTTCGCGTTCCGGAACACACCCTGGCCGAACGCCGACCAAGCTTGAGTCACGATCGAGGTGTCGTTCTCTTTCACGTCCTGGTGCAGCACGCTCGGCGTGATGTAGAGCCCTTCGACGGGCATCCACGTCAACGCGCCGCGGAACGCGTACACGTTGCCCCAGTTCGCGTTCTCGTCGATGACATTGCGGGTGTTGTAGTCGATGTGATCGGTCCAGCCGCCGTCGCGACAGTTGTAGGCGCTCAAGCGAAAGCCGAGCTTGTCGGTAACGATCGGGCCGCCGAACGCGATGCCGCTTTCGTAGCTGGGCTCGCCGCCTTCGGTGAACGCAACTTCGCCGCGCGCATAAGTTTCGTAGTTCACCAGGTTCGGTTGCGGAGTGATGAACCGCACGGTACCGCCCTGAGAGCCGGCGCCGTACAACGTGCCCTGCGGCCCGCGCAGCACTTCGACGCGCTCCAGATCGAAGATTCTCGGCAAACCGGCCGCCGCGCTGGTGCCGAACTGGCGAATGTGAATGGGTGTGTCGTCGACGTACACACCCGTGGTGGCCGCACCTGCCGTCGAGGAGATGCCGCGAATCGCAATCGTGTTGTTCGTGTTGTTGAACGACACGCCGGGCGTCATCCGTGCGATGCCCGAAAAATCCTTCACGTTCGCCACATCGAGCGATTTCGTGTCGTACGCGGACATGCTGATCGGAACTTTGCTGATCGCTTCGCTGAAGCGAGTCGCGGTAACGGTGATTTCTTGCAGCACCGATCCATCGGTTCCGCTTTCATCGATTTCTTGCGCGAGTGCGGCTCCGCTGCCGAGATGCATCCCAAGGATGCCGAGGATGGCGGCGCGCAAAGGCAGCGCCTGAATGCGGGATTCGTGAGTGACGTTGACGCCGAGCATACAAAGTCTTCCAGTGCTGGTAGCAGGAACAAACACGAGTCCCAGCAGCGGTCTCCACCCCCATTGGCAGCCACCCGGACACGCGACTTCGCAGGTCATCACAGGCCCTTCAGCCGATCGAAGCTCTGCGCGATCGAAAGTAGCCTTGCCAGAAAACAGCAGGGAGATGCTCAGGCGGATTGGATTGGTGCCCCCAGGGCACCGACGGTCGCACGCCGCGATGAGAGAAGTTCGAGAAAAATCCGATTCGCAGGATCGACGGCAAACCCTGCGAGAGACTCGAGCGGTTGTTGTTTTCTTAAGCTCCGCTCGTCCGGGCACGCCGCTTGAGCGGCGCCACCATCGGCCCGTCGGCTTCGAGCAGCCCGACCGACTCGAGATCGTCGAGCTCAACCCATTTCAGGCTTTGACCTTCCAGCGATTGCGGCGTGCCGCGATACTCGATCACGAACCACAGATCCAATCGGATCGTGCGATCCGCGAATTCATGGTCGTAGGCGATGAGCGGCTCAGCTTCGATGAGTTCGACGCCGATCTCTTCGAGCAGTTCGCGCTTCAACGCAGCGAAGCGTTCCTCTCCAGGCTCGCGCTTGCCGCCCGGAAACTCCCATCCGCCCGCCATGTGTTTGCCCGGCGGACGCTGCGCGAGCAGGACACGACCGCTCGCATCGAACAACGCGGCAGCGACGACATGCGAGAAAGGGCGCTGGGCGTGGGACATGGGACTCGTGATCTGTGATTCGTACGTGGCGCGCGTCGCGCGCCCTCTTCCTAGTCTCGTGAATAGTGAGTAGTGAGTAGTTAGCGCCTACGCGCCCCATTCCGCGCCCGCGATTCGTGCTTCGTGCACCGGCGCACTTTCCGCTTCCCTTTTCCCGGAAAAACAGGAAGGCGCGCCCGCCGCGCGCCCCCACTTTCGGCCTTCAGCCTTCAGCCTTCGGTCTTCGGTCTTCAGTCTTCGGTCTCGCGTCAGCGCTCAGCGCCCTTGCGCCAACGCCCCGTGACAATGCTTGTACTTCTTGCCCGAACCGCATGGACACGGTTCGTTGCGTCCGACTTTGCGCGCCTCGCGCACGAACGGTGTGACCGCCGCAGGGGCTTGTTCTTCGGCTTCCGGCTGCGGCGCCGCCAGGTTCTGCGGAGCGGCGTGCTGGAACTGCATGGCTTGCGCGAGACGGCGCTGCCGCTCCGCCTCTTCGGCATCGATCTCTTCTTGCGTGCGCAGCTGCATGCGCGAGAGCAGCGAGACCGTGTCGTGTTTGATCCGATCGAGCATGGCCGTGAACAGCTCGAAGGCCTCGCGCTTGTACTCCTGCTTCGGGTTCTTCTGCGCGTAGCTGCGCAGGTGGATGCCTTGACGCAGGTAGTCCATCGCCGCCAGGTGCTCGCGCCAATGATGGTCGAGCTGCTGCAACATGATGGCCTTCTCGAGATAGCGGACGACAGGTGCGCCGTACTGCTGCACCTTCGCTTCGTAAGCCTGATCGATTTCCGCGAGCACGCGCTTGCGCAGCTCCTCTTCGTTCAGGTTCTCGTCTTTCGCCATCCAGTCCTTGATGTCGAGACGAATCGCGAAATCCTTGGCGATCGCTTCCGCAAGACCATCGACATCCCACATTTCCTCCACGCTCTTCGGCGGGATGTACTTGTCGATGATGCCGTTGACGACTTCGTGCCGAATGCCCGCGATCGAATCGGAGATGTCCTCGGCGGCCATCAGCTCCGTGCGTTGCTGATAGATCACCTTGCGCTGGTCGTTGGCGACGTCGTCGTACTCGAGCAGATTCTTACGGGCATCGAAGTTGTGCGCTTCGACTTTGCGCTGCGCCCGCTCGATCTGCTTGGTGAGCATGCGGCTCTCGATGACCTCGCCTTCTTTCATGCCGGCCGTCTGCAGCCAACGTTTCGTGCGCTCGGGATCGCCGAAGATGCGCATCAAGTTGTCTTCGAGCGAGAGATAGAACCGGCTCGAGCCGGGATCGCCCTGACGGCCGGCACGGCCGCGCAGCTGGTTGTCGATACGCCGCGATTCGTGTCGCTCGGTGCCGATGATGTGCAGACCGCCGGCCGCAACCACCGCATCGTGCCGCTTCTGCCACTCCTCGCGTGCGCGCTGACGAGCGGCTTCGTCGTTCGGATCGATCTGCGCGAGCTCGGCCTCGAGATTGCCGCCGAGCACGATGTCCGTACCGCGGCCGGCCATGTTCGTCGCGATGGTCACGGCGCCGGGACGACCTGCTTGCGCGACGATCATCGCCTCGCGCTCGTGCTGCTTGGCGTTCAGTACTTCGTGCGGAATGTTGTGCTGCTTGAGCAGCTTCGAGAGCATCTCCGAGGTTTCGATCGACGTCGTGCCGACGAGCGTCGGCTGCCCGCGTGCGACGCAGTCGCGAATGTCCTCGATGATGGCCTCGAACTTGTCCTTGGCCGTCAGATAGACGAGGTCCGGATGATCCTTGCGGATCATCGGCCGGTGGGTCGGAATCACGACAACTTCCAGCCCGTAAATCTGCTGGAACTCGAACGCCTCGGTGTCCGCGGTACCCGTCATACCGGCCAGCTTCGAGTACATGCGGAAGTAGTTTTGGAAGGTGATGGACGCGACGGTCTGGTTCTCCTCGCGAACCCGCACGCCTTCCTTCGCCTCGATCGCTTGGTGCAAGCCGTCGGACCAACGTCGGCCCGGCATCGTGCGGCCGGTGAACTCATCGACGATGACCACCTCGCCGTTGCGCACGATGTACTCGACGTCGCGGTGATACAGCGCATGTGCGCGGAGCGCCGCGTTCAGGTGATGCATCAAGCGAATGTTCGACGGGTCGTAGAGGCTTTGATCCGGCGAGAGCAAGCCGGCCTCGACGAAGAGCTGCTCGGCGCGCTCATGACCCGCATCAGACAAGTACACCTGCCGCGTCTTCTCGTCCGCCCAGTAATCGCCCTCGCCTTCTTCGGTCTCTTGCCGCTTCAGCTTCGGCGCGAGCTCGTTGATGCGGATGTAGAGCTCCGTGCTCTCTTCGGCGGGACCGGAAATGATGAGCGGCGTGCGAGCCTCATCGATCAGGATCGAGTCGACCTCGTCCACGATCGCGTACTCGAGACTGCGCTGAACGCGATCCTCGAGCCGGAACGCGAGGTTGTCGCGCAGGTAATCGAAACCGAATTCGTTGTTGGTGCCGTACGTGATGTCGGCCGCGTAGGCGGCGCGCTTCTCCTCGGACGTCTGCCCGGCCTTGATGACACCCACAGTCAGGCCGAGGAACCGGTAGACCGGACCCATCCAATCGGCGTCGCGCTGGGCCAGGTATTCGTTGACAGTCACCACGTGCACGCCCTTGCCGGGCAATGCGTTCAGGTAGGCAGGCAGCGTCGCGACGAGCGTCTTGCCTTCGCCGGTGCGCATTTCGGCGATCTTGCCGAAGTGCAGAACCATGCCGCCGATCAACTGCACATCGAAATGGCGCATGCCGAGCACGCGCCGTGCGGCCTCGCGGGTGGCCGCAAACGCCTCGGGCAACAGATCGTCGAGCTTCTCGCCGCCGGCCAATCGGCGACGGAATTCCTCGGTCTTACCCCGCAATTGCTCGTCGCTCAGAGCCTGGTAGCTCGGCTCGAGGGCATTTATGCGGTTGACGTACTTCTGGTAGCTGTTCAACAACCGCTGGTTGCGGCTACCGAACAGCGCGGTCAGCCAATTCGCCACGCTCGGAACTCCGGTGGGCTGGGGAGATAAAGGGCCGGTATTGTACACGCGGAGCACGGCCCATCAGGGCCCGGCCCAAGGCTGAAGACTGAAGGCTGAAGTCTGAAGGACAAGGCGCGCGTTTGCGCACAAGCCCGACCGTGGCCTGTCGCCTGTAGCCGGCAACAGGGGCTACTGCTGCCTAATGAAACTCATCGGATCCACCGCCCGGCCCTGCTTCAGGACCTCGAAGTGCAGATGCGGGCCGGTGGAACGGCCGGTCGAGCCGATCAGGGCAATGGGCTGCCCCTTCTGCACGGTATCGCCAACCTGGACGAGAACACGCTGGTTGTGCGCATACCGGGTGACGTAGCCGTTTCCGTGATTGATCTCGACGGTTTTGCCATAGCCGAACCGTTCCTTCGCATAGGTCACGACACCCGACGCCACAGAAACGACCTGGGCGCCCGCGGGTCCGGCGAAATCGACGCCTCTGTGGAACGTCTTGCGACCGTTGAAAGGATCGGCGCGATGTCCGTAGTAAGACGAGATCCAGCCCTGAGTGACCGGACGGCCACCGGGGACGATCTGGCGGCTCAAATTGCGCGTCGAGATCATGCTCTCGAGCACGCTCAGTTGGCGCTCGCGGTCCTTGATCTGCTGGTTCAGCTCATCGAGCATCGCCGTGAGCTCGGGCGCAGCGACCACGGCGCCTTCGACCAAACCCTCGGGTCCGCCGACTGCCGGCGGCCTGTCGAAATTGAACTCGCCCTTGTCGAGATTGGCCATCTCCGTGAGGCGACGTCCGAGCGCATCCAGACGAATCACGTGGGCGCTCATCTGCCCCACTCGCCCGGCCAGCGCATCGAGACGTTCCTGCAGCTCGCGTTTGGCTTCGAGGATTTCCGAGCGCTGTTCTTCGATCTTGGCGCGCCACTCGTCGACTTGTGCGAGCGGATCCGAAGAGGAATGGTTGCGTCCGATTTGGACGCCTAGAAACAGAGTGCCGCCGAGAACGAACAGGACGGCACAGATCATGACCGTCAATACGAGTGGACGCCCGAGCTCGATTTGTCTGGCCCGACCCAACTTCCGTGAAAAGACGATCACGTTCATGGGCGGCGCTCAGATCAATGAGTCTGCGAGCGCAAGGCGGCGCAGCAGATTGGGCGCTTCGCCGCTCGAGGGAGCGAGCATCCTGTGCGAATTTGTCGTCATTACCTCGCGACCCCTAAAAACCTGGCGCGAAAAAACATCCTCCGGGCAACGCTGCCTTGCGTCACCGGGTACACGACGCGAACGTCGTACTCGAAGCGAGCGGCTTGGACGTAGAACCGATATTCGTGTTGTACATCCTGGCAACCCCGCTATCGTGGCAGCTCGGTATCCGAGCTCCCCTTAGACCGGTGGCTTTGCGTCCCCGCCTTTCGACGGGTTTGCCTTTAGCAGTTGCTCGCAATATGCAGAATTAGCGTTGAAAAGATCAAGCGTCTGTGCCTCACAAATTTGAACGACCGGATCGATTTATGTCACTCCGCACCCGAGGCGGCTGCCTCTATCTGCTATTGGCGTCGCAGCGCAGCGACTGGATATCCGAACAGCCCCTATGACCAGTCGCTTCAAATCGTTGGGTGACAGCCTCGGTCCGTTGGTCGCGGACCTGGAGCGCCGAGCCCGCGACGTCCACGACCTCGGCAAACGCGTTCGCGCCGTATTGCCCGCCCCGGAGAACGAGCACTTTCTCGGAGCAACTTATCGGGGAGAAACGCTGGTCATCAGCATGGATTCCGCAGCCTGGTGCTCGAGGATTCGCTACGACCAGGAGGCGCTCATCCAAGCCTTGCGCAATGCGGGCGAGACGCGCGTCACGAAGATCAAAGTGCGCGTGGGGAAGAACACGTGAATCGTGATCCGTGATTCGTATCTGGCGCGCGAAGCGCGCTCTTCCTACAGCCTTCAGCCTTCAGCCTTCAGCCTCAGCCCACGGAGCGCGCTCAAGCGCTTTCCGCTAGAGGGAGCGCCGGCACATACGCAATCGGCGCGTCGTTCAAGTTCTCGAAGGTCACTTCTTCGTAGGCATCGGGTGTCGCCAGCAGCGTGCGGAGCAACCGGTTGTTGAGCGCGTGACCGGACTTGTAGCCGCTGAACTCGGCAATGAGACTGCGGCCGAGCAGATAGAGATCGCCGATCGCATCCAGAATCTTGTGCTTCACGAACTCGTCCTCGTAGCGAAGACCGTCTTCGTTCAGCACGCGGTGATCGTCCAGAACGATCGCGTTGTCCAAATTGCCGCCAAGCGCAAGATTGCGCGCTCGCAGGCTCTCCAGGTCGCGCATGAACCCGAAGGTGCGCGCGCGACTGATCTCCTTTAAGAAGGTCGTCGTGGAGAATTCCATCGACGCGATGTTGTTGCGCTTGCGAAAGATCGGGTGATTGAACTCGATCTCGAAATTGAGCTTGTACCCGTCATACGGCTCGAACTGAGCCCATTTCTCGCCGTCCTCGACTCTGATCGGCTTGAGTACGCGGACGAACCGCTTCGGTGCCGGTTGTTCCGCAATTCCCGCCGATTGCAACAGGAACACGAAAGGCCCTGCGCTGCCGTCCATGATGGGGACTTCCTCCGCGGTCAGCTCGACGTAAGCGTTGTCGATGCCGAGCCCGGCAAAGGCCGACAGCAAATGTTCGACGGTTGCAACGCGGACGCCGTCTTTGACGAGGGTCGTTCCGAGCATCGTCTCGCCGACATTTTCTGCCGTCGCCGGGACCTCGACGGGCTGATCCAGGTCGATGCGGCGAAACACGACGCCGGTGTCCGCAGGCGCGGGCTTGAGGATCATCAAGACCTTCTTGCCCGAATGCAGACCGACCCCGCTCGCGCGAATCGGATTCTTAAGCGTACGTTGGAGAAGCATGGGCAATTTCCAGTGGCCCAGTCCTTGGCCTCGAACGGCGGGCGAATCGTACGCCCTTCAGTGAGTCCCAAAATTCCCGGCACCGTAACATCGCAGGGGGCAGGTCACAAGCAGGCCCGCCCCGCTTTTTCCAGGCGATGCGCCACGACCGGACGCGCGGGGACTAACGCGCGCCACGATCGCGATGCTTCTGCCGAGCTTCGGGCCCGGCAGCCAGTCCCGGTCAATCCGCTTGACGACGCAGGAAGGCCGGAATGTCGAGGAGCGAAGGATCGTCGACATTCAAGCCATCGCCGACCGCACGGCGCGGAGCATATCCGCCCTCGCGCTGATTGCGGATGTAGGTCGGCACATGCAACTCGTCGAGCGTCGGCACGCCGCGCACTGCGCGACCGCCGGCAATCGCCGTCATCTTCCGCGCATCCGGCACCTGCTGCGTCTGAGCAACCGGACGACCGATGCCCGTCGCCACGACCGTCACGCGAATTTCTTCGCGCATTTCCGGATCGATGACGCAGCCGACCACGACGTTCGCGTCTTCCGACGCGTATTGCTTGACGGTGTCGCCAACGATGCTGAACTCGCTGGTACGTAGATCGGGTCCCGCCGTGACATTAATCAACAAACCGTGGGCACCCGACAGATTCACGTCCTCGAGCAGCGGGCTCGATACGGCCGCTTCGGCAGCTTCGCGAGCGCGATTCTCGCCGCGCGCCGAACCCGACCCCATCATCGCCATACCGGTTTCCGCCATCACCGTGCGCACGTCGGCAAAGTCGACGTTGATCATGCCGGGCCGTGTAATCAATTCGGCGATACCTTGCACTGCGCCCTGCAGCACCTGATTCGCTGCCTTGAATGCGTCGAGCAGCGTGACGTCTCCGCCAAGCACTGTCAGCAGTTTCTGATTCGGGATCGTGATGAGCGAATCGACATGACGGCTGAGCTCGGCGATGCCTTGTTCGGCCGCCGCCAAGCGCTTGGAGCCTTCCATGTCGAATGGCTTCGTCACGACGGCTACCGTCAGGATTCCCAGCTCCTTGGCGACTTGCGCAACGACCGGCGCTGCACCCGTGCCCGTACCGCCGCCCATGCCGGCAGTGATGAACAGCATGTCGGATCCTTCGATCATCTCGATGATGCGATCGCGGTCCTCCATCGCTGCTTGTCGTCCGACTTCGGGATCCGCGCCTGCGCCCAACCCCTTCGTGATGTTGCAGCCGATCTGCAGCGACACCTTCACTTTCGAATGCTTGAGCGCCTGCGCGTCGGTGTTCAAGCAAATGAAGTCCACGCCTTCGATGCCCGTGGACACCATGTGAGCAACGGCATTGCCGCCGCCGCCGCCAACGCCGACCACTTTGATGACGGCCCCTTGGTTTTCTGTATCTGCAAGTACAAACATCGTTAGTCCCCTCGATGTCAAATGAACAAATTAATTCGCCAAAACCTTCGCACCCGACACGCTGCTCACGGCCGGCCCTTCACCCCAATCGATGGCGGTCCTTCGCCTTGTTGTTGACGTCGTGACTCGTGACTGGTGACTCGTGACTAGCACTCGTTGCTTCCGTCACTCTCCACTCACGACTCACAACTCACTACTCACCGCTCACGGCTCATGGCTCGCTCTCACCAGTCACGAGTCACAAGTCACGATCTCAAAAATTCCCCTGAAACCACGCCTTCATCCGATCCCAGACGCCGCGCACGTTGCCGACGAGCGGATCGCGCCGTCCGCGCAACATGTTTTCGCGGCCGTACAACAGAAGACCCACACCTGTGGAATGAATCGGATTGCTGACGACGTCGACGAGACCGCTGATGTGCTGCGGCACGCCGAGTCTCACCGGCATGTGGAACACTTCTTCAGCGAGCTCCACCGCGCCTTCCATCTTCGCGCTACCGCCCGTGAGTACGACGCCGGCGGCGATCGTTTCCTCGAACCCGGAACGGCGCAGCTCTTCGCGGACGATCGCGAACAGTTCTTCGTAACGAGGCTCGACGACTTCGGCGAGCGTTTGGCGCGCAAGACGGCGCGCGGGTCGATCGCCGACGCTCGGCACTTCGATCGTCTCGTCGGCATTCGCGAGCTGCGACAACGCGCACGCGTACTTGATCTTGATCTCTTCGGCGTGATGCGTCGGCGTGCGCAGACTCACCGCGATGTCGTTCGTCACTTGATCGCCGGCAATCGGAATTACTGCCGTGTGGCGGATCGCACCGCCCGAGAACACGGCAATGTCGGTCGTGCCGCCGCCGATGTCGACGAGACAGACGCCCAGCTCCTTCTCGTCTTCCGCAAGTACTGCGTAGCTCGATGCGAGCTGCTCGAGCACGATGTCCTCGACCGACAACCCGCAGCGTTGCACGCACTTCACGATGTTTTGCGCCGCACTCTCGGCTCCGGTCACGATGTGCACCTTGGCCTCGAGCCGCACGCCCGACATACCGATCGGCTCGCGAATGCCTTCCTGACTGTCGATCAAGAATTCCTGCGGCAGGATGTGCAGGATTTTTTGATCCGCAGGAATGGCGACTGCACGCGCCGCGTCGATCACGCGTTCGACGTCTTCGGCCGTCACTTCCTTGTTGCGAATCGCGACGATGCCGTGCGAGTTGAGACTGCGCACATGGCTGCCGGCAATGCCCGCATACACCGAATGGATTTCGCAGCCCGCCATCAGCTCGGCTTCTTCCACGGCCCGCTGAATCGACTGCACCGTCGACTCGATGTTGACGACGACGCCGCGCTTGAGGCCTCGCGACGGGTGCGAGCCGATACCGGCGACCTCGAGGCCGCCGTCCGGCGTGAGCTCGCCGACGATCGCCACGACTTTCGACGTGCCGATATCCAGACCTACGATCAGATTGCGATCACTTTTCCTAGGCATCTGGCGTGTTATCTCCGTTGTCGCGAGCGACTCGCGCGGCAGGCTGACTCCAACCGACCGAGAAACCGTTGCTGTAACGCAGATCGACGTAGCTGATCTCGCTGCTGCGGGCCGCAACCATCGGGCTCGCAACTTCGATGAAGCGTTCGAGACGTTCCTGCACATCCTGCCGACCCAGCCGCACGACGATGTTGTTGTCGACCGTGAGTTCCCAGGCGCCGCGCGCGTCGAGCTCCACTCGAGTCAGACGCATGCCCACGGCGAGCAGCCGCGGGTACGTCTCGAGATAAAGCTTCGCCACTTGCGCTTGCGTACCTTCCGGCCCGATCAACACCGGCAACTCCGGCGGAATGTGCCGAGCGCCGCGCAAGAACAGTTCGCCTCGCGTATTCATCAAACCGTCTTCGCCCCAGCGCGCCGCGGGTACGTGCTCGGTAATGAGCACACGCACGCCGTTCGGCCACTTGCGCTCGACGCGCGCGCGATCGACCCACGCAAGCTTTTCCAACGCCGCCTGCATCGCTTCGAGGTCGACGGACAAGAAGCCCGCGCCGCGAAACGGCGCGACGGCCTCTTCGATGTGCACGGGCGCGACGCGCTGAAATTGGCCGCCGACTTCGACGACTTGAATCGGACGGTCCAACATCCACGTCACGAGCCACACCGAAACGAGCGCAAGCGCGGCGAAGACGCACAGCGATACGATCGACTGCGCGCTCGCTGCGAGAGCCGCGGCAACGCGCTCCGCGAACTTCCGCAGCGCGCTGCTCTCGCTCTTGCGTCGATTGCGTTTGCTCGCGCGGCCGAACATTACGGTTTCACCTCGCGATCGAAGCTCGTTTCGAGTACCCGCCACACGAGATCGTCGAATTCGATGCCGCACGCGCGTGCAGCCTTGGGCACCAGCGAATGACTCGTCATGCCCGGCGCCGTGTTCACTTCGAGCAGGTAATTCGCCCCGCTGCGATCGCGCATCAGATCGACGCGCCCCCAGCCGCTGCATCCGACGGCACGGAAAGCCTCGAGCGCGAGCGCCCGCATTTCCGTTTCGGCATCGCCTTGCAGGCCCGGGCAGATGTATTGCGTGTCTTCGGCGACGTACTTCGCGTGGTAGTCGTAGTACTCACCCGCCGGTACGATGCGAATCGTCGGCAGCGCCTCGTCGCCAAGAATGCCGACGGTGTATTCCTCACCTTCGATGAGCTGCTCCATCAGGAGCTCGCCTTCGTAGCGACTCGCCAGCGCCACCGCGTTCGGTAGATCGCTCTCCGAGAACACACGCGAGATGCCAACGCTCGACCCTTCGCACGCGGGCTTCACGATGACAGGCAAACCGAGCTGCTTTGCCGCCGCGTGCACATCACCTTGGGGCGAGAGCCGTACGTAACGCGGCGTCGGCAACCCGAGCGACAGCCACACTTGCTTCGTGCGGATCTTGTCCATCGACAACGCCGACCCGAGGACACCCGAACCCGTGTACGGAACGCCGAATGCTTCGAGCAGTCCCTGCAACACGCCGTCCTCGCCGCCGCCGTGATGACCATGGAGGATGTTGAACACGCGCGTCACACGCTTGGCGATCAACTCTTCCGTCAACGCCGGAATGCCGTCCACGGCATACGCATCGACGCCTTTGCGCAGCAGCGCTTCGAGCACGTTGCGTCCGGAATCGAGCGAAACCTCACGCTCCGAAGAGGTGCCGCCCATGAGCACCGCCACGCGACCGAAGTCGGCGGGATTGGTGATCCGGCTCATGAGCCACCCCCAGCGGCTGAAGCCGAGACTGTAGGCTGTAGGCTGTAGGCTGTAGTCAATGGCGCGACTCTCGTCGCGCTTCGGCACCTAAAGGCTGAAAGCTGAAGGCCGAAGGCTGAAGGAAGAGCGCGCACTGCGCGCCCGACCTGTCGCCTGTAGCCTGTCGCCTGTAGCCGCGCGACGGCCGTCGCGCTTTGCGGAATGAAGACCGAAGGCTGAAGGCTGAAGGTAGAAGCATGCGTGCGCACGCTCTGCGTTCGCGTTGCGAACGCAGCACGACCTACAGCCTGCAGCCTACAGCCTACAGCCTTCATAGAGTCTCTCCCACGATCCGCACTTCCGTCTGCAGCTCCACTCCGTGGCGTTCGCGCACGACTTTCTGCACATGACGAATGAGCTGCTCGATGTCGGCAGCCGTTGCCGTGCCGTCGTTCACGATGAAGTTCGCGTGCATTTCGGATACGCGAGCGCCGCCAATGCGCATGCCTTTGAGACCGGCGGTGTCGATCAAGCGCGCGGCATGATCGCCAGGCGGATTCGTAAAAACTGAACCGCACGACCATTCGCCGATCGGTTGCGTCGCTTTGCGGCGAGCGAGCAGAGCACGAATGTCTTCCGTGCTCGCGGCTGGACGCACTTCGAAATGGAGCTGTGCGCCGAGGAACCACTCGTTCGGCGGTCCGCTCACGTGGCGATAACCGACCGTGTATTCGTCCTTCGTGCGCTCGTGACGTACGCCGCAACGATCCACGGTGGCGACCTTCACGACGTGATTCCACGTTTCGCCGCCGAACGCGCCTGCGTTCATGGCGAGCGCACCGCCGAGCGTGCCTGGGATGCCGGCAAAGAATTCGGCCGGGCCGAGTCCCCATTTCACGCATTGCTTGGCGAGCTTTGCGCACGCAACGCCGGAACCGCACCAGACATCCGTTGACGAAAGCCGGTCCAGCTCATCGAACACACCGTGGGTATCGATGACGACACCGCGGATACCGCCGTCACGAACGAGCAAATTACTGCCGAGGCCGATCCACATCACCGGTGTCGACGGATCGAGCTGCGCGAGGAATGCGCAGACATCCTCCGCATCGCGCGGCGTGAAGAAAATGTCTGCGGGACCGCCGACATGCCAGGACGTATGACGCGACATCGGCTCGTTGCGAGTCACGCGCGAAGCGAAATCCGGCGGGAGTGCGAGCGCCATCATGAGCCCGCCCTCAACGTCTTCGGCAGCTGAGCCGCCACCGCGCCGATGTTGCCGGCGCCCATCGTGACGACCACATCGCCGTCGCGAACGATACGCAGCAACGCATCGGGCAATTGGTCCACCTTCTCGACGAACACCGGTTCGACCCGCCCATGGGAGCGCACTGCGCGGCAGATCGCTTTGCCGTCCGCACCCGAGATCGGCGTTTCGCCCGCGGCATACACTTCGGTGACGAGCAACGCATCGACGCCGGCAAGCACGTTCGCGAAGTCGTCCAACAAGTCGCGCGTGCGCGTGTAACGGTGCGGCTGGAACGCGAGCACGATGCGGCGGCCCGGCCAGCCCTGTCGAATCGCCTCCAGCGTCGCCGCGATCTCTCTCGGGTGATGACCGTAGTCGTCGACCAGCGTGACGCGGCCGTTCGGGGTTTGCACGTCGCCGTTTTGTTGCAAGCGACGGTCGATACCCGCGAAGCGCGCGAGCGCGTTCTGAATCGCGCTGTCGGACACCTCGAGCTCGGTCGCCACAGCGATCGCCGCGAGCGCATTGAGCACGTTGTGGGTTCCGGGACGGTTCAACGTGATCGACAACGGCGGGCGGCCGGCGCGCAGCACATCGAAACGTGTCTTCAAGCCTTCGCGCACGATGTTCACGGCACGAACGTCCGCCTCGTGCTCGATACCGTAGGTCACGACCGGACGCGAGATTCGCGGCAGCAATCCATAGGCTTCGGGGTCGTCCGCACAAATAACCGCGAGTCCGTAGAACGGAAGGTTGTGCAGGAACTCGACGAAGCTCTGCTTGAGTCGTTCGAAATCGCCTTCGTGCGTGACGAGATGATCGTTGTCGACGTTCGTCACGATCGCGATCATGGGCTGCAAGTGAACGAACGATGCGTCGCTCTCGTCCGCTTCGGCGACGAGATACTTGCCTTGTCCGAGCCGCGCGTTCGAATCCGCGCTCACGAGCCGGCCGCCGATGACGAACGTCGGATCGAGCCCGCCCTCGGCCAACACGCTCGCCACCATGCTCGTGGTCGTCGTCTTACCGTGCGTACCGGCGACGGCAATCGCGTAACGGAAGCGCATCAGCTCGCCGAGCATTTCGGCGCGTTGCACGACAGGAATGCGTCGCGACTGCGCTTCGACGAGCTCCGGATTGTCGGGACGAATCGCACTCGATACGACGAGCACGTCGGCGTCGCCCACGTTCTGCGCGGCATGGCCGAGCATGATCTTCGCGCCGAGTCGCTCCAAGCGATCTGTGACTTCATTGCGCCGCAAGTCCGAGCCTTGCACGCTGTAGCCGAGATTGAGCAACACTTCGGCGATGCCGCTCATGCCGACACCGCCGATGCCGACGAAGTGGATGCAGTGGATGCGACGCATGCGATCCGTCATCGCGCACCCCCTGCAGCTTCAACACACGCATCGGCGAGGCGCACGTCGGCGTCGGTCATCGCCACCGCACGCGCCTTGGTCGCCATTTCGACAAGCTTCGGCCGTCCCGCCTCCAGCAACGCACGCAGCTCTGCGCTCAACCGCGCCGGTGTCAAATCGCTCTCCTGGATGACCACCGCCGCGCCGGCACGCACGAGGAATTCAGCGTTACGCGTTTGATGATCGTCGACCGCCGCCGGGAACGGCACGAAGATCGCCGGCAAGCCAGCGGCCGCGATTTCGGAAACCGTGAGCGCGCCGGAACGGCAAATGACGAGATCCGCACCGCCGTACGCCTCGGCCATGTCGTCGATGAACGCGTGAACCTCGGCTGCGACACCGTGCTTCGCGTACAGCTCGCGGGCTTGTGCGATGTGACGCTCGCCCGCCTGATGCAGCACGAGCGGCCGAATCTTCTCGTCGATGTTCGCAATCGCCGCAGGCACGACAGTGTTCAATCGCGCCGCGCCTTGACTGCCGCCGAGCACGAGCAGCCGCATTCGGCCCTTACGCTCTGCGTAACGCTTCTCGGGCGGCGGCAAGGACGCGATCTCTCGCCTCACCGGATTACCGACGTGCTCTGCTCGAATCGAACGCGGGAAGCTCGCCGGAAATGCTTCGAGCACGCGTTTCGCAAAGTGCGCGAGCGTGCGATTCGTCATGCCCGCGATCGCGTTCTGTTCGTGAATGACGAGCGGTCGCCGTGCGAGCCAAGCGGCCAGTCCGCCCGGTCCCGATACGAATCCGCCCGCGCCGAGCACGACGACAGGCTTGCGGCGACGAATCACGCGCAAGCTCTGCCAAACGGCGCGCACGAGTTGGAACGGTGCAGCTAGCAGCGTCGCAATTCCCTTGCCGCGAATGCCGCTCACGGTGACCCATTCGATCGGAATGTTCTGAGGCGGCACGAGCTTCGCCTCGAGACCGCGCTGCGTACCGAGCCACACGGGCGCGAAACCGCGCTCGCGCAACACGCGCGCAGCCGCGAGCGCGGGAAAGATGTGTCCGCCGGTACCGCCGGCCATGATCAGAACTACGTTCTGATCGGCGACAGGCGACGGGCCATGAGCCTCAGGCGACGAGGCAGCATGGCTGCTCGTTCGGCCGTCGGCAGGCTGTAGGCTGTAGGCTGCAGGCTGCAAGTCGAGCGCGCGTTGGCGCGCAATCCCCTCGCCCGAGCCCCACGCTCCGAGCCCCACGCCCAAAGCGCGCGCACAGCTGTCGCTCGTAGCCCGTAGCCTGTCGCTCGCGAATGCGTTCATCCGTCGCTCTCCTTGCGCGGCACGGCAAGTCGTCCGGCGACGCTTGCTTCGTGATGAATGCGCATCAACAGACCGAGCCAGCCGAGCGTGACGAGCACGCTCGTGCCGCCATACGACATGAGCGGCAGCGTGAGACCTTTCGTCGGCAAGAGCCCCATGTTCACGCCGACGTTGATGAAGGTCTGTAAACCGAGCCAGATACCGAAGCCCGCCGCGCAATACGCCTGGAACGGCAATCCTGCTTCGGCCGCGTTGCGCGAGATGATGAACGCACGCCACACAACCAAAACGTACAGCGTCAGCGTGGCGACGACGCCGATCAGTCCGAGCTCTTCGGCGAGCACTGCGAACACGAAGTCGGTATGCGCCTCGGGCAGATAAAAAAGCTTCTGCACGCTCGCACCGAGACCGACACCGAACAGTTCGCCGCGGCCGATCGCAATCAGCGATTGCGTGAGCTGGAAGCCCGAATTGAACGGATCGGCCCAAGGATCGAGAAACGACGTGATTCGTTTCAGTCGATAGGCGGACGTCGCGGCAATCGCAGCCAGCCCCGCTGCCGCAAACAGGACCAGCGCGAGGAAGTGACGCAGCTTGACGCCGGCGAGGAACAGCACGCCAAGACCCGATGCGAGCAACACCGTGGCGGCACCGAAATCCGGTTCGAGCAACAGCAAGAGCGCCGCGATCAACAAGACACCGAGCGGCTTGAGGAAGCCTTTGAGCTCCTCTTTGAGCTCGGCCTGGCGCCGCACCACGTAGCTGGCCAGATATATAAGTAGGAGCACGCGGGCGAGCTCCGAAGGCTGGAAGCTCGGACCGAAGCGCAGCCAACGGCGGCTGCCGTTGACTTCGTGGCCGATCATTGGAATCAACACGACCACGAGCAGGAGCAAAGCAAGAATCAATAGCGGAAGCGCAAGCCGCTCCCACACTTGGCTCGGAATCATCATCATGAAGGCAGCCGCACACAGACCGAGCACGACGCCCATGCCTTGCCGTTCGAGGAAATAGAACGGCTCGTGAACGAGACGGTCGGCTACGGAGATCGACGCCGAGGTCATCATCACGAGACCGAGCAGGAGGAGCATGCCGACGAGCACGAGCAGCGTCGTGTCGAGCACGAAGCGCTTCTGCCGCGAATTCGAGCGTGCGTATGCGAGCGTCGCCGCACTCATGACGCCAACTCCCGCACGCAAGCGGCAAACACATCGCCGCGATGCGCGTAGTCCCTGAACATGTCCAAGCTCGCGCAGGCCGGCGACAACAGGACGGTTTCGCCCGGGCGCGCCGCGCGCGCTGCCGCATTCACGGCCTCTTCCATGTCGCGCGCGTGCTCGGTCGTGCACACGCCGCGCAATGCCGCCTCGATTTGCGGCGCATCCTGACCGATCAATACGACGTGCCGCACCTTGCCGCGGAACACGTCTGCAAGCGGCGCGAAATCCTGACCCTTGCCTTGACCGCCGGCGATCAGCACGAGCGAACCGGGCATACCTGCGACCGCCGCGAGCGTTGCACCGACATTGGTACCTTTGGAGTCGTCGACGAAACGCACGCCGCGCACTTCGGCCACGAACTGCGAGCGATGCGGCAAGCCTGGGAACTCGCGCAGCGCTGCAAGACATGCATCGCGATCGAGCCCGAGCGCTTCGCACATTGCCAGCGCCGCGAGCGCGTTCGCCGCGTTGTGCAAGCCGGCAATCTTGAGCTCGGACATGGCAACGAGCCGCTCGCCGCGACGCAAGAGGACGATGTCATGAGCATCGACGGCCGCTTGGTAATCGGCCTGCGGATCGGTGCTCACACTGAACCCGAAGCGACGCGGAACGGAATTCGCCATCGCTCGTACGATCGGATCGTTGAAATTCAGCACAGCCGCTTCGGCACCGTCGAAGATGCGCGCCTTCGCCGCCGCATAAGCTTCGATACTCGGATAGCGATCCATGTGATCCGGCGTGACGTTCAACACAGTCGCTACCGCGGCACGCAGCGACTGCGTCGTCTCCAACTGAAAGCTCGACAGCTCGAGCACATAGAGTTGCGGCACAGGTTCTTCGAGCAGCTCGAGCACCGGCCGACCGAGATTGCCTGCTGCGATTGCGCTCTTCCCGGCAGCGTTCGCCATCGCCGCCACCAACGTCGTCACGGTGCTCTTGCCGTTCGTGCCGGTAATCGCAGCAATAGGTGCCTGCGCTTCGCGCACGAACAATTCGATATCCCCCACCACCGGAATGCCGCGAGCGACGGCCTCTTTGAGGAACGGCTCTTCGAGCGACACACCCGGCGATGCAATCACTTGCGCTGCACCGTCGAGCAGGCCGCGATCGAAGCCGCCGAATCGCGTTTCGACTCTGGGCGCAAAGCCCTGCAACGCGGTCGTCTCAGGCGGCACGGCCCGGCTGTCGGTGACGGCGAAGTCGATGTCGCGCGCGTGTAAGTACCGTGCGCACGCCAAGCCGGTCCGCCCGAGACCCACGACGATCGTGCGTCCCGGTCGAACAGCGCTCGAAATGCGTGCAGCGGTTCGCGTCATCGTCAGCGCACCTTCAACGTTGCCAATCCGACGAGGACGAGGATCACGGAGATGATCCAGAAGCGCACGATCACCTTCGGCTCCGCCCAGCCTTTGAGCTCGAAATGATGATGAATGGGCGCCATGCGGAAGATCCGCTTGCCGGTCAACTTGAACGAAGCGACCTGCAACATCACGGACACGGTTTCCATCACGAACACGCCGCCCATGATGAACAGCACGATCTCCTGCCGAACGATGACGGCAACGATGCCTAGTGCCGCACCGAGCGCGAGAGCGCCAACATCACCCATGAACACTTGGGCCGGGTACGTGTTGAACCAAAGAAACCCGAGTCCGGCACCGACCAGCGTCGCGCAGAACACCAGTATTTCACCGGTGCCCTCGATGAACGGTATGCCGAGATAATTCGAGAAGACCGAATTGCCCGTTGCATATGCAAAGACTCCCAAGGCCCCGCCGACGAGCACCGCCGGCATGATTGCTAGTCCGTCCAACCCATCCGTGAGATTGACTGCATTGCTCGATCCCACGAGCACGAAATACGTGAGAAGGATGTAGCCAATGCCGAGCGGTATGGCGACGTTCTTGAACAGCGGGACGTAAAGCGCCGTTTCCGCCGGCGTCTTGGCAGTGAGATAGAGCGCAATCGCGCAGCCGAGCGCCGCCACCGATTGCCAGAAATACTTGTAGCGAGCGATGAGCCCGCGGCTGTTGCCGACGACGAGCTTGAGGTAATCGTCCCAGAAACCGATCAACCCGAATGCGAGCGTCACGAGCAACGTAATCCACACGAAACGATTCGTCAGATCGGCCCACAGGAGCGTGCCCGCCGCCATCGCCACGATGATGAGCGTGCCGCCCATCGTCGGCGTGCCCGCCTTCGGCAAATGCGATTGCGGTCCATCGGTGCGAACACGCTGACCGATCTGATACTTCGCGAACGCCTCGATCATCCTCGGCCCGATCGCCAGCGACAGCAGCAACGCCGTCAACGCCGCGCAGATCGCACGGAACGTCAGATAGTTGAACAGGCGAAACGACGGCGCCCATTCGGTCAGATAGTTGGCGAGATGAAGAAGCATCCGATCTAGGCTGTGGGCTGTAGGCTATAGGCTGTAGTTGCGGCCGCGCAGTGCGCGGCGTCCTCCAAGGCTGAAGACTGAAGGCTGAAGGCTGAAGGCTGAAGGTAGAGCGCGCGCATCCTCGCGAGCTCCCCCCTCGCCCGCACGCATCGCTCTGCGTGCCTCTCCCCAAGGAGAGGCGGATGAGCGCGCATCGCGCGCGCGACTGTCGCCTGTCGCCTGTAACCTGCGCAAAGCGCTTCAATGTCCATCGCTTCCCCTCCCCGGTTCCGCGGCCAATGCATTCGAGACGCGCTCGAGTCGGTTCGATCGCGAGCCTTTGATCAATACGGCCACGCCCTGCGTGAGCGAGCTGCGCGTCTCGGCAATGAGCGCATCGATATCTGCGAACCAACGTGCACCCGCACCGAATGCTTCGACGGCGTAGTGAGAGTGCTGGCCGATGGCAAACAAACGTGAGATGCCCGCCTGCTTCGCGTAGCGTCCGACTTCGGCGTGCAAAGCGTCGGCGTTCTCGCCGAGCTCCATCATGTCGCCCAAGATCAGCCAACGTTCGCCGCTAAAGCTCTTGAATGCATCGAGGCCCGCCTTGAGCGAGCTCGGATTTGCGTTGTAAGAGTCGTCGACGAGATATGCGCCGTTCAGTGCCGGCTTGAGCTCCAAGCGACCGGCGACCGGGCGCACTTGCGCGAGTCCGGCGACCAAATCGTCGAGCGTTGCACCTGCTGCGGCCGCAGCCGCCGCGGCACCAAGCGCATTGCGCAAGTTGTGCAGTCCGCCAAGCGCGAGCGTTGCCGGCTTGCTGCCGAGCGGTGTGACGAGATCGAAGTCGATCTTGAATCCGCTCGTATCTCCCGATGCGCGCACCTTGTGCGCCATGAAGTCGGCCGGTTGCTCGAAGCCGAACGTGTACACGCGATCGGCGGTGCGCGATTCGCGCCACACGTTCGCGTACTTGTCGTCGGCATTGATGATGGCGTAACCGTCCGCAGGCAGCGCCTTGAACAGCTCCCCCTTGCCGCTGGCAACGCCATCGAGACTGCCGAAACCCTCGAGATGTGCGGCGCCGGCATTCGTGACGATGCCGATCGTCGGCTCGGCGATGCTCGCTAGATGAGCGATCTCGCCGAGATGGTTTGCACCCATCTCGATGACGGCGAACCGATGGTTCGCATTCATCTCGAGCAGCATCAGCGGCACGCCGATGTGATTGTTCAAATTGCCGCGAGTCACGAGACACGGACCGAGACGCGACAAGATGGCAGCGATCATTTCCTTGGTCGTCGTCTTGCCGTTGCTGCCCGTGACGCCGATCACCGGAATCGGGAACTGACGACGCCATTCGCGCGCGAACGCGGACAGCGCTGCGAGCGGATCGGCAACGACGACTTGAGGAATGGGAGCTTCGATGCGTCGGGCAACGAGCGCAGCGACGGCTTGCTTCTCGACGGCGGCGCCGATGAAATCGTGACCGTCGAAATTCGGACCGGCGAGCGCCACGAACAACGCGCCGGGTCTGAGCGTGCGCGTATCCGTCGAAACGCCCGTGAACTCGCAATCGGCGCCGACGAGCTGTCCTTGGCCGATGCGTGCAAGATCGGAAAGTCGCAGCGCCGTCATGCCATGCGCCTCATGATGGCTGCAACTACATCGCGATCGCTGAAATAGCGACTCACCAGGCCAACGATTTGATAGTCCTCGTGACCTTTACCGGCGATCAGCACGGCATCGTTCGGACCTGCTTCGCGAATCGCACGTTCGATCGCGACCGCACGATCGCGCTCGATCAACACGCGCTCGGCCGACCGCATGCCGTTCAAGATGTCCGCAACGATGGCATCGCCGTCTTCCGTGCGCGGATTGTCGTCCGTGACGATGACACGGTCGGCCAAGCGCTCGGCGATCGCCCCCATCAAGGGACGCTTCGTCGGATCGCGATCTCCTCCGCAACCGAACACGCAGGTCACTTTCCCCTGACAGTGTTGGCGAACGGTCGCAAGCGCTTTCTCGAGCGCATCCGGCGTGTGCGCATAGTCGACGATCGCGAGCGGCATGCCGTGCGCGCGAAACGTTTCCATGCGGCCCGGCGGCGGCGAGCATTGGCTCAGCGCATCGATGGCCCGCGCGAACGGAATTTCGTAACCGAGCAGAACGCCGAGCACGCCGAGCAGGTTGTCGACATTGAACGCGCCGATGAACTGCGTGCTCAGCGCGCCTGCTCCCCAACTTCCGTTCACGCGGATCTGCAATCCGTTGCTCGACGCGGTGATGCGCTCGGCGAACAACGCCTGCATGTGCGGCCCTGACACATCAGGACGAGCGCGCGAACTGACAGCCGTAACGAGCGCATCGTGATGCCGCTCGAACGCAAGCGTGCGGCCGAACTCGTCGTCCACATTGATGACCGCGTGACGCAAACCGGGCCAATCGAACAGCCGCGCTTTCGCAGCCGCATACGCTTCGAGCGTGCCGTGATAATCGAGATGATCGTGCGAGAGGTTCGTGAACAGCGCGCTGTGGAAGCGCACGCCGGCAACGCGATGCTGATCGAGCGCGTGCGACGACACTTCCATGCCGAGATGTTCGCAACCGTTCGTCCGTAACTCGGCGAGCTGTCGGTGCACAGTCACCGCATCCGGCGTCGTGTGCGTGCCCGACTTGATGGCATCGACTGTTCCGAACCCGAGCGTTCCCGCATAGGCCGCTCGACGGCCGAGCTTCGCGAGCGCCGATGCCAAGACGTAGGCCGATGTCGTCTTACCGTTCGTGCCGGTGACGGCTGCGACTGAAACGGATCGCGAGGGCTCGTCGAAGAATCGATCCGCCGCGAGGCCGAGCAGCGTCGTGAGATCCGGGATCGCCACCGCAATGACGTGCGATGGAAGCTGCGGCGCAGCGATTCCGGCGACGGGCTCCCAGAGAACGACCTTCGCACCGTTCGCGATCGCCTGCGCAACATGCGTAAGACCATGTGTGCGCGTACCGGGCAGCGCACAGAATGCACCGCCCGCGATCACTCGCCGGCTGTCCAAGCTCAAATCGGTGATCTCGACATCCGGAAGCTCGACAGACGCGTAGCCCGCGAACAGCGCTCGCAAGCTCTTCTTCGGTGTGCTGTCGAGTTCGCTCACGGCGGCTCGCCTCAAGGTGGATGTTCCGTTCATCGTGCGCGCCCCGGTTCGTGTGAGGCCCTGGCGAGCGTCGTTGTGGGTAAACGCTCGAGACCATCCGGAGGAACGCCGAGCAGACGCAAAGCGCCAGCCATCACGTTCGCAAACACCGGTGCCGCGACCTCGCCGGCGTAGTACTCGCTGCCGCTCGGCTCGTCGATCACGACGACTGCAGCCAGGCGCGGCCGGCTCGCAGGCACGACGCCACCGAAAGAAACGATGTACTTGTAATCACCGCCCGTGCCGTAACCGCCGCCGGGTAGCGCTTTGCGCGCTGTGCCTGTCTTGCCGGCAACGCGGTAACCGTTCAGCGCCGCGCGCTTACCGGTGCCTTCCTGCGAAGCGACGACGCTTTCCATCATCGCGAGCAATTCCTTCGCGACGCGCTCCTCGATCACGCGCTCGCCTTCCACGGGACCTTCGACGCGCCGCAACGTGACCCGACGCTTGATGCCGCCGGCACCGAGCGTTGCGTATGCACGCGCAAGCTGTAGGGGCGTCACGGACAAGCCATAGCCGTACGAGATCGTGGCTTGGCCGATGCGGCCCCAATGTCGCGTGTCGTTCAGCAAGCCGGCCGATTCGCCAGGAAAACCGCTGCCGCTGACTTCGCCGAAACCGAACGCAGTGAGCGTCTGGCGTATGGATTCCGCGGGCAACGACAGCGCCATCTTCGTCATACCCACGTTGCTCGACTTCGCGATCACGGTGGTGAGCGAAACCGGCCCGAGGTTGCGCGTATCCGGAATGCGATGCACGCCGACGTTCACGTAGCCCGGGGAGGTATCGATGATCGTGTCCGCGTGATAACGACCCGAAGCGATTCCTGCGGCTGCGACGAAAGGTTTGATGCTCGAGCCCGGCTCGAAGATGTCGGTCGCCGCACGATTGCGATAACGCGAAGGCGCGACCTGTTCGCGATCGTTCGGGTTGTACGACGGCTGATTGACCATCGCGAGAATCTCGCCGGTGTCGACGTCGAGCACGACGAGCGAGCCGGCCTTGGCGCGATGCTCGAGCACAGCGGCCTTCAGCTCGCGATAGGCGAGGTACTGAATACGCAGGTCGATGCTCGTGACGAGGTCCGAGCCCGGACGCGGCGGACGAATGCTCTCGACGTCCTGTACGACGCGCCCGTAACGATCCTGAATGATTCGCTTCTTACCGACCTCGGCGCCGAGCCAACGATCGAAGGCGAGCTCGAGCCCTTCCTGCCCGATGTCCTCGTACTTCTTCGTGAAGCCGAGCAGATGGCCGGTCACTTCGCCCGCCGGATAGAAGCGCGTGTATTCGCGCTGCAGATACACGCCCGGCACTTTCAATGCCGCAACCTGCGCTGCGGCGCTCGGCCGCATGTGGCGTACGAGATAGAGGAATTCGCGATCGAGATTGCTGGTCAGCACCTGCTTGAGCCAGTTCTCGTCGCGGTTCAACGCTTCGGCGAGCGGCCGCAGCTGATCCGTCGCCTTCAACACTTCGCGCGGCACGGCCCAAACGGTATCGACCGGCATGCTCGCAGCGAGCGCTTCGCCGTTGCGGTCGTAAATGTTGCCGCGGTTCGCATAAAGCGTTGCGACGCGCGTGAACCGGGCATCGCCCTGGCTCTCGAGAAAGCCGTCGTCGAGCAATTGCAGATCGACCGCGCGCGCCACGAGCCCGACGCTGATCAACAGCATCGCACCGAGGACGAATCTCAGCCGCGAGCGATATTGCTCGGCCGAGAATGCGCGTTTGTCAGGACGCAAGTGCGAGCTGCCGATCATGGTTGCACCAACTGCACTTCCTGAGGCGTCGGAATGACCATGTTCAAACCGGTGCGCGCGGTCTGCTCGACGCGGCCGTGCGTCGCCCAAGCGCTTTGCTCGATCTTGAGCTGACTCCACTCGATCTCGAGCCGGTCGCGCTCGGCAGTCAGCGTCTGCAGCTCGATGAACAGCGTGCGGGTCTCGTGAATGCTCCACACGACGCCGAGCGCGGACGCGAACAGCGCGCCCCAGATCGCAACGATGCTCATGCGTGCGGCGCTCATGCGGCCAGCCTCTCTGCGACTCTCAGGATCGCGCTGCGCGCACGCGGATTGCGCTCGATCTCCGCGGCGCTCGGATGAATGGCCTTGCCGATGCGACGCAATTTCGGACGGGCGTGAGCAGGCACCTCGGGCAGACCTGCGTACATCGGGTCTTCTTGCGACTTCCGCTGAATAAATCGTTTGACGCGCGTGTCCTCGAGCGAGTGAAAACTGATCACTGCGAGCCGACCGCCGGGTTTGAGCGCAGCGAGCGAGCCCTCGAGCGCAGCATCGATCTCTTCGAGCTCGCGATTGATATGAATGCGAATCGCCTGGAACGTACGCGTCGCAGGATGCTTGCCGGGTTCGCGCGTCCGCACAGCACCGGCGACGATGTCTGCCAGCTCTTTGGTGCGCGTGATCGGCGCCTCGCGACGACGCGCAACGATGGCCCGCGCAATGCCCTTCGCAAAGCGCTCTTCGCCATACTCTTTGATGACGCGCGCAATCTCCGATTCGGGCGCGCGCGCCAGCCATTGGGCCGCGGTCATGCCGCCGCTGTTGTCCATGCGCATGTCGAGCGGGCCATCTTGCGCGAAGCTGAAACCGCGCGCGGCATCGTCGAGCTGCGGCGAAGACACGCCGAGATCGAGCAGCACGCCGTCGAGCTTTCCGGCCATTCCCAAGCTCGTCACGATCGAAAGCATTTGCGAAAACGGGCTACTCACGAGCGTCAATCGAGCGTCATTTGCGAAACGTTCACGACCGGCCTGAATCGCCTCAGGATCGCGGTCGATTGCGATTACCCTTCCCTCCTTGCCGATCCGCTCCAGAATCGCTGCCGTGTGTCCGCCGCGTCCGAACGTCGCATCGAGGTAGCGACCGTCGCGTTTGACATCGAGCGCAGCCAGCACTTCATCGAGAAGTACCGGCGTGTGTTGCCATGCCACGACCGCCCTTCAGAGCGACAGCGACGCGAGCTCGGGCGGCAGCTCTTCCGCAGGCTCGTCGGCCTGCAGCCACTGCTCCCGACTCTCGTTCCACTGCGCCTCGTCCCAAAGCTCGAAGCGGTTGCCTTGACCGATCAACATCGCGGTCTTCGACAACTTCGCGAACTCACGCAAGCTGGAGGGCAGGAGGATTCGGCCGCTGCCGTCGAGCTCGAGATCCGTGGCATGGCCGATCATCAATCGCTGCAGACGGCGCGCGACGGGGTTCAGCGTCGGGAGTCTGCGCAGCTTCAACTCGATCTCTTCCCATTCGGGAAGCGGATAGATCAGCAAGCACGGGTCCGAGCGGTCGACGGTCGCGATGAGCCGCCCGTTGGAGCGTTCGAGGATGCGCTCGCGATAACGGGTCGGCATGGCCAGCCGGCCCTTCGAATCGAGCGTCACCTTGTTTGCACCACGGAACATGGCTCACCTGGGCGTTCAGGGCACTTCATGCCCCTCTCTCCCATTCTTTCCCACTTTTTCCCACCTTGGATGTGATATTGGTTCCGGTCTTCGTGCGTGTCAAAAAAATCTGCGGAAATTCCCTTTTTGCGACAGTGACTTAGCTGGCCAGATATCCAGCACCGCTGAACCGCTCGAACGGGTATCAATCCGGATCAAAGGGTTACGGAAACTTGTTGAAGTGGCGGCAGAAGCACACTTTGGCCGCCTCCGCAAGCCCTTCCGCGCGCTCGAACCAAGCATCTGCGCAAACTTGCGCAAACTTCGGCCCGAAAAATGATCAATTGGGGCACCGACCGGCACCAAGATGGAGCGTTAAGTGATCTTAAATCCTTCCAGCGTAATGACTACTCAAGGCCAGCTAATCGTTTAGTTTAAATAAATTACATAACTTTGGGAGGACCCATGAGAGGGGTGCGGGGGGGCGACTGCCGGAAGCTGGAAAATTGAGAAGGAGCTCTGAGATGACGACCGTAGGACCCGGCGTCCCTGAAGGGCCTGAGGGGGTGGACGGCAGGTAGACGTGTCGGTGCTTCCGCGCCCGAAGCCTCACCTGCCGCCCGCAGCTCAGAATGAAAAGGAAGGAGTCAGCCGATAAGCCGGGTTCTGTCGAGGACAATCATTCATCTGGGATGCGCGTCGCCGCGCACCTCAAGCGACCTACCCGGAAGCCATGCGGGCCACATGTGCGGCGCGCCCGAAGACGCACCGCGTGCTTCCCTATTTGGTCTTGCTCCAGGCGGGGTTTGCCGTGCCGTCGAGTGTTACCACCGACGCGGTGCGCTCTTACCGCACCCTTTCACCCTTACCGGCCGCCTCGAACGAGGCAGCTTAGGCGGTTTGCTTTCTGTTGCACTTTCCGTGGACTCGCGTCCCCCAGGTGTTACCTGGCGCCCTGCCCTTGGAGCCCGGACTTTCCTCCACGCCGAAGGCGCAGCGATTGTCTGGCCGACTCCATTCAAGATGGTGGAGGCGGAACGGGCGCGAAGCAAGCGTCATTAGGCTGAAGACTGAAGGCTGAAGGCTGAAGACTGAAGGTAGAGGTGCGCACTGCGCGCCCAATCTGTAGCTCGCCTGATTCGCGCTACCGCCCCTTTCCTGCCAGCTTTAGCGCTGCGTCGTACAAAGCTCCGCGTTTTTCTCCCGTCACGCGCGCAGCGATCTTCGCTGCTTGCGCGGGCGAAACTTCCTCGAGCAATGCGCGTAGCAAGCGATCCGTCTCGATGGAATTGCGTTTACCTTCGGCTCGCGCGCCGCGAACGACGATGACGATCTCGCCGCGCTGCATGTCGGTGTCGGAAGCAGCCCGCTCACCGAGCTCGGCGAGCGTACCGGCGTAATGCGTTTCGAAACGCTTCGTGATTTCGCGGCTGATCGATGCTTCGCGGTCGACACCGAATTCTCGGGCCATATCCGCGAGCGTTTCGACGAGACGATGCGGCGCTTCGTAGAACACCAACGTGCGCGATTCGCTCGCAAGCTCGGCGAGACGCTCGCGACGTGCCGTGGACTTCGCCGGCAAGAATCCTTCGAAAACGAAACGATCCGTCGGTAAACCGGCGACCGACAATGCAGCAATCGCAGCGCAAGCACCGGGCACGGCGAACACCGCAAATCCCGCGCGGCGCGCGGCGGAAACCAGGTCGAATCCCGGATCGCTGATCAAGGGCGTGCCCGCATCCGAAACGAGCGCCACGGACTTGCCTTTTGCAAGCTCCTCGAGCACAGCGGCCGTCTTGCCCGCTTCATTGTGCTCATGAAAGGCAATTGTCGGCGTGTTGAGCCCAAATGCCTGCAACAATTGCCGCGTGTGTCGCGTATCCTCGGCCGCAATCAGATCGACGGCACCTAGAATCTCCTTCGCACGCGGCGTCAGATCGCTCAAATTGCCGATCGGAGTTGCAACGACATAAAGCGCGCTCGGCGAGACGACGGCGTCCTCGGATCGGATCGGCATGGGCGAGGTCCTATAATGCGAACCGCGCGTAGCGTACCGCGGTTCGCGAACGGAGAACGGAACGTAATGCAATACCCGCCGAAATTCCTGCTTCGAGCGCTTGCCTGCGCGTGGCTGGCGATCATGGTGGGCGCGTGCGAGACCGCCGTCGATCGCGGGCCCGAACGGCCGACCGTGAATCGCCAATTCGAGCAGGCGGAGCGGCTCTCGCGCGAAGGCAACGCTTTGCAGGCCGCGCGTATGTTCGAACAGATCGCGCTGCAATCGCCCGGCGAGCTGCGCGATCGCATGCTCTTGCGCGCGGCGAAGGAATACTTGCGTGCAGACGAAGCAGATCAGGCATCCGCAGCGCTCAAGCAAGTCAATCCGACGCTGCCGACGCGCGATCTCGCCGCACGAGCCATTGTGACTGCGGATCTTGCGCTGCGCGCCCAGCGCGCGGATCGGGCGCTGGCAGAGCTCAATCAGATTCCGCAGCCGCCGCCGCAGGAAGCACTGCCTGATATTCTCGCGCTGCGCGCTCGAGCACTGTTCGCGTTGAATCGGCCTGCCGCCGCGATCATGGCGGCGCTCGACCGCGAGCGCACGCTCGACACGCCGGAAGAACAACGCGCGAATCAGCGACTGATTTGGGACGGCTTGCAGCGGAGCGCGAGCTCGAATGCCGACTTCACACCGCCGCCCGGCGCCAATTCCATTGTTACCGGCTGGCTCGAGCTCGGACGCGCGGCGCTCGTAGCAGCGCGTAACCCCTTTACGGCAACGAACGACCTCAACCAGTGGCGTTCGCGCTTTCCGACCCATCCCGCGAACGAGCTCTTGAACGATGAAGTGCTGCCGAGACTCGGCGTAGGTCTCGAATACCCGCCGCAGATTGCGCTCGTGCTGCCGCTGACCGGCCGTCAAGCTGCAAACGGTATTCCGGTTCGCGACGGTTTCCTCGCCGCATTGCTTCAACAAGAGCAAAGCCGACGACCGCTCGTGAACGTCTACGATTCGGCGGCAATGGGCGCAACGACTGCCTACCGTCGAGCCATTGCCGACGGCGCGCAGTTCATTGTCGGTCCGTTGCTCAAGGATGAAGTCACTGCGTTGGCCGCATCGAACGACGTAGCCGTGCTGACGCTGGCGCTGAATCAGGTCGCCGACGAATCCGCATCCACGCCCGCGCTCATGTTCCAGTTTGCGCTCGATCCCGAAGAAGAAGCGCGTCAGGTCGCGCAACGGCTCGCAATGGAAGGACGCATGCGCGGCCTCGTTTTACTACCGAACGACGATTGGGGGCAGCGCGTGTTTCGTGCATTCGATACCGAGTTCAAGACGCTCGGCGGCACGATCGCCGGTTTGCGCTTCTACGATCCGAGCTCGCGCGATTACTCCACGCCGATCACGCAGCTGCTGCTCATCGACGAAAGCCGTTCGCGCGCGAATGCATTGATGGGCATCGTCGGACAGCGGCTCGAATTCGAGCCTCGCCAGCGCGGCGATGCGCAATTCATTTTCGTTGGCGCGTTTCCCTCGCAGGGCCGGTCCCTGCGGCCCGCACTACGTTTCCATCTCACGCAAGATTTGCCGATCTATTCGACGTCGCACATTTTCGAGCCGGACACGGAAGCGAACACGGACATCAACGGCGTGCAGTTTCCTCACATGCCGCTCGTGATCTCTCCCGACGCCGTCTCGACGGAAATGCGCTCGACGTTGGGCAAGTATTGGCCGGCTCGCGCGCGCAGTAATGCACGACTGTATGCGTTCGGCTTCGATGCCTATCGACTCATCCCGCTGTTGAAGGCAGGCCGATTCGGAGCTGCAAACGCAGTCCCGGGTATGACCGGATTGCTGTCGATCGACGCGAAAGGCCGTGTCAGACGCGAGCTCGGCTGGGCACGCGTCGTCGACGGACAACCGGTTCCGCTCGACATGCCGCAAGTTGCCACTTCCTTGCGCTGAAGCAACAGGAATCGAAAGCACTCGGAATTGCATCCAAGAAAAGGACGATCACGTCATGGACGACGCGACTCGCAAGGCCGCGGGCAACGCCGCGGAACAGGCCGCACTGGAGCTCCTCCTTGGCAGAGGCTTGAAACTGGTCGAGCGTAACTACCGCTGCCGCGGCGGCGAGCTCGATCTAGTGATGTTGGACGGCAAGACGCTCGTATTCGTCGAGGTGCGCTATCGGGCAACACCGAGCTTCGGCGGAGCGGCAGGCTCGGTCAATTGGCACAAACAGCGCAGGATCATTTTCGCCGCGAAGCACTTCCTGATGATGCGCTCCGATTTGCGTCGCCTTCCAGCGCGCTTCGACGTCATTGCCATCGAAGGAAATTTACGTTCGCCAAGCATCGAATGGCTGAGAGCGGCGTTTACAGCGGAGGGGTGAACCTTCCGCTGGCTACAGGCCACAGCCTTGCGGGCTCTGGGCGCTGGGCTCCGGCAAGAAGAAGCGCCTTCAGCCTTTAGCCTTCAGTCTTCAGTCTTCAGTCTTCAGTCTTCAGTCTTCAGTCTTCAGTCTTCGGACCAAGAAATGTTCAAACGCCTCCGCATCCTTCTCCTGCTCCTCGTCCTGCTATTCGTGGCGTTGAACGCGTACTTCGATCGCGTGTACTCGACGGATTGGGACAACGCGCTTTACGTGACGATCTTTCCGATCAACGGCGACGGCAGCCCGGTGAGCGAACGGTATATCGCCGCATCCGCTGACTCGGATTTTTCCGCCCTCGAGTCGTTCTTCGAAGAGCAGGCACGCGACTACGGCGTCGAGCTCGAACGGCCCATGCGTTTTGCACGCGGCCCTCAAGTGCGCGAATTGCCGCCGGTGCTTGCGCCGGGCACAGGGATGCTCGGAACCATGTGGTGGAGTCTCAGGACCCGCTATTGGGCGTGGCGCACGGCCGATCATGGCGATGCACCGAAACCCGACATCGAATTGTTCGTCCTCTATTACGATCCGGCGACCTCGCCCGCGCTTCCGCATTCGGTCGGGTTACAGAAAGGGTTGTTCGGCATCGTGCACGCCTTTGCAGATCGTACGATGGAAGGTTCGAACGACATCGTGATCGCTCACGAGCTGCTGCATACGCTCGGTGCGACTGACAAGTATGAAACCGGAACGAATCAGCCCTTGAACCCGATCGGTCTGGCAGATCCAGAGCTCGAGCCTCTCTATCCGCAAATGCAGGCCGAGCTGATGGCAGGTCGCATCGCCATCTCGGAAACGCAATCGGAAATTCCCGAATCATTGCGAGAAGTCGTCATCGGTCCGCTCACGGCACGCGAGATCGGTTGGATTCGCGATTGAATCCGTACGACGAAGTCGACACCATCTTCGACACCATGAGCGCGATCCCTCAACCCGTACCGATTGCACCGCTTGCGTGTGCAGACCTCGACATTGCGGTCGCAGACCGCACGCTCGTGCAGCGTCTGACGATGTCGCTCCCCAAAGGCAGCATCACGAGCGTCCTTGGTTGCAACGGCGCCGGCAAGACGCTGACGCTGCACACGTTGGCAGGATTGCGCGCACCGATCGCGGGAACGATTTACGTTGCCGGCAGGGATCTTGCCTCTTGGCATCGCAAGGAATTCGCGCGCGAGCTGGGCCTATTACCGCAGACGACCGAAGATCCGTTTCCGTCGACCGTGCTCGAAGCTGTGCTCGTTGGTCGCCATCCGCACATCGGGTTCTGGCAATGGGAAAGCGATCGCGACAAGGAGATCGCTCGTGCAGCGCTCGCGTCGGTGGGTTTGGGTGACCTCGAGGATCGCGAACTGACCACGCTCTCAGGCGGCGAGCGTCGACGAGTCGCCATCGCCACGCTGCTTGCGCAAGATCCGAACATTCTGATTCTGGACGAGCCGCTCAATCATCTCGATCCGCACCATCAACTCGCCGTCTTGAAGTTGTTGCGCGAACGCGCTGCGCAAGGACGCACCATTCTCTTGAGCATGCATGACGTCGGTCTCGCAGCGCGCTTTGCCGACCGCGCACTGCTCTTGTTCGGTAACGGCGAATGGCAGGACGGCGCTACCGCCGAAGTACTCAACGAAGCATCGATTTCGCGACTCTACGGAACGCCAACACGCGAGGTGCGATGGCCGGGAGGACGGACGTTCATCGCGCTCGAAGACGAGCGCTAGCAATTCTCGTCACGAAGACGCGCGATAGCGCAGCGTCTCGCTCACCGTACCGTGAAGTTTTCCATTCGTCGCCAGCACGCTCGTCGTCTCGAGCGCGAGCGGCTTGCCTTCCAGGTCCGTGAACTTGCCGCCGGCCGCCTCGACGATCACCGACAACGCCGCGATATCGAGAATGTTGACGTCGGATTCGATGACGACGTCGATCTTGCCGGCCGCCAAGAGATGGTAGTGAAGGAAATCGCCATAGCCGCGGATGCGATTCGCGCGGGCAACGAGCTCACCGTAGCTCGACCAATGCGGGCTCTTGGCGAGCGTCTTGAGATTTCCGGATGAGATCGCCGCGTTTTCGATCGAATCGATGTTGCTCACCTTGAGCGGCTTGTCGTTCAGCCAAGCGCCGCGACCGATCTCCCCATAGGCGAGCTCGCCATACACCGGCGCTGACGAGACGCCAACGATCAGCCGGCCGCGATGCATCAATGCAATCTGCGTCGAGAACATCGGATATTCGCGCACGAAGGCTTTCGTCCCGTCGATCGGATCGACGAGCCACAGATATTCCGCATCGAGTGCGCTTTGCCCCGTTTCCTCGCCGTAGAAACCGTGTTGCGGAAATTGTTTGCTCAAGATTTCGCGAATGACTTTCTCGGTTTCCACATCCGCTTGCGTGACCGGCGACTTGTCCGCCTTGATCGTCACTTCGAGATTGCGCTCGTAGTAGCGTCGAATCACATCCGCTGCAGCGCGCGCAGCTTCGAGTGCGGTGGCGAGGAACGCTGAGTGAGTCATGTCGGGAAAGGGGAAAGGAAAGAGAGATCGTTGGCGCAAGTGTACAGTGCAGCCGCACGACCAAGTAAGCCGTCAAGCCCCCTTCCCTTCTTCCCTTCTTCCCTTCTTCCCTTCTTCCCCTTTCCCTTTTCCCCTTTCCCTTCCCACCGCACATTGACAGCCTCACCTCTCTCCCCTAACGTGCGCGGCACCGACAGGTGAGCGCCTCCCGAACCGGGAAGCGCGAACGGGAAGCCGGTGAGAGGCATCGAGCCTCAATTCCGGCGCTGCCCCCGCAACGGTAATCGAGTCCAAGCTCGCATCTGAGATTCGATCTCGACCACTGCGCCGCTTCGGCGTGGGAAGGTGATGCGAACGAGCGGATTCTCGCTCGCTCGAGAGCCCGGAGACCGGCCTGTCGGCCGGATCGCAGCATGCCTGCGATCGTGCGGCGTCGCGGCGGGCGATGGGCGTACGTGCACTCCACGCGCCTCCTCTCTGCGCACGCCATTTCACGGACTTTCAGCCATGCGGGCGTGCATGGGGAGGTTGATGACATGTTCCATTGCAAACCGGCGCATGCCGGTATCCTCTTTGCGTTTGCTTTCACTGCTGCGGGTGCCGCCGAACACGATCATTCAAGCGTGCTCGGCACGATGATCGTCACGGCGACGCGCTATCCTGTCCCGCTCGACGAAGTTCTACCGGCAAGCGTCGTGATCGAGCGCGACGAGCTCGAACGCAGTCTCTCGTCCGACATCACGGACATCCTGCGCTTTCGCACCGGTCTCGAAATCGGCCGCTACGGCGGTCCAGGTCAGACGAGCTCGCTGTTCTTACGCGGCACCGACAGCAATCATACGCTGGTGCTCGTCGATGGCGTGCGCATCAATCCAGGAACGGTCGGCGGCGCAGCGCTACAGAATCTCTCGCCTCAGCTCGTCGAACGCATCGAAGTCGTCAAAGGACCGCGCTCGACGTTGTACGGCACGGATGCGATCGGCGGTGTCATCCACGTGTTCACGCACGCGAGTCACGCGCAAGACTTCAGCACCTCGGTCGCCTACGGCAGCAATGCGACGATGAACGGCAGCGCAACGGCCGGATGGCGCGGCGAACGCGCGCGCGTGGGTTTCGGCGTCAACTACACCGAAACCGATGGCTTTCCGCCGCGCCTCAACGACCCTCGCGGCGGAGCTTACGATGAGCTGAGCTTCAACATCGCCGGCTCGATCGATGTGGGCAACGGTTCGCTCGGCGCCTCGCTCTGGCGTGCGGAAGGCTCGGTCGACTACATCGGTTTCTCGGCACGCGACTTCGGCAATGCCCATCTCACTCAGGACTTCCTCAACGAAGCCGCAGTCGTGCACTACGAATGGCACATCGGCCGCTGGCAATCGCGCGTCGAGGTCGGCCGCATGGTGGACGACATCGACCAAGGACTCGTTCGCGATTCGCTGGGATCGTTCGAATCGACCGACTATTCGACGACGAATCGGACGACGCTCGGCTGGCAGAACGATTTCGATCTATCCGACTGGCAGCGCCTTTCGATGGGCGTCTCGTTCGCCGACGAGAAGGCACGCAACGAAACCTTCGGCGAGATCGACACGGGCGTCACGAATCTCTATGTGCAGGATCGGTTGAATCTCGGTCGTCACGATGTCGCGCTCGCACTGGGTTACGTCGATCACGAAACTGCCGGAGGTCACGCGACCTGGAACGCGGAGTACGGATTCGAGCTGACTCCTGCGTGGCGACTGGTGGCGAGCGCAGGAACGGCATTTCGGGCACCGGACGCGACGGATCGATTCGGATTCGGCGGCAACGTCGATCTCGAGCCCGAAGAATCCAGCCACTACGAAATCGGCGTGCGCTATGCACCCGCACGCGATCAACGCGTGAGCCTGAGCGCATTTCAGAACGAGATCGACAAGCTGATCACGTACGTCATCACCGATCCGGTGACGTTCGATGGGCAGCTCCAGAATCTGGATCGCGCACGCATTCGCGGTGTCGAGCTTTCGTATCAGATTGCACGAAATGCATGGCAATTCACAGCCGAAGCGCTCTATCAAGATCCCAAAGATCTCGCCACGGGCGAACAGCTGCTACGGCGCCCAAAAGAGAATTTCACGCTCAACTATTGGCACCGTTTCGGTCGTCTCGAGCTCGGCTTGCAGCTACTTGCCGCGGGCGACCGGAAGGATTTCGGCGGGATCGAGCTCGATTCGTACGTGCTCGCGAATTTCACTGGCCGTGTGGATCTCGGCGCTGGATGGTCGGCGACCGCGCAAATCGAAAACCTGCTGGACGAAGACTATGAGCTCGTGAGCGGATACCGAACGCAGGATCGGGCGGTGTTCGTGGGGATTGCGTATCGGGGAGCCAAGTCGCCTGACTGACCAAGGGCTCGGGGTTTGGGGCGTGGGACTTGGGCCGAAGATCACGAGGCGGCTGCGGCAACAGCAAGGGCACTGGGCTCTGGCAAGAATGGAGCGCGCATGCAGTCGACTCCCTCCCCTGCGATTCAGCGGTGAAGGGTTGGGCTTCCCCCGATTTCGCGGACACCTTGCAAGAGGTGGACAATGCGGAAATCGGAGGGCAAGAGATGTCGACTAAGAGACGAAAGTTCACAGACGAGTACAAGGCTGAAGCAGTACGGATTTGGC
>Ga0207874_1000741_pt1 | contig 43975 bp, 41 predicted proteins | sample HigsolmetaAR201D_FD_184833 | JGI IMG/M metagenome (GOLD analysis project Ga0207874, IMG submission 184833) | Ionic liquid and high solid enriched microbial communities from the Joint BioEnergy Institute, USA - AR20-1-D (SPAdes) (version 2) ...
AAAGACGATGGCGTTCACGGTAGAGCACGCGAAGAAGATGCGGGAAGCCTACCGCCGTGCCTCCGGACGCACCGTTCAGATCGGTCACCAGTCGTGCTCTTCGGGCCTGATGACTGATGCCCTGGAGATGGTCCGAAGCGGGGGACTTGGCAAGGTGACCGCCATCCACTGCCACATGTATCGGAACACCCCGCACGGGAAGCCGCAGTGGTCCCGGCCCGTCTATCCGGACATGACACCGGAGAATATCCTTTGGAAGTCCTTCCTGGGCGAGGCGCCCGAGGTGCCATTCGATGCAAACCGCTATATCAACTGGCGGTTCTTCTGGGATTACTCCGGCGGGAACGTCTATGAGAACATGTGCCACCAGCTCGCCTTCTGGTATCGAGCCCTTTCACTTGAGATTCCGAAGGCGGTGACGATGGTGGGCGGCATCTATCTGTGGAAGGATGGGCGCGAGGTGCCGGACACCATGAACGTCAGCCTGGAGCAGCCCGAGGAGATGCTAATCTCCTGGGATTCCGGCTTCGGGAACAATCACCTGGGTTCCACGGAAGACGTCCTGGGAACCGACGGCACGATCTCCAAGGGACAGCAGATTCGATACACGCCCCAGAAAGTCAACCGGCCCGACGGAACGGAGTTGCTGGGTCGCACGCCCACGCCGCCCCACGCCCACATGCAGAACTTCCTCGACTGCATCCGCTCCGGGAAGGAGCCAAACTGCCCCTTCGAGCTGGGCTATCGAGTCTCCATCGCCTGCCGGATGGCAGTGCAAAGTTACCGCGAGAACCGGACGGTTCGATGGGATGCGACCAAGGAGGAGATCGTATAGGCCGCGTCCATGGACTTTGAACAGACAGCGGAACAGCTTCAGCTTCGCCGTTCCGTCCGTGAGTTTGCCGAAGCGGAGATCGCTCCCCATGTTTCCAAGTGGGATGAGGAGCAGATCTTTCCGTCCGAAGTGATCTCGAAGCTCGGAAAACTGGGCTTCATGGGAGTTATCTTTCCGGAGTCGCTTGGAGGCGCCGGACTCGGCTACATCGAGTACTCGATTATCATCGAAGAGCTGTCGAGAGTTGATCCGTCTGTCGGCCTGATTGTGGCTGCCCACAATTCGCTCTGCACCAACCACATCTTTGTCGCAGGCAACGACGAGCAGCGGCAGAAGTACGTCACGAAGCTGGCATCCGGCGAATGGCTGGGCTGCTGGTCGCTGACCGAGCCCGAAGCGGGATCCGATGCCGCCGGGACTCGCACCACGGCCGTTCGCGATGGCCAGTACTGGGTGCTGAACGGTGGAAAAACCTTCACGACAAACGCCCATTACGCCCAGGTTTGCGTGGCGATGGCTGTCACGAACCGCGCAGCCGCTCATCACGGAATCTCTGCGTTCATCATTGAGACCAACACCAAAGGCTTCCGGCTGGGCAGGAAAGAGAACAAGCTCGGAATGCGGGCGAGCGCTACGGGCGAGGTGATCTTTGAAAACCTGCGCCTGCCGGACTCGCAGTTGCTCGGGCAGCCGGGGGAAGGCTTTATCGACAGCCTGCGCATTCTGGACGGAGGCCGCATCTCGATTGCCGCTCTCTCTGTCGGCCTTGCACAAGGGGCCTACGACGCCGCCCTGCGGTATTCCAAACAGCGGAAGCAGTTCGGCCGCCCGATCTCCGAGTTCCAGGCAATTCAGCATAAGCTGGCCGATATGGCGACCGCGATCGAGGCAGCGCGCCTGCTCACCTACCGCGCTGCCTGGATGAAGGATCAGGACCAGCGCGTTACGAAGGAAGCATCCATGGCGAAGCTTTTCGCCTCCGAGATGGCGGTGCGAGTTGCCGACGAAGCTTTGCAAATTCACGGCGGCTATGGCTTCATCAAGGACTATCCCGTCGAGAAGTTCTATCGCGACGTCAAGCTCTGCACCATCGGTGAGGGAACGAGCGAGATTCAACGTCTGGTGATCGCGCGCCAGTTGCTGAAGAGTTGATGGAGAACCGGGCGCAGCTCATCCGGTCAGGCGATATCCGAGCCTTGGCCCGGGCGGCGACAGCCGTCGAAGATCGAACGCCGGCCTCGCAAGAACTGCTTCGCGAGCTGTTTCCTTACACCGGCCGTGCGTTAAACATCGGGATAACTGGTTCGCCCGGAGCGGGAAAGAGCACTCTCGTCAGTCAGATGGCGCGGATCCTGCGCCTTGAAGACCTGCAGGTTGGCATCATTGCCGTCGACCCCTCCAGCCCTTTTTCGGGCGGAGCCATTCTGGGTGATCGGATTCGGATGCAGATGCATTACTCCGACCCGGGGGTCTTCATCCGGTCGATGGCAACCCGCGGTTCACTCGGCGGCGTCGCCGCAGCTACGAGCGACCTCGCACTGCTGCTCGACGCGGCCGGGAGGGACGTGATCCTGATTGAGACCGTGGGGGTTGGTCAGGACGAGGTGGAAATTGCTCGTCTGGCTGACGTCACTGTTGTGGTTCTGGTGCCGGGAATGGGCGACGATGTACAGGCGATCAAGGCCGGAATCATGGAGATCGCGGATGTCTTTGTGATCAACAAGGCGGACCACCCGGGCGCCGAACGGTTGGAGCGGGAGGTCAAGGCGGCTCTGGAGCTGGCGCACCGTCCCGACGGATGGACTCCTCCGATTGTTCGGACTGTTGCAAGCGAAGGGCAGGGCGTTGCGGAGGCGCTGTCGGAAATTCGCCGATTCTACAATACAGTCCCGCGATCCCGGAGGACAATTGAGAATTGGGCGCTGCGGCTGCGGGAAATGATGAAGGACCGCTTGATGGAGCGTTTTTCCTTCGAGGAGTTTCGGGCGGCCGCCCGTGATGTGGCTGCGCGCCGCCGCGACCCTTATTCCGTGATTAACGAACTGCTTGGCGAGCGTACGCGGAACTGAGAGCATTGATTCATTCTGGATAGGAGATTGCATTGAAGGCAGAGATCGGAATCATCGGCGGTAGCGGGCTGTACTCCATGCCCGGTTTTGAAGCGCAGGAGGAGGTTACTCTCGACACTCCCTGGGGCTCCCCATCGGACGCCTATGTTGTCGGCAAGCTTGGCGGCCGGAATGTGGCCTTCCTTGCCCGTCATGGGCGGGGACACCGAATCATGCCGTCCGAGTTGAACTTTAGGGCCAATATTTACGGCTTCAAGAGCCTCGGCGTGGAACGGATCATCTCCCTGAGCGCGGTCGGTTCATTGAAAGAGGAGCATCGCCCGCTCGACTTCGTCATTCCTGATCAGTTTTTCGATCGTACGCGCGGCCGTGTCTCCACCTTCTTCGGAGAGGGCCTGGTGGCTCATATCAGCTTCGCCCATCCTATCTGTCCGGAGCTGTCCAAAATCGTTTATGACGCCTGCCAGACCGCGGGCGTCAACGCAAAGCAAGGGGGGACCTATCTGTGCATGGAAGGGCCCGCCTTTTCGACGGTCGCCGAATCCAACATCTATCGAAGCTGGGGTATGGATGTGATCGGGATGACCAATTTGCAGGAAGCGAAGCTGGCCCGTGAAGCGGAGATCTGCTATGTCACCGTGGCCATGGTGACCGACTACGATTGCTGGCATCCCGAGCACGACGCTGTGACGGTCGATCAAATTATCTCGAACCTGTCAAAGAACGCGGAGAACGCCTGTAAGGTGGTTGCAGCCACCGTCGAGCGCTTGCCGTCGGAGCGCAAGTGCAAGTGCGGATCAGCTCTGGCTCACGCTCTGATTACGGACAAGAAGGCCGTCCCCGATGCGACACGGAAGAAGCTGGAGCTCATCGTTGGAAAGTATTTCACCGAGTGAGCTCGCAATCGAGCTCCTGAACTACTGCCTGCGCGGGAGCACCTGGCCTGCGGATCTGCTCGAAACCCTGGTTCGCTGCGCGTCACACCCCGACGAGGAGCGAGCCAAGGAGGGAACCCATGCGCTCTTCCGCATTCTGGTAGAACGCCTCAACGATCTGTTCGAGCCCGCGCTTTGCGACACCTACGGCGCGCTCTTCAGCAGTGTCGTCGAGTTCATCCATCCGGAGTTTCTCGCCTCGGATCTGATGGCCCGCTACCGGCGTGTGCGGATGCCGAGGCGCTTCGTGGGCGATGCAGAGCGGGTCAAAGACGTCTTCGTGCTGTCTCGAGTGACACTCGGCGCCGACGTCGCCGTTACCAGCGTCATGCTCGACGCCGCGAAACAGCGCTTTCCCAAGGCTCGAATTCATTTCGTCGGGACGCGGAAGAACTGGGAAATCTTCTCCGGCGATCCGCGTTTGGTTCACACGCCGCTTTCCTATGGGCGGTCCGCCACTTTGCGCGAGCGCCTCTCCATCTGGCCTGAGCTGCGCCGGTGCCTGGACCGGCCGGACAGCATCGTGATTGATCCGGACTCCCGCCTGACGCAGCTTGGAATTCTGCCGGTTTGCTCCGAAGACAATTACTTCTTCTTCGAAAGCCGCGGCTACGGTGAGTATGGTCCGGATCCGCTTCCGCTACTCGCCCGCCGCTGGGTGAGGGAAACCTTTGGCGTGGACGAGGCTCGGCCCTACATCGCTCCCGGCGACCCCGGCGAATCCGTGCAAGGTCCCGTTGTGACCGTAAGTTTCGGTGTTGGCGAGAATCCTGCCAAGCGAATCCGCGATCCATTCGAAACCGAGCTGCTGCGGAAGCTTCTCGAGCGCGATGCCGTCATTGTCATCGACAAGGGCGCTGGCGGCGAAGAGCAGGAGCGCGTGGAGCGGGCGATCGCGGGCGCGGCGCCAAAGGAAGGACGCGTGATTGCCCTGCGAGGGGCCTTTGCTCCTTTTGCCGCCCAAATTGCACGGAGCCAGCTCTACGTCGGCTATGATTCAGCCGGACAACATGTTGCCGCCGCTTGCGGCGTGCCGTTAGTTACGGTCTTCGCGGGCTACGCCAGCGCTCGCACTCTCGCTCGCTGGCATCCGCACGGTCCGGGGCCCATTGCAGTGGTGCCTGTGCATGATCCGGATCCTGAACTCGTGCTTGCCGAAACCATGCGGGCTCTGGACAGCGTAGCGGTTGTTGCTCGGAATAAAGCCGGTTGAAGGCCGCGGGAAGTTGCGAGAGGAGATAGGATAGTTCGTTATGCTTCGAGTACTCGTTTGTGCCGTGCTGTCCGTAGCGTTGGCCTCGGCAGAGCTGACACCCAAGGAAGCTGCCGAAGGCTGGGTGATGCTGTTTGACGGGGAGACGCTCTTTGGATGGACCCCGGAAGGCGGCGCGAAATGGCGTGTGGATCGCGGGGTAATCACGCCTGAGCAGAGTGAGTCAGGCTGGCTTCGCCACAATGCCGCTTTCGGTGACTTCATTCTCCACCTGGAATTTCGCATCCCTGAAGCTTCCACGAATAGCGGAGTGTTCTTGCGCTCAGCCAAGGAGGGCGCGCCGGAGACTACCGGCTACGAACTCCAGATCTGGGATCAGCGCCCGACTTATAAGACCGGCAGCCTTGTGAACCACCTCGAGGCGAAGCGTGTCTCCCTGACGCCGCGGAAGTGGCACACTTACGAGGTGCAGGCCGTCGGAGACCGGTTCATCGTCAAGCTGGATGGAAAGACGGTGCTTGACGGGCGCGACAGAAAGAGCAAGGTCGGGCATATCGGTCTTCAGTACAACAAGGACAATCCTTGCGAATTCCGGAATATCAAGCTGAAGCCCCTTGGGCTGCAGCCGATCTTCAACGGCAAAGACCTGACCGGATGGCGCGAAGTAAAGACAGAACGCGCAAAGGAGCCTCCCGTCTGGTCAGTGAAAGCTGGAGCAATCAACGTCGTCAAGGGACCCGGGCAGTTGGAGACGGAGAAGATCTGGGACAATTTCGTCTTACAACTTGATGTTCGGACCAACACGGACAACCCGAAGCTGAACCCGAACAGCGGCGTTTTCTTTCGAGGCACGCCTGGGCAGTTCTGGACGGGGTACGAATCACAGATTCGAAATCAGTACAGCGACGGCGACCGGACGAAGCCGGTTGATTTTGGCACGGGAGGTATCTATCGGTACCAGCCGGCGCGCCGCGTTGTTCCCGACGACAATCAGTTCTTTACCAAAACGATTGTTGCGCGCGGACGGCAGATTTCAGTTTGGGTGAATGGCTATCCGGTGAGCAGTTGGGAGGACCCGAACCCAGAGGGTGAGGACGTCCGGAAGAAGCAGGCTGTCTTGAAGGCGGGTGTGATCAGCCTTCAAGCGCACGACCCAACGACAAACCTGGACTTCAAGAACATACGCATTGCGCCGCTTCCTTAGGGAGCGGCGCTCAACTCCAACTGACGGGCGTCTCCCTCTCCACTTTTGCCTTGTCGAACTCAATGCCGAAGCCTGGCTTCTCGGGCAAAGCGATCTTACCGTTCGTGACAGTCGGCTGTTCCTTCTCAAAGTAGTAGTACGAGGCCATCTTCAGAATCAGGTACTCGACGAGCGGGCAAGTCATCGGAGACTGGCTCGCAACGACGTGCAGAGCCGCATGGACGCTATGGCCGTGCGGAACCACCTGTGCATCGAACAGCGAGGATAGGGTGCAGATCTTCACCAGCTCGCTCACTCCCCCGCACCATTCCGGATCCGCCTGGACGACGCTAATTGCACCCGCTCGCAGAAAATCGTGAGCCTCCCAGCGTCCGTAGAAGTGCTCGCCTGTAGCGACCGGAATGGAGGTTGCGCGGCGAAGCTGGACGAAGCTCTCGATCTTCTCCACATGAAACGCTTCTTCGATCCAACGAGGCCGGTATTGCTCGACCTGTTTCGCCCAGGAGATTGCGTAGTCGAGGCTCCAGCCGAGGAAGGCGTCAAACATGATGTCGACGTCATCGCCCACGGTTTCCCGAAGATTCCTTACTAGTGCGACGTTCTTCGCCAACCCCTCGGCGCCGTCGCCGGGCCCGTAGGCCAGAAACCATTTTTGATGGCGGTAGCCTTCCTTCTTCAGAGCAGCGGACCGGGACCGTACGGCCTCCGGCTCCACCGAGTATCCCAGGCAGCTCCCATAAGCATCGACAGCGGAACGGGTGGGCCCTCCGAGCAGACGGTAGACGGGCACGTTGAAGTAGCGTCCCCGCAGATCCCACAGCGCATTGTCGACCGCGCTAATAGCCATCATGAAATGGCCGCGGCGGGAGTGCCGGTTGAGGCGGTGCATCTGGTCCCATAGGGTCTCGCCGGCGAGCGGATCCTTGCCTACCAGAAACGTCTTCAATTGCTGGTCGACGACGATCGCTGCTTCCTTATCGATCGGGCCGTAGATGCCTTCGAGCCCTGCGTCGGTCTTGATCTTCAAATAGAACGAAGAGATATTGACAGCGGTCTCGACAGGCTGCCCATCGCGGTATGGCTTGGGGCGGTGCTCCTCATAGATATGCAGTGGCTGCACCTGGTGCTGGCGGTTGATGCCCGTCGTTGTCCGCCTCCGCCCTTCGAGACGCACGATTTCGAGGGATGTGATCTTCAGCTTGCCGTTTCGGCGAGCGGTGTCCTGATAGGCTTGCAGCGAAACGGGCAGAGCGGCCGCCGGGAGACCGAAGAACGATCGTCTGCGCATGCCGGGATTTTATCAAACGCGCCGGAAGACCAGACACCACCACTCACCCTCGCTGTGGCTGCCGATCTCCTCAAAGCCCGCTGCGGTCATCGCGTTCCGGATTCGTTCGTTGTCACGCTCGATGAAGCCCGCCACAGCTACCCGGCCGCCGGACTGGAGCACGCGCGCAAACTCGCCGCTCAGAAAAATGATCGTAGCGGCGCTGATGTTGGCGACCAGGAATTGCGCGGCGCCGGAGCGAATCGCGTCTGCGGAACCGGTGAAAAGTCCGACCGCAACTTCGTCCCGCTTCAGATTCTCCGCTGCCACCTCGACGGCTTCCGGGTCTACGTCGCATGCAATGACCACGCCGGCGTCAAGGCGTACGGCGGCAACACTGAGAATGCCGGTACCGGTGCCTATGTCGAGAACAACGTCGCCGGGCCGGAGGTATCGTTCCACAGCGATGAGTGCGAGACGCGTGGCTTCGCCCGCGCCCGTGCCGTAGGCCCGCCCAAGGTGCGCCTCAATCCGGATTCGTCCCGCCGGCGTTGGATCGTCACGCCAGTCCGGGACGATGAAGAGGCGCTCGCCCACCAGCATCGGCCGAAGGGAGTCTCTCGCAGCCTCTACCCAATCGAACTCTTCCTGAGTGACCCACTCTCCGTCGAACTCAGCGGCAAGCGATTCGTCTGGCGTCTCGAAGAACGCTTGCAGCCGGAAGCCTCCGCCGGGTGCGTCGTGCTCGACGATTCCTGTCGCGCCGCGCTCCCACAGCTTCAAAGAAACCAGGTCCTTGCTCTCCTCGGAGCAGGGAACCATAAGAGAATAGATCAGCCCTGAACCCGCCTTGTTTTGCCTGCCCAGAATTTCTCCTTCAGTATCAGCTTTCGAATTTTGCCGGTCCCGGTCTTCGGCAGTTGCTCTTCGGAGAACTCCACGATCTTCGGGAGCTTGAACCTGGCAATCCGGTCCTTGAGGAAGTCAAGCAACTCGTCCGCCGTTAACGTCGAACCCGGCTTGCGCACCACAATTGCCGCTGGCACCTCTCCCCACTTTTCGTCGGGGGCCGCCACAACAGCCCATTCGTAGACTTCGGGGTGAGCGGAAATGGCCTTTTCCACTTCGATGGAGGAGATATTCTCACCGCCGCTGATAATGATTTCCTTCTTCCGGTCGACGATGTGGATGTAGCCCTCGCCGTCCCATGCGGCCATATCTCCGGTATGCAACCAGCCCCCGTGCATCGCAGCTGCCGTGCCTTCCGGATCGTTGTAATAGCCTTCCATTACATGATCGCCCCGAACTACGATTTCGCCAATGGTCTCCATGTCTCGCGGACATCGCGCATCTCAGAGTCGACGACACGGACCTCGACACCGACGACAGGCCATCCTGCCATTGCCTGGCGCCGGTAACGGTCCGCTTCGTCTGCGTACGTGATCGTTGATTTGGGAAGCGAACAGGTGACCACGGGCGCTGTTTCGGTAAGCCCGTACCCCGCGACGCAGCGGCAGCCCAGCGCTTGCTCCACGCGTTGGATCAATTCCGGGGAGGACGCCGCGCCCCCAATCATGACGTTGCGCAGGCTGGAGAGGTCAAAGTCCTGCACGTTCGGAACATTGACAAGCGCGTTCGCCATCGTAGGCACGACGCTCATATCCGTAGCTCGGTGCTGCTGAATCAACTGCAGGACTCCGACCGGATCAAATCGCCGAACCATTACCTGTTTCACTCCGAGCAGCGTCGACGCTTGCGGGTATCCCCAGCCGTTGGCGTGGAAGAGCGGAATCGTGTGGAGGTTCACAGCGGTCTCAGGTTCGGTAATGAGCATTGCGACGGAGAGCCCGTGAAGGTAGAGGGTCCGGTGAGTAAGAGTAACTCCTTTGGGCACGCCGGTGCTTCCGCTGGTATAGAAGAGTTCCGCGACAGAATTCTCGTCGAAGCTCATGATGTCGGCTTGCTCGGGTTTTCCGTCACACAGCAGTTCTTCGTAGGTGAGATCGGCCTCGCCCTTCTCGTCCGAGAGGCTGACGTAGCGTTTCACTTCCGGGCACGACGCCTTGAGCTTCGGAATCAGCGGTTCGAACTCCTTTTCGTAGAGCAGCATCCTGGCTCCGGAGTGTCCGATGATTCCGGCGATCTCCTGCGGCGCAAGCCGCACGTTCATCGGCATCGCGATGGCCTTTGCTTGCACGACGCCGTAGTAGCCTTCCAACAGCTTATGAGTATTGAAACTCAGGTAGGCGACGCGGTCGGCTTCTTCAATTCCATAATTCCATGCGATCGCAAAGCGCTTGCGAGGCAGCTACAGCGATCGCCGAACTCCGCATACCGGAATTCCTTGTCTCCGCACACCACCCCTACCTTGTGACCGAACAGGTCCATGGCGCGATGGAGAAAGCGGATTGGTGTCAGGGGTACGAACATGGTTCCTCCCGCCAGATTGTATACCCATCGTTTTCGGGTTTTAGGGGAGGACGGTAAGGACGCGGTCTATGTCTTCTGAACTGATGTAGAAGTGCGGGGACATGCGGACCCATCCTTGCCTGGGAGCTGTGACGATCCGGTTGTCCCTCAGGTGGCGGACGATCGCGCGGGCATCAACATCCGGCTTGCGGATGCAGACGATACCGGCTCCGTTTTCAGGAGTTCGCTCACCGAGGACCTCGTATCCTTTGCGCCGCGCGCCCTCTGCGATCTGATCGCCGAGCGCCTGGACCTGCGGCGCGATCCGCTCGATTCCGACCGACAGGAGGAAATCTATGGCAGCGCGCAGTCCGAAAATTCCGATTGTGTTGAGCGTGCCAGGCTCATAACGTCCGGCATCCGGGCGCAACGTCATGTCCCGGTTGGCATAGTCGGCGTAGCCCGCAACATTCGTCCAGCCAAACTCGACGGGCTCGATCTCGTCCTGCCGGTCTTTCTGAACGTAGAGGATGCCGCATCCCTCCGGGCCGGTCAGCCACTTGTGGCCATCGGCAGCGAGTGCGTGAATTCCGGAACGGCGTACGTCCAGGGGGAACGCTCCCAGGCCTTGAATGGCGTCTACAAAGAAGAACGTGTCGTGCCTGCGGCAGATCTCGCCGATTGCGTCAAGATCTGCCCGGAAGCCGGATAAATATTGGACGAAGCTGATTGCGAGGAGGCGCGCGCCCCGGCATGCAGCATCGATTTGATCAAGGGAAGCGTTAAAGGAAAGCCATTCGACGTGAACCCCTTGTGCTTCCAATCGTTTCCAGGGGTAGAAATTCGCCGGGAACTCCTCATGGAACGCCACCACCCGGTCGCCGGGCTTCCATCGGATGCCCAAAGCGACGGTCGCAATTCCCTCAGATGTATTCTTAACGATCGCGATCTCGTCCCGGTGGGCGTTGATCAGCCTTGCCGTCGCGGTGCGCAATCCTTCGTAGGCCGCCATCCATTCGTCGTAATGGAGGGAACCGTAGCGTTCCGCATCATCCGTGAACGCGCGCATTGCGTCCGCGCAAGGCTTCGAAAGGGGCGAAACGGCGGCATGGTTCAGATAAATCAGGTTCTTAGTAACGGGGAACTGATCCCGCCAACAGCTGCAAAGTGCCCCTTCGACGCCAGCCTCGCCGGCCTGCCCGACGTTGTCGTAACCCATATCATCGAGCATACGTTAATAACGGTAGAATCCGCTGTCCGTCCCGGCGGACCGCGTCTATACTGTAGTTAAGGACGCTGAGGCAAGGAGTTATCATGAAGCGCCGCGACACATTTCCTCGATGGATTGCGGTCTCCCTGGCGGTCTTGCTGATGGTGCCGGCCGGTACCTTCGCTAAAGACAAGAAAAAAGATCCAGACGAGATCGGCAATCGGGATGTCGGCAAAGGCGTAAATTTCTACTCCCTGGAGAAAGAAATTGCGCTCGGTAAAAGCCTGGCTCAGGAGATCGAACGGCAAGCGAAGATTGTCGACGATCCGGTGGTCGCGGAGTACGTGAACCGGGTTGGGCAGAACCTTGTCCGGAATTCGGATACGAAGGTGCCCGTGACAATCAAGGTCATCGACACGGAAGAGCCAAACGCGATGGCGCTCCCCGGCGGATTCTTCTTTGTCAATACAGGATTGATTCACCTGGCCGAGAATGAATCGGAACTCGCCGGCGTGATGGCTCATGAGATTGCCCACATTGCTGCCCGCCACGGGACGCGCCAGGCAACGCGCGGTCAGGTGATGAACCTTGCCACGATTCCGCTGATTTTCATGGGCGGCTGGACGGGTTATGGCATCCGCCAGGCGGCCAGTGTCGCCATTCCAGTAACGTTCCTGACCTTCTCCCGCGGCTTTGAAGCGGAGGCGGACATGCTCGGCCTTCAGTACATGTATAAGGCCGGCTATGATCCGAACGGTTTTGTGGACTTCTTCGAGAAGCTGCAGTCGCTTGAGAAGAAGAAGCCCGGAACGTTGTCGAAGGTTTTCCGTACGCATCCTCTGACGGACGATCGAATCAAGAATGCGCAGAAGAACATTGCAGAGATGCTGGAAGCCCGGCCCGAGTACGTCGTTACCACGTCCGAGTTCAACGAGGTAAAGGCTCGCCTCGCGGCTTTGCAGAGCCGCCGGAGGGTGAACGATCCCAAGGAGGCGAACCGGCCGAGGCTGCGTCGCTCACCGGGTGGCAGCACCAGCCCGATTGAAGATGAAAAGGGCGAGCAGAAGAAAGGGGATGAAGACGAGCGTCCCGTGCTGAAGCGCAGGAACTAACCCCCAAGAAGACCTTTCAGCAGGCAGACAAGCCAAAAACGAGAGCCCGCTGCGGTAGATCCCGCGCGGGCTTTTTTGTTTTCCCCACTTCCGACACGCCGGGGCTATTCGATGTAGCCCATTGACCGGAGCGTGTTCCAGGGTTCGTGATCGTCGAACGCAGGCAGCGCTGCCTTCTGGCGGCCGTGCTCGAGGGCGACGGCATACGGGGCATCTACGAAACGGAATGTCTCTCGCAGCGTGGCTACGTCTGTCGAAATAGCTGCTTTCAATCCCGTCTCAGCCAGAAACTGTTGCGCATACTGTGGATTCACGACGGGGATTGCGACGATCTTTACGTCGTTCCACTGGAGAGTTCCCATCTTCTGAGCGGCTCTCCAGCAATGCGAGCATTCCGGGTCGAAGAAGTACAGAACGATGCGTCCCTGCTGCAGGGAGTAAGGCTTTCCGTCAACGGTAATGCTGTCGGGCGCTTTGAGGCCTGTTTGCCCTGCAACAGCGACGCCGTAGGAGGCGAGCGCGAATACGGAGACTGCTCCGAGAATGACGGCCGCGCTCCGCGTTCCCCATGATGGCCTTGCCCACCAGCCGGCGGCTATCGCCATCAGGAGCATGATGCCATCGCTGATGAAGAACCCTGGACCCACTACGCGCTTCAGCCAAGGGAAGCAGGAGCAATCCGCCCCCCGCAGCGCGCCGTAGTTCACGGCAAAGTAGACGAGAAAAGCGATGAGCATCAAGCCGCTCAAGTACGCGCCCCAGCGGCGGAATCGTGGCACGAACAGCAACACGCCGGCGAAGGTTTCCGCAATGCCAGCGGCAATAGCGATGGGGTGGCTCAAGGACGCCGGCAGCAGAGCCTGCGTCATCCGTGTGGCTGCGGATAGCGGATCCGTAATCTTCCAAACCCCGGCGACCAGGAACAGCAGGCCGAGCAGAACTGCGCAAACCGTGGAAAGGAGCGTCTTCCAGGCACGCACCCCAAAAACTTGGGATGCGGAAGCGGCAGGCACAGAGGGAGGATGTGCCATACTGTGGTCCATGATCTTCATTTTAGCCATGTTAGGCGTGTGCATGGTCTCGCACGCCATGGCGCAAATGGCAGATCTGGTGGTTGAAAACGCTCGGGTCTATACGGCGGATCCGGCCAATCCCCGAGCGCGGGCCCTGGCTGTTAGAAACGGAAAGCTGATTGCAGTGGGCAATGATGTCGCCCGGTATATTGGACCGCAGACACGCCGTATTGACGCCAAGGGCGCAACCCTCCTGCCCGGCTTCATTGATTCCCACGCCCATATGCTGGGGCTCGGGACTCAGTTGGAGACGTTTGACCTGCGGCACGCGAAGTCTCCTGCCGAGATTGCGGACGTCGTGCGCAAAGCTGCCGCGAGCCGTCCGCGGGGCGAATGGATTACAGGGCGGGCCTGGGATCAGACGAACTGGGGCGGCCAGTTTCCAACCTCGGAAATACTGACCGAAGCCGCTCCCGACCATCCGGTTTATCTCAGCCGCATCGACGGGCACGCTGCGTGGGTGAACCGCAAGGCGATGGAGATTGCAGGTCTGACAAAGGAGACCCAGGATCCTCCTGGCGGAAAGATCATCCGGACTAGTAGCGGCGAGCCAACGGGTATCCTGATTGACCGCGCGCAGGGTCTGGTATCGAGCAAGATTCCAGAGCCCTCGTTCGACGTAATCTGCCGCAGAATTGAGCTCGCTGCTCGGGAGTGTGCGCGGCTCGGTCTGACCTCTGTTCACGATGCTGGTATCGGGGAGCAGGAGCTCGCTGCGTATCGTACCCTGATTGCTCAGGACCGGCTGCCAGTGCGCATCTACGCGATGATCGGCGGTGAAGGGCCGTTGTGGAGGCAGTATCTGGCACGCGGTCCGGAGATCGGCGACAAACTCGTTGTCCGAAGCATCAAGCTTGTCGCCGACGGGGCCCTCGGATCGAGAGGCGCCGCTCTTTGGATGCCCTATTCGGATGAGAAGACGAATAGCGGACTGCTGATCCTCCAGAGAGAAGACATTGAGCGTGTGGCCAGGGCTGCAGTGAAGGCCGGCTTTCAGGTGAATACGCATGCCATCGGCGACAGGGCCAATCGCGTTACCCTCGATGCCTATGCGGCTGTCCTTGGCGGAAAGAACGATAAGCGTTTCCGCATCGAGCACGCGCAGGTCGTCTCGCCGCCGGACTTTGTGCTGTTTGCGGCGAACTCTGTTATCGCTTCGATTCAATCCACCCACGCCACAAGCGACATGCGGTGGGCCCAATTACGGCTCGGGCCCGATCGCTTGCAGGGCGCCTACGCGACCAGGCGATTCCTTAAGATCGGAGTGCCAGTGGCGAATGGCTCCGATTTTCCGGTTGAGAACCCGAACCCGCTTTGGGGTTTCTATGCTGCAGTCGCACGACAGGACCACGAGGGCAGACCCAAGGGCGGATGGATGCCTGAGCACAAGCTGACGCCAGAGGAAGCGCTCGCAAGCTGGACCACCGGCGGCGCCTATGCCGCGTTCGAGGAGCATCTGAAGGGTTCGCTGAGTCCTGGGAAGCTGGCTGATTTCATTCTGTTGTCCGATGACATCATGACGGTTCCTCATTCGCGCATTCTCAAAGCCCGGGTCGTCATGACCGTGCTCAGTGGCAAAATCGTCTATCAGGAATGATTCTGGCTCTGCTTCTACTGATTTCCGGCATGGGGCGCGTCACCCTGCTCGAGGGCGAGGTGACGATACCGAAGCTCCAGGCTCGGAGCCTGCCTATCCACCTCAAGCAGAAGCCGGGGACCGTTTATTGCTCGTTCCGTGTCATCGAGGGACGTAGCGGCGTGCGCGCCGCGCTGCAGCGGAGGGCCGAGGACGGATCGGGGAAGGCGGAAGTGGTTGCCGCGACGGCGTATGTCGACAAGGGAAATCTGGCCGTCCGGGTCCCCTCTACAGGCGAGTACGAGCTCATTCTCGACAACCGGATGGAAGGGCGTGACGATGCGGACGTTCAACTGGCCGTCTGGCTTGCCTTTAACAACCCCGCTCCAGTGGAAGTGCGTTACCTTGAGCCGGAGAAGAGGACCCTCGTCATCTGGCTCAGCCTCTGCTTCTTCGTCGGAACTGTTTTCTATTCGGGCCGCCGGCTGCTCGATGCCCTGCGGCGTCGCGACGAGCCATTCTAGTCGCTGAGAGACCTCTTTGCAGGCATCTTTGGGCGTTTGTCACTGGTTGCCAGGTCCCAGCTTGTCTGGTAGACGAGCCGTACGATCCGCTCCATCTTGGGATAGTTGATCCGCTCCGGCCTGTCGCCGGGCGTGTGGTAATCCGGATGCAAACCCGTATGGAAGAAGACGGAAGGCACCCGGTTTTGCAGGAACGGCCACTGGTCGCTCCGCCGGACCAAATTGGACCGGTTGTTGTCGTATTCCATTCGCAGCGTCAGATCGATCTCGCGGTTTGCCTGCCGTACCATTTCGGCCAGTTCGGGATTGAAACTGTATCCCATCAAGTGCACGCTGTTCGCATTCGCTGCTGCGTCCTGAGGTTTCAATCCGCGAAATCTGCGACCGCCCCCTTCAGGCACTTCTTCATTGCGTCCGATCATATCCATGTTGAGCACCGCTACCGTCTTCTCCAGCGGCCACAAAGGATTCTGCACCCACGCCCAGGAGCCCAGCAAGCCGCGTTCCTCGGAGCCCCAGAACGCAAAGATCACAGTGCGCTTCGGCCGCCGGTTCTGGCTCATCGCCGTCGCGTAGGCTTCCGCGATCTCGAGGAGGCCAACGGTTCCCGATCCGTTGTCGTCCGCTCCATTCATCACCCGTTCCCCGTCAGCGCCATCATGATCGTAGTGCGCGGAGATGAGAATCGCCTCTTCCTTGAGCTTCGGGTCGGCCCCTTCGATCTTTGCGACTATGTTTCGATCGCTAATGACCGTTCTCGTAATCGATGTGGCAAGCTCAACAGGCAGGCTGGACATGGAGAATACCGCGCCGCCGGCACGATCCGCCTGCTTCCGGAGTAATTCGATATCGCTGCCGAGAATGTGCTCGGCCAGCGCGGGTGATATTTGGATCACTGGTATACGGACTTTCTCAATGTTGCTTGCCAGTTGATAGCGTTCGATCCGAGGGTTCTGGGGCCAGTGAGTTCGCGCGGCGGAGGGAAACGACCGAGGTCCTTCCGCATCTCTCCGCGCGCTGACGATCAGCAATGCTACTGCGCCCTGATTCTGAGCAACCAGCGCCTTTTTCAAGCTGCCTCCATGCTCGGACGTAACCAGTCCGTCGAAGGGACTCTCCGGGCTGTCCTCCTGCGGATCCCCTTCGAACACCATGACCAGTGAGCCTTTTACATTGCGTCCTTGATAATCGTCCCAGCCGTGTTCGGGAGCTTGAATTCCGAACCCAGCGAGAGCGACACGCCCCTTCACTTCCCCGTTGGCGCTGATGTTAAGTGGATAGAACTCTTCCATGAGCCTGGCGCTTCGCAGCGAAGCCTGCGAGCCAATCAGCAACCGGTTCCCTTCGCCCAGCCGCGCTGAAACGAGGTGAAAGGTCTGAACGAACGTCTCGCCCTCGAGCGGCTCGAGTCCGAGCCTCTCCAGACGCGAGGCGATCCACTCTCCGGCAATCTTGTATTCGGGAGTGTTCGTGAGACGGCCTCGCATGGAGTCGGAGGCAAGGAAGAAAAGATCCGCTTTCAATTCCTCTTTTCGGATTGATTGAATTGCAGGAGCAACCTCCTGCCCGAAGGAGGATAGAGCAAGTATCAAAAATGCTGCGAAACGCATCGGCTCATGCTACCCCAAGTCAATATGCCGATCCACAAGCTTAAGCTTCAGGATAAGGGCACGAGCAGGTTCATCCGCAGAACACAGGGCGGTCCCTTGCCTCGATGGATCGATCCGCTTACCCCTGTGCCGCCGCCGGAGCTTTGGCGAAGAACTCTCTTGCAATCTCTACAGTCTTTGCGATGTCCGCTTCTGTGTGAGCCGCTGATACAAACCCGGCTTCGAACTGGGAAGGCGCCAGGTAGACGCCGCGATCGAGCATCCAATGGAAGAACTCCCGGAATCGCTGTGTGTCGGCCTTCTTTGCGGAGTCCCAATCCGTCACAGGACCGTTCGTGAAGAAGAATGTGAACATCGATCCGACCCGATTGACTGTGATGCCTTCCGGAGGATTAGCGCAAAGCTGAGCCGTCCGAGCTTCGAGATCTGTATAGACATTCGGGTGGGCCTTCAAGTATTTCAGCATCGCGAGCCCCGCAGCGACGGCAAGCGGATTTCCCGACAGTGTCCCGGCTTGATAAATGGGTCCCGACGGGGCGACTTTTGAAAGGATGTCCGCCCGGCCTCCGTAAGCAGCGATGGGCAGGCCGCCGCCGATCACTTTGCCGAGGGTCGTGATATCGGGACGGATGCCGTACAATGCCTGCGCGCCGCCGTAACTGAGCCGGAATCCTGTCATTACCTCGTCGAAAATCAGGAGAGCTCCGTGCCGTTCCGTGAGGTGTCTGAGCGCCTCGAGAAAGCCTGGCGCGGGCGGCACACATCCCATGTTGCCGACGACAGGCTCCACAATGACAGCGGCGATACTGTCGCCGCGCAGACGAAACGCCTGTTCCACCGCATCGATCGAGTTGTAAGGAAGAGCGATCGTCGTTTCGGCAAAAGCGCGCGGCACGCCGACTGTATCGGCGATGCCCAGCGTCGCCATCCCCGAACCGGCCTTGACCAGCAGCGAGTCCACGTGACCGTGGTAGCAGCCTTCGAACTTGACCGTAAGGTCGCGGCCGGTGAACCCGCGGGCGAGGCGGAGGGCGCTCATTGTAGCCTCGGTGCCGGAGTTCACCAGCCGCACCATCTCCATAGAGGGGACGGCTTCGCGGATCATTTCGGCGAGCTCGACCTCCCGTTCTGTCGGAGCGCCGAAGCTCGTGCCGACCTCCAGCACTCCCTCCAGAGCCTTCAAGATGTCAGGGTGGCGATGACCCAGCAGCAGCGGCCCCCAGGAGCCGACATAATCAATGTACTCGTTACCATCCACGTCGTAAACGCGGGAGCCGTTGCCCCGGGCAATGAAGGGAGGTGTGCCGCCGACGGAGCGGAACGCGCGAACCGGGGAGTTGACCCCACCCGGGATCACCTTCTGTGCGCGCGCAAAAAGAGATTCGGAACGGGAACGATTCATGTGCGATTCTCTTTGGGAATAAGCCGGCCAAACAAAAAATTCATGACGACCTCATGGAGAGTGCCGTTGAGATTCTTCAGCAGCCTCTCCTTCAAGTCCCGATAACTTTGCGTGCCGGCGAATAAATCCTGAATGATTTCGCTGAAGCGCGGGCTATGCCGGACAAACTGCACCATGCGGGCGGGAACGCTCGAAAACAGAAAGGAGCCGACGAAGATACGCTTGGCGATGCGTGCGCCGAAAGCCAGATCTGTGGTGAAGTCCTGCTCGAGCAAACGGCGGTACGCAATGGCCTTCGCAGGTGGCGCGCAGGCGTCGTCGAGAACAACGTTGCTGGCGAGATCGGCGGACCGCATCGCATAGTACAAACCTTCGCCTGTGACGGGATCCACCAGGCCGCCGGCATCTCCCACAGCAAGCCAGCCGTCGCCCGCCACCCGGTTCCTCTGCCACGATGCGTGGGACAGCGCCGGCAGCATGTGGCCGTAGAAGGTGGCGTTTCGCAAGTCGATGCCCTTTTTCCGAATATAGGTTTCGAGCCGTTGTCGTAGCGCCGGGGCAGGTTCGCCCTTGCCGCAGATCCCGACCGACAGATGCCCGCACCTCGGAAATACCCAGATATAACCCTCAAGATGCGGAAGGAATTGAATATCGATGTGATCCTGCTGCGCCGGGACGTAATATCCCATTGCGTACATGGTGTCAGCCGCGTTCCAGGCAGTGCCAAAATCGCGCAGCGAGTTCCTGGCCCCTGTGGCAATGATGCAGTAGTCGGCTTCGAGCGTCCCCCGGCGTGTCCGTATCCGCCAGCCGCGGAGGGCTCGCTTCACTTCGAGAACCCGATCCTTTTCAATTTGTGCTCCAGCCCGCTCGGCGCGAGACAGCAGCATCCGGTTGAGATCATACCGTGAGTAGATCACCAGCGGATGGTTGAGCTTCATCACGGCGTCGCCGGCGCCGTGTGCGGACAGGCAGGTTTCAGTAACCAGCTTCTTGGGGACGTCGTTCTCGATCAGGAACGGGTACCGAGAGTAGGCCTTATACGTCAAGCCGCCGCCGCACGGCTTCTCCCAGGCGAGCTTCTCATCGAGCACAATCGTCTTCATTCCCGCTGAGGCAAGTTTCTCAGCGGCGACAGCGCCCGCTGGCCCTCCACCCAGGATTGCGACGGATTTCATTTTTGTCCGGAAGGGCTCTCAGGAACTGGCGGATGTCCGGGGGGAAGTCCTCCATCCGGTGGTGCGCCGCCGTGAGGCGACCCGCCGGCCTCCGACCTGGATTTCACTACCCACTCTCCGCCCTTCCGTTCCAACGTGTAGCGAATTTGCATCGCGCTTGCCGGATCCGTGGATCCTTTCGGGCGGAAAGAGACAACGGCGTCCGCCTCCCCGTTCCGGAACGTGACCGTGGCGACATCCACCTGCAGGGAGTCGATGTCAAGATCGGAACGGCTGGATAGGTGTTTCATTACACCCTCCCGAACGGCTTCAGGAGTTTGTGGAGCACGATTACACCCTTGAAACAGCAGCGCCGCAGCCAGCAATAACAGGTGCAATTTCACTTTTCGATTATACCCGTGCAGCCGCCGGAGCGTCGGCGGCGTGGAATGATACGGAAACCGGCTCGATCAGCAAGCACTGCGACGGTCGCGGCCGCGTGGTATTCTGTCTCGGTCTTCGCCATTGCCACGCCCGCAACGGCGGGCTGCGACGCAGAAGGGTGCCATGGCGTACGGAAGCCGCAGCGTTGCGGAGGCCTCGCCTCCGGCAATTTGAGGTGGTTATGGTCCTCACAAAGGATGAACTCATCAGCGCTCTACAGCGAGAAGTAGATATTCTGCTGCATCTGGCTTCAAAGGTAGATCCTTCCAAGCTTGACTATCGCCCAACTCCCAAACAGCGTTCGACGCTGGAACTCCTTCAGTACATGGTCTACATGCCTCCCACTCATCTGCGCGGGATCGTTGCGGAGCCGTTCGACATGGATGCGTGGAGGGAACAGTGGGAGAGCGGCGAGGCCGCCGCAAAGGCCATGAACCTGGAGGAGATCAGAGAAGCGATCAGTAAGCAGCCCGGGCTGTATCGGAAACTGCTGAGTTCCTGCTCCGACTCCTTCCTCCGTTCTGAGATTGAAATCTTTGGGGCCAAGGCCAGCCGCGGCTCCTGGCTCGTCGGCCTAGTGCTCTGCCACTATGTCGCCTATCGCATGCAGCTCTTCCTCTATCTGAAAGCGAGCGGACGTGAGGAGCTGAGCACCGCGAATCTCTGGATGGGGATGGACGCCGACCAGATACCGGCTGGAGCGTGAACTAAGGCGGGCGGCGCTCCGGGAGGGCCGCCCGTGGAAGCATCAGGCGGACATCGCGGCCAGAACGCCGCGCATGTAGGAGAGCGACTTCGCCATGCCAAGCAGGGGCGCGTCGGCGTGAATTTCGTACTCCAGCATGACTCCGCCCCGATAGTTCATCTTCTTAAGCTGGCGGAAGATCGCCACGATTGGCATCTTGCCCTCGCCGACATCGCACTGGCTGTCCCGTTCCTTCATGTTCGCCAGATCCTTGATGTGCATGTCCAGGAGCCGTGGACCAGCTTCGCGAATCGACTCCACGACGTCGACGCCGGTTCGTGCTGTGTGGCCTACGTCGATGCACAAACCCACGCGAGGGTCCATGTTCTTCACCAGCTTTAGGGCGCTCTGCGGAGTCGGAAAGTGCTTGTCCTCCGGTCCGTGGTTGTGGATGGCCACCTTAATGTCGTATTCCTTGACGAATTTTTCGATCTTCGGAAGAGTCTGCGCGGTTGGCGCAATCACGAGCATCGGGATGCCCGCATTCTTCGCATATTCGAAGTAACGGCGGATGTCGGCTTCATCATCCTTTTGAATGCTGTTGTTTCCGGCGCTCCATGCGGTGATTCCAGCGGCCCTGAACTCGGCCATGGCCGCCTTCAATTGCTCTGGCGTGTCCTCGTAAGGCAAGTGAAAGGACTTGATGCTGACGTCTGTGACGCGCAGTTGCTTCAGCATCTCAATCGCCTTGGCTCTTGAGAACTTTCGGAGAGAGTAAGTAGCAACTCCGAGCTTGAAGCCGTGGCTCTCAGCGGCTTGCGCCGTGGACTGGAATTCGGCCTGGAGAGCGGTCAGCGCGGCCGCGCCAGCCCCGAAGAATCCACGCCTGGTCGACTGAATGTTCATGATCGCGATCCTCCTTGCATGCCGGCTCAGCCGGCCTCGAAACAAGAATCATATCGCTTCCAACTCTTCTTCGAGTAGCTGCTTCTGGTAGAGATCTGCGTAGTAGCCGCCGCTGTTGACGAGCTCGCTGTGGGTGCCTTCCTCGACCAACCTGCCGCGCTCGATCACAAAGATGCGATCGGCGTTTCGAACGGTCGACACACGGTGCGAAATCAGGATCGTTGTCCGTCCCTTCATCACACCGGTGAGGGCGTTCAGAATCCTTTCTTCCGTGAGAGTATCGACGCTGGACAGGGCATCGTCGAGAATCAGGATTTTGGGATCGCGCAGAATCGCACGGGCAATCGCGGTGCGCTGCTTCTGGCCGCCGGAAAGCGTGATGCCCCTTTCGCCCACGACCGTTCCGAAGCCGGCGGGGAAGGATGCAATGTCGCCGGCCAGACCTGCAATCTCTGCCGCTTCCCGAATCTGTTGTTCCGTCGCCGACTTCACGCCGAAGGCGATATTCTCACCCAGCGTCGCGCTGAACAGAAAGGTCTCCTGCGGAACAAAACCGATGTTCGAACGCAGCTCATCGAGCGAGAGTTCCCTCACGTCCACGCCGTCAATGAGGACGCGGCCCTTGGTGGGGTCGAGCAGCCGCGGCACGAGCTGAACCAGGGTGCTCTTACCGCTGCCTGTATGTCCGACGACGGCGACAGTGGAACCGGCCGGGATTCGGAGGGAGATGCCTTCAAGGGCTTGACACGTGTTGCCGTATTTGACGCTGACGCCTTCAAATACAATCTCTCCCTGGAATCTGTCCCCGAGTATGACCGGCTGCTCAGGGGAAGCGATGAGCGGACGCTCTTTGAGGATCTCGTTGATGCGGCTGAGAGACGCCATTCCTCGCTGGGTCAGGTTCACGACCCAGCCCAAGGCGATCATCGGCCACACGAGCGTCCCCATATAGGTGTTGAACATCACGAAGCTGCCGACGCTGATCGAGCCGGAAAGCACGCGCGCGCCACCCACCCAAAGGACGATGAGGAATCCGATGCCAATCAGACCCTGTAAGAGCGGCATGAAGAGGCCCGAGATCCGGGCCAGCCGGATGTTCTGAGTAATGTAGTCCCGGTTCAGGCGGTCGAACTGCTCGAGCTCCGCTTCCTCCTGCACGTAGGCTCGAACTACACGCACTCCTGCGATGTTTTCCTGCACCCGGCTGCTGATGTCGGAAAACATGCTCTGAATGCGTTCGAACCGGTTATGAATCTTGTTGCCAAAGATAATGACCACAAGGGAAATCACCGGAGCCGGTATGAGGGATACGAGCGTCAGAGGTAAGTCGACCGAGGCCATGACGGTGATGGCGAAGGCAAATGTCAGCACCGTCTCCGTCCAATACATGACGCCGGGTCCGAGCATCATTCGAACGGCATTCAAGTCATTTGTGGCCCGGGCCATGATGTCGCCCGTCCGAAACCGGGCATAAAAGTCATAGGACAGGCGGGTGAAATGGCGGAACAGGTCGTTCCGCAGGTCGTATTCGATATCGCGGGAAAGGCCAATCAGGATGACGCGCATCCAGTACTGGAACAAGCCCTTCAGCGCGGAAACGGCGACCAGCGCTCCGGCGAACGCGAGCACCGTCTCCATCCGCAAGCCTTCTGTGAGACTGTCGATGCCGGCGCGGATGAGGAGGGGTAGGGAAGTGGCGAGGAGGACCTTGAAGAGCAATGCAGCGCCGCCGCGCAGAAGGCCGGACCGGTAGGTCCATAGGTAGGGCCAGATTGTTCTCAGAGTTTCCCGCATCTTCATCAAAGTCCTAGCATCGCCGCAAAGGTCTTCGCCCACTCGAGCAGGAATGTCTTTCGCCCTTCGCGGTCCCGCCACCAGTCCTCCGGGCGGAAAAAGGCGTCCGGGGCGGCGAGCACCCGGACTTCCAGGTCCGGTGCGGCGGCGCGGAAGAGAGACGCCGCCCGGCGCGTGTGGTAGTTGCTGGTCACCAGCAGATACCGTCGAATGTTACGCCTGCGGAGCTCCGCCGTAAGGATTTGAGCTTCCTCCCGGGTTGAGTTTGCCTGGTTCGGAAGGGCTACAAAATAGTCCTCCGGGTAGCCGTGCTTCATTGCGAACGGGATAGCGAGCGCTGATTCCGGCAAGCCATACACGTTGGTGGGACCGCTGACAAACGCAACCGGTGCCATGCCGCGCCGAACCAGTTCCCCGGCGAATCGCACGCGATTCCCGTAGAAGTCCCCACCCAGGACCAGCACGCAGTCAGAAGGGACGGCTTCCTGATTCAGGACGAGAAAAGAACCAAGAGCGCTCAGCCAGTACGGATGAAAGATGACCAGGACAACCAGTAGGACCGGCGGCGCCAGCCAGCCGAGACGTCTTCTCGGCAGTCTCACTAACTCTCGTCCGATGAATTCTTGGTATCCAGGTGGCCGACCGTCTTCAACCGCTGGTAGAGGCGTTCCACCTCGGCTTCGTCTTCCTCGGTCAGGAGCCGATATCTTGGCGACGCCAGCGGCTTACGCTCCTTGCCGGGCTGTGATTCGCCCCAAACTTCGCTGTAAGGCTTCCCGTCAATGAGAGCGTAGCGAGCCGACCGCTGCAGATGGCGGACAAGGCTGATCGACGAATCCATATCACCCGGGTAAACGAGCACGACCCTTCGCTCATCAGCCAGGGTGATGTAAAGAATCAAAGGTGATTCCCACCCACTTCGATCGATGCGCCGGATGTCGGACCACGAGATCACTCGCTTTCCGATCGCCAGATGAGTGTCATGAACTTCAATCGCGGGGCGAGTGGCGAGAGCCAAAACGACGGCCGCGCTCACGAGGAACAGAAAGGCGGGAATGAACGCGGGCGCCCAGGAAAGCCCGCACCAGCCTGAGAAGAGAGCAAGCGCTATAGCTACAAATCCCGCTGACAAGTATTGACGGGATGGCGCATAGCGAGTCATCGACGCTCCCACACTTTTAGACTACCCCTGCCTTCCCCGTGCGTCAATGAGAGCTTCGGGGGGAGACGCCGCGTAGCTGGCGCAGGCGGGTCACTCCAATCCATATATAATGGGCTCCGCTCCAGGCCGTGCCTACCGCCGTCAGAGCGATCGCCGCCAGCACGATCCCGTTCAACGCCACTTGGGGGAAGGACCTTGAGGTTAAGACGATAACTGCGGCGGAGACCTGGAGAATGGTGCTCACTTTTCCCCACAGCGAGGGCGGAAAGTCCCGGACCTTGTAAACAAGGTAGCCAACAGATGCCATCAGGAGGATCAGAAAGTCCCGGAGGAAGACCATCCCGACAAGCCAGAGGGGTAGGGCGCCTGAGACTCCGAGGGCGGCGTAAACTCCAACCAATAGCGCCTTGTCGGCGATCGGGTCGAGATAGGCGCCCAGTCGGGTAATCCAGTTGAAGCGCCGGGCGAGCGCCCCGTCGGCGGCGTCGCTCAGGCCCGCAACGAGGGCAAGGCCAAGGGCAACACGAAAGTTGCCCCGGAGTACGGCCAGTACGATGACAGGTGCAAGCGCCAGCCTGAGGAGGGATAGCAGGTTGGGCAGATTCATCCCGATCGGCGGCACGCGGTTAACAGACGAGGGCGTGGGCGACTCTCGAAGCAAGCTGATCGAAACTCAGAACCTCGTATAAAGTTGGATCGGACATAATCTTGGCGACGAGCGCCACATGCATCGCATGTCCAGCACGTTCGGCGATGACGTGCCCAAGGAGCGGCTTCCCAATCAGTGCCAGATCTCCAATCAGATCCAACGCCTTGTGGCGGCAGCACTCGTCCGGGAATCTGAGCCCTTCAGGATTCAGGACGCTTGTGCGATCAAAGCAGACGGCATTTTCAAGCGTCGCCCCTCGAATCAGTCCCATGTCTCGCATTTGATCGAGTTCCCAGGAAAACCCGAAGGTTCGGGCGGGGGCAATGCCGCTGGCGTAACGTTCCGGCGTCACCTCCATTTCCAGCGACTGGCGACCGACGAGGGGATGCTCGAAATAAATATCGCAGGTCAGCAGGAACCGGTCGGAGGGCAGAATCGTGATCCGCTTGCCTCCGCCTTCGACCGAGACCGGACGGCGGATCCGAAGGTAGCGGCGCCGCCGCCGGTGCACTTTCAGCCCGGCGCTCTGGATGAGTTGTACGAACGGGAGTCCGCTGCCATCGAGGATGGGTACTTCCAGATTGTCGATTTCGACGTAGGCGTTATCGACGCCCATGCTGTAGAAAACGCTCAACAGGTGCTCGGTCGTCGAAATGAGCACCCCCTGACGCATCAAGCTGGTAGCGTAGCTGACCCGGGCGACGTGCTCCCAGCTTGCGGGAACGGGAAACCGGTCGAGGTCGGTCCTGAGGAAGACGATCCCGGTCGAAGGCGGCGCGGGAAGAATCCGGATCCGCACGGGAACCCCGCTATGAAGGCCGACACCGGAAGCCTCCACAGGACGCTGCACAGTTGTCTCAAAACGCAATCCTCACCTCCCGCCCCCCGGGCGAATCTTACAAGCTCCCAGTCTAGCAATCCGGCATCCGCTTTGTATATGACTCAATTGCAAGAGTTTGTAATTTCTATGTGTGGCTTTTTTGCAACACTTCGCATATTTCGGTGTGTCATCGCGGCTGCCCGGAGGCGGATCGAATCCTCGGGATGTCCGGAGGTATGATGGGGATTCCTGATGGAACGCCCTCGCCTCTTTCTGATTGATTCGTTCGGTTTTATTTTCCGGGCCTACCATGCCCGCGCCCGAAGCGGCGCTCCTCCCATGCGGACGAGCAAGGGGCTCCCTACGGAAGCTGTGTTCATCTTCCACAACATGCTTCGGAAGCTGACCACGTCTTACCACCCGGAGTACATCGCCGCGATCTTTGAGAGCAGCGGTCCGACATTTCGCGAGCAGGCCTTCACCGAGTACAAGGCCAATCGGACCGAGATGCCGCCCGATCTGGGCGAGCAGATCCCGTGGGTGCGGAAGACGCTGGAGGCGATGCGTATTCCGATCCTGGAATATCCCGGCTTCGAAGCCGACGATGTGATCGGCACGCTTGCACGGCGGGCCAGCGAGGCCGGTGTCGATGTCGTAATTGTGTCTAGCGACAAGGACATGCTCCAGGTGGTGAATGAGCGGATCTCGATGATGAATCCGATGAAGGATTACGTCGTCTACAATCCCGCCGGCGTCGCTGAGTTTATGGGCGTCCCGCCCGAGCGCGTTCCGGATCTGCTGGCCCTCAAGGGCGACAGCATCGATAACATCCCGGGGGCGCCTGGAATCGGCGATAAAGGGGCGAGAGATCTGGTTGCGCGGTTCGGAACCGTGGAATGCGCTCTGGATCACGCGGCGGAAGTAGAGCGGAAGACCTACCGTGAGAGCCTGCAGAACTACCGCGATCAAATCCTGCTCAGTAAGCAGCTGGCGACGATTGATACGAACGTTCCCATTGATTTCGATCTCGAAAAGGTCCGCGCGCAGGAGCCTGACGCCCGCGCGTTGCGCGAGCTGTATCGCGAGCTTGAGTTCTTTAGCCTTCTGAAGCAGTTGGAGCCTGAGGAGGCGCCGGAGGAGCCGCGGGATTATGCTCCGCTTGGTTCTTCCGAGGCCTTGAAAGAGTGGCTGGCGGCCATCCCTGCGGGGACGCCAGTCTCAGTTGCCGTTGCAGGAGGCGAAAAGCAGGAACTCACGCCCGAGACGGTGGGCCTTTCGTGGAAGCGAGGCGAGGCGCGGTCCGTTCCGCTCGAAGCTTCGGAAGTCTTAACCGCGTTCCTCGAAAACGGGTCCATTCCCAAGGCGACATACGATCTCAAGACCCTTACGCTAAAGCTGCTCTCCCGCGGAATTCAGCCACGCGGATTCACCGAGGACGTCATGCTCTATGCGTTCCTGCTGACCGCCGATCCCGGCAGCTGCGCGGCTGCGACCTTAACGGAGAGGTACCTGGGACGGAAGCTCGAACCTCTGGCGGAGCATTTTGCCGATTGCATCCGCGCCCTGCGCGAAAAGTTGGGGCCTGAGATCGACGCACAGGGGCTGCGCACGGTCTACGATGAGATCGATCTGCCTCTGGTGCCGGTTCTCGTGGACATGGAGCGCACCGGCGTCCGGATTGAGCCCGAGCAACTCCGGCATCTTTCGAAGGAGATGGACAGCAGGTTGCAAGCGCTCAGCGCCGAGATCTACTCGCTCGCCGGACATCCCTTCAATATCAACTCACCCCAACAGCTCAGCAAGGTTCTGTTCGAGGAGTTGCGACTGCCGTCTCCGGTGAAGTACGGCAAGGGCAAGTCAGTCTCTACGGCTGCCGATGTCCTGGAGGCTTTGGCAGCCGAGCACGAAATCGCAAGGAAGGTTCTGGACTACCGGCAACTGGCAAAGCTGAAGGGCACATACGTGGACGCTCTGCCGGACTTGCTCAATCCGTCGGATGGCCGGTTGCACACAACCTACAATCAAGCGGGAGCCGCCACGGGGCGGATCTCTTCTTCGAATCCGAATCTGCAAAACATCCCGATACGTACCGAGCTGGGGCGGGAGATTCGCGCTGCGTTCGTTCCTCGTGAGGGATGGACGATGATTGTCGCGGATTACTCGCAGATTGAACTACGGTTGCTCGCGCATATGTCGCGGGATCCCGTCTTGCTGGACGCCTTCCGCAAGGGGGAGGATATTCATACCCGGACGGCGGCGGAGGTTTTCGGCGTGCCTCCCCTGATGGTAAACGCGGAAATGCGGCGCGCCGCCAAAGCGGTGAACTTCGGCATTGTCTATGGGCAAACCCCATTCGGGCTTGCCACCCAGCTTGGGATCCCGCGAGCGGAGGCCGAAAAGTATATCCACAGTTACTTCGAACGGTACGCCGGCGTGCGCAAGTTTATTGAGGGCGTAATTGCACAAGTGCGCCGCACCGGTGTTACTCACACCATGCATGGCCGTGTCCGGCCGATTCCCGATATCAATAGCCGCAACCCGAACGCCCGGGCCTTCGCTGAGCGAACGGCGGTGAATACGCCGCTTCAAGGCACTGCCGCAGACCTTATCAAGCTGGCGATGATTCGGATCCATCGCCGCCTGCAATCGAAAGAGGCCAAGATGCTCTTGCAGGTGCACGACGAGCTGGTCTTCGAGGCTCCTCCCAACGAAGTCGATGAGGTCGCCAAGCTCGTGAAGCACGAAATGGAATCGGTTGCCACGCTGGAGGTGCCGATGCTGGTGGAAGTGGGCGTCGGCCCGAACTGGCGGGATGCGAAGTAGTTTAAGGCTGTAACGTTGTCCCCCGGGGGAGGTCGTTTGCAGATCGTCTGCCGGTGTACAATGAGGCGGTTCCAACACAGCATCCGTCAAAGGGGAAGCAATGCAGGATCAACTCGACAGCCTCTTGCCCAAGATCGATCTCGACCGGCGCCAGGTGATGACCGGACTGGCGGCAGGTTTTGCCCTTGCGGTCCAACCTGTAGCTGCACAAACAATGATCACGACTGATACGAAGGGATTGGAAGCCGGTGAAGTAAAAATCCCGACGAAGGATGTGGAGATTCCGGCCTACCGGGCGATGCCCGCTTCGGGCGGACCGTTCCCTGTCGTACTGGTTATCCAAGAGATTTTTGGGGTTCACGAGCACATCAAAGATATCTGTCGGCGCTTCGCGAAGCTCGGCTATTTTGCTGTTGCTCCTGAACTGTACGCCCGCCAGGGCGACGTGTCCAAGCTCTCGAACATGCAGGACATTTTCAAGATTGTCATGCAGGTCCCCGATGAGCAGGTCATGTCGGATCTGGATGCGGCGATGAACTGGGCGGGCAAGACCGGCAAGGGAGATGTATCGCGATTTGGCATTACCGGCTTTTGTTGGGGCGGCCGCATTGTTTGGCTGTACGCCGCGCATCAGCCGAAATTAAAAGCTGGCGTTGCATGGTATGGTAGCCTTGTTCCCCGCGCCGACCGTCCTCCGACACCGCTCCAGCCGAAACAGCCGATCGATGTTGCCGGCCAGTTGAAGGCTCCTGTGCTCGGATTGTACGGTGAGGCGGACCAGGGCATTCCGGTGGAAACGGTGGAGAGGATGCGGGCGGCGTTAAAGGCTGCGGGATCTCCATCCGAAATCATTCTCTATCCCAACGCCCCGCACGCCTTCCACGCGGACTATCGGCCCAGTTATCGGAAGGAACCGGCGGAGGATGGCTGGAAGCGGCTGCTCGCCTGGTTCAAGAAGTATGGAGTAGCGTAGCCTTACCCTGAGGCTTGAGAGTTTGCTTCTTCTGGCGCCGCCGTTCCGGAGGCGCCTTCAAATCGTTGGTATCACTCCCTGGGTTGCCGGTCTCTTCCGGATCGGACCCGGGGAAACGGAGTTGAGCGAAACGGCCGTTGCGATAGGATCGAACTCATGAATCGAAGAGACGTCCTGAAGTCCATGCCTCTGCTGGCAGCCGCCCCGCTGTCAGCAACCCCGAAAGAATCTCTTGCCAAGAAGTCGCGACTGCGGACCGCAATTTGCGCCTACTCCTTCCGCGACGCCTTGAAGGCCGGAACGATGACTTACGCCGATCTCGTCCACATGTCGGTAGAGCATGACGTGGACGGGCTCGATCTGACAGTGTACTGGTTCCCGAACACTACTAACGATTTTCTCCTGCCGCTACGCCGGTTGGCTTACCGCAACGGAGTGGAGATTTACAGCATTTCGGTCCGCAGTGAGATGACGCGCCGGACGCCCGAGCTGCGCGACAAAGAGGTTGCCGAAGTGAAGAAGTGGATCGACGTGGCGGAGAAGCTGGGCGCGGGGCACATTCGCGTGTTCGGTGGATCCGTCCCGAAGGGTACGAGTGAGGACGTGGCAGCCTCGTGGGTCGTCGAGGTCCTGAAGCGGTCCGCGGAGTACGCCGCGACAAAGGGAATTATCCTCGGACTGGAGAATCACGGCGGGATCACCGAGCGCGCTGAGCGGATCATCGACATCGTCAAAAAGGTGGATTCGCCCTGGGTCGCAATAAACCTCGATACAGGAAACTTCAACAGGAATGTTTTCCCGCAGATCGAGATGTGCCTCCCTTATGCGGCGAACGTGCAGGTCAAGGCGGAGATGCGAGATGAAAGCGGGGCGCGCATACGCCAGGACTGGGACAAAGTCGTCCAGATGATTGCGAAGTCCGGGTACAAGGGCTATCTCGCGCTGGAATATGAAGCGAAGGAAGATCCGGCGGTCGCCGTGCCACGAATGATGAAAGAGTTGCGGGCGCTGACCCGTAAGTATTCTGCCTGATCACCGGAGGCCGTTCTGACGATTCCGCCGAGCTTTAGCGAAGCAATGCGGGTGATCGGCAATCGGTGAGCGGAGAGAATACAATGATGTCTCCGGTCGGAAAAGGAGCAGCGAAAATGGTGAAAGCACAGACGGTGTTCGCCTCCGCGGTAGCGCTGGCGCTAACCGTGACGTCTCTTCTCGCTCAAGAGCGCAAACGCATCAGTCCGCACGAGCAGGTTCAGGTTACGTTGGCGGGTAAGTCCATCAAAATTGATTACGGCCGTCCCTATTTGAAGGGTAGAAAAGCGGTCGGCGGCGATCTCGTCCCTTACGGAAAGGTCTGGAGGACCGGCGCGGACGAGGCTACCATGCTTACTACCGACGGCGACCTGATGATCGGCGACCTGAAAGTTCCTGCCGGTAGCTACAGCCTGTTCACGCTGCCGACGGAGGAGGGCTGGACTCTCATCGTCAACAAGGTTGCCAAGCAGTGGGGCGCGTTCAAGTATGATCCCTCCACCGACCTTGGCCGTGTCAGGATGAAGGTGGAGAAGACGCCCTCTCTCGTGGAACAGTTCACGATCAGCTTTGAACAGCCGACTGCAAAAAGCGCCACTCTTGCGCTGGCTTGGGAAAATACGAAGGCTTCTGTACCTGTTAAGGTCAGTGAATGAAGCTCGCTTCTCGAGCGGCGTTGCGCTGCTAGGGGAGTTCGAACGAAACGAACATCAGCTTGCCGCTCCGTTCGAGCTGTACCGCGATTGCGTCCCCTGATTTGTACCGGCTGAGGATCAACCGTACGTCGGCGAGAGAGGCCACAACCTCACGGTTAATCGCGTAGATGATGTCGCCGGCCCGGAAACCGCCGCCTTCGATGACCGGCGCGTCGGCAGTCCGCGCAACGACCAGGACGCCGAGGCCCTTTCGGAGAGGAGTGAGTCGCTCCAGAATCCTTGGCGTCAGCTCAACGACAAGAATCCCGAGTTGCGGCACAAGATTCTCCCCGCCCGTCACAAGGGCCGCAAAGCGCTCGGGGTCGTTCAGTTTCTCGGTTACCGGCACGTTGAAAGTAAGCTTTTGCTGTCCTCGGAGGACCTCCAGCCGCACGGTTTCACCGATCTTTGGCCGGTAGAGATTCACGGCAAACTGCCGCGCATTCTCCATCGGCTTGCCATTAAGAGTAAGGACAATATCTCCTACCCGCAGACCGGCTGTGGCAGCCGGCCCTTCCGGCTCAACGTCGGAGATCACGACGCCCGAATCCCGGGCAAGCTTCCATCCTTTGGCAAGCGTAGGGTTGATCGTCTGAGCATCTGCGCCGATGTCGCCGCGAATTACCCGTCCGTTACGCCGGATCTGTTCGTACACCGTCCTGACGATGTTGCTCGGCGCGGCGAACCCGATACCTTCATTGACACCGGATTGCGTAAGGAGCAGCGTGTTGATGCCGATCACTCGACCCTGAGTATCGATCAAAGGTCCGCCGCTGCTGCCCGGATTAATGGGGGCATCCGTCTGGATGTAGATCATGGTGTCGTCAGCTCGGAGTTGTCGCGCTTTGGCGCTTACGACTCCCATGCTGACCGAATTCTCCAGTCCGAGCGGGCTTCCCAGCGCCAGTACAAGCTGCCCTTGCTCGACAGTTTCCGAATCGCCCAACTCCAGCGCTGGAAGATTCTTGGCCGGGATCTTCAGAACGGCAAGATCTGTTTCGAGATCGATGCCAACGATGTCGGCGCGCAAGCGCCGTCCTTGCGGGCGGATGATCGAGCGGTTCTTCGGGCTCTCTTCGTCCATGCTCGAGGGAAGGAGCACCTGGATCCGTTCGGCGCCAAGGATCACGTGGGCGTTGGTGATGATGTAGCCGTTCGGATCCACAATCACTCCGGATCCGCTGCTTTGCTGGCGGGTTGTCAGGGAACTCGGGTCCTCTTCGTCGTCTAGCGGGCGGTATCCAATTGCAAGCACTTTGACGACTGTCGGGCTAACCCGTTTTGCAAGTGCTTGAAATGCCGTACTGATCTGTTCAAGCTGTGTCTGTTCGCGGCGCTGCTCTGCGGATTGGGCGGAGGCGGGAGAAAGGACCAGGATAAGGCAGACGGCTGCTGCCAACCTCCCCGGGCGACCCTTACTACTCATCTGACTTTCATTGTATCTCCGGCGATCGACCGAATTTTGAATCTTTTGCAGCCTTTGATACCTTAGTTGCCATCATGAAGCGACGGACTTTCCTCCAGGTTTCCTCTGTTGTTGCCGGCGCCGGCGCGCTTTCCGCCGATGCCCCGATGCCGATGGCTACTCTTGGCAAGAGCGGTTTGAAGGTTTCGCGGTTCTGCCTCGGCGGGTACCACATGGCCGTTCGCGGAGAGGAGGAGGCAATCCGGATTATCCACCGGGCCATCGACCTCGGCGTCAACTTCTTCGACAGCGCGAACCACTATCACAAAGGTAAGAGCGACGAGATCTATGGCAAAGCTTTGAGCGGAGGGCTCCGGCAGAAAGTGCTGCTGATGTCGAAAGCGCAACTGCGGGACCGGGATAGCGCCATGCATCAACTGGAGGAGACGCTGACACGCATGAGGACCGACTACCTGGATCTGTGGCAGTGCCACGAAGTGAGCACGCAGGAGGAAGTGGACAAGATTCTTGGTCCCGGTGGCGCGCTCGAAGCCTTTGTTCGAGCCAAGGAGCAGGGGAAGGTACGGCACATTGGGTTTACAGGGCATCACGATCCCGCGGTCCACAAGCGCCTGCTCGAGTCCTTCGACGGGTGGGAGACCGTGCAAATGCCCGTGAATCTCATCGATCCGCACTACCTCAGCTTCATCCGAAACGTACTGCCGGAAGCGCGGAAGAGAGGGCTGGGGGTGCTCGCCATGAAGACAAACGGCATGGGAAGCATCGGGAAGCATCGGATTGCATCCATTTCCGAATGCCTGCGGTTTGCCTGGAGCCAGGACGTCGACACGGTAGTGTCGGGTGTCGAAACAGTCGGCCAGCTTCTCGAAAACGTAGGAATCTGCAAGACGTTCCAGCCCATGTCGAAGCAGGAGATCAGCGTTCTGCTGCACCGCACGAAGCAGGGGCCGACGGGCTCGAAGGTAGAAAACTACAAGAAGAAGGAGAACGCCTCAATGACTCATAAGGAGCACCGCGACGGTGAGCCGGCCTAAGGTCTGGCGCCCCAAGCCGGTACGAGGCAATTAGGGCTCGGGGATGTGGAGGAGGCCAAGCTGGAAATTCTCCACCTCCCCTGCCGATCCCAGGCGGAAGTTCGCAGTGATCAGCCCGCTGGCGTGCTTGAGCTGACCTTTGCCTCCCTCGACACGGTATGTGATGGCCCCCCGGGTTTCATTCGGCTCCGGCCCCTGTTCGATTTTCCCCGGCGTAAACGTCACAAACCGAATACTAGGCCCCTCCTCTCCGAACTGAATCTCACCTTCCTCTTCGAAGGTGTCGTTGTCCTTCATCCGGACTCTTGATTCAAATTCCGCGAACCCGCCGGTTACCGGCTGTAAGGCTCCCCGGACGCCCTCTTCGTCAATCGTTGTCTGGATGTGGCAGCTCTCTCCTGCCGCCTTTATGCGAAACCGCCCTGACCCCTCCGGTTCCGGCTCGGCTTGTCCTTTAAATCGCACGCAGTACAAGAGTTCGGCCATTCCCTGGGCTCCTCCCGCTGATTGTACCTATTCGCCTCGTGACAGTCCGGCATCCTATAATCGGAGACACATCCGATCATCGGAAACTAAACTCTTTTTTTATGGAACGTATCATGCGACCGTTTTTGCCTGCTCTCCTTTCGGTGTCGCTTCTGCCGCTTTCCATGAATCCTCTTCTGGCGGCGGACGCCGACGCGATCAAATTATTCAAGCCTCTTCCTGCCGTGATGGAATCCTCTTCCAATCCCATTACGGAAGCGAAAGTGAAGTTGGGGCGGGTGTTGTTCTACGACACGCGCCTTTCGACGAATAATGATGTGTCCTGCAACTCCTGCCATAGCCTGGACAAGTATGGCGTGGACGGCTTGCGCTTCTCGGTAGGGCATAAGAAACAGACCGGCGACCGCAACGCTCCCACCGTCTATAACGCCGCCGGACATTTCGTGCAGTTCTGGGACGGCCGCGCTCCAAATGTGGAGGAGCAGGCAAAGGGGCCTGTGATGAATCCTGTGGAGATGTCGATGCCGTCCGAGGCGGAAGTCGTGGCTCGGCTCAAACGCAGCAAGGAGTACGTTGAGATGTTCCGCGCCGCCTTCCCAAGTGAGAAGGATCCGGTGACGTTTGACAACATGGCGAAGGCGATCGCTGCCTTTGAGCGGAAACTCGTGACTCCTTCCCGCTGGGACCGCTACCTGAAGGGAGACAAGACGGCGCTCACCGCCGCAGAGCAGGAAGGTTTCCGCCAGTTTGTGAACGCCGGCTGCGCTTCCTGCCACTCCGGAGCCTACGTTGGCGGAACGATGTTTCAGAAGGTAGGGCTCGTGAAGCCGTGGCCGAATACGAGCGATCCCGGCCGGTTCCGCGTGACAAAGAAGGAAACAGACAAGATGATGTTCAAAGTTCCTTCGCTTCGGAACATTGCCAAGACCGGTCCGTACTTCCATGACGGCAGCGTCACCAGTCTCGAAGAAGCCGTGCGGCTCATGGCCGAGCACCAGACCGGTAAGAAGCTTGAGCCGGCTGCCGTGAAGTCCATCGTCGCATGGTTGAACGCGCTGACAGGTGAAATCCCGACTGAATACATCGCCAAGCCTACCCTGCCCCGATAGCGCTGCCGTAAACTGAAGGCAGGCATGCATCGCCGACATTTCTTACGGGCCGTGGCCGGAGTTCTTTCCGCGCCATGGCCCGGGTCCTCTGCTTCAGACCCAATGAATCGCCCTTTGATTCGCCCTCGCGTACTGCGTCCCGGTGATACCGTGGGCCTCATCACCCCGTCCACCTACGTGGCCGATCCCGACCGGTTGCTCCTGGTTCAGCGGACCATTGAATACTTCGGCTTGAAGGCAAAGATGGGGAGGTTTGTTGGCAAGCGGGCCGGCTACTTGGGCGGATCCGTGGAGGAGCGGCTTGAGGACCTCCACGATATGTTTCGCCATCCTGAAGTCCGCGCCGTCTTCGCAGTGCGAGGCGGCTACGGATCTCCTCAATTGCTGGATCGCATCGACTACAACCTGATCCGCTCCAATCCCAAAATCTTCCTCGGCTACAGCGACATCACCGCCCTCCATCTGGCCATGCATAAGATGACCGGCATGGTGACGTTCCATGGCCCTGTGGCCTTGTCGCAATTTACGGGATACACCCAGGAGCACTTCCGCAAGGCGCTCTTCCAGACCGGACCTCTGGGCGCGCTGACCAATCCAAAGGAGTCGAATCGGCTTCGTCCCGACCATCTGCTTCGTACGATACGGCCGGGTAAGGCGCGGGGACGGCTGATTGGCGGCAATCTGACGCTGATTTCGACGACAATGGGGACTCCTTACGAGATCGACACCCGCGGAAAGATTCTTTTCCTCGAAGACGTCGGCGAGTATCCCTACAGCATCGACCGCATGCTGACGCAGCTGCGGCTCGCCGGGAAGCTGGAGGCGGCTGCGGGAATTATCATCGGCGAGTGCGCCGATTGTCCGCCGCGCGACGGCAAGCCGTCCTTCGAGTCGTCGTTTTCTCTGGGGGAAGTTTTGGACCGAATTCTGGGTTCCCTTCGAATCCCTGTCATTTCCGGCATGACCATTGGACACACGGCCGATCAGCTCACGCTCCCTCTCGGGGTGATGGCCACTCTCGACGCAGATGCCGGCGTGCTCACCATTGAGGAACCCGCCGTAGAAGCTGCCTAGATAGAGCCTGCCTGGATCAGGACGCCCAGAGCATTCGAATTAGCAACACCACCAGCAGCACAGGAACCAAAGCGATCGCGAAAGTGGCAATCGCAACCAGCATCAAAAAGAAGATGTCCCCGGCATGGCTATGCGTCCCATGGACGGTGTTCCGGAGGATCTGGAGATTGCGGCTGTTGGCTTTGAAGGCGAAGTCAAAAATCGTCCCCAGGATCGGGATGGCGCCGAAAATCGAATCCACCCCGACGTTGACCAGCATTCGTACCACTGTGGCTTTCGGGATTCCGAGCTGAACAGCGCGGACGATAATCGCCATGGAGACAAGGCCCGACAAGCCGTCGCCCAAGCCAGGGATGAGTCCGATTAAGGGATCAAGTCCGAAGGACCGGCGGCCGACCGGAATGGCCCGGTCCATCAACCACGCCAGGCGTTCCATCCAGGGGTCAATCTCGCGCTGAGCCACTGCGTCTACTCCTTTTATCAGTATGGCTGTGCGGACGTGATCACTGCGGAGAGATGTGCTACGAATGAAACATGCTCCGTTTTGTGATCGCCGTTCTCCTGCTGTCACCGCTCGTGCACGCCGCGGAACAACCCGTCGAATTGCTCTGGCCGAACGGTGCTCCGGGCGCCATCGGACAAGAAGACGCCGACCGTCCGAAGATAACGATCTACCTGCCGGAAGCCGAACGCGCCGCCGGCACGGCAGTCATCGTATGCCCCGGAGGCGGGTATGGGGCTCTTGCGATGGATCACGAGGGGCGGCAGATTGCGCAGTGGCTGAATTCCTTGGGGGTGGCTGCCTTCGTGCTTCAGTACCGCATCGCACCCAGGTACAAGCATCCCGCGCCTCTCAATGATGTCCAGCGCGCCATCCGCCTCGTGCGATCCCGCGCGGAGAAGTATAAGGTTTCACCCAATCGCATTGGAGTCTGGGGATTCTCGGCCGGAGGACATCTGGCCTCTACTGCCGCCACGCACTTTGACGGCGGGCAGCCGAACGCTCCCGACCCAATTGATCGCGTCAGTTCCCGCCCGGACTTCGCAATCCTTGCCTACCCTGTCATCACGCTCTCGGGCGACTACGTACACAAAGGTTCACGGAGAAATCTTCTAGGCGAGAATCCGGATACCGCTCTGGTTGACGATCTGTCAAACGAAAAGCGTGTCACTTCGCAGACACCGCCAACGTTTTTGTTCCACACAAATGCGGATACCGGAGTTCCTCCTGAGAACAGCGTGCTGTTCTATCTGGCTCTAAGGAAAGCGGGGGTGCCGGCCGAACTGCACATTTACGAGCAGGGACGCCACGGGGTCGGGCTTGCTCCCACCAATGCCGTCCTCTCTTCCTGGGCGGACCGCCTAGCCGACTGGCTGCGAGTGCGTGGAATGCTCCGGTAGCATTTCACTCTAGAATAGTGGTTTGGGGCAATCTCTCCGTTTTGAAATCGTGGCTCGATGCCCCCACACAGGGGCACGGGCCGGTCTCCTGCATACTCCTCACGGAACCATCGAAACACCGGTCTTTATGCCTGTCGGCACGCAGGCGACCGTGAAAGGGCTGACGCAGCGGGAACTTCTGTGCGACCTGGACGCGAAGATCATTCTCGCGAACACCTACCACCTTTATCTGCGTCCCGGACATGATTTGATCCAGTCATTCGGCGGCCTTCACAAATTTATGAACTGGCCGCGAGCCATCCTCACGGATTCCGGAGGTTTCCAGGTTTTCAGCCTGAACGGTCTGCGCCGCGTGAAGGAAGAGGGAGTGCTCTTCCGCTCGCACTTGAACGGCGATCCCCACCTGTTTACGCCTGAATCCACGGTCGATGTACAGCTTGCGCTCGGTAGCGACATCATGATGGTTCTCGACGAGTGCTTGCCCTATCCAGCGACTTACGAGGAGGCATCCGCTTCCACGGATTTGACTGTTCGCTGGGCCCGTCGAGCTTTCGCTCATTACCGCCAGCGGCAGAACGAAAGAGAGATCCGGCAGGCGCTCTTTCCGATCGTGCAGGGGTCGATGTTTTCGGACCTGAGGAGGCGCTGTGCAGGGGAGCTTCGGGAATTGGATGCCGAAGGTTATGCGATCGGCGGATTGTCGGTCGGCGAGCCGCGGGAGCTGAGCATGGAGATGGTGGAGGCGGCGACCCCTCTTCTGCCCGAGGATCGTCCGCGCTATGTCATGGGCGTGGGCATGCCGGACGAGCTGCCGGAGTATGTCGCGCGAGGCATAGATATGATGGACTGCGTGCTGCCGTCGCGCAACGCCCGCAATGGATATCTGTTTACGAACAATGGTCGGATTGTCATTAAGCAGGCACGCTATCGGGATGACAACCGACCTTTGGATGAGTCCTGCGAGTGCTATACCTGCCGCAACTACTCACGTGCTTATCTGAGGCACTTGTTCCAGGCGAAAGAAATCTTATTTTCAACGCTTGCCACGCTCCACAATCTGCATCATTACCTTGACAGGATGCGGCGGATGCGTCAGGCTATAGTGCTTGGGGTATTCACGACCTTTCTGGAGGCTGTGCGTTCCTCGAAGGCGGACGAAGTCTGAGTACATTGGTCCGCCACTCGGTGGTAACTCAATCACAACGTGCAAAACTATCGCTAGATCGCCCTCCGTCAGGGCCTACGCCTAAGGGTAATCGTGCTACTGAATCTGATCGTTTTCCAGCAGCCCAGTCCAGTCAACCAGTTGGTGGGCTTCCTGCCGATTCTGCTAATCTTCGCGATCTTCTACTTCCTGCTCTTCCTGCCCATGCAGCGCCAGCGGAAGCAGCAACAGAAGATGCTGGCTGAGCTGAAGAACGGAGATACTGTGGTAACAACCGGAGGGATCGTGGGGACCATCGTCACAATCAACAACGATGATACTCTGATACTTCGAGTCAAGCCGGACAACCTCAAGCTGCAGGTGGCGCGCAACGCGGTTTCCGGCCTGGTTACCGAAGAGAAGCAATAAGCGTTATTCGTCGAGTCTGAGCATGCAAAAGAATCTGAAATACAAGTGGGCTACGATCGTCATTACGATTCTCATCTGCCTGTACGGCATTATCGGCCTGCCGAAGAGCAAGGATGAACTGGTAGCCAATTGGAATCGCAACATCCGCCTTGGACTGGATCTGAAGGGCGGCAGCCACCTGGTCCTTCAGGTTCAAGTGCAGGACGCATTCAAGGCGGAAGCGGACCGGGTCATCGAGCGGATCAAAGAAGATTTGCGAGGAGCAGGTATCAACTACGTTGCGATGGACCGCAACGATCCGAACTCGATCGAAACGGCGGACCAGATTCAAATCAACATCAAAGGCATACCTTCAGAGCGGGCAGGCGATTTCCGCCGGATCATCTCCGAGGAGTATCAGGCCTGGAATCTGACGCCGGTAAACTCTACGGACTACCGGATGACGATGAAGCCGACCGAAGCCATCGCCCTCCGCCGCGATACGGTAGAGCGCAGCATGAGGACGATTGAGAGCCGCATTGACGGCCTCGGTCTGACGGAGCCCGTAGTCCAGCAGCGGCAGCGCACGGACGGCGAAGGGGAGATTCTTGTTCAGCTTCCGGGCGTTGACGATCCGGCCCGCATTAAGCAGATCCTCCAGACAGCCGCCATGCTCGAGCTGTACGAAGTGAAGGATGGTCCGTTCCCCAGCCAGGAAGCAGCCCGCGCCAAGCACGGCGGCGTTCTTCCCCTGAACACCAAGCTCGTGCGCCAGCAGCCTCGCGGCGGGGATACCGCCGAAGCCTGGTACTTGCTTGCCCGGACTCCAGTAATCACAGGACGTGACCTGCGGAATGCGCGGCCGAGTCAGGACGAGTTTGGCAAGTGGGAGACGGAGTTCACCCTGACCCAGGACGCCCGGAACCGCTTTGCAAGGTTTACGGAAGCGAACATTGGGAATCGTCTGGCTATCGTGCTGGACAATCAGGTGCGCAGCGCGCCGACGATTCAGAACCGAATTGAGGACCAGGGCCGCATCACAGGGGCAGCATCCCAGCAAGAAGCGGCCGATCTGGCTCTAGTACTCCGGGCCGGCTCGCTGCCGGCTTCGATTGTCTACCTCGAGGAGAGAACGGTTGGGCCGTCCCTCGGCGCGGACTCGATCCGGCAAGGATTCATCGCCGGTATCATCGGCTTGATCGCCGTGGTTTTTGTAATGCTCGTGTATTACAAGAAGGCGGGGATCAACGCGACAATCGCCCTGGTGCTCAATGCCGTCATCCTGATCGCCGCGCTTGCCTACTTTGAGGCTGTGCTGACACTGCCTGGTATCGCAGGCATCATTCTCACGGTCGGTATGGCCGTTGATAGCAACGTGCTGATTTTTGAGCGCATACGCGAGGAGTTGCGGGAAGGGAAGGCGATCATGGCCGCCATCGAGGCAGGTTTTAACAAGGCCTTTCTCACGATTATCGACACGCATGTGACCACGGTCGTCTCCTGCGCCTTCCTCTTCATTTTCGGTACCGGGCCGGTTCGCGGCTTCGCTGTGACGCTAGTCATTGGCTTGGTCGCTAACTTGTTTACAGCGGTCTTTGTGTCCCGTACTCTGTTCGAGACGTCGATCGCGCGGAAGCGCCAAGTCACGTCTTTGAGTATCTAAGGGAATTGTGGTAACGTTTTGAATCACGGTTACGGGAACCTTCGCGGGGAGGCTGGTGTCTAAAGCTTTCAAGCACCGGTCCGACAGGTTGCATGGAATTATTCAAGAACACAAATTTTGATTTTCTGGGCAAGAAGTGGCCCTTCATCATCGGTTCGCTGGTGCTTCTGGCGGTGTCGGTTGGCAGCCTTGTGATCAAGGGCGGGCCGCGCTACGGCATCGACTTCAGGGGCGGCGCGCTGATGTATGTGCGCTTCGCTGAGCAGCCGCCGACCGATCAGATTCGATCGGCTCTGTCCGCGCGGATTCCGGGCGAGATCAGCGTCCAGGATATCTCCGGTACGTCGGAAGTGATTGTGACGACGGAACTGCGAGACGAGCGCGAACTGGCAGAAGCGCGCCGTCAGATGGTGGAAACGCTCGCGGCGACTTTCGGAGCGCAGGAAGGTAAGCTAGACTTCAACAATGCAGGCGTCCAGGCGATTGCGGATCGCTTAAGGGATCCGCTCCAGCGCGCTGGTGTTGGTATGTCTGAGCAGGAACTGCAGGGCTTGGTTCAGAGGCTGACGGATTTTCGCGATTCTGCGCCGCACTCGGGCTTGGTCAAGAGCCTCGATGAACTGTCCGCGGTTCAGGGCGTAACACCGCAAGTGCTGTCTGTAATCAAGTCGGAGATGTACGCTGCTCCGTTTTCGATCCGCAACGTGGAGATGGTTGGACCGAAGATTGGAGCGGAGTTGCGGCGTCAGGCTGTTTTGGCTACGCTCTATGCTCTCGGCGGCATGCTGGTGTACATCGCCTTCCGCTTCGAGTGGATCTACGGTGTCGCCGCGGTGCTGGCCATCTTTCACGACGTCATTATTACAATTGGACTTTTTTCAGTATTTAACGAGGAGATTTCTCTCACGGTGGTTGCAGCCCTGTTGACTCTGGTGGGCTACTCCATCAACGACACGATCGTGATCTTCGACCGGATCCGTGAGAATCTCAAGATTCAACGCCGGGAATCGCTGTATTCAATCATTAACAGCAGCATCAACCAGACGCTGAGCCGGACGGTTATGACGTCGGGTCTGACGTTCCTTACCGTGCTCGCGTTGTTCCTCTTCGGCGGTCCCGTGCTTCGAGGGTTTTCATTCGCACTGGTGGTGGGGATTCTGGTAGGCACGTATTCGTCGATCTTCATCGCCAGCCCGATACTGGTCTTTTGGCACGATTTCCAGGAGAAGCGAAAGAGAGCGACTCCCGCGGCAGGCGCCGCGGCCAGGGAATCTGCCCGGCGACCGTCGGTTAAGTCGGTCAGGTGAACTGACATGAAGTGATTAAGCCGGCGATTGGGGTCTGGCGTGCGCGGGACGCGGAGCGCCGGGGCCCCCAGCCGAGCGGCTCGGAAAGGACAACGCTATGTTCGATCAAACCTTCGTCGAAGGGACAGGTAAGACCAACAAGTCCTGGACGGTGATGCTGTCGTTCGTGCTCCAGATTGGGGTCATAGCCGTGTTGATATTGATACCGCTCCTGAACCCGGACGTGCTCCCCAAGGCGCAGCTCACCAGTCTTTTGATTCAGCCACCGCCACCGCCGCCACCTCCCCCGCCGCCTGCTGCCGCAGCCCCCGTGAAGGTAGTGAAGGTGATTCCACGTCAGTTTGACGCGGGGAGGCTGATGGCTCCCAAGCAGATTCCGAAAGAGATCGCAATGATTAAGGAAGACGAGCTTCCGCCTCCGATGGAGGGTGCCGTGGGTGTCGTCGGTGGAGTGCCCGGAGGCGTGCCGGGAGGCACGGCTGGGGGCGTAATTGGAGGCATCCTTGGATCGGTTCCGGCAGCCGCTCCGCCGCCTCCCCCGCCGCCGCCGAAGGAGGAGCCGAAGCCGGCAACGCCGCAGCGAATCCGTGTGGGTGGAAACGTGCAGCAAGCGAAGCTGATCCGGCAGCCCCGCCCGATCTATCCGCCTCTGGCGAAGCAGGCGCGAATTTCCGGAACGGTTCGCTTCAACGCCATCATTGGCAAGGATGGCACGATTCAGAATTTGACCCTCGTCAGCGGCCATCCGCTTCTGGTGCAGGCCGCAACAGAGGCAGTCAAGCAGTGGGTCTACCAGCCGACGCTTCTTAATGGAGAGCCGGTCGAAGTAGTGACTCAAATCGACGTGAACTTCACGTTGAGCCAGTAGGACAGTCTAGTCAGCATTTTCAAGCAAGGGAATAACTCGCAGGAGAGAACACAATGTATCTTCAGCTTCAAGTATGGGCAATGATGTTGCTCCAGGAGGGCGCTCCAGTCGTTAGCTTCGACCCGCGCCACATGTGGGCAACAATGACCCCGGTTGGCAAGGGCGTGGTTATCGCTCTTTTCATCATGTCGGCGTGGTCGATCGGCGTCATGATTGACCGTCTGATCGCCTTTGGCGCCGCTCGAAAGCAGTCTCGGCTCTTCGCCTCCTCCGTGGCCGGAGCGCTGCGCGATGGCAAGCTCGATGAGGCCATCAAGATTGCGGACCGGTACAAGAAGAGCCACCTGGCGAAAGTCGTCGTTGCCGGTTTACAGGAGTTCCGCGCTCACCAGATGAGCAGCGAGATTCCGGGTGAGGAAGTCGAAGCTTCCAAGCGCGCACTGGAGCGGGCTGAGGCCATCGTCCGTGCGGAGATG